>Ga0070714_100000944_pt1 | contig 20683 bp, 23 predicted proteins | sample LARL83metaG_FD_65450 | JGI IMG/M metagenome (GOLD analysis project Ga0070714, IMG submission 65450) | Corn, switchgrass and miscanthus rhizosphere microbial communities from Kellogg Biological Station, Michigan, USA - LAR L8-3 metaG | ecosystem: Host-associated > Plants > Roots > Rhizosphere ... | reverse complement strand
TCACCTTTTCGATCTCCAGCCGAAGCGCGCCGAGCAGTTCATCTTCCGGGAAGGTTCCGACGAGCTCGCCGGCCCGGTAGATCGCGCCTTTGCCTTTGCCGCCCGCGACGCCGACGTCCGCCATCTTCGATTCACCCGGACCGTTGACGACGCAGCCCATCACCGCGACCTTCACCGGAGCCGTGTACTCCTTGGCGATCGCTTCAACGGCGCGGCCGAGTTCGAGCACGCTGATCTCCGCGCGTCCGCACGACGGACACGCCGTGATCTCGAAACCTTTTTCGCGCAGGCCGAGCGACTTGAGAATGCTCCAGCACACCGGAACCTCTTCGATCGGATCTGCCGCGAGCGAAACGCGGATCGTGTCGCCGATGCCCTCGAAGAGCAGAATGCCCAGACCGATCGAGGATTTGATCGTGCCGTCGCGCAGCAAGCCCGCCTCGGTGATGCCCAGGTGCAGCGGATAGGGCGTGTTGCGATCGCGCAGGCGCTTGTCCATCAGGCGATACGCATGCACGGTCGTCGTGACGTCGTGCGCCTTGAGCGAGATCACGATGTCAGTATGTTCCAGATCCTCGAGAATCTGCACGTGGCGCATCGCGGATTCGACCATCGCCTGCGCCGTGTGTCCGAGCGTCTTCTCCAGATCGGGCGCCAGCGAGCCCATGTTCACGCCGATGCGAATCGGAATGCCCTTGGCTTTGGCCGCTTCGACGACTTCTTTCGTTTTGTTGTAATCGCGGATGTTGCCCGGATTCAGGCGCAGTTTCGCAACGCCGGCCTCGATGGCGGCAAGCGCCATGCGGTGATCGAAGTGGATGTCGGCAACGATCGGCACCGGTGAGCGGTGAACGATTGCGGGCATCGCGGCAGCGTCGGGCGGATCTTTCACCGTCACGCGCACCACCTCGGCGCCTTCCATCGCCAGGCCATAGATCTGCTCGAGCGTCGCTTCGGCGTCGGCCGTATCGGTCGTGGTCATGGTCTGCACGACGACCGGATGATCGCCGCCGATCCACACGCCCTTCGCGTCGGCCTTACCGGTCTTGTTCTGAAGAAAGACCGGCTTGCTTTGCCTGCGCAGACGAATCACCTTAGAATGGCCCCTTCCCTTGCATTATCTGGACGACGTTGTTGAAGTTGATGACGATCATGAGGGCGATGAGCACCGCGAGCCCCGTGATGTGCACCCATGCCTCTTTCTCCGGGTCCACGGGTTTTCCGCGTACGAGTTCGCCCACGATGAATGCGGCGCGCCCGCCGTCGAGCGCGGGCAGCGGCAGCAGGTTGAAAACGCCCAGCGCGAACGAGATGAGGGCCGCAAAACTCATGTAGTAGCCCCAGCCCCAATCCTGAATGGCGGTGGCGGCCTGCGCCATGCCCACGACGCCCGACACCTGGCCGCCGTACTTCACCGGGTGGCTCACGAGCAGCGCGAGGCTCCCGAACGTCTGCTGGCCGATGTTCGCGAACGCGTAGGCCGCGTCTACGACGGCCTCACCGAACGGAACGCGTTCCAGCGTATCGACCGGAATAAAGCCGATGCAGCCCCACGTGGGCGACTCGGGCGCAGGGCAGTGCCCCGCGACGACCGCGACGTGTTCGCGCGCGCCGCTGCGCAGATAGGTGATGTCCAGACGCTTGTTCAGCGAGCGGTGGATGAGATTGACGAGATCTTGTCCGCCGCGGACCGTGCGCCCGTTGATAGCCAGAATCTGGTCGTTGACGCGCAGGCCGGCTTTTTGCGCCGGCGAGCCTTGCGTGACGACTTGGATGACCGGCCGCGGCTGATCGCTGCTCACGCCGAAAACGGCGGCGCTGGCGACCAGGATGACGAACGCGAGAATGAAGTTCGCAATCGGGCCGGCCAGCACGATAGCCAGACGCCGCCATGGCCCCTTCGCCTGAAAGTTGTCGAAATCGTATTCGCGGCCGTTCACCGTGACCGTGAGCTGCTTCTGCTGCTCGCGGAACTCGCGCTGCTGGTCGGCTTCGGAGGTGCGGTTGTCCTCGCCGTGCATCGCGCAGTAGCCGCCGATGGGCAGCGCACGAAGAGAGTACTGCGTACCGCTGCGCCGGCTCTTCCAAGACGCGATCAGCGGCCCCATGCCGACTGCAAACTCGAGCACGCGCACTTTGTTCAGGCGCGCGATGATGAAGTGTCCATACTCGTGCAGCACGATCAGCACGGAAAGCATCACCAAGAACAGCAAGATCTTCTCGATGTTCACCAGGGTGACGGCGGCGAAAAGAATCGTCATCATACCTCTTGCGGAGAGCGCAGCTGCTCGACGGCTTCGCGCGCAAGCTCGCGGGCGGAGCGGTCGGCACGGCGCACGCCGTCCAGACTCAGTTCTTCGGCAGCGGCCCGGGACATCGTGGTTTCGATGACTCGCGGGATCTGTCCGAAGCGGATCTCTCCTTCTACAAACGCCGCAACCGCGATTTCGTTTGCCGCAGAGAGCACGGTCGGCATGGTCCCGCCTGCCGCTAGCGCTTGGTACGCCAGGCGCACGCACGGGAAGCGTTTGGGATCCGGCCGCTCCAGCTCATAAACTAGCCGGTCTTGCTGAGAGTTTCCGCCAACGGCGACCAAGGGGTCGCCTGCAGTTTGCGGCGATGGCAGCCGGTCGGGCCACGACAGCGCATAGCCAATGGGCAGGCGCATGTCCGGCGCGGCGGCTTGAATCTTGACGTTCCCGTCGGTGAACACCACCATGCCGTGCGCGATGGACTGCGGATGGACGAGAATCTGCACCCGCTCGCCCGGCATGCCGAACAAGCGGCTCGCCTCGATGACCTCCAACCCTTTGTTCATCATGCTCGCGGAGTCCACGGTATTTTTAATACCCATGCGCCAGGTCGGATGCGCGAGCGCCGCATCGACCGTCGCGTTCGCGATCTCTTCGCCCTCCTTGCGCCAGAACGGGCCGCCGGAGGCAGTCAGGATGATGGAACGGACGCGCTGCGGATCTTCTCCCACCAAACATTGGAAAATCGCCGAATGCTCGGAGTCGACCGGCAAGAGCTTCGAGCCGCTGCGCTCGGATGCCGCGGTGAGCAGCTCGCCGGCGGCGACGATCAATTCTTTATTTGCAACGGCGATGTCGATACCGCGCTCCACGGCCGCGAAGACTGCATCGAAGGATACGAATCCATCGGTGGCGGCGAGCACGATGTCGGGCCGGCTCTCCACTGCCACACGCAAGAGTCCCGCTGCGCCGTCTTCCGCGCTCACGGCAATCGGCACGCGGAACTGCGCGGCTTGTTCGCGCAGTTTGTCGACTTGTTTGCCCGCTGCGAGCGCGACGACTTCAAAACGATCGGCGTGACGTGAAATAACGTCCAGCGCCTGCGTGCCTATGGAACCGGTGCTGCCAAGGATCGCGACCTTTTTTTTAGCCAACCGTCAAAAGCCCCAAGATGTGCAGCGTGCCGAAGAACGCCATGCCGCCGAAAAGATAGGAATCGAATCTATCGAGCACGCCGCCGTGCCCCTGAATCACGCTGCCGGCGTCCTTCACGCCCGCATCGCGTTTAAGAGCAGACTCCACGAGATCGCCGGCCTGCGCCGCAATGCACGTGGCTGCGCCGAGCGCACCGCCCTGCCACCACGAGATACCCAGATACGGAACGTACGTCAAGACAACGCCGAGCAGCGTCACGAGCAGCAGCGCTCCCAGCGATCCTTCGACGGTCTTCTTCGGCGAGATCTTCGTCAGTTGATGTTTGCCGGCGATCGAACCGATCGTCATGGCGCCGATGTCCGTCATCGCGATAAGGACGATGACGAACACCGTCCAGTACACCCCGCGCACGGGCACCTCGCGAATGAACACGAAATACGTCAGCAGCTTACCGATGTACAGAACCGCGAGCAGCGTGTAAGCCGTGCGCGCGAAATAGCCTTTGTGCTCGCCGTACATCCCCAGCCAGAACGTGGCCAGAACGATGCATGCGAGCAGCGCCCCTTCCCAACGCGACATGCCGTGAAAGATGGCCAGAAAAATATACGCGAGGACGCCCGCGACCGCGACTTGGAATTCGAGCGGCTGCCCCTTGATGTCGCACAGGCGCGAGAGCTCGTACAGCATGACGCAACCGAGCACGACGAGCAAAGCGTAAAAGGCGGGCGACCAGACGACGCAGCCTAGCCCAACGACTGCGAGCGCAAGCCCCACGACGATGCGCCGCGTCATCGGATGCTCTCGCAATGACGCGGCAGCGGGTGCGCTTACGCGCCCCCGAAACGCCGTTGCCGCTTTTGAAACTCTATCAGCGCCCGTACGAACTCATCCTTGCCGAAGTCGGGCCAGTACACGTCGGTCATCACGAGCTCCGTGTAGGCCACCTGGTAGAGTAAGAAGTTAGACAAGCGACGTTCACCGCCTGGGCGGATGAGCATATCCGGGTCCGGCATCTCGGCGGTGTACAGGTACGAGGCGATGACCCCGTCGTCGATGGCGTCCGCGGACAGGCTTCCGGCCGCTACGTCCTCCGCAATGCTGCGAACCGCGCGCTCGAGCTCCATGCGGGCACTGTAGTTAACCGCGAGGTTGAGCAGCAGCCCGGTGTTGGACGCGGTCCGTTCCATGAGCTCTTCAAGCGCCTGGCGCGAGGCGGGCGGAAGCGCCCGGTATGCGCCGATGACGTTGACGCGCACGTTGTTCCGGCAGAGCTCGACCAGTTCGTTGTGGGCGAAGTAGACGCACAGGTCGAGCAGCAGCGAGATCTCGGTGGAGTCGCGGCGCCAGTTTTCGGTTGAAAACCCATAAACGGTCAGAATGGGAATGCCCAGGTCGCTGCATGCGCGCGTGATCTGGCGAAGCGTGACCATGCCGCGGCGATGCCCCTCGATGCCGGGCAAACCACGCTCTTTGGCCCAGCGCCGATTGCCGTCCATGATGATGGCCACGTGCTTGGGCAGCCGCGTTTGGTCGAGCTGCTCGGCTAACGCCGGAATTACGCCTGATATCGTCATGCGAAGGGTTCGTACGCTTCGTACCCGCAAACGAGCTCCACCACCTCATCGTGCGGACGAACGCGCAGAACGCGCAGCGTGCCGCGGCCGGCGTAGTGCCCGACCGGCGCGAGGACGCGCAGCACGACGGCCTGGCTTGCCAACGCCCGGCGCGCATCCACTTCCGGCATGAGAACGAGGTGATCGAGGGTCATCGAGCGGGTCGCTAAACCTCGAGGATTTCTTTTTCTTTGGCCGCGACGAGCTGATCGATGTCTTTGATGTACTTGTCGGTCAGTTTCTGCAGCTGATCCTGGAGGCGCTTGGAGTCGTCTTCGGTGATTTTGTGATCTTTGAGCTGCGTCTTGAGATCGTCGTGAATCTTGTGGCGCACGTTGCGCACGGCGACCTTGCCGTCTTCCGCCTTCTTTTTCACGACTTTCACCAGGTCTTTGCGGCGCTCTTCGTTCAGCGGCGGAATGGCCAGGCGAATCGCGTTGCCGTCGATGTTCGGCGTAAGACCGAGATCGCTTTTCTCGATCGCCTTGCGAATGTCGCCGACCGTGTTGCGATCGAACGCCGTGATAACCAGCGAACGCGAGTCCGGAACGCTGACGCTTGCAACCTGCTTGAGCGGCACGGAAGCGCCGTACGCCTCCACGTGCAGACGATCGAGCAGCGCGGGCGTCGCGCGGCCGGTGCGAATGGAAGCGAATTCGCCGCGCGTGGCATCAACGCACTTTTGCATCTTGCCTTCGGCGTCTTTCATATCAGCCATGAAGAACGTCTCCCCTTGAGAGGTCTAAACGGGATTGAGCGAGCTGATCTTGCCGACGAGCGTGCCGATGGATTCACCCCATACGACGCGGCGGATGTTGCCGGCGGCGGCCATGTCGAACACGATGATCGGCAGATTGTTGTCCATGCAGAGCGTGAGCGCGGTGTTGTCCATCACTTCCAGGCCACGCTGCAGCACCTCCAGATACGCGAGCTGCTCGAACCGCGTCGCGTCGGGATGCTTCTTCGGATCGGCGGTGTAGATGCCGTCGACCTTCGTTGCTTTCAGGATTGCTTCGGCGCCGACTTCGACGGCGCGAAGCGCGGCCGTCGTATCCGTGGTGAAATACGGATTGCCGGTGCCCGCCGCAAAAATAACGACCCGCCCTTTTTCCAAATGGCGGATCGCGCGGCGGCGGATATAGGGTTCGGCGATTTGATGCATCGCGATGGCCGTCTGCACGCGCGACGGCACGCCAATGCGCTCGAGCGCGTCCTGCAGCGCCAGCGCGTTAATGACCGTGGCGAGCATGCCCATGTAGTCCGCGGTCGCGCGGTCCATGCCCGCTTCTTCATGCACCTTACCGCGCCAAATGTTGCCGCCTCCGACGACGACCGCTACCGAAACACCGTCGCGATGCACCTCGGCGATTTGCCGGGCCATCTCTTCGGTCGTATGGACGTCGACGCCGGTCTCCGTCCCGGAGAAGGCCTCTCCGGAGATCTTCAGGAGAACGCGGCGGTATTTCGGTGCGGCGGTCTGCAAGTTACTGATTGTCTCCCAGCGCGTACTTCGTGAAGCGGCGGACCTTGATCTTCTCGCCGAGCACGCCGACGACGCTGTTGATCAGATCGCTGATGCTCATCGAGTCGTCCTTCACAAACGGCTGGTCGAGCAGGCAGTGCTCCTCGTACCACTTGTTGAGCTTGCCGTCGACGATCTTCTGCGCGACCTCGGGCGGCTTGCCGGCCGGAACGGACGCGGTCAGATCCTTGCGAATGCCTTCAACGATTTCCGCCGGCACGCTCTCGCGATCGACGTACTGCGGCGACATCGCCGCGATATGCATCGCGATGTCGCGCGTGAGTTCGCCGAACTTCGGATTGCGTGCCACGAAGTCGGTCTCGCTGTTCACCTCGACGAGGACGCCAATCTTGCCGCCCGCGTGAATGTAGCTCGCGACCAGACCTTCGTTTGCGACGCGTTCGGCTTTCTTCTGCGCTTGAGCGGCGCCGCGCTTGAGCAGCTCTTCCTTGGCCTTGTCCATATCGCCGCCGGCGTCGACGAGGGCCTTTTTGCAGTCCATCATCGGCGCGTCGGTGAGCTCGCGCAGTTTTTTGATTTCGTCGGCTTTCGGTTGGTACGCCACGGTAGACACGTTGTTACTCCAGTGCTTCTTAAGTGGTTCTCGGTATTAGCAAGAGAGGCCGCCAGGCCTCTCTTTTGTATCCTTTTAGACTCCGGCCTCGGCCTCGGCCATGGTGGTTATGCCTTCCTCCGGCTCCGCGTACGGCTCGGCAGCGGCCGGCTCGCCGTAGGCGGCGGCGTCGCCCGCGCTCTCCGTCTCGGTGCGGCCCTCGATGATCGCGTCGGCGATCTTCGAGACCATCAGCTTCACGGCGCGAATCGCGTCGTCGTTGCCCGGGATCGGGTAGTCGATCTCGTCGGGATCGCAGTTCGTGTCGATCACGGCGATGATCGGAATCTTCAGCTTGCGCGCTTCGTTAACCGCGATCTGCTCTTTCTTCGGATCCACGATGAAGATCGCGTCCGGCAGGCGGTGCATGTCCTTGATGCCGCCCAGGAAGCGCTCCAACTTGGTCATCTCGTCGGTGAGCCTCGCGACTTCTTTCTTGGGAAGCCGGTCGAAGTCGCCTTGCTGCTTCATGTTCTCGAGCTCGCGAAGGCGCGCGATGCGCTTCTGAATCGTCGAGAAGTTCGTGAGGGTGCCGCCCAGCCAGCGCTGGTTCACGAAGTACGTACCGGCGCGCTCCGCCTCTTCCTTAACTACGTCTTGCGCCTGCTTCTTGGTGCCGACGAAGAGAATGACTTTGCCCTCGCGCGACATCTGCTTGACCGCTTCATAGGTCTCACGCAGCTTCTGCACGGTCAGGGCGAGGTCGATAATGTAGATGCCGTTGCGCTCTTGGAAGATGTACGGCTTCATCTTCGGGTTCCACCGGCGGGTCTGGTGGCCGAAGTGGACGCCCGCTTCGAGCAGGGCGCGCATCGAAATGACTGACAAGGTAGGTTCCTCTCTGGACCCCGGCCGGCGTCCGTCCTGGTGCCGGTCTAGTGAGGCCATAAACACCCCTCCTCCATGAGGGGCGAGATGGTGACAACCGCCAGAGTATACCATGGGCTCCAAGCCCGTGTCATCCCGACGTGACGAAACGCCGCCGCGGTTACGAGGCCGTTTCCAAGGTACGTACCGAGGCCCCGCTCGTCCCCTGTACGCCCGGCTACGTTCCCGGCCGCTTCCAACCGAAAACGTAGGAGATGCGACTTCTCGTTACGGGCGGGCTCGGGTTTATCGGGTCCACCTTCATTCACGTGCTGCTGCGCGAGCGCCCGGAGGCGCACGTGGTCAACCTCGACGCCATGACGTACGCGGGTAATCCCGCGAACTGCGCGGACCTGGAGGGCGACCGCCGCTACCGCTTTATCAAGGGCGATATCTGCGATGCGGCAGCCGTCGAGGAGGCCGTCGCCGACGGCGTCGACGCGATCGTCAATTTCGCCGCCGAAACGCACGTCGACCGCTCGATCCTCGAGCCGGAAGCGTTTCTGCGCACCGATATCCTCGGCACGCACGTTCTGCTGGAAGCCGTTCGCAAGCACCACATCCCGCGCTATCTGCAGGTCTCGACCGACGAAGTTTACGGCGACGTGTCGGAAGGCGAGTCCGTCGAAACGGACGGCCTCAAACCGCGCAGTCCATACAGTGCGAGCAAAGCCGGCGGCGATCTTCAAGTGTTGGCATATTGGACGACGTACAAGACGCCCGTCCTGATCACGCGCGGCTCGAACACGTACGGCCCCCGGCAGTACCCCGAGAAGCTCATCCCGCTGTTCGTCACCAATCTCATCGACGACCAAAGTGTTCCGGTGTACGGCGACGGCTTGCAGATCCGCGACTGGCTGCACGCCGAAGATCACGCACGCGGGATTCTGCACGTGCTCGAACGCGGCGAACTGGGCAACGTGTACAACATCGGCGGCGGCAACCCGCGCACGAACATCGAGATCACGCGCATGCTGCTCGAGCGCTGCGGCCGTTCGTTCGACACGCACGTGCGCCACGTCGCCGATCGCGAAGGGCACGATCGCCGCTACGCCATCAACTGCGCCAAGGCGCACGCGCTCGGCTGGGGTCCGCAGGTGCCGTTCGAACAGGGCCTGCGCGAAACGGTCGAATGGTACGGCGCGAACGAATCGTGGTGGCGCCCGCTCAAAAACGGCGATTTCTTAGCGTACTACAAACGCCAATACGCGCATAGGTAGGTAGGAACATGAAAGGCATCATTCTCGCAGGTGGTCTTGGCTCTCGGCTTCGTCCGTTGACGAAAGTGACGAACAAACATCTGCTGCCGATCTACGACAAGCCGATGATCTACTATCCGATCGAAACGCTCGTGCGCGCGGGGATCAAGGATATCATGGTCGTCACCGGCGGTAACTCCGCCGGCGATTTCCTGCGACTGCTCGGCAACGGACGCGAGTTCGGCCTCAAAGACATCTACTACACCTATCAGGAAGGCGAGGGCGGCATCGCCGACGCGCTCAAACTCTGCGAGCACTTTGCGGAGGGTCAGCGCGTCGTCGTCATTCTCGGCGACAACATCATTCAAGACGACATCGCGCCGTACGTGCGCGCATTTGAATCGCAGGATTCCGGCGCCCGCATCCTGCTTAAGGAAGTCGACGATCCGGAGCGCTTCGGTTGCCCGGAACTCGACGGTGAGCGCATCGTACGCATCGAAGAGAAGCCGCTGCAGCCCAAGAGCCGTTACGCCGTGACCGGTATCTACATGTACGATCGGCGCGTGTTCGACTTCTGCCGGCGCCTCAAACCGTCGAGCCGCGGCGAACTCGAGATCACCGACGTCAACAACGCGTATATCAAGGAAGGCGACTTGTTCTACGACGTTCTGGACGGCTGGTGGACGGACGCAGGCACATTCGAATCGCTGTACCACGCGAACGAACTGGTGGCACGCGAACAGTCGGCCGTAGCGACGTTATAGACGAACGCATGGGAAATATGCTTCCGGTCATGCGTCCGCAGCTGCCCGCTGCAGAGCAGCTGCTGCCGTATTTACGCCGCATCGATGAGGCTCGTTACTATTCGAATCACGGCCAGTTGCTCCGGGAATTCGAAAACGAACTGGCGCGTCACTTCGGCGTGGCCCCGACGCAACTCTCGGCAGTTGCAAATGGCACCGTAGCGCTCAGTGCTGTGCTGCTCGCCGTACAGGCGCGCCCCGGAACAAAGTGCCTGGTGCCGTCGTGGACCTTCGTGGCGTCAGCCTCCGCTATTTGGGCGGCCAATCTCGAACCGCATTTTGTGGACGTTTCGGAAGAAACGTGGATGCTCGATCCGCAAGCGCTCGCGCGCCGCGGCGATCTGCACGACGTCGGCGCCGTAATGGTTGTCTCGCCGTTCGGCGCGCCTGTCGATACGCATGCTTGGGACGAATTCACGGCGCAAACCGGCATACCGGCGATCATTGACGGAGCCGCGGCATTCGATACTGTATCGAGCGTGCCGGCAGCACGGCCGGGGCGGACGCCGATCATGATCAGCCTGCACGCAACCAAAGTGTTCGGCGTTGGCGAAGGCGGCGTGGTGATCTCGACGGATGACGAAGTCATGCGCCGCTTCCACCAGATTTGCAACTTCGGCGTCTGGGGCTCGCCCGAGGGGCAAATCCTCGGGTACAACGGCAAACTCAGCGAATATCATGCGGCTGTGGGCCTTGCAGCCTTCGAAGGCTGGGCGCAGCGTCGTACGCAGATGTCTGGCCTTACGCAGACCTATATCGAACGGCTGTCGGACCTGCCCGGAGTCTCGCTTCTTCCCGCATACGGACAAGGCTGGGTTTCGTGCTACTGCAACGTGCGCGTCGACGACGCAAGTTCAGTCATCGAGCGCTTGAGCGAGCTCGGCATCGAAACGCGGCGATGGTGGCAAAGCGGCGTGCACAAGCAACGCGCGTATGCCGGTTTTTCGCGTGATGCGCTGCCGGTGACGGAGAGACTCGGCAGCAGCGTCTTCGGATTGCCGTTCTACCACGACATGACCCCGGCGCAAGTCGATAGAGTCGTCAACGGACTGGAAGCCGCTTCTTCTCCGCTCGCTAAAGCGTGACCACCGTCGCGGTCATGCAGCCCTACTTCTTCCCGTACGCGGGGTATTTTCGGCTTTTCACCGCCGCCGACACGGTGGTGATGTTCGATTGCGTGCAATTCCCTCGGCGCGGCTGGGTTCACCGTAACCGCTTTGCGCTTGCCGGGGGGGACCTGGATTGGCTGACGCTCCCGCTCGTAAAAGCCGAACGCAGCATACGCATCGACCAATTGCGATTCCCCGCGGACGTCGCAGTCCGTCTGGAGCCGGCGATCCACCGGTTCCCGGTTCTCGCGCACGCCTTGAAAACAAAGCACCCGCTCCTCCAACGGGCCCTGGACTTCGCTGACAGCGACACGGCGGCGTATCTCTGCAAAATGGTTACGCACGTAGCTGCGGCGCTCGGCTTCTCCAAGCCGGTAGTACGTTCGAGCAGTCTTGATATCGATCCGGATCTGCGCGCGCAAGACCGCGTCCTCGCTATCGTGAAAGCGCTCGGTGCGACGCAATACGTCAATCCGCCCGGCGGCCGCGATCTGTACGATCACGAATCGTTTTCGTCGGCCGGCGTTCAGCTACGCTTTCTGACTCCCTACGGCGGCAGCATGGACAGTATTCTTTCCCGGCTGCTGACCGAACCGAACGAGCAGATAGCGCGCGAAATCGAGCGCGAAACCCTGCTCGTCGCGTGAAGGAAAGACCACTCCATGCTTGTATCGAGGCTCCTGTGACGCAATCAGCAGCAGACCAACTCACCAGCATCATCGTCGACGTATTGCGCGTTCCGCGCTCCGAGGTCGCCGACGCGCTCGACATGGAAGAAACCGGTACGTGGGATTCTTTGAGTCACATGCAGCTCATTGCCGCACTCGAGGAAGAGTTCAGCATGGAATTGACGGCGGATGAGATCGTAAGCATGCGCAGCGTCGGACAAATCAAGAACGTGCTACGCGCAAAGTCGATCGAAATATAGTGGACGTTCGGGATAAGGTCGTTATCGTTGCGGGGGGCTTCGGCAGCCTCGGCACTGTTGTCACCTCTTCGCTGCTCGAGCGCGGGGCGAAGATCGCCGTAATCGATGCTCAAGCCGCGCCGCCCGACGCGCCGCCGGACGTCGTCGCGATTCATGCGGAACTTGCAGACGAGCAAGCTGTGTCGGTAGCCCTCGATCGAGTCGTTTCAAAATTCGGAAAGATCTCGGTGCTTGTTAACTGTGCGGGGCTCATTCACAGCGAGCCGCTGGTGAATCTGACGAATCCCGAGCAGCGGCGTCATGCTTTCCATGCGTGGGAGAGCGTTATCCGCAGCAACCTCACCGCGGCGTTCGTCATCTCCGCGCACGTTGCAGAGCGCATGGCCGCTTCGCGCACAAAAGGCGCGATTATCAACTTTTCATCCATCGCAGCGAACGGTAACCCGGGCCAGACCGCCTATGCCGCCGCGAAAGCCGGCGTCGAAGCGATGACGAAAGTGTGGGCCCGCGAACTGGGCCCGCTGGGAATACGAACCGTCGCCATCGCTCCCGGGTTCGTCGCTACGGCGTCGACGCAGGCGGCTATGCCTGAAGCTGCGCTTTCCGACCTCAAGCGCCGCACGCCGCTGCTTCGTCTTGCCAAGCCCGCCGAAATTGCTTCGGCAGTCATTTTCGCAATCGAAAACGACTTCATCACCGGAACGACGCTCGCTGTCGACGGCGGGCTCGTTCTTTAGCGGAGGACAGTTCGATGCAGATCGTGATGTTCGGAGCCGGGAAAGTCGCGGATGTCGTGTACCGCCACATCAGCCACTCAGGTACTCACGAGGTCGTCGCGTTCACCACCGATGCCGCGCACGTCCCGGATGGCGGCGTTTTTCACGGCAAGCCGGTAGTGCCGCTTGATTTGATCGCCAAGGAGTACCCGAGCGACCGGTACGGGATGATCGTCGCAATCGGATATCACGACTTGAACGCCGTGCGGCGAGCAAAATATGAGGCGGCAAAGGCACTAGGGTACACGCTAGTGTCCTACGTTAGCCCGAAAGCCGGCGTCGGCGACTGGTTGCGCATGGGCGATAACTGTATCATTCTGGACAACGCGACCGTCGAACCGGGCGTCGTACTGGGAAATAACGTGGTCGTTTGGAGCAACGTCCTCATCGGCCACCACAGCACGATCGAGGATCACGCGTGGATTGCAGGCCAGGCCGTCTTCGGGGGGAGCACGCGTTTGGGCGCGGGTTCATTTGTCGGCTTAGGGGCGATTGTGGGGCACGAGGTTGAACTCGGGCCGCAAACGATGATCGGCGCAGGAGCGCTGGTAACCAAATGCGCGGACCCCAAAAGCGTATTCATCGCCAAGAACACCGACCTGTTCCGGCTGGACAGCGAGAAGTTCTTGAAGATCTCTAAATTGCGGTAACGTCATCATGCAGGCTGCTACGGATTTTCGCTGGCTAAAAAAAGGCCGGATATTTTGCCCGGAAGGACGCTACGATTGGATGCAGAGCCATTCGCAGAATCCAACGGCTCTTGTACTCGGCGACCGCGTGCGTGTGTACATCAACGTACGCCCCAAGCGCAACGCAGACGGGACCATGACCGCGCTCCCAACGTTCGTTGACATCGATCGCGAAAATCCCGCTCGAGTGCTCGCCGTAAACGAAGAGCCGCTCGTCGGGCTGGGTGAAGCGGGGACGTTCGACCAATTCGGCGTGATGGTCCGCGGAATCGTGTCCGAAAGCGACCATGTAAAGCTGTATTACGCCGGCTGGAACCGCTGCGTTGGCGTGCCATATAACCACGCCATCGGTTTGGCGATTAGCACCGACGGTGGCAGATCTTTTTCCCGATTCTCGAAAGGGCCCGTTCTCTCGCGTACGCATCGGGAGCCGTTCATTCAGAACTGCCCCTTCGTTAAAAAGATCGAGGGGCTATACCACATGTGGTATAGCACGGGGACCGGCTGGGTTGAGTCAGCCGGAAACATGGAATCAATTTACGTACTGGTTCACGCAACGTCTCATGACGGCGTCGAATGGGAACGCGACGGTGTTCCGTGCGTTCCCACGTTAAACCGCGACGAGTGCCAAACAAACGCATCGGTGATCCAGGTCGGTAGCCGATATCACATGTGGTTCAGCCACCGGCGCGGTACCGACTTTAGAAACGCCCGTAGAGGCTACAAAAACGGGTACGCCTGGTCCGACGATCTTCAGATTTGGCATCGCGACGACGAACGCTCCTATTTCACGGAGACGTCCGAGCAGGGCGACTGGGACGGGGAGATGATCTGCTATCCCGACGTCATCGAGCTGCACGGCACGCTCACCATGTTTTACTCTGGAAACGGTTTCGGGGCCACCGGCTTTGGTTATGCCGTCCTTGACCGGGACCAAGCACGCTGAGGTCGTTTCATGGATATCGCTGACGCACAAGTATATCGCTGCCCGGAAAGCGGCGAGCCTTTATCGTTCACCGTTAAGGAGCGGCGCGGCGACGAGGTGTTGGCCGGCGAATTCCGCTCACCGAGCGGGTCCGTTTATGACGTAACAGCAGGTATTCCCGATTTCACGTTCCCGAGCGTTCTTCGCGAGGAGGACGCATTTGCGCGACGCACGTACGACACCGTCGCCGACGTGTACGACGAGTACCTCCCGCTGACGTTTGAAACGTTTTCTTGCGAAGAACCCGTCGAGCGTAACCGGATGGTCGACCGGCTGCATCTTCGGCCCGGACAACGAGTGCTCGAAGTAGGCGCAGGCACCGGGCGAACGAGCGCCTTTATTGCGCAACGGCTGCAAGGCGAGGGACACATCTACGTCCACGACATATCCCGAGGGATTCTCGGCAAGGCACGAGAGCGGCTCGCGAATGACAACGTCAAAACATCCTTCGTCATCAGTAACGGCGTCTACTTGCCCTTCCCGAGCGATCACTTCGATGCAGTGTTCCATTTCGGGGGGCTCAATATGTTCTCCGATATTCGCCGAGGATTATCGGAGATGGCTCGCGTCGTTCGGCCGGGTGGCCGCGTCGTTGTCGGTGACGAATCCATACCGCCCTGGCTGCGCGGCACTGAACTAAGCAAAGTACTGATAAACTCGAGCTCGCATTTTGCGTGCCCTTTGCCCATCGAAGATATTCCGGTCGAAGCCCGCGACGTGGCGATCGAGTTCATCATTGGGGGCGTATTCTATCTCATTAGCTTCACCGTTGGTGAAGGCGAACCCACCGCTAAGTTGGATCTAGAGATCCCCGGCGCGCGGGGAGGGACGCACCGCACGCGAATGTACGGTCAACTTGAAGGCGTGACCGCCGCCACTAAGGAGCTTGCGCTCAAAGCGCGTGCGAAAAGAGGCACGAGCATGCACAAGTGGCTCGATGAGGTAGTGCGGCAGGCGGCGCTGCGAGATCTCGACGAGTGAACGCGTACGTTTACAACCTCGGACAAGCCTTTTCTCAAATCGTAGCGCGGGGCGGCGACCGCGCCGCGCTACGCTATCCGGCGGGACACGTTGTCACCTACGCACAGCTAGATCGTCTTGCAAACCGCCTCGCCGGCATCTTTCATCGGCGCGGCCTGCGACGACGAGACGTCATCGGCATCGTCCATACAAAAACGACGACGTGCTATGCCGCCATGATTGCCGCGCTCAAGCTAGGGCTGACGTACGTCAACCTCGATGACCAAAACCCACGCGCTCGCCTAGAGCACATCTTCTCCACGGCTCGCCCGAAGATCGTGCTTGCGGACGGCGAGTATCCGGACGTGCGGGATGCAGCCGCCGCGGCGGATTCTCGTTTCTTGGACGTGACCGAACCGGTGTTTGCTGAGGAATTCACCGCGATTTCAAGCGAGGCTCCGCAGACGATCCCTGAGGTCGCCGGCACGGATCCTGCATACATCATGTACACGTCGGGCTCGACGGGAATCCCCAAAGGTGCGCTCATAACACATGGCAACATCCTGAACTTTGGGCGATGGTGCGCCGCGCGCTTTGGAATTACGCCGGACGACGTTCTGACCAACGTCAATCCGATGTACTTTGATAATTCGGTCTTCGATTTCTACGGCGCAATACTCAATGGCGCGTCGATTGCGCCCATCACACGTGAGACTCTTGCAGACCCGGCCCTAACCATCTCTCAAATCGAAGAGAGCCGGTGCACGACGTGGTTTTCGGTGCCGTCTCTGCTCATCTATCTCACGACAATGCGCCTGCTTACGCCCGAACGCCTCACAACTATTCGGCAGTTTGTCTTCGGCGGCGAAGGCTATCCAAAACCCGAGCTTGGCAAACTGTTCTCCACATTCGCAAGTCGAAGCCGCCTTGTAAACGTGTACGGGCCTACCGAATGCACGTGCATCTGCTCCGCGTGGGATGTCACGGAATCGGATTTAGCGGATCCGAACGGCCTGGTAACGCTCGGACCGGTTGCACAGAACTTTGCAGCATTGGTGCTGGCCGACGAAAGGCCGGTCCAGCCCGGAGAGACCGGGGAACTCTGCTTGCTCGGTCCACAGGTGGGACTCGGTTATGTCAACGATGCAGAACGTACAGCCAAGTCGTTTGTGCAGAATCCGCTCAACAAAGCCTGGTGTGAACCAATGTACCGCACGGGCGACCTAGTGCGCCTCGATCCCGACGGCTGCAAACTGCACTTTGTCGGGCGAGCGGACAACCAAATAAAGCACATGGGGTATCGCATTGAGCTCGAGGAGATCGAGGCCGCGATCAACCGTCTTGATGGAGTCATACAGTCGGCGGTTGTCCAGAAAACGGGACGAGGCGGAGTAAAGGTCTTGGTCGCCTATCTCGCGTCGGATTCAAGCATATCGGACGAGCAACTGCGCACGGGCCTCCAGGCGCTTCTGCCGGCGTACATGATTCCCCAGCGCTTCGATGTCCGCAAGACACTGCCAAAGAATGCGAATGGCAAAGTCGACCGTGTCGCATTAGCCGCGGAATAAATCATGAGCTCATCGCACTACACGAAGTTCCACAGCGGACGCATGGGGCAGCATCTTTATCCTACGGAGTTCCTAATTCGCACCATGCTCGGGAAATATCCCGGTCTGGATTTTGAACCGCAATACGCCGGCCGGCGGCTGCTCGATCTTGGTTGTGGGGACGGGCGGAACTTCCCGTTATTCGCTCAACTCGAATTGGAGATCTACGGCGTAGAGCCAGACGTCGAGCTATGCCGGATGGTCGCCGAGCGAGCACGCAGCCACGATCTTCCGTGCACGCTTTCTACCGGAACCAACTCGCGCATTCCGCACGACGACGGATTTTTCGATTTCGTCGTAGCATCGCATTCGCTGTATTACGTGGATCCGCACGGCTCATTTCAAGACAATCTCAACGAATGCGCACGTGTTACAGAGGATGGCGGCTGGCTTATCGCAACCCTGCCGGACGTAGATAACTATATTCTAGCGAATGCAGAGCCGCAGAGCGGTGGACACTTTCTGATAACGAGCGATCCCTACGGCCTGCGCAATGGAACCCTCTTCAGGGCATTTGCGTCGTGTGAAGAGGTTGTACGCGAGTTTGCGCCATGGTTTGAGCGTTGTTCGCTCGCCACGTTTGCCGACGACTGGTACGGTATACGTGTGAGCGGGTTCGTGCTGGTCGCTCAGCGACGCGCGCGCCAGTCTTGCGCAAGCAACTCGTAGTGGTTCATATCGAACCACTCGCCCGCCTTCGAGAAGAACTCGTGCTCCGTTCCAACGAAACGAAAGCCGAGCGCAACGGGAATTCGCCCGCTGGCGGGATTCGAGCTGGTGTGAGAGATGATGAGACGGTTTAAGCCGAGTCGCGTGAATGCCACCTCAACAACCGCCCGCGTGGCCTCTGTGGCCAGCCCCCGGCCGTGCTCGTTCACATCAATCCAATACGCAATCTCAGCGCGATCGAGCGTCCATAGCCGATGCGTACGCCGAACGTCGATCAGCGAAACCAAGCCGCGCACCGCCTGGTCTTCGAAAATCGTCCAATGGTAGCCCGCGCCCTGTGCCTGAGCACGCACCAAAGCGTCGATCATGGCTTGCGTTTGAGCAATGTCCTCGTGAGGCGCCCAAGCTAGAAACCGCGTGAGCCGCTCGTCGCGCATGAGGCGGAAAAGTGCTGCGGCATGAGCAGGCTCGACCGGTCGCAGTTCCAGACGTTCGGTGCGTAAAACGAGACTATCGTTCACGGGCCGAAATATTCGTCCAGGTATGGATGAAACGCGTCCACTCCGCGCAGCGAAGCCATTCGGCTGCGCAGCTCTGCCACGAGAGCCGGCGGCATCTCATACGACACGGAGTCGTCCTTCCACGTTTCATTGGCGCGTGCAACCGACGACGGGTTGTTAAGGATGGCGTTGTGCAAAAACTCCCACGTCTGCTGCTTGTAGCGGACGGTCCAGTCGTTCCACGAAGCTTGCGGCGGCGCAATGCGCTCGATATCCGCCCAGAGTTTGCGAAACCGCTCGGAAGCACCGTCCGAGAGGCCGACGTTTCGCGCGTCGTTTTCGGACAGGATTTCCGCACCGGCTAGCCCATTCACAGCACGGAAGAATGCGGCAGCGTCGTCTCTGAGCATCTCCATCGGGAGCACGCAGACGTTTTGCGGACTAAATAATCCACCATATAGGCTTAGCAGGTAGTCCACATTCGCCCACTGCGCGGCGACGGGACCGAAACACTCGAAGAATTCTTGGGGCAATTGAGCGACGCCCATAATCACCAGGTTGCGATAGAGGCTCCGAAGCCATGCCTTCGGGCTGCGCACGACGAGCAATATGCGCACGTCAAAACCGCCCAGCGCGTCCCCGCTCAAGCGCCGAAGCAACTCCGCCATCCGCTCTTGAAGCGCCAGCATCTTTTCACCGGTAAACGCAGGAAAGGAAACACAGCGTAATGGTTGCGGGAAATGTCCCGTAAGGCACTCGTTGGTGCCGAACAAGGGCAAGTTCGGCGCCACGGCCACAGGCTGGTTAACGGCGTCGGGAAACGCTTCTACCCCGATGCCCAATTCGCGCGCAGCCTGGTTGATGAGCAGATCGAAAGGCCGCCATACCAGGGCGGATACCGCACCCAGGCGGGCCGCCGATAGCGCCTGATCACCCAGATATGTCGAGGCGCATTTCGCCAAGCCGACGTGAAGGACGGCGATCGGTTTACGATCCACGCGCCCGTAGTTCGCCGCTACAGGTGTCATTCCGCTTGGCGCTCAATGATGCGGCATGGCAACGCTCGTATTTCCGGCGTTAAACCAGCTCGCTCTGGATTACCTCGATGCGGCGCGAAACCGCGGCGAACGCGTCGTCGCCGCGGCATCCGTGTATGACGCACGCATGGAGGCCGCGTTTGGCGGACTCACCGTTTTACCGTACGTTTACGATTCGGATTTTTGCGATGCGTTTTTGGATTTGCTCTCCACGCAGGGCGTTACCGATGTCTACGCGCCCGTCGCCAGCGTTCACGCTTTTCTCGAGGGCTTTATCTCGGAGCGAGGCTTAAGACTGCGCCTCCTGGGCGGATCACCCATTCGCACCCAGGTCGAAGCCTATCGCCGCCTACGCGAAAAAGCAGAAGCGCTGCAACCTCTTATCGCATCGTGTTCGGCGACGCCGGACGGCATCGTTAGCCGGATTGAAATCGAAGCGATATTTCGCTATGCGGGTTTGGTATACGGCGAATCCAACGATGACAAACTCTCAGCGATGATCGGCATATTTGCCACGGCCCCAAAAGGCGACGTCGTCGAAATCGGCTCCTTGATGGGCAAGTCGGCTTTCGTTCTGCAGTACCTCGCCCGCCGCTATGATACCGGAAACGTCCTATCCGTCGATCCGCTCTCGCACGAGACTTCAATCCAGTCGGATTTTCCCGCGGCAGTGCAAAACGCAATGGACAGTCAGTGGGACTATGATATTTTGCGTGAGGCGTTCATCGTGAACATGCTTCCCGTTGCGGCGGGTCGCTTCAACTACCTGCGTATGCCATCCGAGCACGGGTTCAACGTGTACCGCAGCAGCAGAGCTGTCGGCTCTTTGGAGTTCGGCGAAGTCGTGTATGCGGGAGGCATCGCTGTCCTGCATATCGACGGGAATCACGATCTCCAACACGTCAAACAAGACTGTGAACTGTGGCTCTCCGGAATGGTTCCGGGCGCATGGCTCATTCTGGACGACTACCTATGGGCACACGGCGACGGGCCTTACGTCACCGGGAATGCTCTTCTTCAGGCGCGGTCGGGCGACATCGATCGCGCGTTCGTCTGCGGAAAGGCGCTGTTCGTAAAGTTTCGCACATGAATAACACCGGACGCAAAGCATACGGACCGCTTGCCGAACGATTCTCCGCCGCGATTTCCCCGGATGTCCCCGTCATTGTTTTCGATCACGCCGGCGCAGGCGACGCCTTGCGCGAATGCGTCTTACGGCGCTTTCGCGGCGAATCGTTTTTCGTCCGTCCGATTCTTCAGCGTGACGCATCCGCCCGAGCTGAGAGCGTCTTCCCCAGCATTACCGCAACGTTCCAATCCACTGACGAACGGCGCGTCGCATTCGACCAGGCCAGTTCGGGAGTTCTTCAGGCAAACGGACGAGTCTTAAGTACGATTC
>Ga0070714_100000943_pt1 | contig 20690 bp, 14 predicted proteins | sample LARL83metaG_FD_65450 | JGI IMG/M metagenome (GOLD analysis project Ga0070714, IMG submission 65450) | Corn, switchgrass and miscanthus rhizosphere microbial communities from Kellogg Biological Station, Michigan, USA - LAR L8-3 metaG | ecosystem: Host-associated > Plants > Roots > Rhizosphere ... | reverse complement strand
TGGACGTATCCAAAGCGTTGGCCCGTCCGATCGCGCACAACCTCCCATTGGAGCCCGCCGCGTCGACCTCACCGATCACACCGTGATCCCCGGCCTGGTCGGGATGCACGAGCATCTGTTCTACCCATCTGGCGCCGGAGTCCCGCTCTATATCGAGCATGGCATGAGCTTCCCTCGGCTGTATCTGGCCTCTGGAGTAACCACCGCGCGCACCGCCGGGACGCTCGAGCCGTATACCGACTTCAACATCAAAAAAATGATCGACGACGGCCGCATGCCCGGCCCCAAGATGCTGGTCACCGTTGGTTATCTCGAAGGACATGGCAGCTTCGCGCCACAATTGGCCGAGCTCGATACTCCCGATGACGCTCGACGGTTCGTGGAGTATTGGGCGAGCATGGGCGCCCACTCCTTCAAAGCCTACATGCACATCACTCGCGGTGAACTGGAAGCGGCCGTCACCACTGCGCATGCCAAGGGACTGAAGATCACCGGCCACTTATGCTCCATCGGATTTCGCGAGGCTGCCGCGCTGGGCATCGACAACCTCGAGCACGGCCTGGTCGTCGATTCGGAATTCGACCCCGCGAAACAGCCGGATGTCTGCCCGCCCGGCCCGTCGGCTCAAGCGCTGGCCCAACTCGATATCAACGGCGAGCCGGTGCAGCGAACCATTCGCGAGCTGGTGAATCACAAGGTGGCGGTCACCTCCACCTTGGCCGTTTTCGAAAATGCCCCGCCCCTCCAGCCTCGGTTTCTGGATGCACTTTCGCCCACGGCCTCCCTGCATTACCTGGTGGGCCGCGAACGGCTCTCCGATCAGGCGCGTGCGCAGAGCCCGCTGCGAGTGAAGAAAGAGGTCGAGTTCGAGCGAGCCTTCGTCAAAGCTGGCGGATTGCTGATGGCCGGATGCGATCCTACCGGCAACGGCAGCGCGCTGGCTGGTTTTGGGGATCAACGTAACATCGAGCTGCTGGTGGAGGGAGGTTTCTCACTTCCGGAAGCGATCCAGATAGCGACCCTCAACGGCGCCAGGTTTCTCGGCCTGGACAATCGGATCGGCTCGATCTCAGCCGGCAAGCAAGCCGACCTGGTGGTTTTAGACGGCAATCCTACTCGTCAGATCGCCGACATCGAAAAAGTCACTATTGTCTTCAAGGACGGAGTCGGGTTCGATTCCGCTAAGTTGCTCCAGTCGGTGCAGGGCCACGTCGGCCTCCATTGAGCCTTCACTTTCTAACTGTTACTGAACAATCTTGTCCCTTGGCGTGTAACAGAATCGCCCGAATTGAATCAAACCATCGAGGCCCTGGGACACTTCCCATGGACATACCTGAAGTATTTCTAATTGAGGACAATCCCGCCGACGTGCTTCTCACACGCCAGGCGTTGTCCGCCTATCCGATCCCTCTCAGGATTCGTATCGCCAAGGATGGCGAGCAGGCCTTGACCACTCTCACTGCTCCCGACTGCAAACCGAATCTCATCATCCTCGATCTGAATATGCCCAAAGTAGACGGCCACACCGTGTTGGAGCGGTATCAAAACAGAACAGTCCCTGTGGTGATCTTCAGCTCCGGTTCGAACGAGGCCGAGGTCAAGCGCGCGCTCGCGCTGGGTGCGCGTGAGTATGTAAAAAAGCCCATTGGATTCCGCCCATTCGTCGACGCCGTAAGCGGCATTGTCGATCGTTGGCTCGGTCGCTAGGCCGACCCTCTCAATTCTTCCAATCATCCTGTTACAAGAGTGTAACGGCCCAGCATTTCGCTGAGTCTAACTCGGCGGAGCGCTAAGAAGTGACCCACACGCAAGAGGCACAAGTTGCAGAACGCGTCTCGATCGGGGTAGATGGGCTCGACGAAATCCTGCAAGGGGGCTTGACGCCCGACCGGATTTATCTGCTGGAAGGAAATCCCGGTACCGGCAAAACTACGCTGGCCCTGAGCTTCATGCTGCAGGGCGCTAAGCTCGGCGAAAAATGCCTCTACATTACCTTGTCGGAGACGGCCGAAGAGTTGCGAGCCATTGCCCGATCCCATGGCTGGTCGCTCGATCAGATCGATATTTTCGAGCTCACCCCGCCTGAAGCCAAGCTCGATTCCGATCAGCATTACACTCTGCTGCATCCATCCGAGGTAGAGCTCGGCGAGACCACCCGGCTGATTCTGAGTCGAATCGAACAGTTGAATCCCGAGCGCGTGGCGTTCGATTCTCTGTCCGAGATCCGGCTGATTGCTCAGGATCCCCTGCGCTACCGCCGTCAAGTCCTGGCACTGAAGCAGTTCTTCTCCGGACGCCGGTGCACCGCGCTCCTGCTCGATGATCTAACCTCGGAGTTGCACGAACTCCAGGTGCACAGCATTACCCACGGCGTCATCGTTCTCGAACGCGTCAGCCGCGATTACGGCGCTGACCGCCGCAGGCTCCTGGTCACGAAAATGCGCGGCTCGGATTTTCGCGGCGGTTACCATGACTTCGTGATACAGAAAGGCGGCGTGGCGGTTTTTCCGCGGCTTGCTCTGAACAATATCGATGATGCCGGCGTCGGGCAAGCTGTGAGCAGCGGCGTGCCTGAGATGGACCGGCTGCTGGGCCAAGGAGTCAATCGCGGCACCAGTATGCTGCTGGTGGGGCCCGCCGGCGTCGGAAAATCTTCTCTAGCTACGCAGTATGCGGTGGGGGCACTGAAGCGCGGCGAGAGCGCAGCCATTTATACCTTCGATGAAGGACGAGGCACGTTGCTTCAACGGTCCGAAGGGCTTGGAATGCGCCTGCGGCCCTTCCTGGAGAATGGCCGGTTGACCATCGAACAGGTAAATGCCGCCGAGCTCTCGCCCGGGAATTTCGCCCATCGCGTTCGCGAGCGAATAGAAAACAACTTCAGCGGCGTGGTTGTGATTGACAGCCTGAACAGCTACCTGAATGCGATGCCCGCCGAACAGTTCCTCGTGATGCAGATGCACGAACTGCTCGCATTCCTGAATCAAAAGGGAGTCTTGAGCATCCTGGTGATGGCCCAGCATGGCTTGTTGGGCCACATGACGTCGCCCGTTGACCTGAGCTATCTCACCGACACCGTAGTCCTGCTGCGCTATTTCGAGTTCCAGGGCGCCGTTCATAAAGCAATCTCGGTGATTAAGAAGCGTAGCGGCGCTCATGAAGGCATGATCCGGGAATTTCACCTCGGGCCCCAGGGCATTTCCCTGGGACCCGCGCTTTCCGAATTTCACGGCGTGTTGACCGGCGTCCCAACCTATACCGGCAAATCTGACCAGCTGCTCGCTAAGGACGGCAATGGACGAGAGAAATGAATCGCTCCGCAATAGGGTACTCATTCTAACTCCAGTTGGCCGCGACGCCAACCTGGCTCGTTCCGTCCTCCAGCAGGAACAACTCGCGGCTGAGATCTGTTCCGATGTGGATGATCTTTGCCGGAAACTCGGGGAAGGCGCGGGGGCAGCCGTCATCGCCGACGAGGCCCTCAACGCAATCAACCTTCTGTCCCTCGCAGATTGCGTTCAGAAGCAGCCGGCCTGGTCCGACTTTCCGTTCATCATCCTCACTGCTGGGCGCACGCTTCATGCCGATATGCGGCGCAGATTTGAAGCCACCCTGCCGCTTGGAAACGTTACGTTGCTGGAGCGCCCCCTGCGTTCCATGACGCTGCTCACCGTGGTGAAATCGGCTCTGCGCGCCCGGGCTCGCCAATATGAGGTCGAGCACTATGTGGATGAAGTGCGTCATGCCGAAACGGAGCGGTCGCGCGCCTTTGCCCGCGAAGCAGCCGCCCACGCCGAGATCGAGATACTGAACCATCTGGGCGACATCCTGGCCGCTGAGCTGAATCTGGACGCTTTGCTTCCGGCCGTAATCGATGCGGGGACGGATTTAAGCGGAGCTGATCTGGGCATATTCTACGGGGAACACGCCGTCCATCCCAGCGGCCAGTTTAGCTTGCGCTGCACCTCGGGCATTTCGATCGAGCAGGCCGCGGCGCTTCTGGGCGAGCACGCCACCATCAACTCCTGGGAGTTTTCCACCAAGCGAGCTTTTCGCTGGGCCGAACGAAGCAGTGGCCGATACCACAGCGACGACGGATCAGTGAAGGTCATTGCGGAAAAACTCTCGCTCCGCAACTGCATTGCCCTGCCTTTGTTCTCGCGCCGCGATACCATCGTCGGCGTTCTACTGTTCGGCCATCTCAGCGATGCGTCTTTCTCGGAGCGGGAAGAACGAGTGGCGGCCGGCTTGGCCTCACAAGCCTCCATCGCGATCGATAACGCGCGGCTGTTTGCGACCGTGGAACAGGAAAGAAGCCGGCTCGAAATTGCCCGCCAGGCCCTGCAGAGATCGAATGAAGAGCTCCGGCAGTTCGCCTATGTCGCCAGTCACGATTTGCAGGAGCCCCTTCGAACCGTCGCCAGTTTCACTCAATTGCTGGTCAGCCGCTATGGCGATCCCGAAGACTCCGAGGCCAACGAATTTGTTTCGCTGATCGTCGACGGTGTCGAGCGGATGAGCATTCTGATTCACGATTTGCTGGAATATTCGCACACCGGTGTGAACAAAACTCTGCCCACCGACCCCGCCTCCGCCGAGTCCGCTCTGAATGAGGTGCTGTTCTCGCTGTCCGCCGCCATCCAGGAAAGCGGGGCAACGATTACCCATGACCCCCTGCCCGAAGTCTGGCTCGAGAGCCGCTCACTGGTCCAACTCCTCCAGAACCTGATCGGCAACGCAATAAAATACCGCAGCCAAAGACCGCTGCACATCCATGTGTCGGCCGAGCAGAAAGGCGCGGACTGGCTTTTCTCGGTCCGAGACAACGGCATCGGCATCGCACCTCAATACCACGACCGTATTTTCGGAATCTTCAAGCGGCTGCACGGAAAGGAAATTCCAGGTACGGGGATCGGCCTCGCCATCTGCCAGCGGATCGTGGAGTGGCATGGCGGTAAGATCTGGGTGGAATCGGACGTCGAAGCGGGCGCCGTCTTTCATTTCACCTTAGCTAAAGAGCCGCAACGCGTCTTTCGGGAAATCGCGGAATATGCTGCTCTGGGTGGGGCCCAGGGAGCAGATGGCCATTAAGCGAGATACTTTCCAAGACACTTTCTAAGTCAAATGCAGGACTTTGCCTGATACCCGGGTTTAACAATAAAGAACGATGATGTAGAGACTATGCTGTACAATCGCCCTAAGCTCTTCCGGATGGCCGTAGTGTTGGGCTCGGCGCTGGCCTGTGAGGCGATCCTGGCCGCTCAACCTAGCGTGTTGACTTGGCACAACGACAGCGCGCGCACCGGCCAGAACCTGCAGGAGACCACACTTACGCCGGCCAACGTCAAGTCGTCGACGTTCGGGAAGCTGTTCGTCATGAATGTGGACGGCAAGGTGGACGCCCAGCCATTGTACGTGCCATCAGTGAACGTTCCCGGGCAAGGCGTTCACAACGTGCTGTATGTGGTCACCGAGCATGACAGCGCCTACGCCTTCGACGCCGATAACGGAACCCAGCTCTGGAAAGTATCCCTGCTGGGCTCGGGCGAGGTCCCTTCAGATGATCACGGCTGCGGTCAGGTTACTCCGGAGATCGGTATTACCGCTACTCCCGCCATCGATCTTCAGATCGGCCCCCATGGAACAATGTACGCAGTCGCGACCTCGAAGGATGGTTCCGCAAACTACCATCACCGCCTGCACGCGCTCGACCTTACCACCGGAGCGGACCAATTCGGCGGGCCGATGGAAGTGCAAGCTACCTATCCCGGCAGCGGCGCCGAAAACACCTTTAATCCGACTGTTCACAAAGAGCGGCCGGGCTTGTTGATCTCCAATGGCGTCGTATATACGAGTTGGGGTTCACATTGCGATGCCGGTTCCTATGCAGGCTGGGTCATCGGATACAACGAGACCACGCTCCAACGAGTCAGCGTATTGAACCTCGCCCCGAATGGCAACGAGAACGGAATCTGGATGGCGGGCGCCGGGCCGGCCGCGGATGCGAATGGAAATATCTTCTTGCTCACCGGCAACGGGACGTTCGATACGACATTAAACGCCGGCGGATTGCCGAATAAAGGTGATTACGGAAATGCGTTCGTCAAAATATCGACCAGTGGTGGGACGCTCACCGTGGCAGACTATTTCACCATGTCGAACACTGTCAGCGAATCAAATGCCGACCAGGATCTGGGGTCCGGTGGCGCTATGATGTTGCTCCAACTGACCGACGCGCAGGGACAACCACGGTCACTTGCGGTGGGTGCGGGAAAAGACGGACACATGTATGTAGTCGATCAAGCCAATCTCGGCAAGTTCAACGCGGGTACAAATGCGATTTATCAGGACCTGCCGGGGGCGCTCGCGGGTGGCGTATTCTCCAGTCCTGCCTGGTTCAATGGAAAGCTTTATTACGGTGACGTGGGAGGAACGCTCAAGGCGTTCACTTTCACGAACGGATTGTTCCAGACCACGCCCTCCTCGCATTCCAGCCACTCGTTCGGCTATCCCGGCGCCACGCCTTCGATTTCGGCGAACGGAACATCGAACGGCATTGTCTGGGCCGCCGAGAACACTAGCCCGGCGGTTCTGCGTGCCTACGACGCGACCAACCTCGCCACCGAGCTCTATAACAGCAACCAGGCGGCCGGCAGCCGCGATCACTTCGGCTCCGGCAACAAGTACATCGTGCCCACAGTGGTGAACGGAAAAGTGTATGTCGGAACAACCAATGGAGTGGGTGCGTTCGGCCTGCTTTGCAGTTACGCGATCGCTCCGCAAGGCGTAACGGTTCCGGCCAGTGGTGCGGCTCAGACGGTCAACGTGGTTGCGTCGAACGGCTGCCCCTGGACCGCCACCAGCAACGCCAGCTTTTTGTCTATCACCAGCGGAGCGGCGGGCAACGGAAGCGGCAGCGTGTCTTATCAGGTGACGGCCAACTCCGGTCCCACGCGATCCGGCACGCTGACCATCGCCGGCCAGACCTTTACCGTGACCGAGACCGGCACCACGTCGCCCACGCTGAATCTAAGCCGCACTTCGCTGAACTTCGGCTACAACGCTTCGCTGGTCACAAGTCCGCAGACCATCACTGTCACTTTTACGGGTGGCTCATCGGTGGCCTGGACTGCATCGTCCAGTCAACCCAACATCACCGTCGCTCCCGGCTCCGGCAGTGGTAATGGAACATTTCAAGTCACGGCTGTCTCCGGCGGGAGCGGAACGATTGCTGTGACGGCGGCGGGCGTCGCAAACTCACCGCAACAAATTCAAGTGAACGTGTTTAGCGCGGTACCGGGTTCGCCCTTTGGAAGTTTCGATACGCCGCTGACCAACACCACCGGCATCGCCGGAGCGATCCCCGTAACCGGCTGGGCTCTGGACAACGTGGAGGTGTCGAACGTTGGCATCTGGCGCGATTCCATCGGCGGCGAGCCGACCGCCTCGAACGGGTTGGTGTTCATCGGCGACGCCGTGTTTGTCCCCGGCGCGCGGACCGACGTCGAATCCCTCTATCCAGCGGCTCCAATGAACGATCGGGGAGGCTGGGGTTATCTGCTGCTCACCAATTTCCTGCCCAATGGCAACGGCACCTTCAACCTACATGCCATCGCTGCGAATAGCGCGGGTACTACGCAGGACTTAGGAACGCGCACTATTACAGTCGACAACGCACATGCCGCCAAACCGTTCGGAACCATCGATACTCCCACGCAGGGTGGCACCGCGTCCGGCACCGCGTTCGTGAACTTCGGATGGGCCCTGACTCAGAATCCGAACTCCATCGCCGCCGACGGCTCCACCCTCAGCGTGATCGTGGATGGCGTGACCGTCGGCCATCCGAGCTACAACCACTTTCGCAGCGACATCGCGACTTTGTTTCCGGGATTAGCCAACAGCAACGGAGCGGTCGGATTCTTCTTTATCGATACGACGACGCTCGCCAGCGGCCTTCACACCATCAGTTGGGTGGCAACTGACAGCGCTGGGCACACCGATGGACTCGGCAGCCGCTACTTTACGGTATTGAACAGCGGTGGCGTAGCGGCGCCCGCAGGTGACGCTCTTTGGAGGCCGTCCACCCGGAAAGTTCCTCGGTCGATAGAAATGCGGGAGCTTGATCGAATCGAGCTCGAGGTCGGCGCCAACGACGGATATATGATCGTCAACAGCGAACGGCGACCGCTGCCCATCGGTTCCACTCTCAAAGACGGCGTGTTCTACTGGCAACCCGGGCCAGGATTCTTGGGTGAATGCCAGCTACAGTTCCAACGCCCGGGCGAGCCGCCATTGCTGATCAAGGTGAGTATCCAGCCGCGTTCTCAGTGACCATCCGGGCGCCCGTGCCCGCCCACCGCGGCTGATCACAATCCGTGTCCACCAGCAGCTAAGGCCCATGACCACGCCGCCCGGAAGCAAGAGCGCATCAATGTTTGGGCTGTTTCCGAAACTCGTGAGCGTCTCTGTGTCACGCAAGCCCTTATCACCGTTAGTACGCTATCGTAAAGGTACGACTGGCCTGCTTGAGAAGGCACTTAGACGCGTTGAGTCTCTGTCTCAAGAAGAACAGGATGCAATCGCGTCGCAGATCCTCGAAGCCCTCGATGATGAAGAAGCTTGGGCACGCAGTTTCCACGAACGGTCTGCACGCCTGCAGTCTTTGGCTCAGGATGCTCTTGACGAGCACCGACGAGGTCAGACTCGCCCGCTCGATGAACTGATTGGAGGAAGTGAACTGATTGGAGGAAGTGAACTGATTGGATGAAGTGAACTGATTGGATGAAGTCGTTCACATCTCGACCGTAAGGTAGTTTGATCCAGAATCCGCTGTCGCGGCGTGCATCGTACAATGACCGGCGCAGACCTTTAACGCCAATTCAATTCAAGACCACCACATCCACATCCCCATCCCGCCGCTCCACAGTCACCGCTACTGCGTTCCCGGACCGGAAGAGCATGATGTCGACCGAGGCCTCTCCCACGACGATGTTCTTAACCCTGACCTGCTCCAGAAATGCCGGCAAGACCGGCCGCGTCAGCACAATTTGTTTTCGCACGGCATCAATCGAAAGTCCGATCGAGGCTTGCAACAGTAGAAAGGCAGCGCCCGCGGACCACGCTTGCGGAGAGCATGCCACCGGATAGGAGGTCGGCGCTTTCCCAGCGCGCCGCGCGAATCCGCAGAACAATTCCGGCAGGCGATTGAGCTCGAAATGAGTACTCGCCTCGAACAGCCCGGCCATTACTTGGGCCGCGAGGCCGGTCTCCCGATAACCCGAGAACCCGGCGGCGATCAGCGAATTATCATGCGGCCAAACCGACCCGTCATGGTATGACATGGGGTTGTAGCGCGCCTCACCCTCGGCCACCGTCCGGATCCCCCATCCATTGAAAGAATTCTCAGACGTAAGCTGTTCCGCCACCATGCGCGCTCGCTCCGGGCTGGCGATGCCACAGAACAGACTATGCCCCGCATTCGAAGCTCGCACTTCACACTGCCGCTTCTTGTTGTCCAGAGCGAGAGCATAGCTCGAGATGCGCTCGCACCAGAAGGACTGCTCGAATCGCTCGCGCAGTATTCGGGCGTCCTCCGACAATCGCCGGGCGATCTCCGGCCGTCCGAGTTCCGCCGCCACCTGAGCAATCCCGCGTTTCGCGCTGTACACATAGCCCTGCACTTCGCAGAGCGCGATGGGACTCTCGGCCAAAGTTCCATCGGCATGGAAAATCGAATCGTGGGAATCCTTCCAGCCTTGTTGAACCAAGCCCTTCGGAGACTGGCGATGGTACTCCACAAACCCATCCTGATCGAGATCCCCATACTGGTCGATCCACTTCAAAGCCAGTTCGATACCCGGCCAGATTGACTCGATGAACTCACGATCGCGCGTGCGGAGATAATAAGCGGCTGCCAGCATCACGTACAGCGGGGTGGCATCTACGCTGCCGTAGTAGCGCCGAAACGGAATCTCCCCCAGCGCCGCCATCTCACCTTCTCGCGCCTCGTGCAAGATTTTGCCCGGCTCAGCGTCCTGCTCCGCCGAGAATTCCTTGGCCTGCGTCGAAGTCAGAAACGAAAGCACACCCCGAGCCATCAGCGGCGCGATCCATAGACATTGCAAGGACACGATGACGCCGTCGCGACCGAATGGCGTGCTGAACCATGGAACTCCAGCGTAAGGATAGGATCCCGCCGGTCCAACCGTTAGGAGCATGTTGAGATCGGCGCGTGACCGTTCCAGCCAGTTGTCGAACTGGTCGTTGGAACTACTGACCAACTGCGGAATTCGGTCCGGACCGGCGATCGTCTTCGCGGCCGCCTCCAGGCTCTCGGCAAATCCGGAAACGATCGAAACCTGCCGATCCTTTTCAAAGGCGAAGGAAAACTCGTAGGACTGCTCTTCGCCGGCCGAAAGGCGCAGAGTGAAATGCAGCGCCGACGGCAACGTCACCTGAACTCCCGGAGACGACCCGACAATCGTCCGCCGCTCGACGCCGTCCAGTCCGTCGTATGCCAGCACCACCTTACCGCTGCGCGTATCGAGTTGAGGATCGTGCAGCAACCCGCGCTGCTCACGCTTTTCTCCGCGTACTTCGAAAATGTCCGCGAAATCCGCGCCGAATTCCAGCCCAAAACTCATCTCGACTGCCGTGAGCGCGAAGTTTCGAACCCGCAGTGACATGTACAGCCGGTCTTGCCATAGAAACTGGGTGCGATAGATGTGCAGCGTCCCGCGATGCAGCAGCACCCGGCCCTCGGTGCTGATGTCCGGATTCGTGAGGTCGACCGCGCACAAAACGTTATCGCGCCGGATGGTAGAGCTGAGCAGCAGCGGACGGCCGCGCAGGAATTTCAGCTTTAAACAAGAGAGGTAACGCGTGCCCCGGCAGTAAACGCCCTCCTGGGGCCGCTCTTCGGCGTCGATGTCGCCGTATTCATCGAATACGCCAAAAGTGTCGTCCTGTTTCAGAACCCGCGTCCGCTCCGCGGCAGGCGCGGACGAAGCCTGAATGTAATACTGTCCGTCGGTTTTTAAAAGTTCATCCAGAGGGAGCATGCGAGTTCATTTCGGAAAGCAACGGCTCTTCGCATTGCAAGCCGGCGTATTCGGCTAGGTAATCCTTGGCCATGCGATAGCTGGAGAATCGCTCGTCGGCAGTTTTCCGGCAATCGCTGCGCTTCAACCGCGCCACTTCTGGAATCGCCCTCACAGCATCGTCTACGCTATTCACGATAAAACCGGTGACACCGGGATCGACGATTTCGGGAACCGAGCCACGTCGAAAGGCGATCACCGGTGTTCCACAGGCTAACGCCTCGATCATAGCCAATCCAAACGGCTCCGGCCAATCGATCATGAACATAAGCGCGTAAGCTCCGCCCAGCAACTCCTGCTTCTCATGCTCACCGATCTCGCCGATGAATTCCACCAGCGGATGATCGAGCAGTGGCTTGATCGTGGCTTCGAAGTATGCCTTATCTACTTTGTCAACCTTCGCTGCAATACGAATCGGCATCTCGGCCTTGAGGGCGACCTCGATGGCGCGATCGAGCCCCTTCTCCGGCGACGTACGTCCGACAAATGCCAGATATTTCCCCGAACGCTCCTCGAAGGAATACAGTTCCTCGGGCAAACCATGATAAACCGTCGCGCGCCACGACCGCACCGGCAGGGGTTTCCGCTGTGCATTTGAAATGGAGACCAGCGGCATGTCAGGAAACTGCCGGTAGACCTCCTTCAGCTCTGGTAGATCCAGCCTTCCATGCAGCGTCGTGAGATTCGGAACTCGCGTCCGGCGCGAAACCGGAAAGTGCAAATAATCGATGTGAAAGTGAACGATGTCGAAGTCGTTGGCGCGCCGAAACACTTCCTCCAGCATGATGATGTGATAAGCGAGAGAATCCTGGCAGTCTGGATCCAACCGCAGTGCTCGCCGGCACGGAGAAATCAGTTTCGCAGCCGTGGTCGAATCGCCGCTCGCAAACAAAGTAACTTCGTGACCCTGGCGCACCAGCTCCTCGGTCAAATATGAAACCACGCGCTCAGTGCCCCCATAAAGCGCCGGCGGGACACTCTCATATAAAGGCGCAACTTGTGCAATTCTCAAATCAAACTCCCCAGCTCTCATATTGTTGATGATTGGCAAGGAGGTTCTGTTACAAAAGTAAAACGTGACAACTATTAGCTCTCCAGCTTGTAACGCGTCGCAGCCAGCACATACAGGCGGCGCCACAGCAGCCGGTTGACGGTGACCACTAGCAGTGCCATCACCACGGTGGCGCCCAGCAGAACGGCGAAATTCCCGCTGTCCGTGGCACGGCTGATGAGCGCGCCCAGCCCGGTGACGGAAATCGTCTGCCCATGGAAGCGAAAATATTCTGCGACGATGCTGGCGTTCCATGCGCCCCCCGACGCGGTAACGAAACCGGTGACTAAGTAGGGGAAGATCGCCGGCAGAATCAATCTACGCCAGCGCTCGATTTTGCCCAAATGGAAAATATTACAGACTTCTTTCAGATCCGTTGGTATCGCGCTGGCTCCTGCAATCACGTTGAACAAGATGTACCACTGCGTTCCCAGCAACAACAGGACGATTGACCCAATCCCAAGCCCGCCCCCGATGCGAATCAAAAACAGCATGACGATCGGAAACAGAGCCGTAGCCGGCACCGACGCCGCAACCTGGGCGATAGGTTGAGCAAGCGCCGAGAGCCGAGGCCGCGATCCTATGAACACTCCAACTGGAATCGTCCATAATCCCGCCAAAACCAACGTAAGCTCGACTCGAAGAAAGGTGGCGATCGTTCCTCGAAAGATCTCCGATAGCTCCGATCCCGATAGCGTCCCGAGCATCCCAGCCATCCGAACAACCGCGTACAGCAGCGCGGCCAATCCCCCCAATGCCACCGCTCGAGTCAGCCATGTTCGGAGGCCGCTCCTCCTGCGCTCCTGGACGAAAACATTGGCCGACTTCGCAAAACGCAGTGCCATAGCTTCGCGCCCGGGCGCCACCAACATCTGAGCTGCGCGGTGCAAAACGCGCGACCGCCGCAGAAACTCGAGAACTGGTGAGCGAGGCGTCTGATGAGCTTCGACTTGTTCGAACTTGAACTTTTCGCTCCAGGCGATGATCGGGCGCCAGACCAGTTGGTCGATCAGAACGATCACCGTGACCATGACTGCCAGTCCCCACATGATCGCTCGCGCGTCACCCGCATTCGACGCGGTTTGCAGGTAGGAACCGAGACCCGGAAGCCGCAGGTCGCGGTTCCCCAGAACGAACATCTCACAGGCCATCAGGAAAAACCACGCACCAGCCACTGACATCATCGAATTCCACACCAACCCGATCGCCGCGTAAGGCAGCTCCAGTTGTACAAACTTCTGCCACCAACTCAGCCGATAGATGTGGGCGGCCTCCAGCAGTTCACGTGGGATATTCTTGATCGAAGAATACACGCTGAAGGTCATGTTCCAGACTTGCCCGGTGACGATCAGCAGGATGGACCCCAATTCGACACCTAACTGCCGGGTCGGGAATAGAGCCACCATCGAGATCATTACACCGGGAAGAAAACTCAACACCGGGATCGATTGCAGCGTGTCCAGCAAAGGAATCAGGAAGCGCTCCGCTCTCTTGTTGTGGGCCGCTGTATAGGCATACACCAACGTGATTGCCAGGCTGAACATGTACGCGATCGTGATCCGAGCCACCGAGAACAGCGCATATTTCGGCAACGCCGCCGGCCGGAGATCGATCGCGGTTTGAGCACCAACGGGGCCAGTCCAGTAGCGAGCCAGCGACAAGAGACCGTAGAACAATGCCAGTAATGCAAACATGACCGGCACATCGCGCAACAGCAATAGGGCCTGGGACGGCTTGGTCACTCGTCGCGACGTGGCAGCAGGCGCTTCGGGCGGCTTTATTGTTAATGTCCCCAGGAGTCACCGCCGGATTCCGCCGGCCGATACAGCAGCAGCCGATCAGCTTCTGAGTCATACGAGAAAATGTCGCCATAGCGGCCCCAGTCCAGCGCGGTTTCGATCTGACGCTGCACCTCCTCGCGAGGAAAGTGTTCGTCCAGAATATCCCGGAAAAACTCCAGCGGCAAAGAGTGATCGGACTTACTGAGAAGAGCCTTGTGCATCTGCTGCAGCAGCGCTACGTTGGCCAGCGCTGCGTCACGAAAGATCCGCTTGCGCGCCGCGATGTCCGCCTCGGCGAACTCCTTGCCCAGCGGAGTTATTTCCAGGTCACCCTTATCGGACTTGGCGAAGGAAAGCAATGTAGCAGCCTCAACAATGGGGAGCAGATCATCCACCTCCATTACGAGCTGCTCGGCTACGTGGTACAAATCCTCTCGACCGCCGTGATCGTTGAGCAATTCAAGTAGTCCCGCGATGCCGCCCGGCCGTGAATGCGGCAGCATCGGATGTGGAGTCTTAGCCGCCGGCTCGGAAGGAGGTCCGGCTTTCAAAAGCGGCTCTGTCATGAGCTTGTAGATGTAGTCCACATACAGCAGGAACGCGGCGGAGCTCTTAGCTCTCGGCTGCGCTAAGGGGATCCGAAAATCGGCGCGAATTCTGGCCGGGTTTCGATCCAACACGATAATGCGGTCCGCCAACAAAACCGCTTCCTCAATGTTGTGGGTCACGATGAAGATGCTTCGAGTGGGGATTTTCTTCCCCATCCACAACTCCATCACTTCACCGCGGAGGTTCTCGGCGGTCAGTACATCCAAAGCTGAGAAGGGTTCGTCCATGAAGAGAATCTCGGGTTCCACGGCTAAGGCGCGCGCGAATCCCACGCGTTGCTTCATGCCCCCGGAGAGCTCTTTCGGATAGGCATTTTCGAAGCCGCCCAGTCCAACCGTACCCAGCGTGTGCATTGCCCGGCGATGACGTTCGTTGTGTGGCATACCGCGCGCCAGCAACGGGACTTCGATATTTTCGAGAACCGTCAGCCAAGGAAACAGCGCGAAGCTCTGAAACACAATCGCGACGTTTGCATTGGATTCCGCCAAGGGCTTGCCATGCCACAGCACCTCGCCTCGAGTGGGTGGCGTAAGCCCGGTAAGAATTCGCAACAGCGTGGACTTGCCCGATCCGGAAGGCCCCAGCAGCGCGGTGATCACACCCGGCTCCACTGACAAATCCGTGCTGGCGATTACTTGAGCCTGTCCTCCATCGGGACGATCGAATGCCTTCTCGATATGACGCGCCTCGATGATGGCTTCAACCGCCGTTGCTTTCCGGGCGATCGCGAGCGCTGCATCTACGGCCGCGGCGACGACGTGAGGAGGCGGAGGCTCTACGGCTTCCTCCGAGAGCTCGTCCATCAACCGCTGCCAGGCTTCCTCGGGCAGTTCGTCGAGGAAGTGCATGCGCTCGCCGGGATGCATCTGGTCAACTACCGCACGCATTTCGTCGAGCGGTAAAGAGTGCAGCAGCACATAAGCGTGGTAATAGGGAAGGATCCCGGTGAGCTTAGCGGCGAAATCGACCGGCAACTTCCGGAACAAGGCTTGCTGTTCTTCAAACGGAAGGCTCATCAGCAAGTCGCCGGCCTCTACCGGGTCGACGCGTTGGAGCAGCGCCGTTGCCTGCTCCCAGTGCGCGCGAGAGATGCTCTCCCGAAGCTTGTCGATAGCCAATGTGCTCATTCGCGCTCCACAACCTATTATGTCCGGCGAAACGGGTGCGATCATGAGATAAGAGAAGATATGATCGCTACCGTCAATCCCGCCACCGGCGAAGCCATCCGCACTTTTGAAGCCTTAACTGAATCTGAACTGAATCAAAGACTGCAGCGCGCTTGGGAAGCGTTTGAAGCCTACCGGCATACATCGTTTCGTGACCGCGCTCGCTGGATGGGCTGCGCGGCCGAAATCCTGGACCGGGAGAAAGAGGAATTCGGGCGTCTCATGACTCTGGAAATGGGCAAGCCCCTCAAAGCCGCCATGGATGAAGCGGCCAAGTCCGCGCGAGGCTGCCGCTATTACATGGAGAACGGGGAGAAGCTGCTGGCCGACGAGCCCGTTTCCACCGACGTGCGCGCCAGCTTCATTCGCTATCGGCCGATCGGGCCCGTGCTGGCGGTGATGCCCTGGAATTTTCCCTTCTGGCAGGTCTTCCGCTTTCTGGCGCCGACGCTGATGGCAGGCAACACCGGGCTGTTGAAGCACGCTTCCAACGTTCCGCAGTCGGCGCTGGCGATTGAAGACATCGTCCGCCGCGCGGGATTTCCTCGCGACGTATTTCAAACCTTGCTGATTGGTTCAGGTGCGGTCGAGCGCGTCATCGACGATCCGCGGGTAAAGGCCGTCACGTTGACCGGCAGCGAACCCGCCGGACGCCAGGTAGCCGGTGAAGCCGGTAAGCAGATCAAGAAGACCGTGCTGGAACTCGGCGGGAGCGACCCATTCGTCGTTATGCCCAGCGCTAATATGGAGCAGACCGTACAAATGGCAGTGCAAGCGCGTCTGGTCAACAACGGCCAATCGTGTATCGCCGCCAAGCGGTTCATCGTCGATCAGCGCGTCGCCGACGATTTCGAACGCCGCTTCGTGGAGGCGATGCAGCAAGTTGTCGTCGGCGATCCGATGGACGAGCGCACCCAGCTCGGGCCGCTGGCCACCGCCGATATTCTGGCCGATTTAGATGATCAGGTCCGGCGCTCCGTCGCCAAGGGCGCGCGCGTCCTAACAGGCGGCCACAAACTCGACCGTCCCGGAAACTACTACGCACCCACCGTGCTGACCGACGTCACGAAGGACTGTCCGGCCTATTCGGAAGAAATGTTCGGCCCCGTCGCCGTGCTCTTGCGCTCCAAGGGAATCGACCAGGCCATCCATCTGGCAAATGATACCGACTTCGGGCTGGGCGCCAGCGCCTGGACCAACGACGAGGCCGAGCAGCAGAAGTTCATGGACGAGATCCAGGCCGGCATGGTGTTCATCAACGGTATGGTGGTCTCCGATCCGCGGCTTCCCTTTGGCGGCGTCAAGAACTCCGGCTACGGCCGCGAGTTGAGCGTGTACGGGATTCGCGAGTTCGTGAACGTAAAGACTATCGTGGTGAAGTAATTACCTAGTGTACGTGGGCGGCCAGAGCCGACTTGGTACAGTATTGCCGGGCTAAATCGACGATCTGGTCGGCTTGCTCGGGACGGTTATTCCGGAGCCAGAGAATCATGCGCTCGGCCGAAGGCATTTCCGCCCAGGACGGCCGCTGGTGAGCATCGATGAGGAATCGCACGTTGGCCGACTCCGTCCCGAGAACCTCGTCCAAGGCGCGGTTTAATGCCTCCTCCAGGTCCCCGCTCGATCCACAGGGAAGCAGGTGCGTATGGGCGCGAAGCAACGCATCTACGGCTGGGGTCCGAAAACCCTTTCCTAGAACGTCGATCGGGTACGCGCAAAAAAGCTTGAAAGGCAAAGAGTGGCGCAGTTCATTCCAGTAGTGCTCCAGGCGGATGGCCGCGGCGAACTGTCCGGCTTCCCACAGAACGCCGACCATTTCGCCATAGGCTCGGATTACTCCATTCTGGATACGCGCCCTGGATTCGCGGACCGTCACGCCGATCGTGTTATGAAAACACTCCCAATCCGGCTGCCCGTCCCGCATGAATCCAGCCAGTGCCTGACGTACGTCGACCAAGGTGAGCTGGCCCTGGCGCAGCGCCCCTTCTGTATCGATCCCAAGCTCCTCCAACCGCTGGGCGACAGCTTCGTTACGGTGCTGGGCCGCGATGAGGAGCACACCCTCGCCGCTTTTCAAGCCTTCCCTTGCATACCGGCTTATATTCTCGAGTAGGGGGCGTTCATCGGCCTGATAGAACTGGAGCAAGTGTTCCTCAGGCTCAGCGAGGTCTAGGAGTTTGTTCCAGGTTCCCATACTGGTAACTAGACACCGCAGGGCCGCAAGTGTTTCGATTTTAAAGCTAAACAGAAGGGGCGGACTATTCGATTGGATCGTAGGACGAAAGTTCTAGATTAGAACCTCAAGCCCTTCAGAACTAGAGCTTTTTCTTAAGCTGACATGCCGCCAGGACATGATAGCAATTGGATGGTAGTTCCCGCATACTTCAAAGTAGAACGGATGGCGGGTTTACCAATGACCAGAAACAATCGACGAAAAGGCTATGTGCTCATAGCGACGGCCTTCGGAATGACGGTGGTTTTAGGGGCTGCGGGCCTGGCGGTGGATATCGGCCGCGCTTATGTTGCCCGTAGCGAGGTCCAGGCCTATGCGGATGCGGCCTCCATTGCGGCTGCGGCCCAGTTGAACGGGACTTCGGCCGGGATCACTGCTGCTCGGTCGGCCGCTCAAAACGCTCCCAACAAATGGAATTTCGGCACTCAGAGCATTCCTAGTCCAACTATTCAGTTTGCGCAGCCTCTGGTATCGAATACGAATCAGGCCGACCCGGCTACCTGGACCACTGCTCCCGCAACGGGGACAAACTATATCTTCGTTCAGGTGACAGCCAGCGTGAATGTGCCGATGACTTTGATCCGTGCCGTTGCGGCGCAATCGAGCATGACCGTGGCTGCCAACGCTCAGGCTGGGCAAGTGATGGTGACGTCCTACATGGATGGTTTACTGCCGTTTTCGCCGATCGCACCAAACGGGGCCGATACGGTGAACTATGGATACCAGACCGGACAGCTTTATACGCTTCGCTATCCTTCCAATGGGGGCCAAAACGCCGGCAATGTATGCCCCGGCGACGCGAGCGCAACCTATTGGCAGAGTTTGCCCTCGCAAGATAACGGTTTTTGGGGGAGCACCAGTTCTTCTGTGCTGAGGGGCGAGATTGTGGACGATACCCAAGCAGTGCCGATTACGATCGGCGAGACGGTGCCGATGGTCGGCGGCAATCGGGCTACCGAAGGTGACGCCCTAGATGCGCGGGTACTGGAAGATACCGATCCGTATTCCGCTACGTACGCAGCATACGAGCAATCGGGCACTGGTAATGGGCGACGTGTAATTGGCGTTCCAGTCAATTCGGGCTATCCCAATTTTACGGCCGTGGCAGTGCGAGCCTTCTTTCTCCAGCCAGCAGGCGTTTATTCCGGCGTCACGGGAAGCACTTCGATTTGCGCCGAATATATCGGGACTTACAAGCAGACTGCGACCGGCACCGGAGGAGCGGGCGTTGGTGCAGGCGGATATCTGGTGAGGCTCACGCAATGAGGCGATCGCCTATTCGGAAGGCCGGCCAGAAGGGCAGTGTCTTTATCGAGTTTGCCCTCAGTTTTCTGGTGCTGTTCTCGATCTTTACCGGCGCCTTCGAGTTCGGTTACGCTTTTTACGCCTATAACACGTTGGTGAACGCGGTACGTGAGGGAGCGCGGTATGCATCGCTGAAGCCGTATGATTCGGCCTCTTCCACTCCATCGACGGCCTTCAACACCGCCGTTCAGAACATGGTGGTGTATGCCAATCCGAGCCCGCCCACCGGCTCGTCGCCGATTCTACATGGGCTATCGACATCGAACGTGAACCTCACCGTTCTTGCAAATGGAGGCGCGCCGACCCAGATGACCGTTTCCATTTCGAACTTCTCGCTGGATGCCGTATTTGGAACCATTACGTTAAATGGCAACCCGTCGGTCAGCTTCTCTTATCTCGGCATTCCGACGCCTCCGCCGTCGTCATAGGAGCACAATCTCTTGAATCAGTCGATCACTTCCGAAACTCTTCAGGCCACCGTTACTGGCAGTCGTCGTTCCAGGTGGCAACGCGGCCAAGCGCTGGTTGAGTCGGTTCTTACGCTGACGGCCTTCCTCGCTATTTTCATGGGGATGATTGAGGTGGGCGAGATCCTCTACATCCATCAGACGCTGGTCGAGCGCACGCGAGAAGCCGTCCGGTGGGGCGCAGTCACTGCCTGGGATGATGATCATTCACCAACCCAAATTACAAATATGGTGCTGTACGGCACGCCTACGCCCGGCCACGATAGCACGCCGATTTTCGGCCTGGCAGCTTCCAACGTCAGCGTTACGCGCCCGCAACCCGACTATTCCGCCGCGGACCGAGTGGTCGTATCGGTGAGCGGTTATTCGCTGACTTTCTTCACGGCCGCGATTGTCAAATTCTCGGCCGGCAGCCAAAGCGCGAACTCCCAGTTCACCGGTCTTACGATTCAGGAAAGTGAGCCGTACGAAATGACCAACGGTTCGTCACACTAGGCAGACCGCTCCGGCAGTTCCACTCTTTGAGATAATCGAGTCAGCCCCGTCCTTCTCGCACCTGTGTGCTGATTCCAAACTTTGGACGTACCGCTCTCTATATTCTCTTCGCCGCGGGGCTGGCGCCTGCGCAGTCCGGTGGCTTATTCGTGGATACGACTGCGCTTTCGTTTATCTATGTCATGGGCGGGTCCACGCCTGCCCCGCAGACCATCGGTATCACCAGCAATGGATTCCAGACCTTTGCGGTTTCCAATTCGTTTAACTCACCCTGGTTGATGGTGACGCCCGTCTCGGGCGCCGCTCCAGCCATACTGAAGATTGCTGTAGATGTCACCGGACTCGCAGCCGGAGTATACGACGGGCAGCTTCAAATCTCGGCGGCGCTGGTGAAGGTCCGGCTTACGGTTTACAACGCACCGAAGTTGATCGTGCTGCCTGCCAGTTTGTCGTTTGTCTATCAGACTGGCCAAGCGGTACCTGG
>Ga0070714_100000942_pt1 | contig 20704 bp, 16 predicted proteins | sample LARL83metaG_FD_65450 | JGI IMG/M metagenome (GOLD analysis project Ga0070714, IMG submission 65450) | Corn, switchgrass and miscanthus rhizosphere microbial communities from Kellogg Biological Station, Michigan, USA - LAR L8-3 metaG | ecosystem: Host-associated > Plants > Roots > Rhizosphere ... | reverse complement strand
ATGATCATGGTGGTGGGAATTGTGGCCAAAAATGGCATCCTGCTGCTGGACGCCGACCAGAAAATTCGCACCTCAGGTGCTTCCGCCGAAGAGGCCATGCTGCTGGGCAGCCGCCGGCGCCTTCGCCCGATCGTGATGACCGCGTTGGCTACAGTTGCCGGTATGCTTCCGCTGGCATTTGCCTGGGGAGCTGGATCTCAAATGCTCCAGCCACTGGCCATCGCCGTCATTGGAGGAATTCTCATCTCCATGGTGCTGTCGCTGATCATTACCCCGGCTGTCCACTTCTATCTCAGCCACGAATGACAAACTCACCACGAAGTATCACCAAGGAAACAGAGAATCCGCAGAGCAAGGCGCTTTCCATATCGACGGGGTTGGTGCACTAACCATTTTGCGCCGTTCCGTAAAAGGTATGTACCTTGATTGCCTGCTTTAGAATAGCGGGCAAGAGAGTCCATTCGTGACGTTGTCCTCTACAGGGGCGAAGCAAAAGCCGGTGCTGGATGAAGGTTCTTTCCAGCAACTGCTGGCGGCTGCTTATGTTGTGCAGCAGCATAACGAGACTGCCCAGAAGGAACAGAGACCGGGAGGAAGGTCCGAAGTCCTGGCGGTCATCGCCGAGATTCAGTCGCTCATCCGAACCCAAAGCCTGAACGTTGCGGATGGCTGTGCCCTGATCGGCCAGCGTAGTCTGGCGCTCACCGGCGCAAGCGGAATCAGCATCAGCCTGGTGGATAACGGCTACCTGGATTGTGTCGCAGAGGCGGGAATTCCCGCCAAGGTTCCCGGTAGCAGCATTTCTTCTCACTCCAGCCAAGCAACCGAACAACTTAAGTCGGGACACATGTTCGAGAGCGAAAACTCGCAAATGGATTCCCGGCTCGATACCGAGATTTGCTGCGTCATTGGAGTTGGATCGCTGGTGGCAGCTCCGGTTCTGAGGTTCGGCGAGATTGCCGGGCTGGTGGAAGTCCGCTGGGCCGAGCCGCATGCGTTTGGAGAGGCCGAACTGCGCACCTGCCGGCTCATGGCTGGGCTGGTTACGGGAACGCTTGAGCGGAGCGTACGAATTGGGAATGCGAGGAGTACAGCGATTCCAGCCTCCACGGCGGAATCTTCTGAGGATGCGCAAGTTCGGAGCGAAATCGAGCCGCCCATCGACATTCCTGAATTTGCAGCATCATTCCGCGAGACGTCGGCGGCAGTCCCGGATGTGCCTAAAGTGAAAGAAGCGCAGTCCGAGTCTCTAACCCAGCAACTCGAAAAGCCAGTTTCTGCGGCCTCCTGCCGCATGTGTGGCCGTCCGTTTGTGGCTGACGAGCAGTTCTGCGGCTTTTGCAGTATGCCGCGTCCGGTCGAACGTCAGACCGAGGAGTTGCAGAGCAAGTGGGCGTCGCTGTGGTTCATGCAACGCGCCCAGGGTGTTTTGCGGGAGACGGCGCCGGCAGCGCCGGAGGTCAAGGACACAGAAGATGAGCTACGGGCGGAGTCGATCCCGGACCTTTTTCCTGCGCCCGGCCTTGCACCAGTTCAGCCAGTTGAACCAAAGCCGCTGATGTGGCCAAGGCGAGCGCCCTCTGAGCCTGCCTCTGTCCAAGCTGCCTCGGTCGAACCGGCTACGCCAGAGATTGTCTTTCCATTCGACGAGCGCCCCGAACTTTCCGAGCGTGCAGCTGGGTTCGCGAAGCGCCGCTGGCGGGAATTAGCCCTCGCCGTCGTTGCGGTTGTTCTGGCTTACGGCTTGGTATTGGCGCGGCCAAAACCGGGACAGCCGACGTGGTATCAAGCACTGTTGAGTAGCCTCGGCGTCCAATCCAAACCGGCGAAGGTGTTTGCCGGGACGCCGGACGCGCGCGTCTGGATCGACGTTCACACTCAGCTCTACTACTGCTCCGGCGAAGATTTGTACGGAAAGACTCCCGACGGCGAGTTCACCACCCAGTACAACGCCCAGAGCGATGGATTTCTTCCCGCCTCGAACACCACTTGTCCATGAGAATCCACTGGGTAACACAAAAAGAAAAGAGCCTGGTTCATCAGGCTCCCACGTCACGATAAATTCAGGGTTGAACGCTGAGCAGTTAGTTCACCTGCGCCAGCACCAGGCCTTCGTGCCGTCTCGCTTCATACCACAGCGCGAGTTCTACGCGGTTCCAGAGCCCCAGTTTGTCGTAGATGGTCCGGAGATAGTTTTTGATGACGTGTTCAGTGGTGCCGATTTCGTCGGCGACTTCTTTATTTTTGAGTCCTTGGGCGACGAGTTCAATGACTCGCTGTTCGCGCTCGTTTGGTGTTGAATTTCCTCTGCCTCTGAACATAGCTGCCTCCGATATAAGAGTGTGGCTAACTTAACCCGTTTGACCCCGCCAGTGATTCCGAAGCGCAGAAACAGACGATTGAAATGCGCTTTCACCGTCCGCCGCGCCATGTTTAATTGCTTGGAGATTTCGTCATTGTCGCAGCCTTGCAGAAGCAGTTCCACAACCTGCTGCTCCCTCGGACGTAACGATTTTTCCTCCATTACAGACCCCTTCGTTTAAAGATTGTGACCCTCTCTGCAGCGGTGCGGCGGCAAAGCTAAGTCGTCGGACAAAAATGGCGTTCTAGTAGAAAGATATTGCACATGCTTTGCCACCGTGAGCTGCTTGCCCGAACAAAAAACTGCCAGATTTACACAGGCTTACAGACGTCCACGCGGGACGAGACGACAGGGTGCGGAGGCGCGGTGAATGCCCGGAGCGGGCCCATCCAATTCAGTCAACTGTAACAAATTACAGGATCTATTTCACCCACGGCTGCCGAACGTTTGCTCATCGATGACAGCTAGATAGAACCTCCTACTTGGTTGCTGGAAATTACCGTAGGGTTGCAAACCAAAGTGGGGGGTGGTGCTAAGGTTTCACTAGGTAAAAGGCCTTAGGTCGTTTTTTCCGGTTTCCTCTGTAGGGTCGGGAACAAATTACACCTAAGGGCACCTTAAGGTTTCGGCAGCGAGTCTTCGAGGTAAGTTCTTTTGCGGTGCTAGGATGCAAGTTCGCCCTGCATTATCTCAACGATGCCCCAATTCTGCGACGTTGCAGTTCCCGTGCCGCTTGATACGGTGTTTACCTACCGTCTGCCCGAAAGTGTGACTCCGGAGGCCGGAAGCAGGGTCCTGGTTCCCTTTGGGCGGCAGCGGCTAATCGGGATCGTTACTTCTACGCATGATCGCCCGCCTAAGGTGAGCGCTAAGAATGTTCTGGAAGTACCCGATCCCCCCGACATACCTGCGCTTACGCCCGAGCTGCTTCGTTTGGGACAGTGGATCAGCGACTACTACCTCGCGCCCCTGGGTGAAGTGTTCCGCACCCTGCTGCCGCTGAATGCGGAGTTCAAGAGGTCAGTCCTATACCGCATTACAGAGCACGGGCACCTGGCTCTGCATCTTGCGGGAACTGGCGGCTCGTCCACGCGCTCGCGAAAGAGCATGGAGGATCAATATGCGGAATTCCGGGTCTTGGAGTATCTGTCGAGGCGAGACGCCGCCCGGGAAGAAACGCTCAGAGCAGCAACGCGTACGTCCCGCCATGTAATTGACGGGATGGTTCGAAAAAAATGGATCGCGCGTGAAGATGCTTCCCAGTCAGTCGCGGCTGTTCGGACCCGGCGCGTTGCGCTGCTTAAGACTGTGGAAGGACGGCTGAACGCGAATCAGCAACTACTGATTGAAACAATCGCAGGCGCGGGAGGGCGGGTTCCGTTGCAGGACCTTGCGGCGCTGCCAGTCCCAAAAACCACTTTGGGAACTCTGGCGAAGCGCGGATTGATTGAGATCGTCGAGGAAGCGCTGGAGCTGGAACAATCTTCCCTTGCGGCGCGTGCAGCGCCGTTATACGAGGACTTCACGCCGGCGCAACAGGAAGCATTGAAACGAATCCAGGCAGCCGCGGATGCGCGGAAATTCGGCGGAATCCTGCTGCACGGGGTTACTGGGTCGGGCAAGACGGCGGTGTACCTGGCCGCGATGAAGTCGGCGCTGGATCAGGGCAGGTCCGCAATCTTGCTAGTGCCCGAGATTGGATTGACTCCTGCCGTAGCCGCGGATGTCCACGACAAATTTGGCGACGAGGTCGCGATCCTGCACTCTGCGTTGTCGGAGAAAGAACGGGCGGAGCATTGGCACCGCATCCGGAGAGGCGAAGCACGGGCGGTGGTGGGCACGCGCTCCGCAGTATTCGCGCCAGTATCAAACCTCGCGCTGATCATCGTCGACGAAGAGCAGGACGCCTCTTATAAACAGGACGAGATGCCCCGCTATCACGCCCGCGGTGTCGCTGCCATGCGGGCGAAGCTCAATGAGGCTGTTGTGGTACTGGGATCGGCGACGCCATCGCTGGAATCGTATTTCAATGCGAAGAAGGGCCGTTATGCTCTGCTCGAAATGCCTGACCGAGTGCAGAAGCGTCCGCTGCCGGAAGTCGAATTGGTCGACATGCGGCAGGAGTTCCAGGAAACGGGCCAGGAGCAGGTGGTTTCGCGCAAGCTGATCGAAGAAATCAAGTTGCGCCTGGAGCGCAAGGAGCAAGCCATGGTGCTGCTCAACCGGCGCGGATATTCGCCGGTCGTGCTCTGCCGAACCTGCGGCAAGACCTTGGAGTGCCGCAATTGCGCGATCGCGCTGACTCATCACAAACAGAAACGCCGGATGGAATGTCATTACTGCGGATTCATGGCGCCGGTACCGAAGCATTGCGCATCGTGCGGCAGCGAGTACGTCTATTTTCTTGGTACGGGCTCGGAGAAGCTCGAAGAATTACTCCACGGATATTTCCCGCAAGCACGCATCGCCCGCCTCGACCGCGATACCGTCCGCAGCCATGCCGATTTCGAACGCACGCTGAACGCGCTGAATGAAGGCGAACTCGACCTGGTGGTCGGGACACAAATGATCGCCAAGGGGCATGACGTGCATGGTGTGACCCTGGTGGGAGTTGTTGGTGCCGATAACGCGCTGGGACTGCCGGATTTCCGCGCCGCGGAACGAACGTTTCAGCTGTTGACTCAAGTGGCCGGACGCGCCGGACGCGGAGAGGTTCCGGGCAAAGTGATCCTGCAGACATTTTTCCCTGATCACTATGCTGTGCAATATGCGGCACAGCACGATTTCGTCGGCTTCTACGGAAAGGAATTGCGATTCCGCAGTTGGATGCATTATCCCCCGTATTCCGCCCTAGCGAACGTCGTCCTGCGAAGCGACAAACTGGATGACACGCTGAAGTGGTCAGGCGCGCTCGGCCGCTGGTTTGAACGAACGCGTCATGAAGGCGTGCGCGTGCTCGGTCCAGCCGCCAGTCCGATTGAACGGCTCAAGCGCGATTACCGTTATCACTTCATCCTGAAATCGCAGAGCCGCGAGAAGCTGAATGCGCTGCTTCGCGCTATGCTGGCGCAGGCCGCGAAAGAAAACATTCCACGCACGAATGTCGTGGTCGATGTAGATCCGGTATGGCTAATGTGAAGCACGTAGGACAGCCGCCCTCGGCTGTCCGGTCGAGCCTAGCTCGAGGGCATCATCATTTTACCGCGCGGGCCACTGCCACTGCGGTCGATCCATATCTCTCATCCCGACAATGCAAGTTTCGCCCAGTTTCTTCTCCAGAATGATCGGATGATACTCAGGCTGTTGAGCGAGAGAACTGATCAATGCCGCCGAGTGAGTCACGACGACAATCTGTGCGCGTTTTGAAGCCTGGCCAATCAGGCGCCCCAGCGCTCCCAGGAGATCGGGATGAAGGCTGGTTTCGGGTTCGTTGAGCACAATCAAGGACGGCGGCCGCGGAGTCAGCAGAGCTGCGACCCAGAGAAGATACCGCAGCGTTCCGTCGGAGAGTTCGGCCGCTTGCAGGGCGCGGAGTATTCCATGTTGCTGCATGGCTAAAGTAAAACGGCCAGATTCAGTTTCGACCTGCACGCGGCTGCCCGGGAAAGCGTCAGTGACCGCGCCATCGAGCGCCGCGCTATCGCCGATCTCGCGAATGGTTTGCACTGCTGCCGCAATATCCGCGCCATCATCTGCAAGGACGGAAGTTCGCGTACCGACTTGTGGCAAGCGCGCGGGCGAGGCGGAGTCCGTCCTGAAATGGTCGTAGAAACGCCAGGCGCGAATCGACTCTCGCAGGGATAGCGTTTCCGGAACATTTCGTGGGTCAGCGATATGGGTCATCACGCTATCGAAGGTAGCCAAATTGTCGCTGACGATGTTCCACCCTTTCTCGGGATCCTTTACCCGCACCACGCAATGATTGCGATCCACGAGTGTTGTCGAAGGGCGAAGCACCGGGCCGTACCAGATCAGTTCACGCTTGATCTCGGGATCCAGAGCGAACGCGGAGATTCCGGGCGGCGGAAGCCCCATATCGATGAGATATCCGAACTCGTCGCCGGCAAAACCGAGCCGCAAGGCTACGGGATGCTTTCTACGCGTGCCTTGAACTGGCGCGTCGCCGGATTTCATCGCCCGAGAAAAAGCCTCCGGTCCCGCCCACAAAGTTGACTGCAGGCCGCCTTCGCGAGCGATGGAGGTAATCACTCTTCCTTGTGCGGTGTCTGCGAGCAGCCGAAGCGCGCGGTACAGATTGGATTTTCCACTGCCATTCGGGCCGGTGACGACGTTAAGACGCTTTAGAGGAACAACCAGATCACGCAGTGAGCGATAGTTCGAAATGGCAATGGTGGTTAACACAGGCGGATTTCGACTCGTGGAATCGTACCAAACAGCGATTGGTAAGCCTACAATCCCTTGCTGCGGAGGAATTCCGAGACCACCTCTCTTACGTCGCGCTTCTTGCCATCGACTTCATAATTCAAATTGCGCATTTCGGCGTCGGAGATTTTGCCGCTGAGATCGGCCAGCGCCTGGCGAATCTCGGGATGCTCCCCAAGCGTTTGCTCCCGCACAACCGGCACTGCTTCATATGGCGGGAAGTAATGCTTGTCGTCTTCAAGTACGAACAAGTCCAGCGCGGGGATGAGGCCGTCCGTCATGTTTCCCGCGATCAGGTCGACCTGGTGGTCCTTTAATGCGCGAGTGAGCAGGCCGAGATCCATGATGCGCGGCGGGGCGGCAAATCGCAGGCCGTAGGTTGCGACCAGGCCTTTGTAGCCGTCTTGGCGCTCCATGAACTCGTATCCAAAACCGGGACGCCACTGCGGCGTGTAGGTCCCAGCTTGCGACAGAGTCTCAAGATGCAGTCGCCGAGCATCTTGGCCACGAATTTCAATGGCGAAAGTGTCATTGAAACCCAGTGGTGGGCCCAGCGTGAGATGAAATCTTTGCTGGTATTCCGATTTCACGCGTTCATAAACCGTTTTGCGATCGGAACTGGGCTGCTCTTTCAGAATCGCGGTGAGTGCGGTACCAGTGTATTCGGGATAAATGTCGATGCGGCCAGCCAGAATCCCCTGATGCGCGATGTAAGTTCCGCCGAGATAGAACCGGCGCTCGACCGGAAGATGAGTCTTGTTTTCGATCTGCTGCGCGATGATTTCGCCAAGGATGATTTGCTCAGTGAAGTTTTTGCATCCGACAACAATGCGCGGATGGGAGCGACAGGCAGACAGGAAAGCAAGCCCGACGCCCAGGAAGGCTGTGGCAATACTAAGAGCCGTGTTGCGCCAGCGGGAGTGGCGGAGTGAGAGCATCGTCACGGCTGAAACTTTCAGAAACAATGCCCCTCTAGAGAGCAGGCAAGGGCAAAGTTGATTGCCATGTCCGTCGTGATTATAGAAGGTGAGTTTTCTCCAGTTTGGACTGTCAAAAGATGCCGCTACTCAGCCCCCGCCAGTGCCAGCCAGGCCTCCCCAATCCTAAAGACGGGCAACCCACACCTCGCGAATTCGGGATAGACTAAGCTCTGTTCATTTCTGGGTTGGCTTCACAGTCTCGGATGTGGCACTCGGGACATAGAAAAAGGAGCAGGATCACGTGAAATCATTCTTATTCATCGGAGTACTTTTATTCGCAGCAAGCATGGTTGCACAGAAGCCGGCGACGCCGCCGAAGGAAGGGTCGCAACCAGCGCAGCAACAGCAGCCTGGACCGCATCCCAAAACACAGGCCGAGCTGACGGATTACAACGCCGCGGCGGTGATCACCGGCGGGGCCGCGTCGGAAAAAGCTGCCGACGATTTCGCGGCAAAATACCCGGACAGCGAGATGCGCGAGAACCTCTACCTCCGGGCGATGCACGAATATCAGACCGAGAACCAGGCGCCCAAATCGCTGGCGATGGCGGAAAAAGTGCTGCAACTCGACACTACGAACTCAGTGGCCCTCGTAATCTCGGCCATGGTGCTTTCCGATCAGCTCACCCAACCCAATCCTGACCCGCAGAAGGTTGCCGAGATCACGAAGAATGCGAACCTCGCCATCCAGACAATCGACACCTCGTTTAAGCCGCCCGCACAGGTAACGCCTGAACAGGTCGCAATGTACAAGAACATTTTGAAAGGAAACGCCCACTCGGCCCTGGGTGTGACCGATTTGAAGACAGAGAATTACGCGGCAGCGGAGACGGAGCTGAAGGCCGCAACCGATCTAACGAAGGACCACCCGGACCCGTTCAACTGGTACTATCTCGCGCTGGTTCAGAACCACCTGAAGAAATATTCCGACGCGGTTGCCACGGCGGAGCAGGGTCTCAAGTACGCCGCCTCCGATCCCAACGCGACCAAGCTTCTTCAGGACGAGCGAGACAAGGCGAGCAAATCAGCCGGCGCCATACCGGCGAAGTAGTCGAGCGCCCAGTGGAATCGGTCTGATTAGCAAATAATCACCCGCAAGGTGGCGGGAATTCTACACCTGTGCCGAAGTTGCGCCCTCGAATTCTTCCCAAACGTCCGTCTCGATTTCAATGGAGAAATGGCGCTTGCGGAGTTCGGCGAAAAATGGCACGGCGTCGAAATACTCTTCGGGAGCCCAGACTCCGGGCCGCAACCCCCGACTGAGAATCTGCTGCACTCCGATCGACATATTCATGGACGTGCCTGCGTCGGCGTAGTCGTCGTAGAGCGGATGAGGATGGCCGATCACACGGCAGGTAACACGACAGCGTTTGCCGTTACGTGTACCCTCTCCGATGGCAAAATGAATTTCGTGACTTTCCTGCGCCGGAATGCGCTGGCGATTCTTCTTAATATTACGATCGATTACGGCCTGTAACACATCGAGTGGGCGTACAGTACCGCCCTTCACGGTTACCGGTTCGTCGAACGTTCCGAAGCCCGCTTTGACCAGTCCAACCCAGGCTTCGTGATCGCTCTGCGGCAATGACAATTTCCACGTGAACTCGCGTATGCCTTTTTCGGCAATGCCTTGGGAGAATGGCACGGTCAGCGGTTCCGAATGCTGCGAGTGGATGAAAGTGGTCCGTCCCCAAGGCGCGGGAAGATCAATCACCTCAAGACCGGCTTGCGCGGGCACCTCCTGCAATCGCCCATCAAGAAATTGCTGGCTGGGATTGTTGTATTCGGCCAAAACTGTCGACACGCTATAAGGCGGGACTAGCACCGGGCTGTCAGGGCCAATCTTCGTCGCCGCCCAATAGAGGTTGATACGATCGACACGATCGAGTCGGTCCGCAACCGCGCGACAAATGATATTCGACATTCCGGGATCGGCGCCGAGTCCGACGACGGCTGTTACGCCGGTCTTCTTCCACTGCTCGTGCTTTGCTTTCTGTTGGACAGTGTAGACGCCCATGCCGCCATAGTCCACATAGGTGCGCCTCGCCTCAAGACATGCATCGAAGATTACCATTTGAAATCCGGCGAAGGTCGGGATGCCGTTGATGCAAAGATCGCAATCGTCGAGAAGGGACAGCATCGCCATCCGGTCCTGGACGTCAAATACCTGCGTGTGAAGTCGCGGATCGGGCAGAGATTTTTTCAGCGCACCGAGGCGATCGGCGCTGGAATCAGCAGCGGTGACCTTTGTGATGCCGGACGAGAGGTTCGAGAGCAAGTCGCGGGCGGTTCCCGCGCCCATCAGTCCGGCACCACCCAAAATCAGAATGCGCATGTTTGTATCTCCCCTGCCTGCTTGGATCACAAAATCGATACTGCGGGTTTCGATGCTATCCGCTCTGGAAAAAAACTACCCTACCGATTTATAGCATACTTGACTTCGGTAAGGTTGTGGCTCTACACTGGCCGCCTTTTGTGGAGGATGGTCAATGCGAAAATTCGTAGGACTCGGGTCGATGCTGTGCTTCGTGCTTCTGCAATTTGCCTCAGCTCAAAACGTCAACTCTCACTCTCCCATCAGCATTCAGAGCAATAACGATTTCAGCAACTGCGCGTGCGTCACCAGCGGCATGGGGACGCAGGCAAATCCCTACGTCATCGGCCCGTGGGCAATTAACACGGGCGGCGGCGTCGCAGTCTCGGTGAACGGCACGAACGTGACTGCTTCCTTCGTGCTTTCCAACCTGAAGATTTCCGGCACCAGCACGGGCACGGACACAGGGATCGTGCTGAACCACATCAATCCCAAAGGCACGCAGACAATCGTGGCCGAAGTTTATGGCGCACAGACCTCGATCCAGAACGCCAATGTCGGCATCCTGGTAGAGAACTCGTCGTATGTGGTGCTCGAGGGAGCAGGCGAAAATGCCAGTGGGCCCGGTGTCGGCAACAATGGCGCGGGCACGTTGAATGGGAATCTGAGCGGCGCGATCGATATCGAAACCAGCAGCCACGTCAGCATAAAAGGCTGGCAACTGAGCGCCAACGGCCTTGATAAGGACCCCGACTACATTGCATTCAACCCCGCCGTCCAATACTGGGGAGTCGGCGGCGTGCGTTTTTTTGGAGTTACCAGTTCCGTTATCGACCACAACTCCGCGAACAACGACACGGACCTTTCCTATGGGCTGTTCAACTCCAGCTACAACCAGATCACGTACAACACCGCCGATTATCCGTACACACACAACATCCTGGTGATTGACGGTTCGTCGTACAACACCATCAGCAACAACGACACTGGCACTGGGGATTACTTCAACATCATGGTAGGAGACCCCTTACCTGGCACCGCTACGCTGAAGACCTATGGTCCGTCGCACGACAATGTGATCAGCAATAACCTTAACCACACCGCTGGCCCGACGGGGCACGAAATCAACGCCAACATTGTTCCTGGATTTCTGGGCGGCATCGTTCTGCTGAATGGAACCTACAACAACCAAGTCCTCAACAACCAGGACTGGGCCAACACCGGCGCGGATCTCGCGTGGGCACAAGCCGTGCCGAATTCCAGCACGCCAATTGGTGTTGTCACCTATCAGACCGCCCCGCTTTACTGCAACGTGACCGCGTCTGAAGGCGGAGGTGGCGTAGGGAATCTAAACGGGAACGTATGGAAGGGGAACACGTATCAGAAGATTGCGCCATGCCTGCCGGCGCAATGATGTGTTCAGCTGTGCTCTCAGTGTGAATGAAGATTGGGCCGCCCGAAAGCAGTCGTGCGAATCGGACGGCCCAGTTGCTTTGCTGGACGATTTAGGCGTGGGGCGCGGGGGTGAGGCCGTGTCGGCGCATAACTTCCGCCATCTTAATGCGGTCGGGTGGTCCGCCTGCAGCCTCCTTAATCACCTCGGCAGCCTCTCGGAAGTATTGCGGACCGATCGCGGCCGGCGTAATTACGCACAGCGCCTTCACGTCCTCGGTCCCGTTGTTATCGAACCTATGGATAGCGCAGCGTGGAATGCAGAGGGCTTGCCCCGGTCCAACCTCCACTTGCGTTCCGTCGACGGTCCACGTCAGCACTCCCGTGACACCGTAAATTGTCTCCTCGTAATGATCATGGCTATGGGCGGGAGCGGTAAGACGCCGCCCAGCCGGAACCATAAGCTCAAAGGCCGCGAGGGTTCCGGTCGAGTTCTCTCCGGTAATCAGAAAACGAACCATCAGCGGGCCCAGCAGGATCGCCTCTTCGGAAGGATTGTTGCGCAGATCGACGGTCGGCGATGTCATGGGGTTCCCTCTTTTCTGTAGTAAATTTCGTTTACCATGGTAGACTGTAAATGCAGTTTACTAATGGTGTCAAGCCGCAAATGTCGCGAACGATGAATGCCAAGGATATGCTCATTGGGGCCCTGCTTCGCGTTCCCGCGCAGTCGATCCACCGCCGCATTATCCACGAACTGAACGCGGCGGGCTTTGAGGAGCTACGTGTGCCGCATATGGCGGTGTTTCAGTATCCGGGCCCGGATGGAGTCCGGCCAGGAACCCTCGCCGAGCGCGCAGGCATGAGCAAGCAGGCCATAAATCAACTGCTACGCAGCCTCGAAGGAGCTGGTTATATCGCCCGGTCCGACGCGCCCGACGAGGGGCGCGCTCGGATTATCCGGCTCACGAAGAAGGGTAGCGCCGCGTACGCAAAAATCCACGAAATACTGGGTGAAATTGAGCGTGAATGGATCGCTGAACTCGGGCCCAGATCGTTTGCTCAACTCAAGAAACTGCTACTTCTCGTCTGGGAAAGTCCGTTAGTTGGCTAGTCGAGATTCCTTCTGCTTGTCAGCCGCGGGTCGACAATCCGCTGCAAGTTTCTATTTGACCCAATCCAGCACCTTGTACCACGCTCCGGCGAAGGGGAGGAACCAAGGCGTGCGACGATAAAGGCCAAGAGGCGCGCCAGGAAAAGGGATATCGCGGAAAGGATTTCCGTCGGCGCTCCCGCACGCCGCTTCTGCGACTTTCATACCGAGGTAAGTCGCCATTGCCACCCCGTGCCCCGCATATCCGATCGCGTAGTAAATTCCATCGATCTGGCCCGCGTGCGGCATCATGTCAAACGTGAAATCGATAGTCCCACCCCAGGCGTATTCCACGTTCACATCGCGCAGTTGTGGATAGACCTCAATCAAGTCGCGGCGAAGAATGTCCACGCTCTTGCGGATCGTGCTCGCAGTTTCCGGGAAGAACGCGGCGCGGCCACCAAACAGGATTCGGCGATCCGGCGTCAGCCGGAAGTAATGCAGATAGAGCTTGGAATCGGAGATCATTCGGTTGCGCGGGATCAGTTCGCTGGCGACTGGCTGGGCGAGAGGCTCCGTGACGATAATGAAGGACCCTAGCGGAATAATCTTCCGGCGAAGCTTGGGAATCACGGCACTTGTGTATCCACTGGTTCCGATGAGCACGTTTTGTGCGAATAGCGAACCCCGAGCAGTACTCAGTCTGAAGCCGTTGTCGCCCTTCCGCGATGCCCTGGAAATCTCGGAGACACGGGTTTGCTCATAGATCTCTGCGCCTGCGTTTTGCGCGGCCTTTGCGAGCCCGGCAACATAAAACGCGGGATTCACGGTTGCGCTGAGTTCGTCGACAAGACCGCCGCAATATCGGCTTGATCCAATCTCACTAGGCAAGTCTGACTTCGGCACGAGCCGCCGTTGATGGTTGAATTCGCGAGCCATGAATTCGGCGGCACGCTCAAATCTGTCGAAATGCGCAGGTTTGGCTGCGACCTGCAGGTATCCGCAACGGGCGAAATTGCAGTCGATCGATTCTTCCGCAACAATTTGCTCGACGCAGTCGATGGAACTCAGAGAAGCGCCGTACATGCGGCGCGCGGCTTCGAGGCCGTATCGTGCTACCAGATCCTGGACCGGGACTTTCAAACCGGTCAGGACCATGCCGCCGTTACGTGAACTTGCGCCCCAACCGATGGTCTCAGCTTCGAGAACCGCGACGCGCGCACCACGCTTAGCGAAGGTCCGTGCGGCGGAAAGGCCGGTAAAACCTGCTCCAATGACGGCCACATCTACTGCCTCGGGCAGAGGACCGTCGGTCCCGGAGGGCATGGTGACGGTGTCGAGCCAGTAGTTGCGTTCCTGGTGGTTCATGCCGGAACGATGGGTAGCGAACGAATCTGCTTGCCGGTTGCCGCATGAATCGCGGCGCAGAGAGCCGGTGCAAACGGCGGAACAGGCGGCTCCCCGATGCCGGTAGGCGCTTCGGAGCTTTTCACGAAATAGGCTTCGACTTTGGGCGCCTCGGGCATGCGTACAAGCTGGTAGTCGTTGAAATTGCTCTGCGCGATGCGGCCGTTCTCGACTTGGATGTTTCCATAGAGTGCCGCCGTCATGGCGAAGATGACCGCGCTTTCGGCTTGCTGCTCCAGAATGTTGGGGTTGATTTGTTGTCCGCAATCCGCCGCGACAACGACTCGATGAATGACCGGACGTCCGGCTTTCATCGAAATTTCGACGACCTCCGCGACGTAGGTGTTGAAGCAGGCGAAGGCCGCAATACCACGATAGCGTCCGGCGGGCAGTGGCTTGCTCCATCCTGACTTCTCGCCAACTAGTTTCAGAACTCCACGCAACCGCGCCGTCTGCCAAGTGGTGTCGAAGTACTTGATCTCCTGATCTTCCGCCAGAAGATGCAGGCGATATTCCAGCGGGTCTTTTTTCTCCTGTGCGGCGAGTTCATTCAGAAATGACTCGTTCGCGAAGGCCATTTGCGAGGCGTACACGGAACGCATCCATCCCAGCGGCACAGGCGTGTCGAGATCTACGTATTCCACCTTCACGTTGGAAATCGGATAGAGGAACGCCGCCTCGTCCTTCAGGTCAGGATCGATGCCACCGTCGCCGGGCTGTCCCTTCTGGCGCGAGATCGAGGGAGAAATCACGCGGTGCGAGAATGACGTCGGCCATCCCTGTTCGTCGACGGTCGCGTGCAACTGGTGCAAACTCACCGGGCGATAGGTCGAGAACCGCATGTCGTCCTCGCGAGTCCACAAAACCTTGACGGGACCTTTGATCGCCTGCGACACCTGCGCCGCTTCGACAGCATAATCGTGCTCCAGCCTGCGCCCGAACCCGCCGCCAAGCAGGGTGACATTCACTTTCACCTGCTCGGGTTTCAGCCCGATTGCGCTAGCGACGGAATCGCGCACATCCTGCGGCACCTGCGTTGGCGACCAGATCTCGCATTTGCCCTCCTCGACGAGCGCCGTCGTGTTTCCGGGTTCCATGGGCGCGTGGGCGAGGAACGGCAGCTCAAATTCTGCGGTGATCTGCTTGCCGGTAGCTTTGGCCGTGTTGCCTGCCTCGTACAGCGTGACGGCTTTGCCGTTTGCGGACTTCTTCAATGACTGAGAAATAACGGTAGAGTTCAGGCCCTCGTTAGCTCCGTTGTCCCATTTCACTTCGAGCGCACGGCGCCCTTGCAGCGCCTCCCAAACGCTGGTTGCAACGACGGCGACGGCAGAGTCGCCAACCTTCACGACATCTGTGACGCCCGAGATCTCACGACTCTTCTTGTCGTCGAAGCTGACGACCTTGCCACCGATCACCGGTGAACGCGAGAGGAAGGCGTACTTCATTCCCGGCAGCCGGAAATCGATGCCATACGTGGCCGAGCCATCGACCTTCGACGGCGTGTCGAGGCGCGCCAGTCGCTGGCCCACAATCTTGTAATCTTGGGGCGACTTCAATGGAGGATCAGCAGGAACCGCCAAGGTCGCAGCTTTGGCAACCAAGTCTCCATATTTTCTGCGGCGGTTCGAAGCCGCATGAAAGATGCTGCAATTCTCCGCTTTGCAAGCAGCCGGCTCGACGCCCCATTCCTGAGCTGCGGCAGCTATTAGCATCTCGCGCGCCGCGGCACCCGCCTTACGCATGGGATCCCAAGTGGTGCGGACGCTGGCGCTGCCACCCGTGGTCTGATCGCCAAAGAGCGTGCTTGCTCCCGCCTGTTCGATCGCAATCTGCGACCAGTCCGCCTCGAGTTCCTCCGCCAGGATCATCGGCAAGGACGTGCGGACGCCCTGTCCCATCTCGGAGCGCGCGACAACGACGGTGATTTTTCCGTCAGGAGCTATTCTCAGATATGCATTCGGCGAAAATGGTTCCGTCTGCTCGGCAGCCGACAGATTGCGTGGAAGGTAGAACCCGATGACGAGTCCAGTGCTGGCGGCGGTACTGGTGACGAGAAAATCGCGGCGGGAAAGTGATTTCATCGCGCACCTCCGGCCTTCGTTTCAGCTTTTGCAGCGCGATGGATCGCCCGCCGGATGCGTTCGTAGGTCCCACAGCGGCACAGATTGCCGGACATTGCCTGGTTGATTTGTTCATCGGAAGGATTCGCCGTTCGAGACAACAGCGCAGCCGCAGCCATGATCTGCCCCGACTGGCAGTATCCGCACTGCGGAACCTGCTCTGCGATCCAGGCCTGTTGCAGCGGATGTGAGCGGTCCGTTGATAAGCCTTCGATGGTGGTGATCCTTGCATTCGCAGCCGCAGAAACCGGCGTGATGCAGGAACGCGTGGGTTTGCCGTCCATGTGGACGGTGCATGCGCCGCAGAGACCGGCGCCACAACCGAATTTGGTTCCGGTCAGATTCAGCGTGTCACGCAGTACCCAAAGTAAAGGAGCGTCCGGAGAAACCTTGACCTTCTGTTCTTGCCCATTGATGCGGAGAGTGAATTCAGGCATGGATGCCTCTAGCAACGCCGAAGCGCGTGATTGAGAATTGTGCCGTCCCTTCGGGACTCGCTCGGATTTCTCATCCTACCCAGGACTTACGTCCTGGGCTAATTACGTTTCGCCCATGCGGGCTGGTTCTTGTGCAGTGCCTGACTCTCACGCAGACGCGGAATCCGCACTTCCCGCGGGATCATTTCGTCGCCGCCTCGACGGCGACGGCACGTTTCTCGCAAACCGCAGCCACGGCCGCCTCGAGCACGTCGAGCCCTTCGTCGATTTGTTCGTTGCTGATGACCAGCGGCATGAGCAGGCGTATCACGTTTCCGTACGTGCCCGCAGTAATTGTGATCACACCATGTTCGTAGCAGTACTGCGCGATCTGTTTGGTCTCTGCTGCCGCCGGTTCACGGGTTTCGCGGCTCTTCACCAGTTCGAGCGCACGCATCGCGCCGAGGCCACGAAGGTCGCCAATGACCTCAAACCGATCGGTCCACTTACGCGCGCGTTTTTCAAATCGCTCGCCGATACAGTTAGCGCGATCGAGAAGTTCGCCTTCCTCGAATGCATCCAAAACAGCGTTCGCAGCCGCGCACGCCATAGGATTGCCGGCGAAGGTCCCTCCCAGGCCGCCAACGCCGGGAGCATCCATCATCTCGGCGCGTCCAGTTACAGATGCAAGCGGCAATCCTCCCCCAAGCGACTTGGCCATCACAACCATGTCGGGTTCAATTCCGTAGTGCTCGCAGGCGAGCATTTTCCCTGTGCGCCCAAATCCGCTCTGCACCTCATCGGCGATGAAGACGATGCCACGTTTGCTGCAGATGTCCATCAGGATGGAAAAGAACTCAGGTGGAGGTGTAACGAAACCGCCTTCGCCGAGAACAGGCTCGACGATCAGAGCGGCAATGTCTTCCGCGGCAGCCACGCGCCGGAAGGTGTCTTCGAGATGGCGCGCGCAGTAGACATCGCACGAGGGATACTGCATGGAATAAGAACAGCGATAACAGTACGCGTATGGAACACGATGAATGTCAGACGGGAACGGAGCAAAACCATTCTTGTAGGGATGCGTTTTGCTGGTAAGCGCCATGGCCATGAAGGTGCGTCCGTGGAATGCGTCTTCGAATGCAATCACTCCTGGGCGTCCGGTGTATGCGCGGGCAATCTTCACCGCGTTCTCGACCGCCTCGGCGCCCGTATTTAATAACAAAGTCTTCTTGGGAAATTTCCCTGGCGTAATTTGATTGAGACGTTCGGCAACGCGCACGTAGCTCTCATACGGCGTCACCTGAACACAAGTGTGCAGAAAATCTTGCGCCTGCGTATTGATGGCCGAGACCACGCCGGGATTCAGGTGGCCGACGTTCAAGCAGCCAATCCCGCCGGCGAAGTCGATGAAGCGGTTGCCGTCGACGTCCTCAAGCCAGGCATCCTGCGCACGCGCAACGTAAACCGGCGTTGCATGAGAAAGGCCGCGCGGCACCGCCTCAGCGCGACGCTCCGTTAGAGCCCGCGACTTCGGCCCCGGAACACTAGTTTTGAGCTGGATCGTTCCCATTGGTGCTTACTTCGTTTCCTCTTTCGAACAACTAGCAACTAATTTCTGCTTCTCAGTACCACCCGATCGGCTCTTCATTCAGGTTGATGTGCACTTGCTTGGTTTCGAGATATTCCTCAACTCCCCACGGTCCAAGTTCGCGGCCGAAGCCGGACTGCTTGTAGCCCCCCCATGGCGCCTCGACGTACGTTGGTTGCATATGGTTGACCCAAACAATCCCCGCGCGCAGCGATTTGACGACGCGAAATGCCTTGAAAATGTCGCGCGTCCAGACTGCGGCGGCCAGGCCATACGGAGAATCATTCGCGATCCTGATCGCGTCTTTCTCATCTTCAAACGGGATCACCGATGCCACCGGCCCAAAGATCTCTTCACGGGCGATGCGGGCGCTGTTGTCAACATCGTAGAAAATCGTCGGCTCTACGTAGTAGCCTTTGTCAAATTGCTTCGCGCGATCGCCGCCAATCGAAACCTTGGCTTCTTTTTTCCCGAGTTCCTGATACGAGCGGACGCGTTCGTATTGTTCTTTGCTGACGAGCGCTCCCATCTTCGTTTCGCGCTCCAGCGGCGCTCCCACGCGAATGGTGCGGGCTTTCTCAGTCATTGCGTCCACAAATTTCTTGTAGATCGGCTTGTGCACCAAGATACGGCTTCCGGCGGAACAGACTTCACCTTGATTGATGAACACGCCAAACAGCGCGCCATCGATAGCATTTTCAAAATCCGCGTCGGCAAAGAAAATATTTGGAGACTTTCCGCCCAGTTCAAGCGTGACACGCTTGAGCGTGTCGGCTGCAGTACGAGCTATCGCCTTGCCTACCTCGGCGCTGCCCGTGAATGCGACTTTATTTACGTCGGGATGTCTGACGATGGGTGCGCCGCACGTCTCGCCGAATCCGGTAATGACATTCACCACTCCCGGCGGCAGCCCAACATCAGAAAGCCAGTTGGCCAGCTCCAGCACCGTGAGCGGTGTCTGTTCTGCCGGCTTCAGCACGCAGGTGCAACCCGCAGCCAGAGCTGGCGCCAGCTTCCACGCGGCCATCAACAACGGATAATTCCAGGGAATGATCTGCCCTGCGACGCCGACCGGCTCTTTCAACGACAAGCTGATGGCGTTGTCCGGAACAGGATTCACAGTACCGAGAATCTTTGTGGCCAGCCCGCCGTAATATTCAAAGCAGGTCGCTGCGTCGCCGATGTCGTATTCCGCCTCGACAATCGGTTTCCCAGTGTTGCGGCATTCCAGTTCCGCGAGCCTGGGCTGATTTTGTCGGATCTTGTCTGCCAAGCGGAACAGGATGCGACCGCGTTCTTGTGGAGTGGTGGCGGGCCATGCACCTTCTTCAAACGCAACCTTAGCGGCAGCCACAGCGCGATCTACGTCTTTTGCAGTTCCGTCCGGAACTTGCGCGATCACCTCTTCGGTCGAAGGATCGTATACGGGAAACAATTTGCCGGAGTCGCTCTCAGCCCATTCGCCATTGATGTAGAGCTGATAGGTTTTGACTTCGCTTACCACCCCGGTTGCCATAACGATCCTCCTCCCGATGGCTTCTCGACTCTGACCTGAGAAATCGCGCCTGCAAAATCAAGGTTGACAAACCTTGCTATAATCCGGCAAGGTTAATGCCCGGCGAGGAGAGTGTCAAGTGGGAACTTCTCTCGGGATCGCGGCCAATCATTCGATTCATGCCTTCTGGAGCCAACAACGACTACCTGAAGATCGGCGACGTCGCTCGCCTGATCGGCATCTCGCCGACGGTCATCCGCATGTGGGAAAGTCTCGGCCTGGCGCGTCCGCAACGCACGAAATCGAAGTACCGCATGTATTCGCGCGAAGACGTGCAATTGCTAAAGCGCGCAAGTTTTCTGCGCAAAGCGCGGGGCATGAACGCACGCGCGATTGTGCAGATGCTGAAGCGCGAAGGCCATGTGCACACGCCAGAGAACGGGCAACCGGAAGCGACGGGAGCGCTCTTGCGGCGCTTGCGACTGAAGAAGGGAGCATCGCTTGCCACGGTCGCCGAAGCGGCAGGAATTTCTGTCGGATTTCTCAGCGCACTGGAGCGCTCGCAGATGAAGGCCTCTGTGGGCACGCTTCGCAAGCTGGCGCGTTTCTACGGCGTGAGTGTTCTCGATTTTTTTCAACCGTCAAAAACGAATCCTTATTTGGTTCGTCCCAAGGACCGGAAGAAATTGAACGCAGATCACGGAGTGCAGATGGAATTGCTGGCGTGGGGCAATACCGTCATGGAGCCGCACCTGTTCCGCATCGCTCCGCAAGCCGGCAGTGGAGAGTCGTACTCGCATCATGGAGAGGAATTTCTGCACGTTTTAAAAGGCAATTTGCAGATCTCTCTTGCCGGCGAAGCTTACACATTAAAACCGGGAGACAGTTTGTACTTCGACAGCGATACGCCGCATGAGTGGCACAACCCTGGAAAACGGGAAACCGTGGTGATTTGGATTAATACTCCGCCGACGTTCTGAGGCAGTACTCATAGGCTTTCGTGGCTGGACTCATATGGCACTTCTAGACAAGTTGATCGCGGGTACCAGGCGTATTCGGCTCTAACCGTCCGATTGCAGTGTGGTGTGCGTGATGTGCCGTTCGCGGATGAAGAATTTGCGTCTGCAATATTCGTGGCTTGCGTAGAAGGA
>Ga0070714_100000941_pt1 | contig 20721 bp, 23 predicted proteins | sample LARL83metaG_FD_65450 | JGI IMG/M metagenome (GOLD analysis project Ga0070714, IMG submission 65450) | Corn, switchgrass and miscanthus rhizosphere microbial communities from Kellogg Biological Station, Michigan, USA - LAR L8-3 metaG | ecosystem: Host-associated > Plants > Roots > Rhizosphere ... | reverse complement strand
TCCGACGCTCTCCGAGGCGATCAAGGAGGCAGGGCTCGTGGCGCTCGGGCGTGCGATTCACATCCCGAACCGCAAGCCGCGCGCCGCAGCGACGGCATGAGGAGGAACCAATGACCATCGTGAACAGGAGAAACGCAGTCGTCGGCTACCTCACGCTGAAGGCGGGGAAGGTGATCGCGCGCCGCAAGGCGAAGCAGGTGCGCGGGCGGCTCGGCCGCAGGAAGACCGATTGAGCCTCTTTCGGGGCTCGATCGAGGGCCTGGTTCCCTACGAGCCGGGCAAGCCGGTCGAGGCCGTGCAGCGCGAGCTCGGACTCGACCGGGTCGTCAAGCTGGCCTCGAACGAGGGGCCGTTCCCGCCCTTTCCGGCCGCGCTCGAGGCGATGGAGCGCGCGGCGCTCGAGCTCAACCGCTATCCCGACGGCGGGGTCTGGTCGCTGCGGGCCGCGCTCGCGGAGCGACATGGAGTCGCGTTCGAGGAGCTCGTCGTCGGGGCCGGCGCCGACGGGATCATCGACCTTCTCGCGCAGGCGACGCTCGACCCGGGCGACGACGTCGTGTGTGGCTGGCCCTCCTTCCCGAGCTACGTCCTCACGGCCGCAAAGCTCGGGGCCGGCGCGCGCCGGGTGCCGCTCCGCGGTCACACGTACGACCTCGACGGCCTGCTCGCCGCCATCGGCCCGCGGACGAAGCTCGTCTACGTCTGCCACCCGAACAATCCGACGGGAACGGCGAACGGGCGAGCCGAGCTCATCGCGTTCCTCGACTCTCTGCCGGAGCACGTCCTGTGCGTCCTCGACCAGGCCTACTTCGAGTACATCGACGACCCGGACTACGCCGACGGGCTCGAGTTGTTCCGCGAGGGCCGGCGTCTCGTCGTCCTGCGGACGTTCTCCAAGATCTACGGTCTCGCCGGGCTCCGAGTCGGCTGGGCAGCGGCGCCCGCGGACGTCGCCGAGGCGACGAGCAAGGTGCGGCGCGCCTTCGACGTCGCGGCGACGGCGCAGGCCGCGGCGCTCGCGAGCCTCGACGACGCGCAGGAGATCGCGCGGCGGCGGGAGCTGAACCGGACCGGGCGAGAGCGCCTCGCCGAGATCCTGCGCGGCCACGGCCTCGAGCCGGCAGAGCCCGCGCGCGGAAACTTCCTCTTCGCCGACGTCGGCGGCGGCCGGGAGCTGTTCGAGCGGCTGCTCCGGGAGGGCGTCATCGTCCGTCCGCTGGACGGCTTCGGCGCGCCCGAGGCGATCCGCGTCAGCGTGGGGACGCCGGACGAGAACGAGGCCTTCGCCGTTGCATTGGGACACGTCCTTTCAGGCGTCTCGTAACCAGCGGGCCGAGGTGGTACTTTCGGCCGCAAGCTCGTGAGCTTTTCCTCCGCCCAGCTCGCGCCGCTCCGGCTGCAGGGGTTCCGGAACCTCTTCTTCGCGACGCTCGGCTCGAGCGTCGGCACGCTGCTCGCCGCGGTCGCGCTCGCGATCGACGTCAAGGACCGGACGTCGTCCTCGCCGAACTCCGGCCTCTGGGTCGGCGCCGTCCTCATCGTCGAGTTCCTGCCAACGATCGTCGTCGGGCTGCTCCTCGGCCCGCTGCTCGACCGGCTCGAACGGCGCTCCCTGATGATCGCCGCCGACGCCCTCCGCGTCGGCGTCTTCGTCGCCCTGCCGTTCGCGCCGAGCGCCGCGGCGGTCGTCGGGCTCGCGCTCCTCGCGGGCCTTGCCACCGGCTTCTTCCGGCCGGCCGTCTACGCGGGCGTCCCGAACCTCGTCCCGGACGACGAGCTGCCGCAGGCGAATGCCCTCCTGCAAACGGTCGAGAACCTGAGCTGGGCCGTCGGCCCGCTCCTCGGCGGCCTGCTGACGGCGGCGGCCGGGCCGTCGGCCGCGTACGCGATCAACGCAGCCTCCTTCGTGGTCTCGATCGCACTCATCGTGCGAATCCCACCGCGCCTGCTCCAGAGCGAGCGCGCACTTTCGCGCGGCCACTGGCGCGACCTCCGCGACGGCTTCAGCGCTGCGCTCCGCTCCCCGTCGCTGCGCGCCGTCCTCGTCACGTGGGGCATCGCCTCGTTCGCGCTCGGGGGAAGCAACGTGGCGACCATCTTCATCGCCAAGAACACGCTGTCGGCCGGCGACGTGGGCTACGGGCTGCTGTACGGCGCGACGGGCGTCGGCCTCGTGCTCGGCAGCTTCGTCAGCGCCTCCCTGCTCGCACGCTACGGCGTCGCCCGTGTTTACGGAGGCGGGCTGCTGGTCATGGCCATTGGCACACTCGCCGTAGCCGTGAGTCCCGAGGTCTGGATTGCCGCGGTCGGCTCAGTCGTCCTTGGAGCGGGCAACGGCGTCACGGTTGCATGCAACGCTCTTCTAGTCCAGCGCGGCACGTTCGACCTGCTACGTGGGCGCGCACTCACGTTCGTGATGAGCGTCGTTTATGTCCTTCTGGGCATTGGGATGGGCGTTTCCGGCGCCTTTCTCCGTGCGCCGGTCGACCCCGCCGTTCCGCGCTGGATCTGGGCAGGTACGAGCGCAGTTCTCGTCATAGCCGCAGGCGCTGGCGTCCTGCTTGCGCGCAACCTCGGGAGAGAGACGGTCTCCGCCGCTGAAGTCGCCGGTGCCAACGCTCGGCCGATCGCTGCGGCGAACTGAGCTAGAAAAGCCACCGGCACGGGCTGTGTCGCAAGATCGCGTTAAATTGCTGCCCTACTCGTCACGGCCTTGGGCCCCCACGCGAGGCAGTCTGTCTACCCAGTGCACCGCGATCAGGCCTCTTCCTGTCTCCTTCTTGCGGCGGGTCACGCCGGCGCCTCCTAGTAGATTCCGGCGGTGGCCGGGCGCCGGGACTGGACTCGGGAGGATCTCGCGGCCGGCGTCCGCGACGGCGACCGGCGTGCCCTCGCCCGCGCGATCTCGCTTGTGGAGGATGGCGATCCGCTCGCTTACGAGATCGTCGCCGACCTCTATCCGCAGACCGGATCCGCCTACTCGGTCGGCGTGACCGGGCCGCCCGGCGTCGGGAAGTCGAGTCTCGTCTCGGTGCTGATCCGGCATGTCCGCGAGCGTGGCGACACGGTCGGCGTCGTCTCCGTCGATCCGTCCAGCCCGTTCTCGCATGGCGCGCTCCTTGGCGACCGCATCCGGCTCAGCGACCACTTCCTCGACCCCGACGTCTTCATCCGCTCCATGGGGACGCGCGGCCACCTCGGCGGCCTGGCGGAGGCGACGCTGCAGGCGCTGCTCGTGCTCGACGCCGCCGGCAAGGACGTCGTCTTCCTGGAAACGGTCGGCGCGGGCCAGAGCGAGGTCGAGGTGATCGGGATCGCCGACACCGTCCTCCTCGTCCTCATGCCTGGCTCCGGCGACGCCGTGCAGGCCTTGAAGGCCGGGATCATGGAGATCCCGGACGTGATCGCCATCAACAAGATGGATCATCCGGCGGCGAAAACGATGCTCAACGAGGTTCGCTCGATCCTCGCGCTCGACCGCAGCCGCGAGTGGACCCCGCCGATCGTCCTCACGGAGGCCGTGCGCGGCGAGCACGTGCCCGAGCTGTGGGAGAAGGTCGAGGAGCACCGCGCGTTCCTCGAGCAGAGCGGGCAGCTGGAGGAGCGGCGGCGGGCCAACCTTGCGCGGGAGGTGTTCGCAGTCGCGGCGAGCCGGGCAGGCCGTCATCTCGAGCGGGCGGTCGCCGACGACGCCGAATTGCGGCGGCTGCTCGCCGAGGTGCAGGCACGTGAGCTCGACCCGCTGACGGCCGTACGCGAGATACTCGAGAAGGTCTTCCGGATCCACGATGGCGACAACGGCAGCACCCGGGCTAGCTGAGATCGAGCGCGCGAGGGCGGTGCTCGACGGCGTGGCGCGCGTCACGCCGCTCTACCCGACCGAGACCTTCTCGCGGCTCGCCGGCCGCCCGGTGTACCTCAAGGCCGAGAACCTGCAGCGGACGGGCTCGTTCAAGGTGCGCGGGGCCTACGTCAAGCTCTCGAGCCTCGAGCCCGACCAGTTGGCGGCCGGCGTCGTCGCGTCGAGCGCCGGCAACCACGGCCAGGCCGTCGCCTGGGCTGCTCGCGAGCTCGGCGCGTCGGCTCGGATCTTCATGCCGCAGGACTCGGCGATGGCGAAGGTCGAGGCGACGCGCAACTACGGGGCCGAGGTCGAGCTCACCGGGCCTGCGTTCGAAGAGACCCTCGAGACGGCGATGGAGTACACCGAGCGGACGGGCGGGACGTTCGTCCACCCCTACGAGGACGCTTTCGTGATCGCCGGCCAGGGGACGATCGGCCTCGAGATCGCAGAGCAGGTGGACGAGCTCGAGACGGTCGTGATCCCGATCGGCGGCGGCGGGCTCGCGTCGGGTATCTCGCTCGCGCTGCGCGCAGTGCGACCCGGGCTGCGGCTCGTCGGCGTCCAGGCGGCCGGGACGCGCCCCGGTGGATCCGGCTACACGATCGCCGACGGGATCGCCGTCAAGGCGCCGGGTGAGCTGACGATGGGGATCCTCGGCGAGACGCTCGACGACATCGTGGCGGTCGACGACGAGCAGATCGCGGAGGCGATCGTCCTCCTCGCGGAGCGGACGAAGTTCGTCGTCGAGGGCGCGGGCGCCGTCGCCACCGCCGCGGTCCTCGGCGGGCTCGTGGGTGGCTCCGGGCCGGTCCTCGCACTCCTGTCGGGAGGCAACATCGACGCCGCACTGATGGTGCAGGTGATGCGGCGCGGGCTCGCGACCAGTGGCCGCTACCTCGTCCTTCGCACGCGGGTGATCGACCGGCCGGGCGAGCTCGCGAAGCTGCTCGACCTGCTCGCCGGCGAGCGCGTGAGCGTCGTCGAGGTCGCGCACCAGCGAGAGGCGGCGTTCGTCCCGGTCGGCTACACCGGGGTGGAGCTGACCCTGCTCACCCGCGACGCCGAGCACTGCGACCAACTGTTCGCCCAGCTCGGCGAATGGGGCTATCCGGCCGAGCGTCTCGATTGAGCCGTCGGTTCGACGAGCTGCCCGGGCTGATCGAGGACAGGCTCGCCGACCACGCGCGGGTCGTCCTCGTCTACTTCGACGCCTTCGGCTGGCGCTTCGTCGAGCGTCACGCGGACCACCGGCTCTTCGCCGGGGCGGAGGTCGAGCGCTGGTCGTCCTGCTTCCCGTCGACGACAACCGTCCATTCGACGACGATCCACTCCGGGCTCCCGCTCGGCGAGCACGGACTGTACGAGTGGAACGTCCTCGAGCCGCGGCTGAATCGGCTCGTCACGCCGCTGTGGTTCTGCTTCGCCGGCGACGACCGCCTCGGGACGCTCGTCGACGCCGGCTTCACCGCGCACGATCTCTTCCCCGAGCAGACGCTCTACCGGCGGCTGCTCCCGGTGCCGAGCCACGTGGCCGTGCCGGCGGGAATTGCGCGCTCTCAGACGAGCCGGGTCCTCCTCCAGGACGCGACCGTCCATCCCTTCGAGGAGACCGCCGAGGGTCTCGCCCGGCTGTGCGAGGCGATTGCGGCCGAGGAGCGCGCCTACGGAACGATCTACCTCGGTGACGCGGACTCGTTGATGCACATGACCGGGCCCGACGCGCCCGAGGTCGCCGTGATCATGGCGGAGCACCTCTCGGCGATCGCGGCGGCGCCCTGGCCGGAGGGGACGCTCGTCCTGCTGACGGCGGATCACGGGATGGAGGGGATCTCGCCCGAGCGGACGACCTACGTGAACGTCGCGTGGCCCGAGCTCGCGCAACACATGGCGCTCGGCGCCGACGGCAAGCCGCTGGCACCCGCCGGGTCGTGCCGTGACCTCTTCCTCCACGTCCTGCCGGACCGGCTGGACGAGGTCGAGGCTCGGCTTGCCGAGGAGCTCGCCCCGGTCGCGGAGGTACGGAAGGTCGAGACGCTGCTCGCCGAAGGTCTGTTCGGCGAGAACATCACGGAGGCGCTGACGTCCCGCCTGGCGAACCTCGTCGTCCTTCCGGCGCCGGGCGAGGCCGCCTACTGGCTCGAGCCCGGCCGGTTCGAGCAGCGCTTCTTCGGCCAGCACGGCGGACTGAGCGCCCACGAGATGGAGATCCCCCTCGTCAGCTGGATCGCGGCCTAGCCCGCAGCCCGACCCGTAGCGTTGCCCACATGGAGGCCGAAAGCTCTGCGAGGGAGCGGCGGAGGGCGGGGATCCGGCGCGGCGTGCCGTTCGGAATCGCCGTGTTCGCGATCTCGATCTCGTTCGGGGTGCTGGCCCGGCCGCTGATGGGGCCCGTGGCCCCGATCGTCATGTCCATCTTCGTGTTCTCCGGCTCGGCGCAGTTCGGCGCGCTGGCGGTCCTGCTCGCCGGCGGCGGCGCCGGAGCCGCGATCGTCGCCGGGGTGCTGCTCAACGCCCGCTACCTCGCGATGGGCCTCGCGCTCGCCCCGTCGCTGCCGGGACGTCCGCTCTCGCGCGCGGCGTTCGCCATGACGACCGTCGACGCGTCCTGGGCCTCGGCGAGCCGCGGCGACGGGACCTTCGACCCGTGGTACATGGTCGGCGTCAGCATTCCGCAATACGCGGGCTGGGTCCTGGGAACAGCGGTCGGCGTGGTGATAGGCCCGGTGCTCGGCGACCCGAAGGCGCTCGGCCTCGACGCGCTCTTCCCGGCCTTCTTCATCGCGCTCCTCTTCGCCGAGGTGCGCGGGCGGCGCCGGGTGGCCGCGGCCGGCGGCGGAGCCGGGATCGCCCTTGCCCTGACACCGCTCGTGCCCGCCGGCCTCCCGATCCTCGCGGCCGCAGCGGCGGCGGTGGCGGCGTCGAGGGTGCGCTCGTGACCGGAGTCTGGGTGACGATCGCCGCCCTCGCGCTGGCGACTGCCGCGCTGAAGCTGGCCGGCCCGCTGGCACTCGGCGGCCGTGCCCTGCCGCTACGCGCGCTGGGCATCGTCGAGCTGCTCGCCTCGGCGCTGCTGGCGGCGCTCGTCGTGGTCGAGACCTTCGGCGACGGCCGCTCGCTCACGTTCGACGCGCGCGTCCTCGGAGTGGCGTTCGCCGCCGTCCTGCTTGCGTTGCGGGCGCCGATGATCGTCGTCGTGCTCGGCGCGGCCGCCGTGACGGCCCTCACGCGGCTGCTGTTCTAGCCGCCGCAACGGCGGAAGGAGCTGACCTCGCCTCCGCGGGCACGCCAGCCTGCGAGCCCGTCGTCGAGCACGGGGCGTGCTCCGACTCCCGCGGCCTGCAGGACGCTCGCGGCGACGGCGGCGCGGGCGCCGGTCTCGCAGATCGTGACGACCGGACGGCCGTCGAGCAGGCCCGCCTCCGCGGCTGCCCTTGCGGTGCGGTACGGGAGATGCCGGGAGCCGGGGATGTGTCCCTCGTCCCGCTCGTCCGCCTCCCGCACGTCGAGCAGCTCGACCGCGTCGTTCGCGAGTAGCTGTTCGAGCTCCTCGAGGGAGATCGGCTCGAGCTTCTCCTCGCCGCCGCCCTCCTGCCAGCCGGCGATCCCGAACAGGCCGACGGCGTTCAGCGCCTGCGCGGCCCGCGTAGCGTCCCCGTCGTCGGTCGCATGGAGGACGATCGGCCGCTCGGGGAGGACGAACGCGGCTTTGGTCGCGAAGCCGGAGCCGGCGACGGGAATGCCCACCGCGCCGGGACGGTGGCCGGCCGCGAAGACATCCGTCGGCCGGACGTCGAGCACGATCGCGTCCTCGGGCAGCGAGTCGATCCGCTCGACGGGCGGCTGGGCACCCAGGAAGGGGCCGCGGTTGAGCTCGACGATCCGCTCCATGTTCGGCGGCCGCGGCGGCTGCGGGCCGGCGGCGCCGGCGAGGAAGTCCGAGAGCTCGGACTGGAGCGCCGGGTTGTAACGGCGCTCGAAGCCGATCGTCGTCGACGCCCGCGGGCTCATCGCCGCGCCGCAGAGCGATCCGGCGACGTGGCCCGGGAAGACCTCGACGCCGTCGCCGAGCTCGACGAGCCGGCGGAGCGAGTGGAAGAGTCCCTCGGCGCCCTCCGCCGCCTCGACGGCGAGGTCGGGCCGGGCCGCGTCGCCGACGAAGAGCGAATCGCCGGTGAGGACGAGCCAGGGCTCATCGGCGCGCGAGCGGTCGACGACAGCGAAGCAGCAGTGCTCGGGCCGGTGGCCCGGCGTGTGGATGGTGCGCACGAGGACGTCGCCGAGCTCGATCTCCGTCCCGTCCTCGAGCTGCTCATGCGGAAACGTCGCCTCGGCGGCTCCGTGGACGCGCACCGCGAGACCGTGCTCGAGCGCGAGCCGCCCGTGGCCCGAGACGTGGTCGGCGTGCGTGTGCGTCTCGAGGGCGGCGACGAGCCGGACCTCCCGCCGCTCCGCCTCCCGAAGCACGAGCTCGATCGCATACGGCGGATCGACGACCACGGCGACGCCCGCGTGCTCGTCGCCGACGAGGTAGGAGGCGCAGCCCAGGTCGTCGTTCAGGAACTGCTGGAGCAGCACGGGCGCGACGCTACCACCGGCCTCCGCTATGAATCCGAAAGCGAGACCCGGCTGTGCTCCTCGTCGAGCAGCCGCATCACGAACCAGCCGATCGCGAGCAGGAACACGAGCGTCTGCTCGCCGTTCATGAGTATCCCGCCGAGGTTCTGGTCGCTCACATGCGACAGCCCCCACAACCGGGGCGCGTGCTCGTAGAACGAGTAGAAGGGCCGGCTCGAGAAGATGTACGCGAGGCCGAGGAACGACGAGCCGACGAAGGCGACGGCGAGGTAGCCGAGGCCCTCCGGCGGCGAGAGGCGTCCGGTCACGATCGGCCACCAGAAGAGCAGCCCGGCGGCGATCAGGATCGCGTGCTCGATGTTCAGGCCCCAGCCCGTCCGGAGCGCCCAGTTGTAGAAGAGAGCGATGTGCGTGCAGTACCAGGCCGCGAGCCAGATCGGGAGGATCCACCACGGGCTCAGCCGGTTCAGGCCGCGGCGGCCGAGCTCCGCGCGCATGCGCGGCGTCAGGCCGAGGACGACGAGGAGCGGCGCCACGTCGGCGATGAGCGCGTTCTGCAGCAGGTGCATCAGCAGGAGGTACTTGGCCGCGACCGTCTCGAGCGGCGAGTTGAGGGAGGCCGCGATCAGGAAGAGCCCGGAGCCGAACGCGACTGCACGCCACGTCGACGGCGGATCGGTGCGCGCCGCGCGGACGTAGAGCACCCCGGCGACGACTGCGAGCGCGAGGAAGAGCGGCTCCCAGCTGAACGCCGTCGGGCTCACGTAGCGGACGGTGCGAGTCCCGCGCGGGTGCGATGCCAGCGCGGGAGCAGGAGGAGGGCGACGCAGGTTCCGAGCGTGAGGAGCTGCTCGACCATCATCACGATCCCTGCGAGCTGCTGGTCGGTGAGGGCCGAGATCCCGTAGGCGCCGTGGTATGCCGGGTAGAGCGGCGAGAAGGAGAAGACGAGCACGTCCGTGAGGATCTGCCCGGCGGCGAACATCGCCGCGGCGAGTGCGACGCGCCCGCCCACGGTCAGGCGCTTGTGCGAGCCCGGATCGACGAGGAGCGTCCAGACGAGGAGTCCGGTGAAGGCCCAGCACAGATGCTCGAAGTCGTGCAGGCCCTGATGCGCGAGCGCCAGGTCGTACAGGTACGGCACGTGCCAGATCGCGAGGTTCGCCGTCCAGAGCGAGAAGGCGACGCGCGGCCGGAGCAGGGTGCTCACCACCGACCGGACGCGCCGGCTGCGGGCGAGCGGCGCGAGCACGGCCGCCGGGAGGAAGAAGACGAGCAGCGGGCCGCGCAGGGCGGTGATCATCAGCGCCGGCCCGAGGTCGCCGATCAGGACGTGCTGGGCCATGTGCGCCGAGAGCAGCTTGTCGTCGGCGAGCCGGTCCAGCGGGCCGACGACGGCGAAGAGGCTCACGCCGAGGCCGGCGGCGAAGAGCGCGATCCGGTCCCAGCCGGCGAGGTCCGAACGACCGCGACGCCGCAGCCGCACGACGGCCTGAGCGAAGAGGAGAGCCGCGACAGCGGCGGCGATGACCGGAATCACGAATTCGATTGTGCCGGTTGTATGCTCGCCCGGTGACCGCTCTGGCGCGTCTCGCGGCTCGGCTGGCTCCCTTCGGCGCAGCGGCGGCCGCGGCCGTGTTCTTCGTCGGGGCAGCCGGCGCCGGCCAGACACAGGCCTTCACCGCCTCGTACTCCGGCAGCGGCTCCGGCTACGCGAGCGGGAAGAAGGCCGCGGGCGTCGGAACCATGTCCGGGCGCGGCAGGGTCGTCGGCAAGAGCACGCTGAGAGGATCCGGGCTCGGCACCTTCACGAGCCCGACGTGCGTCACCTTCGACGGGAAGGCCACGATCCGAGGCGCTCGCGGGACGCTGCGACTGGCGATGCGCGGCGCGCAAGCGTGTGCCGGCGACAGCGCGGCGGACAGCGTGTCGTTCTCCGGCAGGGCTCGGATCGTCGGCGGTACCAAGGCGTTCGTAGCCGCCCGCGGCGAGCTGAGGTTCGCCGGCACCTACACCCGGTCGACGAGTGCCGTGTCGATCGCGTTCCGGGGCCGCATCAACTACTGACCACGCGGCGTTTCGAAGCGCGTCCGCGAGGAATGGAGCGGTGTTCCGTTGGTGGGCCGTGGTCGTGTTCGTGGCCGTCCTGATCCAGATCGCATTCGCCGGCTACGGCGCGTTCTACGTCGTCGACAAGGCCGACGATGTCAACCCCCGCCGCAGAGAGCGCCGCGGTCGACTAGCCGTCGTCCGGCAGGAGCGTCCGCGCCTCGTCGAGCTGCGCCTCCTCGACGAGCACCTCGGTCGTCGAGCCCTGCCCGAAGATGACTCCTGCGACCTCGCCGCCGTACTGAGCGGCGCCGACGCTCGAGTTCCGGTACTCGCAGGAGATGCCGTTGGTCTCCAGCAGACCGCAGATCATCTGGGCCTCGAGCTCGTTGTCGACGACGGTGAGGGTGACGAAGGCCATGCCTAGAACCCTAGGAGCCGGGCGATGACCATGCGCTGCACCTCGTTCGTGCCCTCGCCGATCTCGAGGATCTTCTGGTCGCGATAGAGGCGCGCGATCGGGAACTCCTCCATGAAGCCGTAGCCCCCGTGGATCTGGAGCGCCGCGTTCACGACGCGGTTCGACAGCAGGCCGGTGTAGAGCTTGGCCTGCGCTGCCGCCAGTGCAAACGGCTGGCCCTCGTCCTTGAGCCACGCCGCTCGAAGGACGAGCTGGCGCCCCGCCTCGATCTCGGTGGCCATGTCGGCGAGCTGGAACTGGATCGCCTGGAAGCTCGCGATCGGCTGCCCGAACTGCTGCCGCTCCTTCGCATACGTCGCGGCGAGGTCGTACGCACCCTGCGCCAGCCCGACGCCCATCGCCGCGACCGAGATCCGGCCGCCGTCGAGGATGTCGAGGAACTGCTTGAAGCCGCGCCCGCGCTCGCCGAGCAGGTTGCGCTCGGGCACCGCGCACGAGCGGAAGGAGAGCTCGCGCGTGTCGGACGCGCGCCAGCCGAGCTTGTGCATCGGCGCGGAGATCTCGTAGCCGGGAGTGCCGTTCGGGACGATGAGGTTCGAGATCTCGCCCTCGCCCGTGCGGGCGGTGATCGTCACGCACGCGGTGATGTCAGTGCCCGCGTTCGTGATGAAGATCTTCGACCCGTCGATCACCCACTCGCCGTCGCGAAGCTCGGCCTTCGTGCGCGTCGCGCCGGCGTCCGACCCCGCGTCGGGCTCCGTCAGCCCGAACGCGGCGAGCGCCTGGCCCGACGCCAGCCGCGGCAGCCATTCCCGCTTCTGCTCCTCGTTGCCGAAGAGGAGGATCGGCATCGTCCCGAGCGACGTGTGGGCCGCAACGGTGATCGCCACCGACGAGTCGATTCGCGTCAGCTCCTCGATCGCGATCGCGTACGAGACCGTGTCCCCGCCGGCGCCTCCGTACTCCTCGGGGATCGGCAGGCCCATCAGCCCGAGCTCGGCGAGCTCGGCCACGAGCTCGTACGGGAAGCGCGCCTCGCGGTCGAGCTGCTCCGCAACCGGCGCGACCTTCGTCTCCGCGAACTCGCGGACGGTGCGTCGGATCAGCTCTTGCTCGTCCGAGAGGTCGAAGTTCAAGCCAGCGACCCGCCGAGCTCGGCGATGAGCCGCACGCCGTAGCCGGTGCCTCCGGGCACCCGCAGGTAGTCGCCGCGGCTGCGCTCGAGGAAGGCGGGGCCCGCCATGTCGACGTGGGCCCAGGGGCCGTCGCCGGCGAACTCGTGCAGGAACTCGGCGGCCAGCGCGGGGGAGGCCTGGCGCAGCGTCGAGCCGTTCTTCATGTCCGCGAAGGCCGAGTCGATGTAGCGGCGGTAGCGGGGGTGGAGCGGGAAGGGCCAGACGAGGTCGCCGCTGCGGTTGCCGGCCTCGACGATCCGCTCCATCCACTCCTCGTCGTTCGAGAAGCCGCCTGCGTAGAGGTCACCGAGGGCGAGCTCCATGGCGCCCGTCAGCGTCGCGAGGTCGAGCACATGCGTCGCGCCCTCGCGGCGGACGTACCAGAGCCCATCGGCGAGGACGAGGCGTCCCTCTGCGTCGGTGTTGATGACCTCGATCGTCTTGCCGTTCGCGGCGGTGAGGATGTCGCCGGGCCGAAATGCGTCGCCGCCGGGGAGGTTCTCGGCCGCTGCCAGCGCCGCGATCGCGCGCACCGGCGTGCCGAGCGCCGCGAGGGCGCCGATGCCGTGGAGCGTCCCGGCGCCGCCGGACATGTCGCCCTTCATGTCCTGCATCCCGCCGGACGGCTTGATCGAGATGCCGCCGGCGTCGAACGTGATCGACTTCCCGACGAGGCCGAGCAGGATGTCGTCCCGCGCCTCCGGTGGGTCGTAGCGCAGGACGATGAGCCGAGGGTCGTTGCGGCTGCCGCGGCCGACGGCGGTGAGCGCGCCCATGCCGAGGTCGTCGAGCTCGCGGGTTGCGAGAACCTCGGCGGTCAGGTGCTCGTGCTCGGCGGCGAGCTCCTTCGCCTTCTCCCCGAGCGTGTGCGGGGTGAGCTCGTTCGGAGGCATGTTGGAGAGGTCGCGCGCGCGGTTCGCCCGCTCCGCGACGATCGCCGCCCGGTCGACGGCCGCCTTGATTTCCGGGTCGTCCTCGTGTCCGATGACGATCCGCTCCGGCGCCTTCGTGTCGTCCTTCGCCTTCCAGCGGCCGGGCGAGTAGGCGCCGAAGATCGTGCCCTCGACGAGGGCAGCCGCCTGTTCGGGCAGCGGCACCGGCAGCGACTCGTCGAGCAGCCAGACGACCGTCCCGCCCACGCGGGAAAGAGCCTGCGCGGTCACGGCACCCGCCGTGCGCAGCGCGTCTGCGTCGACGTCCTCACGCTTCCCGAGCCCCGCCACGACGAGGCGGGGCGCCTCGAGCTCGCCGTCGAGATGGAGGAGGACGGACTCGCCGCGCTCCCCGCGCAGCTCGCCGCTCTCACCGAGGCGTCCCAGGCGGCCGCCGAGCTTCTCGTCCACGATGCGCAGGCCGTCGCCGTCGAGGGGCTGCGCTACGGGCAGCGCGATCGTGTCCGCGCCGGCCTGTCCAGGCAGCGCGATCTCCACCGTGGTCATCGGCACGCGATGGTATCGCTGTCGGCCTCGGCGGCGGTGCATACACTCGCGCGGAAGACCCCGAGAAGGAGCGATAGATGGCAGGCACCGTGCAGGAGTTCTTCGAGACGCTTCCGTCCCGTGCGGACACCACGAAGACCGCGGGCATGAACAACTCGTACGGCTTCGACATCGAGGGAGCCGGACAGTGGACGGTCAAGGTCGCCGACGGCGCCGTCACGGTCGCCGAGGGCATGGAGGACACGGACGTCACCATCAGCGCCTCGCAGGAGGTGTTCCAGAAGATCATCGCCGGCGAGCAGAACCCGACGAGCGCCTACATGACGGGGAAGCTGAAGCTCAAGGGCGACATGGGCGCCGCGATGAAGCTGCAGAAGCTCTTCTAGTGCCGTTCGTCCCGGACGGATTCGTCGTCCCGCTCGGACTCGCGAGGGAGCGGTTCAGGCTCGAGCCGCTCGGGCCGCAGCACAACGAGTCCGACTACGAGGCGTGGTCGTCGTCGGTGGAGCACATCCACGCGACGCCCGGCTACGAGACGAGCAAATGGCCCGACGCCCGCAACATCGACGACAACCTGCGCGACCTGCAGGGGCACGCCGACGACTTCGAGAACCGGCGGGGCTTCACGTACACCGTCCTCGACCCTGCGACGGAGGACGTGATCGGGTGCGTGTACATCTATCCCGCCAGGAGCGAGGAGCACGACGCGCGCGTGCAGTCGTGGGTGACGGAGAGCCGGGCCGAGCTCGACGCTCCGCTGTGGCAGGCGGTCTCGGACTGGCTCGCGGAGGAGTGGCCCTTCGAGCGCGTGGGCTACGCCGAGCGCTCGAACAGCACCTCGGCCGACTCGGCCACGCGCCGGTAGCCGATGCGCTCGTAGATCGCGTTCGAGGTCGGGTTCGCGAGGTCGGTGTAGAGGAAGCAGAAGCGGCGGCCGCCGTCGAAGAGGCGCCCGTCGAGCAGTCGCTGTGACAGCTCGGCCGTCAGCGAGCTCGCGTAGCCACGGCCGCGGAGGTCCGGCGGCGTGTAGACCGGGCCGACCCGGATCCCACTCGGCGTCCGGCCGCCCCAGCCCGCCAGCGACACCGGGTTCCCGTCGTCCTCCCAGAGGAGGATCCCGGACACGCTCGATGCGAGCCGGTGGTCGACCATGGTGGCCGCGTTCTCCCGCCCGGGCCCGCCCTCGTGCAGGACCTCGTCGCCGAAGGCGATCCACCAGCTCAGCACGAGCTCCCGGTCGTCCGTGGTCGCGACGCGCGGCGATCCGGATGCGGGCGGAGGCGGTTCCACGTGCTCGAGGGCGTAGACGCCCTGGCGCATGTGCGTCCGCGCGCGGGCGCCGGCGTTGGCTGCCCACAGCTCGGCGAACTCCTCCGACTCGGGCACGGCGCCGATCACCCCGGGCAGCTCGTCCATGACTGCGCGCGCGAGCGCCTCGAGCGCAGCCGGGAGAGCAGGGCGGGCGAGGATGAGGTTGTACGGAGGCGTCCGCATCGCCGCTCCGACGACCTTGCCGCCGTGCTTCGCGAGCCAGAAGCTCCGCAGCGGATAGAGGTCCGGCGCGTCGCGGATCGTGCCGGCGACCCCGAGGATGAGGTTGTGCCGCGCCTCGTCGGCGAGCAGGAGCTCCTCCGCCTCGGCGAGGAAGGCTTCGGGGTCGTCCGAGCGCGTCACCTGGATCATTCGTCCAGCTCCACGAGCACCGCGCCGCCGGCCACGCGGTCGCCCTCGCCGACGTGCACGGCGCGCACGGTCGCCTCGTAGGGAGAGACGAGCGGCGTCTCCATCTTCATAGCTTCCAGCACGACGAGCGGCTGCCGTGCGGCAACCGTCGCTCCCGGCTCGACGAGGACGCGGATCACCGTTCCCGGCATCGGCGCGACGACCTCGGACTGCTCGCGCCCGCCGGCCCCGGCCGAGCCCGCGGCGGCGTCGACGTCCGGCGCCGGCTGCGACGGCGGGGAGGGAAGGTTCAGCCGCCACGGCTCGCCCCACGGCGCGGCCGGCGTCGCGGGCGGCGGCTCCGAGAGCGGCGGGTTCTCCGTCAGGAAGGCGGTCGTCACGCGACCCGCACGCACGAGCGGGTGCGCGACGAGCCAGCGCAGAAAGGGAAGGTTGGTCGTCACGCCGGCGGCCTCCGTCTCGCGCAACGCGGCCGCGAGTCGGTCGAGCGCCTCGGCGCGCGTGTCGCCGGCGGCGATGAGCTTCGCGATCATCGGGTCGTACGCGGTCCCGATCTCGTCGCCCTCACGCACGCCCGCGTCGACGCGGATGCCGTCGGGAAGGCGCAGACGCTCGAGCGTCCCCGCCTGGGGCAGGAAGGTGCGCGGATCCTCCGCGTAGAGCCGCACCTCCACCGCGTGTCCCCGCAGGTCGACCTGCTGGAAGGACAAGGCCTCTCCGGCCGCGATACGCAGCTGCTCCCGCACGATGTCGACGCCGGTCACGAGCTCGGTCACAGGGTGCTCGACCTGGATCCGGGCGTTGAGCTCGAGGAACCAGAAGTCGCGGCCGTCCAGTACGAACTCCGCCGTGCCCGCGCTCTCGTAGCCGATCGCGCGCGCGAAGGCGACGGCGGCGTCGCTCATCCGGGCGCGCAGCTCGGGGTCGAGCGCGGGCGACGGTGCCTCCTCGAGCACCTTCTGGTGCCGGCGCTGGATGGAGCAGTCCCGCTCGCCGAGCGCCTCGACCTTGCCGTGCCGGTCGGCGAGGAGCTGGATCTCGACGTGTCGCGGCCGCTCGAGGAAGCGCTCGCAGAAGACGGTGTCGTCGCCGAACGCGGCGGCCGCCTCCCGCCGCGCCGCCGCGACCGCCTCCTCCAGTTCGTCCGCGGTCCGCACGACGCGCATGCCGCGCCCGCCGCCGCCGGCCGCTGCCTTGACGAGGAGCGGGAAGCCGATCTCCTCCGGCAAGCCGCTCGGCAGCACCGGCACGCCCGCTGCACGGGCCGTCTCCTTCGCGGCGAGTTTGTCGCCGCCGGCCCGCAGGGCCGCCGGCGGCGGTCCGACCCACGTGAGCCCGGCCCCGAGCACCGCCTCGGCAAGGTCGGCGCTCTCGGACAGGAACCCGTAACCGGGATGGACGACGTCGGCGTCCGCCTCCCGCGCCGCCCGGACGTGCTCCGCCGGGTCGAGGTAGGACGCGATCTCGACGAGCGTGTCGGCGGACTCGGCATGGAGCGATCCGAGATCGTCCGGCGCCGCCACGGCGACCGTCTCGATCCCCTCGGCGCGGCAGGCACGGAAGATGCGCAGCGCGATCTCCCCACGGTTCGCCACGAGCAGCCTGCGCATCCGCGTGAGTCTAGGCTCCGCCTCGCCAAAAGACTCGTGCGACTCGGCGCCGTCGGCTCTACTCTGGCAGCTTCGTCTGACGTGAACCGGAGGAGGTACTGCGGTTGCGGGTGAGACTGGGCCTTCTGGTCGTGCTGGTGTCTGGGATCGTCGCCACGGGCGCGGCCGCCGCACGCGCGGGAACCGCGCTGTTCGTCACCGGCCACGGCTGGGGGCACGGCGTCGGCATGAGCCAGTGGGGCGCGTACGGCTACGCGCTGCACGGCTGGAAGTACCGCCGGATCCTCTCCCACTACTACCCCGGCACGACGATGAGCCGCGTCGGCGAGCTGCGCGTGCGCGTCCTGCTGGGTCAGGGAGCGAGCGTCGTCACGATCGGCTGCGCCGCGCCGATGCAGGTCACCGACGGGAGGCGCCTGACCCGGAAGCTCAAGGCCGGGAACTACGGGGTCGGGCCGCAGCTCTCCCTGCCGGTGAAGAAGCACGGGATGGGGCTCTCCTTCGGGCACCTCGCGGTCTTCGAGTGCGCCCGCGCGCCGCTCACGTTCGACGGCCGCGCGTACCACGGCACCCTCCTGGTGCGTAGCGACGGCAGCCACGTCTCCGTCGTCAATGCGACCGACCTCGACACGTACCTGCGCGGTGTCGTCCCCTCAGAGTCGCCGTCCAAGTGGCCGACCGCCGCGCTCCAGGCGCAGGCGGTGGCGGCGCGCTCGTACGCCCTGGCGGAGCTCAAGCCGACCTCCTGGTACGACCTCGTCCCGAGCACGGCCGACCAGGTCTACGGCGGCATCGCCGCCGAGACGCCGCATTCCGACCACGCCGTCTACTCCACGCTCGGCCAGGTGCTGATGTGGCACGGCCAGGTGGCGCGGACGTACTACTCCTCGAGCTCCGGCGGCCGCACCGAGGCCGTGCAGGACGCGTGGCCCGGGACGGCTCCGATTCCGTATCTCCGCTCGGTCCCGGATCCCTACGACGTCTACTCGCCGCACCACGACTGGGGCCCGTTCCAGATGTCCGCGGCCACCCTCGCCGGGAGGCTCGGGCTGGGAAGCCCGGTCGCGTCGGCGCGGATCGAGCAGGACGGAAGTGCCCGCGCCCTCTCGGTCGAGTTCAAGCTCGCCTCGGGCGCCGTGGCGAGCCGCAGCGGCGAGGCAGTGGCGAAGGCGCTCCACCTGCGGTCGACGTACTTCTCGATCAGCTCGCTGAGCCTGTCGGCGAGCAGCACGCGCGTGCTCTACGGCGGAGCCGTCCGAGTCGTCGCGCGAACGGCGAGCGCGAAGGGCGCGCTGCTCGAGCAGCGCAGCGCGAACGGCGCGTGGCGCACGTTGCGGCCGGTTCGCGGCGGCGGCACCGCGTTCACGGTCCAGCTGCGCAGGTGCACGGCGTTCAGGCTCGCGCTGCCCGACACGAGCGGGACGTCGGTCGCCGTGAACGTCACCCCGAAGGTGCAGGTGCAGGCGCTCGGTCCGCGGGTCCTCGCAGGCGAGGTCTCGCCGCGCCCTGACGCCGCGGTCGCGGTCTGGCGGAAGGAGCGCGGCCAGTGGCGTGTCGTCGCGCACCCGATCCTCGACGACCACGGCGCGTTCAGGACCCCGCTGCCGCTCCGCCCCGTGGACTACAAGATCACGGTCGCCGGCGACGGGAGGCTCGCCGCCACGCAGACGTGGCTGCACGTGACGCGGCGCCTGCTCGCCAGCTTCCGCCAGTAGCGATGCCCGGAGGCGGGCCGGTCTGCGGGGCCGCACGTGAACGAGGAACGGGTTCGTGCTCTACGTCCTCCTCGAGGGAGCGGCACTGCTGACCGTCGACGGCGAGCCACGCGAGCTCTGCGCCGGAGACGCGAGGATCGTCGAGAAGGGAGCGCGGCGCGCGCTCGTGGCCGAGCCGGACGGCGTCCGCTACCTCACGGCCCACACGCGGCGTGGCGGGCTCGAGCTCAAGCGCTTCTGACGGCCGCGGCTCCAGTCGACGACGCGGGCTCCGACGTAGGCGGCGAACGAGATCGTGCTGATGAAGAAGCTCGTCGGCCAGGGCTTCGCGAGCGAGAGGAGGATCCCGCCCTCGGTCGAGACGAGCGCGATGACGACGCTGATCAGGAGCGCGCGGCCCGGCCGCCCCGTCAGCCTCTGCGCCGCCGCGGCCGGCGTGATCACGAGCGTCAGGACGAGCAGGACGCCGACGACCTGGATCGCTTCCGCCGTCGTCAGCGCGAGCAGCAGGTAGATCGCGACGGAAAGCGCGCGCAGAGGCACACCGCGGGCGGCGGCGATCTCCGGGTCGACGCTCGAGAACAGCAGCGGCCGGTAGAGGACCGCGAGGCCGGCGAGGACGACTGCGGCCACGATCGCGAGGTTGCGGAGCTGCGTGTCCGAGACTCCGACGATGCTCCCGAACAGCAGGTTCGTGGCCTCGGTCGCGTAGCCCTGGTAGAGCGAGAGGAAGAGCACGCCGAGCCCGAGGCCGAAGGCGAGGACGGCACCGATCGCGCTGTCGCGCTCGCGTCCCCGCAGCGAGAGCAGCCCGAGCACGAGCCCGACGAGCACGGAGCCTCCGAGGATCCCGACCACCGGGTCGATGCCGACGACGAGCGCGCCGGCCGCGCCCGTGAAGCCGAGCTCCGAGATCGCGTGCACCGCGAAGCTCATCCCGCGAGCGACGACGAAGACGCCGATCGCTCCCGAGACGACGGCGGCGACCGCGCCGGCCCAGAGCGCCGTGTGGACGAAGTGCTCGCCGAGGAGCTGGGTGAACATCAGTGGCCGTTCTCCACGTGGTGGACGTGCTGGTCGTCCGGCGTTCCGACGACGACGACGCGGTCACGCACGCGCAGCACGTCGACCTCGGTGCCGTAGAGCCGCGAGAGCGTGTCCGACGTGAGCACCTCGTCCGGCGTCCCGATCGCCCAGCTGTCGGGCGCGAGGTAGAGGACCCGGTCGACGCTGTGCAACACCGGGTTGACGTCGTGCGTGACGAAGACGACAGGAGTCCCCGCGCCGAGGCGCCGCGCGTCGAGCAGGTCGACGACCCCGCGCTGGTGGGCGAGGTCGAGGGAGAGGAGCGGCTCGTCCGCGAGGATGAGCACCGGGTCGGCGACGAGCGCCTGCGCCACGCGCAGCCGCTGCTGCTCCCCGCCCGAGAGTCGCCCGATCGGCGCGTCGGCATACCCGGTCGCGCCGACCTCGTCGAGCACCGCATCGATCTGAGCGTGCTCGGTGCCGTCGAGCCGGCCGAACCCCCAGCGGTGGCCGTCCAGCCCGAGCCGCACGAGGTCGCGTCCGCGCAGGACGGTGTCGCGGTCGAAGACCCGCTGCTGGGGGACATAGCCGATGCGGTGACAGCGCTCGCGCGGCGGGCAGCCCTCGATCACGACGCTGCCCGAGCTCGGCTCGAGCAGCCCGAGCATGATCCGGATCAGCGACGTCTTGCCGGTGCCGTTCGGGCCGAGGACGGCGAGCAGCTCGCCCGCTTCGAGCTCGAAGCCGAGACCCTCGAAGAGCGTGCGCTCGCCGAAGCGAAGCGCGAGGTCCTCGGCGACGACGACGCTCATCGCCTCCCCAGCGCGGCGGCGAGCGCCCGCGCCTGGTCGAGTTGCCACTGCTGGAAGCCGAGCCCCGCCGGGAGCGTCTCGGTCACCGGCACGACGGGGATGCCGGCCGCTCGCGCCGCGTCGCGGAGCCGGGCGGTGATGGGGGAGACGGCCTGCGAGTTGTAGAGGAGCACGCGGATTCGCTTCTTCGCGATCAGCTCGGCCATCGCGGCCACCACGGAGGGCGGCGGCTCGGTTCCGTCCTCGATCGCCCGCGTGAACGACTCGGGCGCGAGGTTCCGCAGCCCGGCGGCCGTCACGAGATAGCCCGGGACCGGCTCGGTGTACGCGACCGGTGCGCCGCGGAACCGGTGCCGGATCGTGGAGACCTCG
>Ga0070714_100000938_pt1 | contig 20743 bp, 23 predicted proteins | sample LARL83metaG_FD_65450 | JGI IMG/M metagenome (GOLD analysis project Ga0070714, IMG submission 65450) | Corn, switchgrass and miscanthus rhizosphere microbial communities from Kellogg Biological Station, Michigan, USA - LAR L8-3 metaG | ecosystem: Host-associated > Plants > Roots > Rhizosphere ... | reverse complement strand
GCTCCCACATCACGGCCTTCTGGGTTTCCGTGTAATAGATCCGGGTCCGGTACTTCATTTGCAACACCTCCCTCTGCTCGCGCAGAATCTAGCGTGTTGCATCGATCAGTTGAATCCGCAGCCAGAAGCGGAACTTGGCGCAAATTAACGTATAGGATAAGAAAGTGAGTTCAAGTCGACAGTTAGGGGCAACAGATTCGCAGTGGCGACTTATGGGCGTAGTTTTCGCTTTATTCAGTACGGGGATCGTATTCTTCGTAATCTGGATATTTGCGCTAGCGTTCGGAGCCAATGCGGCGCGCACTTGGTATTGGCCAACGTCAGCTACGGTTGCAACAGGACTAGCGGCATACGCATTTCCGAAGCACGTTGGGAGAATTCTTCTGGACCTACTAAAGGGATTCACTGGGACAGAGGATTCATAAGTCGCAGGCCTTGCCGAATTCAGTTGTCGGCCAGAAGCGTAACTTGGTGTTAGTACGCAATATGCAACAGGAGTGATGCATGCCCAGCAGATTCGAAATGACATGCAGTCTCTCTGTGCCGGTCGCAATTGATCGAATCAAAGGCTTGTTGATAAGGAAGGGGGTCAAGGTACAAACCTCAGGTCCGAACATCCAATCACTTGAAATTCCAATAATCCTTTGGAACTGGAGCAGACTCAAGTTTTCGAGAAGTAACTGGGTCGGCCTAAATCCATTTATCCAGATCAGCCAAATAGAGATTCAAGCGCAGCCGTACCAAGGCACAGGGTCAAAGCTGAGTATTAGCTTGAATCAGTTGCGCGGGTACGGATATGTGGCGTTGTCAGTATTAGTCGGCTTATCGGTCGCCGTTGCCCCGCCAGTACCCACGCCTGTAAAGATTGTTTTTGTAATCGTTTTCCCATGCATTTATTGGCTGTTTCAAGTGCCATTGATTCGGCATCTAGTAAGAAAAGAAATGCAAAACGAACTTATGGAGTAATTGGGGGCACTTTCACGCACTTTCATTGGCGATAAAACGGTGGTTATTTGAGTCAGCGTCAAGTTCCGCTATGGGTTGGTAGCGCACGTCGAATCTGCGTTTTCCCCCGTAGCGAGAGCCGAGCATCGCAGCGAGCAAGCTGAGCCGAAGGCAGAGCGGCGAAAGCCGCGAAGGCCAGGACGGCGGCGCCTTCACACGCGAGGCAGGGAGGCCTCGTGTGTGAAGCTGCGCAGCGAGCGAGAAGGGCAGGGAAGCCGCGTTTCGCGGCCCGCGCTCCGGGCGAGCGCTTTTGGTTACTTTTGGCGCGCCAAAAGTAACCCGGCCCCGGGAGGGGCCGGAACCTAGGCAGGGATGCCTGTTCTCTTGATAGACTCCGCGCCATGAAATTCGAGCTTCTCCAGGAGTCCGACGGCGCCCGCAGAGGGCGCCTCGTGTTCGAGCGTGGCACCGTGCAAACCCCCGCGTTCATGCCGGTCGGAACCTATGGCACGGTGAAGACCCTCACACCCGAGGACCTCAAGGAGCTCGGCGCCGAGATCATCCTCGGCAACACCTTCCACCTGATGCTGCGGCCCGGCACCGAGATCGTGCGCCTGCACGGGGACCTGCACGGCTTCATGCACTGGGACAAGCCCATCCTTACGGACTCCGGCGGCTTCCAGGTGTGGAGTCTGGCGGAACTGCGCAAGATCAGCGAGCAGGGGGTGAGCTTCCAGTCACCGGTGAACGGCGACAAGGTGTTCCTCGCGCCGGAGGATTCCATCCGCATCCAGCACGAACTGGGCTCGGACATCATCATGGTGTTCGACGAGTGCACGCCGTATCCCGCCAGCGAGGAGCAGGCTCGGGATTCCATGGAACTGTCGGTGCGCTGGGCCAAGCGTTCCCGCGACGCCCATGGCGACCATGCGTCGGCGCTGTTCGGCATCGTGCAGGGCGGCATGTACGGCGAGCTCAGGCGCCGCTCCCTGGACGGCCTCACGGCCATCGGCTTCGACGGCTACGCCATCGGGGGGCTGTCGGTGGGGGAGAGCGAGGCTGAACGGCTCCAGGTGCTGGAGACCCTGCAGCCCCACATGCCCAAGGACCGCCCCCGCTATCTCATGGGCGTGGGCACGCCGGAGGACCTGGTGGAAGGGGTGGCTCGCGGCGTGGACATGTTCGACTGCGTGATGCCGACCCGCAACGCCCGTAACGGCCACCTCTTCACCAGCGAAGGGGTGGTGCGGATCCGGAACAGCACCTACCTCAAGGACACCCGGCCCCTGGATCCCGCCTGCGGCTGCTATACCTGCCGCAACTACAGCCGGGCCTACCTCAAGCACCTGGACAAGTGCCAGGAGATGCTGGGCGCCCGGCTCATGACCATCCACAACCTGTATTTCTACCAGTCGGTGATGCGCGCCATGCGCGAGGCCATCGAGGCCGGCCGTTTCGCAGCCTGGGCCCAGGGCTTCCTTGCGGGACGCCGGAGCCCGGCTGCGGCCGATTCCTGAGGCTTTTCCGGGGCTTGTGCTGCCCTTAAGGCCGCCGGACGTTGTAGAATCCGCCTTCCGCCGGGCCTAGCCCGGCGTCGTTTCGTATCAGGACAGGAATCCATGAGCTTCTTCATCTCCGATGCCTATGCCGCCGGTGCGGCCCCCCAGGACAACGGCCTGGGCTCCATCCTCATCATCGTCCTCATGTTCGTGGCCTTCTACTTCCTGCTGTGGCGGCCGCAGCAGAAGCGCACCAAGGAGCACCAGGCGCTCCTGTCGAACCTGGCCAAGGGCGACGAGGTGGCCACCAGCAGCGGCATCCATGGGCGGGTGAAGGGCATCGATGAGCAGACCGTGACCGTCGAGATCGCCAAGGGCGTCGAGGTCAAGATGCACAAGCAAGCCGTCACCCAGGTGCTGCCGAAAGGCACCCTCAAGCACCTTTGATCTAGGACCGACCCATGAACCGCTATCCATTGTGGAAGAACGTGCTGGTGGTGCTGATCACCGCCCTCGGCCTGTTCTATGCGCTGCCCAACCTCTACGGCGAAGACCCGGCGGTGCAGGTCTCTTCCAAGGCCGCGACGCTGGACGCCGGCAGCGAGCAGCAGGTGGAGCAGGCGCTCAAGGCCGCCAAGGTCGAGTACAAGTCGGCCGCCGTCGAGGACAAGGTGCTGATGGTGCGGTTCCCGGATACCGATGCCCAGTTGCACGGCCTGGACGTGATCCGCCAGAGCCTGGGGCAGAACTTCACCGCCGCCATGAACCTGGCGCCGCGTACCCCGGCCTGGATGCAGGCGATGGGCATGAAGCCCATGGCCAAGGGCCTTGACCTGCAGGGCGGCGTGCACTTCCAGCTGCTGGTGGACCTGAACGCCGCCGCCCAGGGCAAGCTGCAGCGCATGTCCAATGACCTGCGTTCCGCGATGCGCGCCAAGCTGATCCGCTACGAGGACGTGGCGCTGAACGGCGACACCATCACCGTGAGCCTGAACTCGCCGGAAGACACCGCCAACGCCCGCAGCCTGTTCAGCCGCCAATATCCGGAGCTGACGGTGGTGGCCGGCAATGCGCCCAACACCCTCGTGGCATCGATGGCGCAGCAGAACATGCAGGACCTGCGCCAGCAGGCGGTGGAGCAGAACATCACCACCCTGCGCAACCGCGTGAACGAGCTGGGCGTGGCCGAGCCCATCGTGCAGCAGCAGGGGCCGAGCTCCATCGTGGTGGAGCTGCCCGGCGTGCAGGACGCGGCCCATGCCAAGGACATCCTGGGCGGCACCGCCACCCTGGAGTTCCGCCTGGTGGACTACAACGGCGATGCGCAGTCGGCGCAGCAGACCAACCACGTGCCGCTGGATGACCAGCTCTTCACCATGAAGGGCACCGGCGCGCCGGTGCTGCTGAAGCGCGACGTGATCGCCAGCGGCGACCAGCTGATCAACGCCCAGTCTGGCTACAGCCAGGACCAGGGCACGCCGGACGTGAACGTGACCCTGGACTCGGCCGCCGCCGCCAAGATGGGCGATACCACCCGCCAGAACCTGGGCCGGCCCATGGCGGTGCTGTTCATCGAGACCAAGAGCGAGACCCGCATGGTGGACGGCCAGCCGGTGATCACGCACAACAAGGTCTATTCGGTCATCAACGTGGCCACCATCCAGGGCATCTTCAGCAAGAACTTCCAGATCACGGGCCTGGGCAACCAGGAAGCCAAGGACCTGGCGATCATGCTCCGCGCGGGCTCGCTGGCTGCGCCGATGGACTTCATCGAGGAGCGCACCGTCGGCCCGAGCCTGGGCGCCGAGAACATCAAGCAGGGCTTCTACGCCGCGCTGCTGGGATTCGCCCTGGTGGTGGTGTTCATGGGCCTGTACTACAAGGCCTTCGGCGTGATCGCCGACCTCGCGGTGTTCATGAACCTGGTGCTGACGGTAGCGCTGCTGTCGCTGATCCAGGCGACGCTGACGCTGCCCGGCATCGCCGGCATCGTGCTGACGCTCGGCATGGGCGTGGACGCCAACGTGCTCATCAACGAGCGCGTGCGCGAGGAAGTGCGCAACGGCAACACCCCGCAGGCGGCCATCCACGCCGGCTACGAGCGGGCCTTCGCCACCATCGTGGACGCCCACGTCACCACCCTGATCGCCGCGTTCATGCTGTTCCTGTTCGGCTCCGGCCCGGTGAAGGGCTTCGCCGTGACCTTGACGCTCGGCATCATCACCTCGCTGTTCACCGCCATCATGGGCACCCGTTCCATCGTGAACGCGGTGTTCGGCGGCAGGAAGCTCGATAAGCTTCCGGTGTGACATCGGATCTGGAGTAGACGACCATGGAATTCTTCCACAACGTACCGCACATCCATTTCCTCGGCGCCCGCAAGCCGGCCATGATCATGTCGGTGGTGGTGCTGATCGCCGCGATCATCTCCCTGAGCGTGCACGGCCTCAACTTCGGCGTGGACTTCACCGGCGGCGTGACCGTGCAGGTGGCCTACCCCAAGAGCGCCGACCTGAAGCAGGTGCGTGCCGATCTCGCGGCCGGCGGCTTCGAGAACGCGGTGGCACAGAACTACGGCACTCCCCAGGAAGTGCTGATCCGCCTGCAGCAGGCCAAGGGTGAGTCCGACAAGGACGCCGGCAACAAGGTGGTGGCGGCGCTGCAGAAGTCCTCGCCGCAAGTGAAGCTGCAGCAGGTGAACTTCGTCGGCCCCGAGGTGGGCAAGGACCTGGCCACCAAGGGCGCGCTGGCCTTCGTCATCACCCTGGTGGCGATCCTGATCTACATCATCCTGCGCTTCGAGTGGCGCCTCGCGGTGGGCGCAGTGGCGGCGACCCTGCACGACGTGGTGTTCGTGGTGGGCTTCTTCTCGCTGCTGCACATCGAGTTCGACCTCAACGTGCTGGCCTCGGTGCTGGCGGTGATGGGTTACTCGGTGAACGACACGGTGGTGGTGTTCGACCGCATCCGCGAGGACTTCCGCAAGGTGCGCAAGGGCAGCCCCATCGAGATCATGGACCTGGCCATCAACGAGACCCTGTCCCGCACCATCATGACCTCCGGCGTGACCCTGCTGGTGGTTATCGCGCTCTTGATCCTGGGTGGCCCAATCCTGCACGGCTTCTCACTGGCGCTGTTCGTGGGCATCATCGTCGGCACCTATTCGTCCATCTACATCGCCAGCGCCACGGCGCTGATGCTGGGTGTGAGCAAGTCGGACCTGATTCCCGCCAAACGCGGTGAAGCCGTCGACGACATGCCCTGATCGATGGTCGATTCAGAAAAGAGAAGGGCGCCGCAAGGCGCCCTTTCTTTTGGACCATTCGTTGGTTGCCGCCGAAGTATAGACGTCATGACGCCTTGGCGGGACATACGGTCGCGGGACCTACAATAACGGCTTAAATTCATCCGCCATCAACTTAAATACCTTCTGGCCGCCGCAAAGCACGTTGCCATCCTCGGGGATGCCGGTGCGGCCGTCCAGGTAGCCGACGCTGCCGCCGGCTTCCTGCACCATGAGCAGTCCCGCAGCCATGTCCCACTCCTTGAGGCCCAGCTCCCAGAAGCCGTCCATACGGCCGGCGGCCACGTAGGCGAGGTCGAGCGCGGCTGAGCCGGCGCGGCGGATGCCGGCGGTCTTGGCGGCCATGGCGCCGAACATCTTCATGTACAGCTCCAGGTTCTGCTGCTCGCGGAACGGGAAGCCGGTGCCGATGAGGGCGCCGTCCAGGGTCTTCTGCTGGGTGACGCGGATGCGCTTGCTGTTGAGCTGGGCGCCGCCGCCGCGGGCGGCGGTGAAGAGCTCGTTGCGCAGCGGGTCGAAGATCACGCCGTGCTCCAGCTTGCCGCGGTGCTTGATGGCGATGGACACGGAGAACTGCGGGAAGCCGTGGAGGAAGTTGGTGGTGCCGTCGAGGGGGTCGATGACCCAGGTCCAGTCGGCGTCGCGGCCACCGCGCGCGCCGGCTTCCTCGCCGAGGATGGCGTGGTCGGGATAGGCTTCACGGATGATCTGGACGATGGCGTCTTCCGCCTGGCGGTCCACCTCGCTCACGAAGTCGTTGCGCTCCTTGGCCTTCACGGTGAGGGTATCCACCCGGTCCACGTAGCGGACGATGAGGTCACCGGCTTTGCGCGCGGCGCGGATGGCGATGTTCAATAAAGGCTGCATGGACCTCTCCTGAAGACAGGACTGTGAGCTGAAGTGGAAAAGAGCGGGTGTAGACTCGCTACACATGCGTAGAATATCAGAATGGACAAGGGCTTAGCCAATAAACTGCGGATAGTGCTGGTGGAGACGAGTCATCCGGGCAACATCGGCGCGGCGGCGCGGGCCATGAAGACCATGTGCCTCTCGCGCCTCTTGCTGGTGAACCCCGCGGAGTTTCCCCATGCGGACGCCAGCGCCCGGGCTTCCGGCGCAGTGGATGTATTGGACCAGGCCCAGGTGGTGCCCACCCTGGATCAGGCGCTGGCAGGCTGCGCGCTGGTGGCGGGGACGAGCGCGAGGCAGCGGGGATTGGGGCCGCCGGTGCTCTCGCCGCGCGACTGCATGGAACGGTTGCATGCCGCGGCGGCGGCCGGGCAGGAGGTGGCGCTGTTATTCGGCCGCGAGCGCACGGGTCTCACCAACGAGGAACTGGCGCGCTGCCATATCCTGGTGAACATCCCTTCGAACCCTGACTACAGCTCCTTGAACATCGCCGCAGCGGTACAGGTGCTGGGCTACGAGTCCATGCTGGCGCGGGGAGCAGCGCCGGCGGTGCGGGATAGCGAGGAGACGCCGGCGACGGCGGAGGAGATGGAGAAGCTCTACGAGCACATCGAGGCCGCGGCCCTGGAGACGGGCTTCCTGGATCCCGCCAACCCCAAGCACCTGATGCGTCGCATCCGGCGGCTGTTCAACCGCGCCCGGCCGGACCAGAACGAGGTGCATATATTGAGGGGGCTGCTCTCGGCGCTCCAGACTCCGAAGGCCAGGCGCGCCAAGTAATACTTGAGTCCCTTAGTTGGTTATATAATGACGGCCCGTCACGGCTCCATGCCTCGAGGCTGTCATGAAGCTCACCACCAAGGGACGTTACGCGGTCACCGCGATGCTGGACTTGGGCCTGCATGACAGCGAAGGCCCGGTGTGCCTGAGCGAGATCGCCGAGCGTCAGGACATCTCGCTGCCTTACCTGGAACAGCTCTTCACCCGCCTGCGCCGCAGCGGCCTGGTGGCCAGCACCCGTGGACCCGGCGGCGGCTACAACCTGGGACGCAGTGCCGCTTCCATCAACGTGGCGGACATCATCCGCGCCGTGGACGAGTCCTTCGACGCCACCCGCTGCGGCGGCGAGCGCGACTGCCACGGCGGCAATGCCTGCCTCACCCATGACCTGTGGGAGGGCCTGAGCCGCGAGGTACACAAGTACCTGCAGTCGGTGAACCTGGCGCAGCTCATGCAGTCCGAGGCGGTGCGCAAGATAGCGGAGCGTCAGAAGCAGGAGCACGTGCTCAAGTTCGTGCCGCGGAGCCGCGCGGCTTCCTGATCCGCCTCCTCAAACCGACCATGTCCATCTACCTCGACCACAACGCCACTGCGCCCCTGGATCCGCGGGTGCTGGAGGCCATGCGGCCCTGGCTCCTGGGCGCGCATGGCAATCCCTCCAGCGTGCACCGCCCCGGACGCGCCGCCCATGAGGCGCTGGAGCAGGCGCGGGCGCAGGTGGCAGCCCTGGTGGGCGCGAAGCCGGCGGAGGTCGTGTTCACCGGCGGCGGCACCGAGGCGGATAACCTGGCTTTGAAGGGCCTGTGTTGGGGCGAGCCGGCCGGCCGCCTGTTGATCGGTGCCGTCGAGCACAGCGCGGTGCTGGGCCCGGCGGACGCGCTGGCGGACCAGGGCTGGCAGGTGGAACGCCTGCCGGTGGACGGGGAAGGCCGCTATGACCTGGCGGCACTCGATGCGGGGCTCGCCAGGAAGGATGTGCGACTGGTCTCGGCCATGCTGGCCAACAACGAGACCGGTGTATTACAGGACGTGCGCGGCATCGCCGCGCGGGTGCATGCTGCGGGCGCACTGCTGCATTGCGACGCGGTGCAGGCGGCGGGCAAGCTCCCGGTGGACTTCCGCGCTCTCGGCGCGGACCTGCTGGTGCTTTCGGCCCACAAACTCAACGGCCCTCGCGGCGTCGGCGCGCTGGTCATGGACCGGCGCGTGGACCTGAAGCCCCTGGTGCACGGCGGTGGCCAGGAGCAGGGCCTGCGCGGCGGCACCGAGAACCTGGCCGGCGTGGTCGGTTTCGGCAAGGCGGCGGAATTGGCCAAAGCCGAGCTCGCGCAGCGGGCCTCTCATTCACGCGGGCTGCGAGACGCTCTGGAGACCGAAGTGCGCAAGTTCCCCGGCGCACGCATCTTCTCCGGCGGCGCGGAGCGTCTGCCTAACACGCTGCAGTTCGGTCTCGAAGGCATCGACGGCGAATGGCTGGTGATGGAGCTGGACAGGCGCGGCATCGCGGTGTCCAGCGGTTCCGCCTGCCACAGCGGCAGCGGCGAGCCCAGTCACGTGCTCACGGCGATGGGCCTGGAACCTGCGCTCGCCAAGGGCGCGTTGCGGGTGAGCTTCGGCCTCGGCAACGGCGAGGCCGATGTGGCCGCGGCGGCGAAGGCCCTGCAGGACATCGTGGCGAGCCGCCCGGCGCGCGTGGCGGCGGTGGGCTGGTGAGCATGGACATCTACATGGACTACGCTGCCACCACACCGCTGGATCCGGAGGTGGCGGCGAAGATGGCGGCGCATCTCACCCTGGATGGCGTGTTCGCCAATCCAGCCTCCATCCATGCGCCCGGCCGTGCGGCCCGTGCCGCAGTGGAAGAGGCGCGGGCGCAGGTGGCGGCGCTGGTGGGCGCCTCGCCCCAGGAGATCGTGTTCACCTCCGGCGCCACGGAAGCCGACAACCTCGCCATCAAGGGCGTGGCGCGGTTCCGCCGGCACAAGGGCCGGCACATCATCACCTCCCGCATCGAGCACAAGGCGGTGCTGGACTCCTGCAAGCAACTGGAGAAGGAAGGTTTCGAGGTCACCTGGCTCAAGCCCGATGCGGGTGGCTTGATCCAGCCGGCAGCGGTGCAGGCGGCCTTGCGTCCGGATACGGTGCTGGTGACTCTGATGCACGCCAACAACGAGCTGGGCGTGCTGAACGACATCGCCGCCATCGGCAGACTGGTGCGCGCCCATGGCGCCGCCTTCCACGTGGATGCGGCCCAATCCGCGGGCAAGCTGCCCATAGATCTCGGCACCTTGGACGTGGACCTCATGGCCTTCGCCGCCCACAAGGTCTACGGACCCAAGGGCATGGGCGCGCTGTATGTGCGGCGCGAACCGAAGGTGAACCTGGAACCACTCCTGCATGGCGGCGGCCATGAACAGGGACTGCGCTCCGGGACGCTGGCGACACACCAGATCGTTGGCATGGGCGAGGCGTTCCGGCTGGCGAAGCGGCACCTTCCCGCCGAGGCGCCGCGGCTCACGGCACTGCGGGAACGGCTATGGACGGCGCTGCAGCAGATACCGGGCCTGCTCCTGAACGGCCATCCGACCCAGCGCCTGCCGGGCATCCTCAACGTGAGCTTCCCCAAGGTCGAGGGGGAGAGCCTGCTCTACGCCTGCGAAGGGCTGGCGGTCTCCAGCGGCTCGGCTTGCAACGCTGCGGACCGGGAGCCCTCCTATGTGTTGCGCGCCCTCGGGCGCGACGACCAGCTCGCGGGCGCGAGCCTGCGCTTCAGCCTCGGCCGCTTCAGTATCGAGGCGGAAGTGGACCAGGCGGCGGCGCTGGTGATCGAGCAGTACCGACGCCTCGTGGCGCTGGCGGCTTGAAGTACATGAGCGCGGCCCCCATGGAATATACGCAGACGGTGCTCGCGCATTTCCGTGCGCCGCGCAACGCCGGGAGCTTCCCGGCAGGCACGCCGAACGTGTCGCGCGGAGGCGCCGGCGAACGGCGGCGCGGACGGGAGATCCGCCTGGAACTGCGACTCACGGACGACGGACATATCGCAGCCTGCCGTTACCGGGTGTACGGCTGTCCGGCCACCATCGCGCTGTGCTCGGTGTTGAGCGAGCGCCTGGCCGGCCAGAGTCAGGCCCAGGCGGCGGCCTTCAGCGGCTTGGCGCTGGCGGAGGAGCTGCAGCTGCCGGCGCCCAAGCGCGACGCAGCCCTGATGCTGGAGGACGCCCTGAAGGCGGCGCTCAAGAGTTACAATGTCGAGGAGCGCATACGCGCCTGAGAGACCCTGCATGGCCATCACCCTGACCCCCAGCGCCGCGGAGCGCGTGAAGAACCACCTGCAACAGAAGGCCGGCGCCATGGGCCTGCGCCTGGGCGTGAAGAAGACCGGGTGCTCCGGCTTCGCCTATGTGGTGGATTATGCCGACGGTGCCGCCGCCAACGACGTGGTGTTCGAGGACCATGGGGTGAAGGTGGTGGTGGACCGGGACAGCCTGGCCATGCTGGACGGCACCCAGGTGGACTATGTCCGCAAGGGCCTGAACGAGTCTTTCCAGTTCTCCAACCCCAACGTAAAAGACGAATGCGGTTGTGGAGAAAGCTTTACCGTCTGAAATGTCTTGATTCCGGTGCTTTTTGTGCCCGGAAGCCTCTCTAAGCGCCTGATTTCATTGCCTCGACCGGCCTTGAGCCGGTAAAATTCGCCGTCTGAAAATCGCCGGAAGTCCCGGGCCCTGCGAGGGCCTCAGGGCGGGCTGACCCGCCTCGCTCGCCTGCATGCCCGAGCCTCCCGGTCCCTATCCAACCTCAAGTGTCCGGAGAGATGTCTCGTGGCTATCGAACGTACCCTGTCCATCGTCAAACCCGACGGCGTGGCGAAGAACCTCATCGGTGAGGTCTATGCCCGCTTCGAGAAGGCCGGTCTCAAGATCGTCGCCGCCCGCATGCTGCACCTGACCCGCGCCCAGGCCGAAGGCTTCTACTCGGTGCACCGCGAGCGCCCGTTCTTCAAGCCGCTGGTGGACTTCATGATCTCCGGACCGGTTATGGTCACGGTGCTGGAAGGCGAGGGCGCGATCCTCAAGAACCGCGACATCATGGGCGCCACCGACCCGAAGAAGGCCGCCAAGGGCACGATCCGCGGCGACTTCGCCCAGACCGTGGACGAGAACATGGTGCACGGCTCCGACGCCGCCGAGACGGCGAAGCAGGAGATCGCGTACTTCTTCTCCGACCTCGACGTGGCCCCGCGGACTCGTTGAGAGCGCGATGACCGGCGACGCCGTCAACAAGGTGAACCTGCTGGGCCTGGACCGCCAGGCGCTGGAGGTCTTCTTCGTCCAGTTGGGCGAGAAGCCGTTCCGCGCCCGCCAGCTCATGAAGTGGGTGTATCACCAGGGCGTCGCCGACTTCGACCTGATGACCGACCTCGGCAAGGGCCTGCGCGAGAAGCTCAAGGCCCATGCCGAGGTGCGGCCGCCGGAAGTCATCACCGAGCAGTTGTCCGAAGACGGCACCCGCAAGTGGCTGCTGCGCATGGACGCCAACAACAACATCGAGACGGTGCTGATCCCCGACGATGAGCGGGGTACCTTGTGCATCTCCTCGCAGGTGGGCTGCGCCATGGATTGCAGTTTCTGCGCCACCGGCAAGCAGGGTTTCAACCGCAACCTCACCGCCTCCGAGATCATCGGCCAGGTGTGGATGGCGAACCAGCGCCTGGGCGCCAAGCCCGGCACCGATCGGGCCATCACCAACATCGTGTTCATGGGCATGGGCGAGCCGCTGGCCAACTACAAGCACGTGCTCACGGCCATCAAGGTGCTGGTGGATGACTTCGGCTACGGCCTCTCCAAGCGCCGCGTCACGGTCAGCACCTCGGGCCTGGTGCCGACCATGGACAAGCTGGCCGAGGACTGCGACGTGGCCCTGGCGGTGTCGCTGCACGCGCCGACCGATCCCCTGCGCGACGTGCTGGTGCCCATCAACAAGGTGCATCCGATCGAAGAACTGATGCAGGCCTGCCGCAGCTACGTGGATTCCAAGGATCACCGCCACGTGCACGTGACCTTCGAGTACGTGATGCTGGAGGGCGTGAACGACAGCCTGGAGCATGCCAAGCAGCTTGCCCAGGTGGTGAAGGACGTGCCCTGCAAGGTGAACCTGATCCCCTTCAACAGCTTCCCCGGCACCCAGTACCGGCGCTCGCCCCAGGCCGTCATCGACCGCTTCGCGGAACTGCTGTGGCAGAAGGGCATCGTCACCATCACCCGCCGCACCCGCGGCGACGACATCGACGCCGCCTGCGGCCAGTTGGCCGGCAAGGTCAAGGACCGCATCCGCCGCGCCGAACGCCGCGGCGAGAACCTGGAGGCCCAGCCATGATCCGCCGCCTGTGTGTTCCGCTGCTGATCGCGGTCCTGCCGTTGGCAGCTTGCGTGACCAACACCGACTCCGGATTCGCCGGCAGCAAGGTGGACCTGAAGCAGGCTTCCCAGGACAACGTGAACCTCGGCATCGCCTACCTGCAGAAGGGTGACCGTGATTCGGCCATGCAGAAGATCCAGAAGGCCATCGAGCAGGACCCGGACAATGCCGACGCCTACTCCGCCGAGGCGCTCATATACAACGCCGAGAACGACCCGGACAAGGCCAGGGGCGCCTACAAGACCGCCATGCGCAAGGCGCCGGATGACCCGGAGATCGAAAACAACTACGCGGTGTTCCTCTGCGAGCGCGGCAGTCCCAAGGACGCGATGGACTTGTTCATCAAGGCCGCCAACAACCCGCATTACTCCACGCCGGATGGCGCCTTCACGAATGCCGGGCTGTGCGCCCTGCGCATACCCGACCAGGGGCAGGCCGAGCAGTACTTCCGGAAGGCCCTGCAGATCAACCCGAACCAGGCGGAAGCCATGGCGCAGTTGGCGCAACTGGCCTACCTGCAGAAGAAATACCTGACGGCGCGGGCCTTCATCGAACGCTTCGGCGAACTGGTACCCCGATCGCGGGCGGACGTGCTGCTGCTGGGCGTGAACAACGAGCGCGCGCTGGGCAACCCGCAGGGCGCGGCTGATTACGCCAAGCAATTGCTCCGGAACTATCCCGCCTCGGAGCAGGCGCAACAACTCGACCAGACGGTGCCCCATGGCTGACGAACAGAACGGCACGATTCCGATGTCCGGCGTGGAACTGCAAGGTGCGCGCGAGGCGCGCGGCCTCTCGGTGCACCAACTGGCGGTGGAACTGCACGTCAGCGATGCCATGATCGATGCCATCGAGCGCGGCGACTACGCGGCGCTCGGCGAACCGGTGTTCGTGCGCGGCCACCTGCGCAACTACGCGCGCGCACTCGGGCTGCCGGAAGCGCAGGTGCTGGCCGCCTACGACCAGACCCAGCACAAGCCGCAGGCACCGACGCTGGTGGCTGCGGTACCGCACACCGCCGGCATCGGCATGAGCCCGCGCGCCCGCGAGTGGTCCACTCGCACCGGCACCATCGCGGTGATATTGGTGCTGCTGGTGCTGGCGGTATCCTGGTGGCTGCGCCGGCCGGAGACGTCTGAGACCCCGGCGCTGGTGCCTGCGCCGGTGGCCGGCACCGTCGCTGCGGCTGCCGCGACCACCAAGCCCATGACCGCGCTCACGGACCTCGCCGACAGTGCCACCGCGGCCAAGCCCGCCAGGGCCACGCCCCCGGCGAGCAAGGCGCCCAGCGCCGCCACCGTGCATGTCGCCAAGGCCGCGCCGCGTGCGCCGGCTGCTGCGCCCGCGGCCGCCCAGGCGGTGACCGCCGGCGAGGGGCGCGACCTGACCCACGTGAAGTTCACGCTGGGTGCAGCCTCCTGGGTGGAGGTCTACGACAACAACGGCAAGCGGCTGTACTACGACCTGGCGCCGGCCGGTGACAACCTGGAACTGTCCGGCACGGGGCCGCTGCAGGTGTTCCTGGGCAACGCGCCGGGCGTGAGCATCGAGCTCGAGGGGCAGCCCTTCGACCTGAAGCCGTTCCTGCGCTCGGATAACACCGCGCGCTTCAAGCTCGGCTCCGCCCCCAAGCCCCAGTAACCACGGGATCGTCTCAATGGCCAAGTTCATCGAGCCCGTACGGGGCATGAACGACATATTGCCGGAGGCCGCGGGCCGCTGGCAGCACCTGGAGCGCGTGACCCGCGAGGTGCTGGAGTCTTACGGCTACCGCGAGATCCGCCTGCCGGTCGTGGAGAAGACCGAGCTCTTCAAGCGTTCCATCGGCGACGCCACCGACATCGTCGAGAAGGAGATGTACACCTTCCTCGACCGCAGTGAGGAGAGCCTGACCCTGCGCCCCGAGGCCACCGCCGGCATGGTGCGCGCGGGTCTCTCCAATGGGCTGCTCTACAACCAGGTGCAGCGACTGTGGTGCGCGGGGCCGATGTTCCGCCACGAGCGCCCGCAGAAGGGCCGCTACCGCCAGTTCCACCAGATCGACGTGGAAGCCTTCGGCCTGGCCGGCCCCGATATCGATGCCGAGATCATCCTGATGAGCGCGCGGCTATGGAAGCGGCTCGGCCTCAAGGACGTGAAGCTACAGATCAACTCGCTGGGCACGCCGGTCTCCCGGGCTGCGTACCGCGAGAAGCTGGTCGGCTATCTCCAGCAGCACCATGACCGCCTGGACGAGGACAGCAAGCGTCGTCTCGGCGGCAACCCGCTGCGGGTCCTGGACAGCAAGGAACGCGGCATGCAGGAGATCATCGCCGGCGCACCGAGTCTGCTGGATCACCTGGACGCGGAGTCCCAGGCGCACCTGGCAGGCCTGAAGCAGCTCCTGGACGATGCGGGCATCGCCTATACGGTGAACCCGCGGCTGGTGCGCGGCCTGGACTACTACACGCGCACAGTTTTCGAGTGGATCACCACGCGGCTGGGCTCGCAGGACGCAGTCTGCTCCGGCGGCCGCTACGACGGCCTGGTGGAGCATCTGGGCGGCAAGCCCACGCCCGGCATCGGTTTCGCCATGGGTGTGGAGCGCCTGGTGGCACTGATGGAGGAAGAAGGTGTCGCCGGCGCCCAGGACGCACCCGATGTCTACCTGGTCCGCGTGGGCGAGGCTGCTGAACGGGAGGCGTTCAGACTCGCCGAGATGCTGCGGGACAGGATCCCCCACATCAGACTGCAGATGGATTGCAGCGGCGGCGGCTTCGGCAACCAGCTGAAGCGCGCCGACAAGAGCGGAGCGAAGATAGCTCTGGTGCTTGGTGATGATGAAGTGAACAGCAAGAATGCTGCTATCAAACCCTTGCGGGGTGGGGAGCAGGAGAAGGTCACGTGGGAAGCGTTGCCTACCCGTGTCATTGAACTTGCCGGATTGAAAAAGTCTGCGTCCTAAGGGCGCGGGGTATTCCTTAAGGAGTGAAGCGTGGACGAGGACCTGAGCGACCTGGAACGGCTGGAAGCAGCCAAGAAGTGGTGGAACGAGAACTACAAGTCCATCCTGCTGGGCGCGCTGATCGCCGTGGTAGTGGTGGGCGGCTGGCGCTATTGGCAGCACCGCACCCAGGTGCGCAGCGAAGCGGCGTCCGCGCTGTTCGCCGACCTGGCGCAGGCGCTGCAGAAGCATGACGACGCCGCGGCGCTGAAGACCGGCGGCGAGATCATGGACCAGTATGGCGATACGGCCTATGCGGCCCACGCGGCGCTGGCCTTGGCGCAGATCCAGGCGTCCGCCAGCAAGTACCCTGAGAGCGAGAAGATGCTGCAGTGGGTGATGGACCACGGCAAGGACCCGGGCCTGCGGACGCTGGCGCGGCTGCGCCTGGCGCGGGTGCAGCTCGCGGCCGGCGACGCCAAGGGCGCCCTCTCGACCCTGGATACGGGGGATGCCGGAGGCTTCGCGCCGCTGTTCGACGCGCTGCGCGGCGACGTGGAGATGAAACTCGGTGATACCGGCAAGGCGCGTGACGCCTATAAGAAGGCCCTGGATGCCTGGAGCGACGACCTGGGCGACCGCAGCCTGGTGCAGATGAAGCTCGATAGCCTGCCGGCGGCTCCCGCCGCGGCACCGGCGCCCTCCACCAAGGCCAAGCCATGAAGAAGCTCCTCTACAGCGTGGCGGTGGCTTTGCTGCTGGCGGCTTGTGCCAGCGACAACGTGGAGCCGCCGGCGCTGCTCAAGGACATCACCAAGCCGCAGTACCGCATCGACGAGCTGTGGTCGCGCTGGATCGACGCCAGCGAAGCCAAGCTGCGCGTGAACCTGCGCGTCGTGCATGACGACCATGACCTCTACATCGCCACCAACTCCGGGACGGTGTATGCCTTCGAGCTGAAGAGCGGCGGCACCGACTGGAAAGCCAAGACCAAGCTGACCCTGGATGCCGGCCCGGCCCTGGGCAACGGCATGGTGGTGGTGGCGAGCAGCGGCGGCACCGTGGTGGCGCTGGACGAGCGGAACGGCAAGACCCTGTGGACCTCCAACGTGATGGGCGAGGTGCTGGCGACCCCGGCCATCGGCCCGGGCAGCGTGATCGTCCGCACCACCGACGGCCGCGTGCTGGCGCTGTCCAACGACAACGGCCGCCAGCTCTGGAAGACCGCCTACGACGTGCCGCGCCTGAGCCTGCGCGGCGCCGGTGACCCGGTGATCCGCGGCCGCATGGTGCTGGTGGGGCTGGACGACGGCAAGCTGGTGGCGCTGAACCTGGATGACGGCACGCAGATGTGGCAGGCCACGGTGACGACCCCGACCGGCTCAGATGAGCTGGCGCGCCTCACCGACGTGGACGGGGACCTGGCGGTATCCGACGATCACGTCTACGCGGTGGGCTACCACGGCCAGACCGTGAGCGTGGCCCGCGCCAACGGCCAGATCGAATGGGCTCGCGACCTGACGAGCTACACCGGCGTCACACTGGACGGCGACTACCTCTATGTCACCGACCTGCACAGCGCGGTGTGGTGCCTGGACCGCCGCACCGGCGTACCGGTATGGACGCAGCCTGCGATGCGAGCCCACGACCTGACGCTGCCGGTGCCCTTCGGCGACAGCCTGGTGCTGGGCGGCATCGACGGCCATGTGCATTTCATCTCCAAGAAGGATGGCGCCGAGGTGGCGCGCACCCAGCTCGGCAGCGCGCCGATCCTGGCGCCCCCCGTGGTGCTGGGCGACGAGGTGCTGGTGCTGACGACCGGCGGCACGGTGGCAGCCTTCCAAGTCACGCCCATCGGCGGGTGACGGGGACGATGCATGCTGCCGGTCATCGCCCTCGTCGGAAGGCCTAACGTCGGCAAGTCGACGCTGTTCAACTTCCTGACCCGCTCGCGCGACGCCCTGGTGGCGGACGTGCCGGGCCTCACCCGAGACCGGCAATACGGCTTCGGCAAAGTGGGGCCGCGCCCCTACCTGGTGGTGGACACCGGTGGCCTGGACGGCGACGAGCAGGGCATCAAGGGCCCCATGGCCCGCCAGACCCTGAAGGCTGTGTCTGAGGCGGACGTGACGGTGTTGCTGGTGGACGGCCGCGCCGGCCTCACCGACATGGACCTGGCGGTGGTGACGCAGCTCAGGCGCATGGGCAAGGACGTGCAGCTCGCGGTAAACAAGACCGAGGGCATGCGCGCGGAGCTGGTCACCGCGGAGTTCCACGCTTTGGGACTGGGTGACCCCTACGCCATCGCTTCCGCCCACGGCGACGGCATCGCCGCCATGATGGACAGCATCCTGGCGCCGCTGCCGCCGGACGAGCTGCCGGCGGACCCGGACACCGGGCTGCGCGTGCACGTGGCGGTGATCGGCCGGCCCAACGTGGGCAAGTCCACCCTCATCAACCGCCTGATCGGCGAGGAGCGACTGGTCACCTTCGACCAGCCCGGCACCACCCGCGACTCCGTGTTCGTCCCGTTCGAGCGCAACGGCAAGCAGTACACGCTCATCGACACCGCCGGCGTGCGCCGCAAGTCGCGGGTCGACAACATGATCGAGAAGTTCAGCATCGTGAAGACCTTGCAGGCCATCGACAAGGCCGAGGTGGTGATCGCGGTGCTGGATGCGAGCGAGGGCATCACGGAACAGGACGCCTCGCTGCTGGGGCTGACGGTGCAGCGGGGCCGGGCCCTGGTGCTGGCGGTGAACAAATGGGACGGCCTGGACGGCGACCAGCGCGCCCACGTACGCCGCACCCTGGACCTCAAGCTGCCGTTCCTGGAATTCGCGCGCCTGCACTTCATCTCGGCGCTGCACGGCACCGGCGTGGGTGACGTGATGGCTTCCGTGGACAAGGCCTATCGTGCCGCGATGCGCGAGATGAGCACCGCAGAGCTGACCCGGGTGATGGAGGCGGCCACGGTGCAGCACCAGCCGCCCATGGTGGCGGGCCGGCGCATCAAGCTGCGCTACGCCCACCAGGGCGGGCGCAACCCGCCGGTGATCGTGGTGCACGGCAACCAGACCGACAAGGCGCCGGATGCCTACAAGCGCTACCTGATGGGCGTGTTCCGGGAAGCTTTCGACCTGCAGGGCACGCCGGTGCGGGTGGAGTTCCGCGGCGGCGCCAATCCCTTCGACAAGGACCGCAAGAAGACCACCACCCCGAAGCAGGCGATGGTGCAGAAGCGCGAGCGGCGCCTGGCCAAGGACCGCAAGAAGCGCAGCGAGCGCGGGACGGGTGGCCGGAAACCCGCAAAGCCGGCCGGACGTCCCGCCAAGAAGAAGCGCTAGCCGGCGCATATGTAAACCGGCGCGGGCACCTGCCTCGTGCCGATACCGAGCCGAATTTCAGGTGAATCCCCCGGCCAAAGCCGGGTACATCCCGAATGGCGTCTTTACGGGTGCCACCGCAGAATCGCGGCGTGGGTTCCATAAGCTGACCAGGGATGGGATGCCAATGCTAGAAGCGACCATCGCACCGCAACAGATCCCCCTGCTGACTCCCGCCGGGGGCCTCGAGGAAGAGCATGACCGGCAAGTGATGCGCCGCACCATCCTGTCGGTGGCGAAACGCCGCTTCGCGCGCTTCAGCTACGACGGTACCTCGCTGTCGGCCATCGCACGGGGCTCGGGCATCAACACCGGCGAACTTCTGCGCCACTTCGAGAGCAAGCTCTCGATCCTGATGGCGGTGCTGGAAGAGGGTTGGGCCTCCATCAACCCCAGGCTCACGGACATCGTGGTGACCTCGGTGAACGCCCGGGAGGCCATGCTGTCCATGCTGGGCGTAATGATGCGGGTGCTGGAGCGGGAAGAGGACCTGGCGCGCCTGCTGCTGTTCGAGGCCCGCCGTCCCAATCCCGAGACCGGCGAACTGGTGATGTCGCGGGGCTATCGCCGGTTCGTGGAGCTGGTCACCGAGGTGGCGCTGCGCGGCCAGCGTGACGGCAGCTTCAAGGTGGGCTACCAGCCGAAGATGATCGCCTCGGTGATGGTGGGCGCTGTGGAGAACCTGATGCGCGACCGCCTGGTGGCGCGGCAGGAGCGGGAGGCTCCGGCCTACAGCGGTGCGAGCGTGTTCGCCGCGTTCGAGGCCATGATCTCGACACTGCGGCCCTGACCGAGGACATGATGAAAAAAAGCCGGCCACTGGGCCGGCTTTTTCATACGCGCAATCCAGCGCTTAATGATCATGCCCATGGGCGCCATGCACATGGCCATGGGACAGTTCCTGCTGGGTCGCGGGACGCACGTTCACCACCTTGACGTCGAAGTTGAGGGTCTGGCCGGCCAGGGGATGGTTGGCATCCACGGTGACGCTGTCGTTGTCCACCGCGGTGACGGTCACCACATGGGTCCCGTGCTCACCCTCCGCGTGGAAACGCATGCCGGGCTCGATCTCCTCCATGTCAAACATCTCACGCGGCACCTTCTGGGACAGGGCGTCCTGGCGCTCGCCGTAACCCTTGGCCGGCGGCACGCTGACCTGCACCGACGCACCCTTCTCCTTGCCCTCCAAGGCCTCCTCGAGACCGATCACGATGCTGCCGGTGCCCTGGATGTAAGCCAGCGGCTCGCGACCCTTAGAGCTGTCCAGCACCTCGCCGTCCGCGCCGGTGAGGGTGTAATCGATGGAGACGACGCTGTGCTTGCCGATACGCATGGGGGTTCCTTGGAAAGTGAGCCGCGCATTGTACGCCTAGGGGTTCCGGATGGCGAATATTTGCACAACCAACGACTAATCCAGGCGTTTATGAAATTTGAGGACTGCGAGGGTCATGGTCACGGCGAAGAAGGCCAGCAGCGGCCAGACGTCCGTCCACATGCCGCCGAAGCCGGCACCGCGCAACAGCACGCCGCGCACCAGCCGCACGAAATGGGTGAGGGGCAGCAGCTCGCCGATCCA
>Ga0070714_100000937_pt1 | contig 20745 bp, 21 predicted proteins | sample LARL83metaG_FD_65450 | JGI IMG/M metagenome (GOLD analysis project Ga0070714, IMG submission 65450) | Corn, switchgrass and miscanthus rhizosphere microbial communities from Kellogg Biological Station, Michigan, USA - LAR L8-3 metaG | ecosystem: Host-associated > Plants > Roots > Rhizosphere ... | reverse complement strand
CGTCCTCGAGCAGGCCCGGGGGGAACGGCTCGTCGGGGTCGATGGCGGTGTAGTCGAGCCCGGCGAGGTTGGCCAGGTTACGCCAGCGGAACTCGCTGCTCGCCGCGGCCTCGAGCTCGTCCTTCAGCGCGGCGGCTTCGGCGTTGGTGCCGGCGATCAGGAACGACAGGCCGGGCAGCACCCGCACGTGGTCGGGGTTCCGGCCGTTGCCCGCCGCCTTTTCCCGCAGGTCCCTGCGGAACGCGACTCCGGCGTCGAGGCTGGCCAGCGGCGTGAACACCGCGTCGGCGAACCGTGCGGCCAGCGCGACGCCCGGACCCGACGAGCCGGCCTGGGTCAGGAACGGGTGGCCCTGCGGGGAGCGGGGGAACGGGAGATAGCTAGCCACGTCGAACCGCTTACCGCGGTGCCGCGGCGGATGCAGCCTTGCCGGGTCGGCCCACTGGCCGGTCTGCTTGGACATCACCGCCGCGCCATCCGCCCAGGCGTCCCAGAGCTTGAGCACGACCTCGACGTACTCCTCGGCCCGGTCGTACCGGTCCGACGCCGGCGGGTGCGGCTGGTCACCGAAGTTGCCCGCGGCGGCGGGCTCCACCGTGGTCACGATGTTCCAGCCGGCCCGCCCGTGGCTGAGGAAGTCCAGCGTCGCCAGCCGCCTGGCCACGTCCCACGGGAAGCTGTACGTGGTCGACACGGTGGCGATAAGTCCCACCTGCTCGGTAGCGGTGGCCACGGACGACAGCAGCTGGAGCGGATCGAGGCCGGCGCCGGGAAGGAACTCGGAACGGAATTCGGCCACGCCGGGGCTGTCGGGCAGGAAGATCGAGTCGAGCACGCCGCGCTCCGCGGTCCGGGCCAGCCCGATGTAGTGGTCTGGGTCCAGGACGGCGGCGGGGTCGGCGGGCGAGACCCGCCAGGCCGCCTCGTGGTAACCGGAGTTGCGCAGGTAGACGTTCAGGTTCAGGTAGCGGCGCTCGGCGGTCAATGTCAATCCTCCCTCACATGTCCAGGACGATATCGGAGCGCGGCCGGGCGCAGCAGATCAGGGCCTCGCCGTCGGCGGGTAGCTCCAGCGGGTCCGGTGAGTAGGCGATCTCGCCGGACAGCAGCGGCGTCACGCACGTGTGGCAGACGCCGGTGCGGCAGCTCCACCGGGTGGGGACGTCGCAGGCGTCGGCGAGTTCGAGGACGCTTTCGCCGGGTTCCGGGAACGGCACGGTGAGGCCGCTGCGGGCGAACGTCACCAGCGGCCCGGTGCCGGTCGGTCCTGGCGGCTGGTGCGGTCGCGTTGCCGTCTGGCCGGTGACTCCGGGGTTGACCGACGGCAGCGCTGAACAGTTCGGTGCGGATGCTGGCTGGGTCGAGTCCGAGCGCGGTGAGTGCGCGCCGCATGCCAGCCGTGAACGACGGCGGGCCGCAGATGTAGGCGGTCGCGTCGGCCGGGACGGTGAGCGCGGCCAGCCGGTCCTCGGTGAGCCGGCCGGGTCGGGCGTGGGCATGCTCTCGTTCGGCGGGCGTGGCCGCGCTGTAAAACACGTGCTCATGGGCGCTCGGCAGGGCGGCCAGCAGGGCGTGCGCCTCCGCGGCCAGCGGGTGCTCGCGCGGACCGCGGGCGCCGTGGAGCCACCAGATGTCCCGCGTGCTGGCCGACGCGGCGAGCTGGTGCAGCATCGCCAGCACGGGCGTCACGCCGATGCCGGCCGAGATCAGCAGCACCGGCCCGGTGCCGGCGTCGAGGACGAACTCACCGCGGGGCGCCGCCACGTCGAGCACCGCGCCGGCTCGCACCTCGCGGTGCAGGTAGCCGCTGGCGGCACCGTGCGGCTCCCGCTTGACGCTGATCCGGTACGCGCCGGCGCCGGGTGCGGAAGACAGCGAGTAGCCGCGCACCGGCGCTGGCTGGCCCGCGCGGGGAAGCCGCAGCGTCAGGTACTGGCCGGCCAGCGCGGCCGGCAGCGCGGACCCGTCGGCGGCGGCGAGATAGACCGAGGCCACCGTCGTGCTCTCGGGAACCACCCTGGTCACGCGCAGCTGCCGGAAGCCGGGCCAAGCGGGGCCGGGTGCTGGTCCGGCGTGCTCTTTGTGTTCGGCGAGTAGCTCGCGGAACGAGCCCTGCCAGCCCGGGCTCAGCGCGGGGATCTGGAGCGCGCGGCGCAGTGTCGCCGGGTCCCGGCCGGGCAGGTACAGCAGCGCGTCGGTGTCGGCGACGCTCAGCGCGCCGGGGCCGGTCCTGGTCTTGATGATCTGGTCGCCCGCCTGGATCCGGCCTTCGGCGATGACCCGCATGTAGAAGCCGGGGCGGTGGTGACTGACCAGCAGCGCGGGGAGTTCTGGCTCGCCGAGGCGCATTCCGACGCGATAGCAGGTGACTCGCGGCTGGGTGACCTCGAACTCCGCCTCGCCGATCCGGTACCGGTCACCGATGCAGACCTCGTCGTCCGGCAGCCCGTCGACGGTCAGGTTCTCGCCGAACATGCCATAGCTGAGGTCATCGCGCCCGAAGTGCCGACGCCAGTGCTGGTAGGACTGGATCTGGTAAACCAGCACGGCCCGCTGCTCACCGCCGTGCCCGTTCCTGTCGCCTTGGCCGTCCCCGTCGATGTTCAGCGTGCGGACCATCGCGGGCCCGTCCACCGGGTGCTTCCACACCCCGGTGCAGACGGTCCTGCCTTGCCAGGGCACGTTCTTCGGCAGGCCGGCGTTCACCGACAGCAGCACCGGCATGATCCCATGACCTTCCTGAATAATTCCGCGGCAACCGGATGAAGGCCCGCCGTCACTATCAGCGGTCGCGAGCCACGCCGTGATTGACCAGCCAGGCGTGCACGTCCTCGATATGGCTTTCCCGGAGGCCGTGGCCTTCGTCGTCGAAGAACCAGGCTTCGGCACCGGGTATGTGCGAGGCCAGCCATTCACCGTGGCTGAACGGCACGGCTTGATCCTGGCGGCCGTGCAGCAACAGCACCGGCACCGAGATGTGCGCCACGTCGAAGCCCCACGGGGATAGCTGCGCTACGCAGTCGTCCCAGGATCCTTCGATCCCCGGCGCCAGGGCCTGCTGGATGGAAACCGCCTCATCGGTAAGCAACGCCAGTTCGGCACCGGTCGCGTCCGGCCGCATGTCCAGGGCAACCTGGACTGGCTGTGCCGCCAGCATCTTCTCCCGCTCCTGCTGAAACAACGCGCGCGCGTTAGCCCGATCGGCCAGCGTCAACCGGACCTCGTCGAGGGCGGCCTGGCTGAAGCCGGCGAGCCAGTCCAGTCCTTCGGCGTCGTAAGGGGCAAGCGAGGCCAGCGCCGCCACCGCCGGGACCAGGTCCGGCAGGAGTGCCGCGCAGGCAAGCACATGCGGACCGCCGCCCGACAGGCCCCACATCGCCAGTGTGCCGATGCCGAGGGCCGCACAGATCGTCCGGACATCGCTGGCACAGTCCGCCATGGAGCGTCCCGGCTGAGGCGTCGAGCCGCCATAGCCGGGCCGGTCGTAGCTGATCAGCCGCAGCTGGCGGCGTTCCGCATCGGCCAGCGTGCGGGGGCCGCAGAGCCGGCGACCACCCGGCGTGCCGACGTGAACCAGCACCGGGCGCCCGCCAATGTCCCCGGCGTCCTCGACTGCCAGCGTCCTGCCGTCCGGCGTTTCTACCTGCCACCGCATGCCTGCACGATATGGGGCAGGCCCGGGGTCTGCCGAACCAATTTCGTCATGCCAGCACCTTTCCTCAGGCCAGCACCGCGGCGTCGTACCCGGCCGAGGTCCCGGACAGAAGCTGATGCGCCTCGGTCCACTCCTGGGTCGCGCCGAACACCTCCCGGGTGTACGGCAGGAACACGATGCGCTCCCCGGTTCCGAACGCCCGGACGTCGACCTGCTCCCGGTACTTCTCCGGCACGGATCGCAGATGATAGTGCTTGTACAGCTCTGGCCGCAGGTCGATGTCCTGCTGGGCGCGGCGCAGGGCGGCGAGGTACTTGTCGATGTCGGCCTTGCTCACCGTGGCGCCCGTCACCAGGAAGCCGATCATGAACGTGGCGTCGATGATCTTACGGAAACCGAAGGCCTCGGCGATGTACAGCGGGACTCCCCACGCCGTGGCGGCCGGGACCTGCCGCTCCAGCATGGCGTCAAGTCGCTCGTTGGGCGGTCCTTGGAAACTGAGCGTCAGCTCATTGTCCGGCAGTACTCCGTCGAGGGCCTGCACGGTGGCGAAGTGGCTTCCCGAGTGGTAGCCGACGCCGATCGGCACCCCGGCCAGGTCCTCGGGACGGCGGACCGGCGACTCGGGCGGCACCACGATCGCGCACGGCGCCACCGAGTACGCCGTCGTCACCATCCGGCCGTCCTGGCTGGAGGCCGCCGCGCTCGTGGCCCAGTGGCAAGCGCAGCTCACGTCGGCACCGTCGCGGCCGGCCCCGAACGTCTCGAAGGCGCCGGTCCTGACCTGCCCGGCGTCGTCGCGCGGGGCGTCGTGCACGCCGTAGTCGTCGCTGTGCACGAAGCTGTAGTCGAGTCCTTCGGCCGCGAAGTATCCCTTCTCCTCGGCGACCCATTCCTGCAGCCGGCCGTGCGGCATGATCTTCAGCGCCATGCGCGTCAAGCTAACCCGGCATGACAGACCGGTCAAGGTAACCGGCGCGCGACCGTGATCGGCGGGACGCGGCACGGGCAGCGTCGGCGTGGCGGGGCCGCACCGCCACGCCGACGCTGGTCATAGAGGTCGCGACCTCTTCCTAGCTGATGCCGAAGTCGTCCGCGTAGACGTTCTCGAGTACTTTTCGTTTGATGTGGTCGATCTCGCCGGAGGTGACGAGGTCCTTCACGGTGACGTTGTTGGCGTAGATCGACCATTGGTCGTAGTAGGCCACCGAGATTCCGCCGGCGGAGGCCGCCATCGCTTGCTGCTCCGGCAGGGCGGCGACCACGCTCGCGACGGTGAGCACGGCGCTTGCCGCGGCCGCCACGGCCTGCCTGGTACGCAGGTGCATCAGGGTCCTTCCGCAGAGCACGAAGGGATGGGTGCGCGGCCTCGTTGCCTGCGCGCGCCGATCACCGTTCCCCAACGACAAGGACCGGTCAAGCACAGGTAGTCGTGTAACTAATAGGAAACTTACCTATTAGTTAGGTTAGTAAAAGTGTAGTTATGCGCTATCTGCGGGTCAATGGGTTCGCCAGGTCCCCGCCGACGTGCCGCGCGGGTGAGCGCGGCCCGCCCTGATTCCGGGGCGCGCCACGGCTGGCTCGGCTAACGGGCCGTCCGGCTAGCGCTTGGCGGCCGGCGCAGGGCCGGAACAACGTGGCGGTTTACCTCTTTGTGGAGTCCTGACCCTCGTGGACGGGGGTTAACCTTCCACGATGGGGTGATCTACCACATTGCTGCCACGGCCCTTGATGCGCACGGGTACCGCCAGGCAGATAGTCCACTCTCAGCCCCAGCCGTCACCAGCAGCGACGAAGACGGCAGCCCGCGGCAACCGGGAAAGCCGCGCGCCAATCCGGGCAGATCCAGGCATTACTTGGCCGGCGCGACACGGTTGACGCAACCGAACGGTTGCCATACTATGGCAACCGATCAGTTGCTACTTAGGGAGCGAGGCCGCGCATGGGTTTCCCAGATCGCATCGAGCGCACCGTGGAGCTCCCCCACTCGCCCGGGAAGGTATGGGCGGCGCTTACCACGGCCGAGGGCCTCAGTTCCTGGTTCGGCACCGAGGCGGCGATCGATCCGCGCCCGGGTGGTGCGGGGTGGATGACGTGGGACGGCGGATTCCGGGTCGAGATGCGCGTGGAACGAGTGGAGGAGCCGACTGTGTTCGGCTTCACCTGGCAGATCCTCGAGCTGCCCGAGGACGATCCGCGCCGCACCTACGTCGAGTTCACCCTCGAGCCCACGGGCGCGGGCACCCGGCTTACCGTGGTCGAGACCGGCTTCGCCCAGCTGCCGCCGGAGGTCCACGGCAAGGAATACGACTCCCACGTGCAGGGCTGGGCGAGCGAACTGGGCGAGCTGGCCGGTTACCTCGATGCCACGTGACGAGGAGGCCATCGCCGAGCAGGTCTTCGCCGCCCTCGCCGACCCGAGCCGGCGCGCCATCTTGGCCGAGCTGGCCGCGAGCGGCCCGGCCACGGCCACCGACCTGGCCACTCGCCTGCCGATCACGCGGCAGGCGATCGCCAAGCACCTGGCCCTGCTGGCCGAGGCCGGCCTGGTCACAGCGGAACCGGGCGAGCGGCGCCGGGTGCGGTACCGGCTGCGGTCTGCTCCGATGCGGGTGGCGCAGCAGTTCCTTGTCGCGCTCGCCCGCGACTGGGACACCCCGCTGGCCGCGCTGAGGGACCACCTCGACCGGTCAGCCACGCATGACACGGAAGCACAAATGGAAAGGACATGATGATGGATACGCCACCGGTCGTCTCCGCGCAGGAATGGGAGGCGGCGCGCCAGCAGCTGCTGGTGCAGGAGAAGGAGCTGACCCGCGCGCGGGACGCCATGGCGGCACGGCGCCGCCGGATGCCGTGGCTGCTCGTGGACAAGAAGTATGAGTTCGAGGGGCCCGCGGGCACGGTGAGCCTGCCGGACTTGTTCGAGGGCCGCCGCCAGCTGGTCATCTACCGCGCGTTCTTCGAGCCCGGGGTTATCGGCTGGCCCGACCACGCGTGCCACGGCTGTTCCATGATGGCCGACCAGGTCGCGAACACCGTCCACCTGAACGCCAGGGACACGACGTTCGCCTACGCCTCACGCGCGCCGCAGCCGGACATCGAGCGGCTGAAGGCGCGGATGGGCTGGTCATGGCCCTGGTACACGATCACAAGCGACTGGGACGTCGACTTCGGCGTCGACCTGTGGCACGGCACCAACGCGTTCGTGCGCGACGGGGACCAGGTGTACCGCACGTACGTCACCGACAACCGCGGCGACGAGGCGCTGGGCAGCACCTGGAGCTACCTGGACCTGACCGCATTCGGACGGCAGGAGACATGGGAGGACTCCCCGGAGGGCTATCCGCAGAGCGCGCCGTACGACTGGTGGAACTGGCACGACGAATACGACCACCCGGAGCTGGCGCAGGGCCCGATGCGCCGCGCTCGCGGCGACTGGTGAGCCAGCCCGCGCCGCCGAAGGGCTAGCTGGAGCTGGCCGCGTCCGCCACGCGCCGGAGCAAGTCGAGGAGTCGCACACGCTCCCCCTCGTCCAGCGGGGCGAGCAGCCGGTCGCCGAGGCGCCGCACCCCTGGTGCCGCCTCGGCGGCGGTTCGCGCGCCCTCCGCGGTGAGGTGCAGCACCCGGCGGCGCGCGTCTCGCGGATCGGCGCGGCGCTGGATCAGCCCGCGGCCAGCCATCCGGCCGGCCAGTTCGGCGATGCTCGACCGGTCCAAGGAGGTGAGGCGGCCAACGCTCGCCTGGTCCAGATCACCGTGCGCGGCCAGCGCCGCCAAAATGGCGTACTGCGATCCGGTGATATCCCCAGGGACGAACTCAGCCCAGAGCTGGGTATGCACCTGGTGCGCACGGCGGATGAGATATCCGGGCGTTTCCGCATAACCGCCGATCAGCGCCCGTATCTCACCGTTACCTGGTGTCGCTGGCATGGCCCTCGCTGGTAAACAGAGCTCGCTCGTAACGGACACAGAAATGCAGACCGATTGACGCTGTGTCGGGTTGCTGCTACATTTCGGCATACTCTCCGTATACGGAGTACTTCCTGTCCTGCCCGGTTCTGGGACGCTACACAGCCGACCCATGATCCGTTCAGGCGCCGGTTGCGAACGCCTATTTATACCCGGCCCGTCCGGGTAGGAACCACCGCAGATCTTACGATGTCATTAACAAAGCGGAAGATCTTACGGACTTGTTAAGGATCCGGCTTCTGGCAGCGGGTCAGCGGCAATTGAATTATTTCTTTGCCCGCGGTCTTCTTCAAAGGAAGGCAATCGGTGGGGAGGAATGGTAGCTGGTAATCCGGCCGGGTGGGACGACCGGGATCCTGGCTATGGCCACCAGGGACGTCGCGCCGTGCCGCCACGGACAACCGGGCAGGCACCGTGGACGAAAGCACCGCCGCCGCCATGGGCAGTCCTGCCGCCACGCGGGCCGGGTTATGAGTTCGGCGGGCGGCGCGCGGGCACGGGCAGGCACCGGAACCGGCGGCAGCGGCCGGGTGACGACCGGCCGGTACCCGGCTTCGAGTTCGACGGCTCGGCGCCGGCGACCGGCCGCCACCGGGAGACCCGACCGGGCATAGGCGGCTACTGGCTGACCGCGTCCGGCGAGGTGGTGTCCACCTTGCCCTGGGGCGGCCTGCCTATCGGCCGCCAGGGACCTGGCCTGGGTCAGCGGCCGGCACCCGGAACGGTGCACGGGACGGCCCGTGGCGCGGCACGGACACCGAAGATAGCGGTGACCGTGGTCGCGCTCGCCGCGGCTATCTCTCTCGGAATAGTTGTGAACGCTAACAACCAGGGCCCGCGCACCCCGGCGGCGACGTCCCCGTTCGCCGGGCCGGCGTTCCCGCCGGTGATGTTCGCCGGCCAGGACTTCACCCCGTACCTGGCGGAGAGCACACGCGGCATCACCCAGCTTCAGGGCCGGGTGGCGAGCAGCGGCAACGAGGTCGTGGCCGTGGGCGCCGAAACCGGCCAGCTCGTCCCCCGGGTGCAGTTCTTCGTCTCGCTGAACGACGGCAGATCGTGGACGCTCGGCACGGTGACCGCGTCCGGTGGCGGCGCGCCGCCAGCCGGCTACGCCGCGCGGTTCGTGGCCGGCGGGCATGGCCGGTGGGTGGCAGCCGGCCCGTACGCGGTGTGGACCAGCCCCGACGGCCGGACCTGGACGCCGACCGAAGGCGGGATGCCGCAGCAGCCGGGCGACCGGATCACGGTGCTGAAGCGAACCCGCGACGGGTTCATCGCCGCGGGCTCGAACTCGCGGGCCGGATCCAGTCCGCTGGTGCTGCTGTCCGCCACCGGCAGCCGCTGGACGCGGCTCGGCCCAGCCCAGCTCAAGCTCGCCGCCGGCGCGGACGCGGGCACGGGCACGGGCACGGGCCGGGTCACCGGCATCCGGCTCGCGGCGGCCGACCGCGGCAGCATCCTCATCGCGGGCGACATAGCGGGACCCGGCCAGGCGAGCGCGCACACCGGCGGCGCCTGGCTCAGCACCGACGACGGCAAGCGCTGGACTGCGGTCCAGGTGCCCCTCGGCCACGGCGCGCGGCCCGAGTTCACCGACCTGGTCTCGATTCCCGGCGGCGGGTTCCTCGTCGTCCGCCCCGCCGTCGTGCGCGGCGTCCCGGCGGCGGACGTATATCAGTCCGCTACGGGCACCACCTGGCGATTCGCCGCGACGCTGACGACCCCGGCGGGCTTCACCGCCGGCCTGATGAACGGCGGCCCGGACGGCGCGGTGCTCACCGGCACGTCGGGCCGCGAGCTGATCGTGTTCACGTCGCACGACGGCATCGCTTGGCGGCAGACCGCGTTTTCCGGCACCGCCGCCACGGAGACGGTCTCCGGCGTGGCGGTGACCGAGACCAGCGCGGTGATCGCGGCCGGAACGAGCGCGGCTGTGCCCGGCAGCAGCCAGCGGCTGGTTACCGTGGACGGCGAAACCGGCGGCCTGCGGAGCGTCAGCCTGTCCGCCATACCCGGCGCGGTGGAGCCGCAGCTCGCGGTCACCGCGGTCGCCGCGCACGGCAGCACGCAGATCGCGGTCGGCAGCGCGAACGGCTTCCCTGCGGCGTGGGTTTCGCAGGACGCGGGCGTCACCTGGCGGCGCGCGACGGGCCAGGCAGCCGGCGTGCTGGACAGCCGCGGCGTCCAGCAGCTGACCAGCGTCACGCACGGCGGCGCCGGGTGGCTAGCGGCCGGCGTCCCCAGCCAGACCACGGCGACACATCCGCTGGTGCTCGTCTCGGCCGGCGGCACTACCTGGTCTGCCGTAGACGGCGAGCCGGCCTTCGCCGGCCCCGGTCTGGTCACCCGGCAGGTCGCGGTCTCCGGCGACGAGTACGTGATCGTCGGCCACCAGCGGCTCACCGTCGGTCGCGTCATCGCGGCGGCTTGGTGGTCCGAGGGCCTGACCCGCTGGCACCGGGCCGGTGACGGAGGGACCGGTGCGCTGGACGGCCCGGGGAATAGCCGGATGGTGGCCGTCACCGCGACCGCGGGCGGCTTCGCCGCGGTCGGCTCGCACGGCTCCCGCCCCGCGGTCTGGACGTCCCGGGACGGCCATGCCTGGCGGCGGGCCGACCTGCCGGTGCCGTCCGGTGCCACCACGGCGGTGCTGCGGCACGTGGCCGCCAACGGCGGCGTAGTGGTCGCCACCGGGATGGCGCAGACCGCGACCGGCCAGGTGCCGTTCGCGGTACGGTCCGCCGACGGCGGCGCTACCTGGGGCGAGTCGCTGCTCCCCCGGCCCGCGCGCACCGTGGAGGTCACCGCGCTCGCCGCGGCGGGCGACGGCTTCGCGGCGACCGGCACATACGGCGCCAGCACTGGTCACCAGAACGTCGTGATCTGGACGTCCGCGGACGGCATCCACTGGACGGCGGCCACTCCGGGCGCCCGCGGCCTAGCCGGGCCCGGTATCCAGGCGATCACCGGCCTGGACGCGTCCGGCAACCTGCTGACCGGGGTCGGCTTCACCGCTACGCCGGCCGGGGAACAGCCCACGCTGTGGCACGCCCGCATCCGCCTGACCTCGCACTAGCGGACACCTCCCCGATCCCGGTCAAACGGTGGGCTTGAGGACGGCTGACAGCGCGCTGAGCGTGCCCGGCACGAGCCGGTAGTACGCCCAGACGCCGCGCTTGTCGCGGGCGAAGATGCCCGCGTCGACCAGGATCTTGAGGTGGTGCGAGACGGTGGGCTGGGTCAGGCCGAGCGGCTCGGTCAGGTCGCATACGCACGCCTCCCCGTCCGCGTGCGCGGCCACCATGGAGACGAGCCGGAGCCGGACCGGGTCGGCCAGCGCCTTGAGCAGCCGGGCGAGGTTCTCCGCCTGGCCTGGCGTGATGGGCTCGCGGAGCAGCGGCATGCAGCAGGCGTCGGCCATTGGCAGCACGGTCATCGGTTCCGTCACGTCATCAAGTATGCGACACGCATTGACAGGCGTCTATTCATAGGGCAGCGTTGACATCGAACAGCGTCTATGTCTAGGGAATTCTCTAACCTAAGGAGCACACGATGCCGGGAGCAAGCCCGCGGACCAGACGTGTCAAGGTGCTGAACGCCAATTGGACTCCGGCCGCGGACCATGGTGACGGGGCGTTCGAGCTGATGCTGATCACCGACGACGACCAGCACCACAGCGCGGCCGCCAGCCCGGCGGAGGTCAGCGCGCTCACCGCGCTGGCCCAGGCGGACACCGTCATGGCCTGGGATCCGGAGGGCCGCACGCTGATAATCGCCAACATCGTCGGTACTATGCCGTGGACTGTTGAGCGTTGACTGGGAGCAGGTCGCGGGCTTCGAAGACCCGCTTCGCCACGTTGATGGCGGCCACCACGCGCGGGAAGCCACCGTACGGCAGCACCTGGAGGATCGCCTCGACGATCTCGGCCGGAGTCAGGCCCGCGTTCAGCGCGGCGCCTACGTGCACCTCCAGCTGCGGCTCGACCCCGCCCAAGGTGATCAGGCTGCCGAGGATGACCAGCTCCCGCCGGGCGGCATCGAGGCCGGGCCGCGAGTGGATGTCGCCGTAGCCGAACTCGATCACGAACCGCGGCAGGTCCGGCGCGATGCTGGCGAAGTCGTCGTAGACGTGCCCCCTGGTGCCGGTGCCGCCCAGCTCGGCATAGCGAAGGAAACCCCGTTCATATCTCTCGTCGTCCATCTCAGCCTCCCGTGCTGCTGGTTTAGTAACCGGCGATGTCGCGCTGGGCGACGATCCGGCTCGGGGTCACCCGCACCAGGACCTCACCTGGCACTCCGTTGCGCCGGCCGAATTCTTCCGCGCGGTCCTTGCCCATGTACCTGCCGCCGAGTTCGGTCGCGAAGCGCCTGAGCTCGTCCAGGTCCGTGCTGAGCGTCGCGACGCCGCGAATCTGGACGAAGGCATACGGCGACTCCTCGTCGTCCACGGCGATGGCGATCCGCGGATCGCGCCGCAGATTGCGGTGCTTGACGGAATCTCCTGGCGTCGTGAACACGACCTGCTCGCCGTCGAGCACGAACCACACCGGCGCCACGTGCGGCGTGCCATCGGCCATCACCGTGGCGAGCTTGGCCGTACGGGTGCCCTTGAGCAGGAAGTCGCGGATCTCGCCGGCTGTCATGGTCGCGGCCATAGCAGGGTCAGCTCCTCTTCTGGTGATTGAGCCGGGCGATGACGTCGGCGGTGGTGAGCACCGACTCCGCGTACAGGGGCGCGTTGAGCTCAACGGCGGCGTGCATGTGCTCCGCGCTGGTCGCCGCGGTCGCGTCCTGCACCAGCGTGACAGCGTAACCGAGCTCTATGGCCCAGCGACCGGTGCCTTCCACGCAGCCGGGCGCCGTCAGCCCAGCCAGGATGATGGTCTCGATGCCGTGCTGGCGCAGCTGCTGGTCGAGGTCGGTGTGCATGAACCCGGTCTCTCCCCAGTGCTCGCTGGCCACGACGTCGCCGTCTCGGGGCGCGAGATCCGGGTACCACTGCCCGCCGAAGGCGCCGTACTCGTACACCTTGCCGTCCCGGAGCGTCAGATGCGGGCGGGCTGGCCGCTGCCACCCTTCGGCGTCGCCCGGCCGCCAGCGGCGGTGCGGGGCGATCACGACCAGGACGCCCGCGGCACGGACCGCGGCCAGCAGATCGCGCAGATGCTGGTGCAGGCCGACGGTCTCGACGACCTCCTTCAGCCGCGGGTAGAACTTGCCCTCCTCGGCGAGGACGTCGTTGTACGGATCGACCAAGACGAACGCGGTCTTCGCGGTGTCGTAGCTGTGTGCCATGCGCAACAGTCTTGCCATCGTGACGCACTCTCACCACGGTCCCTGATGCCACCCATCGCGGGTTTCGTGCCATACTGGCGTCTTGTCCGCTTTCCGGCGCGTAGCCGCCTATGCCCCGTCCGGCGCGGTGGGTCTCGGGCTGGGGACGGTGAGCGCGATCTTCCGCGGCAGGCCGGGGCTGACCGAGTTCGAATTCGGCATCTGCGCCGACCAACGCGGGGCGCTTGCCACCGACCTGGGCGTTCCCGTGCTGGTAGAGCACGGGCCCGAGCTGATTGCCGAGGCAGACCTGGTCCTTTTGCTGCCGGGCGCCAGCTTCGCCGAGACGCCGCCGATCCACGTGCTGTCCGCACTCCGTGACGCGTACGAACGTGGCGCCACGCTGGCCGCGCATTGCCTCGGGGTGTTCCCGCTGGCCGCGACCGGGCTGCTCAACGACCTTGAGGTCACCACCCATTGGCAGTACGCGAGCCAGCTCGCCGAACGCTACCGCCGGGTGCGGGTCCGGCCGGAGGCGCTGTACCTCGACCAGGGGCCGATCGTCACCGGGGCAGGCGCGGCGGCGGGCATCGACATGTGCCTGCACCTGATCCGTCGCGACCATGGCGCGGCGCTCGCAAACTCCGTCGCGCGCATCCTGGTCACGCCACCGCACCGCGACGGCGGGCAGCAGCAGTACATCTCCACGCCGCTGACGAACGGCGACGACGGCGACCGGCTGGCCGGCGTTATCGCGTGGGCCAGAGACAACCTGGATCGCCAGCTAAGCCTCGACGAACTGGCGGCGCGCTCGCTGATGAGCCGGCGGTCCTTCGTCCGCCACTTCAAGGCGGCCACCGGCACGACCCCGCACGCGTGGCTGCTGAGCCAGCGGCTCAACCTCGCCGAGGAACTGCTGGAGACCACCAGCCTGCCCATCGAGCAGATCGCCGACCGGGTGGGGTACCGCAGCGCGGCGGTGTTCCGCGAGCAGTTCACGGCGCGCCGCGGGGTCGCGCCGCGCGACTACCGGCGGACGTTCCGCCGCACAGCGTGAACCCGCGTCCGAGGTCCACTCGGTGACCGTCACCTCCCCGATCCTCGCCGGGGATCCAGGTACTGGAGGAACTGCTCGCGGGCGCTACGTCGGCGCCGGCGGAACGAATGCTCGGAATGGTGCTCGGCGCGGAGTGCGCTGACGCGCGATCCGCGGAGGGTCGAAGGCCCGGTTCATGGCCCGGCGCATTGTGGCGATGAAGGCATCGAGGGCCGCGCCGTCGAGGCGGTCCCAGATCATGTCGCGCAGCATGTAGGCCTCCACCCGGCCGCCCACGTCTTCGCTTCCTGCCCGGATATAGGCGACGTCGAAGGCGTTGAGTGCCCGTCCCGCCCGCAGCACCTCGACCACCGCGGGGTCCGTGGCGTCCGCCGTGTTCGGCGTGACGCCGCGCAGGGCCAGGTACAGGTCGTCGATGCGGGCCGAGTTGTACTTGTTGAAGCCCTCGGTGTCGGGGTTCCGGTAGGCGCGGGCCTTGGTGATGAAGCGGCTCTGCTCTTGTGTCGGCTCACTGCCGCCGACCGCGGTCTTGATCGTGGGGTAGTCCTCGCGGATGTGCTCGAAGACCTCGAACTGCCCTGGCGCCCACCTGCGGCCCCGTCTGTCCGCGCCGTGGGGCACGGTGAGGGCCTGGCCGCCCTGGTAGCTGTGCGCGCGGTACTCGGTCTTGTACTCCCGCAGCGCCTTCTGGAACTTCTGCTTCGGCCCGGGCTGGGCCGTGTCGGCAGCGCGGCTGAGCTCGGGGCCGCGGTGCTTGTCGGCATCGTGCTGCACCTCGTGGCGCAGGGTCTGGAAGAACAGGGCACTGTGGCGGTCATCGTTGGTGACCGCGTCGGTTACGGCGATGTAGCCGAGGCGGTTCCACCCGTTGATCCGCTTGTCCAGCACGACGTTCTTCCGGTCCGCAGCGTTGGCAGGGTCGTACAGGCGGGAGTCGGCTGTCTCATCGCCCAGCGCGCCGTGGCCGGCGCTGTTCGGTTTGGGGAAGTACGTCGCGTCCCTATCAGTCGGCTTCCTGCCGCGCAGGAAGAACCTGGCCCGGTACTCGCGGTCGGGTGTCTCGGTCAGCACGAAGAGCTTCGCCTTGCCCCGGCGCACCCAGTCGACCGAGTTGCGCAGCCGGATGTCCCCGGATCTGCTGCCCTCGTTGAGCCAGCCCTCGACTCTGGCCAGTTGCTGATGGTGCGCGTCGCGCGTGGCCGTGAACGCGATGCCCCGCCACCTGTCGACCCGCCCGATGAAGTCTGCCGCCTCCCCGTCGAGCGCGTCGACCTCCGTGGCCCGCATCCGCGCCGGCCGGGTTCTCCGCCACTCCGCGATCGTGTCGCGGAGCGCCTGCAGGGCACTGGACAGGCGCGGCAGGAAACCCTCGGCATACGCCGCGCGGGCTCTCACCACCGCCTCATCGATGCGCCTGAGCTCCGCCGAGCGGGGCTTGACCAAGCCGGTGACCCGCTGCCGGCGGGTCGTCTTTTCGAACCAGTTCTCTTCCCCGTCCAGGTAGGTGCGGCGGATGACCGCCGGGGATGACTGCTGGGTGACGTGGGCGAGCTCGTGCGCCAGCAAGTACCGGCCCGCCGCGCTGCCGAGGTCGGGCAGGCCATGGCGGAAGAAGACGTGCCGGCCGACGGTGAAGGCATGGGCCCGGACCGTATCGCACAGGTCACGGGCCCGGGCGTCGGCGTGTACCCGCACCCCCGGCAACCCGGTGCCGAGCGCGGCCTCCATGCGCGCACGGGCCATGGCCCCCAGCGGCGCACCGCCGGCCCGCTGGGCCGCGCCGACCGCGCGGGACGTCTCGCCGTCGAGGGCACCGCCCGGGTCGCCGGCCGCGGCGCGGCGGTGGATCAGCGGACCGCCCGCCGGCATCCCGGGTCCCGGTCCGACCCCGGCAGGCCAGTTGCCGGCGACGGTACCGGCGATCCGGTCCGCGGCGGCCTCCGCCGGATCGTGCGCGGCGCCGACCACCAGCGGCGCCGCGGGCGCGGCCGGGCCCGCCACCAGCCGCTGCACGAACTGGTTGCCGTGGCTGTGCTGCAACTGAAGGAGAAGACCACCCAGGTCCCGGCGAGCACTCGGCAATCCCTCGGTGTCGCGACGAGGCGTGCCGACCGCCCGCACGGCCGCGGCCGTATCCTCAAGACGGCGCTGCAGCAGGCTCGCGCACTTCGCCGTTCCGCCCATGGTGTCCTCCCCGGCCGTCCACCCCCGGCCACGACCAGCGTGTCATAAACGGCCGACCGCGTACAGCGCTCACCCCTGCGGCGCTGGCCGCGCACCAGCACACCGCAAGGGGCGACCTTGCGCGTGTCGCGCCGTGTCCGGAGGACGCGCGTATGTCGTTCTGATAAAAAGCTCAATATCCGTATCTGGGGTGGGAGGAATCACATGAAAACGAGGCTTGTCGCGTGCGCGGCCGCCGCCGCGATGACCGCGCTGCTCGGCACCGCCGTGACCGTGGGCCAGGCGGCCGCGGCGCCGGCCGGAATCAGCAGCCGGCCGTGCGGAACCGAGTCAAGGCCGAGCACCTACAAGCACGTGATCTGGATCTTCATGGAGAACCAGAGCTACGGCACGATCGTCGGTTCGCCGAACGCGGAGTACATCAACACGGTCGCCCGGGAATGCGGACTGGCCACCAACTATCACAACGTCACGCACCCGAGCCTGCCGAACTACATCGCGGCCACCTCGGGACTGTCGTATTCGTCCCTGCACAGCTTCTTGCCGGACTGCGGCCCGGGCGGCAGCTGCAAGACGTCGGCCAAGAGCATCTTCGGCCAGGGCGAATCGTGGAAGGCGTACGACGAGTCGATGCCGTCGAACTGCGACCGGTCCAACGCCGGCAACTACGCGGTGCGGCACAACCCGGCGGTGTACTACACGACGCTGCACGGCTGCTCCAGCAGCGACGTGGCGTTCTCGCGGCTTTCGTCGGACTTGTCGCACAACCGGCTGCCGGCGTTCTCGTTCATCACGCCGAACCTGGTCGACGACATGCACAACGGCACCGTGGCGGGCGGCTCGGCGTGGCTGTCGCACCACCTGCCGCTCATCCTCGGCAGCCCCGAGTACCGGAACGGCTCGACCGTGGTCTTCGTCACCTGGGACGAAGGCGAGGGCGGTCACTACGGCGCCGGCGAACAGTGCGCGACGAGCACGTCGGACGTGAGCTGCCATGTCGCAACGCTGGTCATCAGCCCGAGCACCAAGGCGGGCACGCGGTCCGGCACCCGGTTCAACCACTTCTCCCTGCTGGCCACCGCCGAGCAGCTGCTCCATTTGGCCAAGCTGGGTCAGGCAGGCAGCGCCACGACGATGACCAAGGCGTTCAACCTGTAATACCGGCGACGGCCTGCCGGACGGCCGTTTCGTCCGGCGGATCGTCGCGGCCCGCGAACAGCATGTGCCCGGTGCCGATGAGCGAGAGCGCGAGCGTCTCGACGTCGGCACCGGGCGCGAGACGGCCCAGCTCGCGCTCCGCGGTGAGGTAGGCGGCGAGCATGGCCGAGGCTTGCGCCAGGATCGGGACGCCCGCCGGCTGGGTCTGGCGGAGCTTCGCGCGCAGGTCGTCGCGGAAGATGATCAAGCTGACGATCGCCACCGCCACAGGGTCGAACAGCTCGGTGAGCGCCCGGCGCAAATTGTCCGTGACCGTACCGGTTCCGGCCTGGCGGAGCAGCGCGGTTTCCTGCGTCTCGACGCGGGCGACGCGGTCGAGCACCAGTTCGGCGAGGAAGCTGTCGAAATCGGTGAAGTGCCGGTGCAGGACGCCCTTGGCCACGCCTGCCTCGGCGGTGACCGCGCGGCTGGTCAGCGCGTTCGGCCCGTCCCGGAGCAGGATACGTTCGGCGGCGTCGAACAGCTGCTGACGCGGGTCTCGGATTGCTATCCCTATCGGCACCGCGCATTCCTCTCTGCGCTCCTTCTCCGCTCCTTCTTCGCTGTACGCGAAACCGGATGCGGAGTGGGCGAGCGCCCACTTAAAGTGGGCGCATGACCACCATACCTTCGTCACCGGTGCCTGGTACGGGCGTCCAGCCGCATCTTGCCAGGCAGATGGCTGAGTCGTTCGGCGTGGACGCGGAGCGCTACGACCGGACCCGGCCGCACTATCCGGCTGTTCTTGTGGAGCGGATCGTCGCGGCCAGCCCCGGGCGCGAGGTCCTCGACGTCGGCGCGGGCACGGGCATCAGCGGCCGCCAGTTCGAGGCGGCGGGATGCGCCGTGCTGGGCGTCGAGCCCGACGAACGGATGGCCGAGTTCGCCCGGCGGACCGGGCTCGAGGTCGAGGTGTCCACGTTCGAGGCCTGGTCTCCGTCTCCGGCGGGCCGGCGTTTCGACACGGTGGCCGCCGCGATGGCGTGGCACTGGGTCGATCCGGTCGCGGGTGCGGCGCAGGCCGCGCGGGTGCTGCGGCCCGGTGGCCGGCTGGCCGTGTTCTGGAACGTCTTCCAGCCGCCCGCCGCGCTGGCGTCAGAGTTCACCGCCGTCGCGCGGCGAGTGCTGTCCGGCTCGCCGCACCGGCCCGACGGGCGGTCTCCGTTGCAGGCATACCAGGTGATGCTCGACACGGCCGCCGACGGGATCCGGCAAGCGGGCGCGTTCGGCGAGCCGGAGCAGTGGCGGTACGACTGGGAGCGCGGTTACACCAAGGACGAGTGGCTGGACATGATGCCAACCCAGGGCGTGTATACCCGGCTGCCATCCGGCCAGCTCAGCGAACTGCTGGCGGGGACCGGGCGGGCCATCGACGAGTACGGCGGCAGCTTTACGGTGGAGTTCGCGACGGTGGCGGTCACCGCTGTTGCTGCCCCGTTGTGAGCTGCGCCGTTGTGAGCTGCGCCGTCGTGAGCTGCGCCGTCGTGAGCTGCGCCGTTGTGAGCTGCGCCGTCGTGAGCTCGGCCGGGAAGCCGAAGGCAACGGGCAGGCCCGGGTCGAGGAAGGCCGAGATCCGGGCGATGCTCGTGGGCGTGGCGGTGAGGACCTGGACGCCGAATGCCCGGTACACGCCGTCCGGGCCGCGCTGGTATTCGGCCAGCGCGGGCTGGCCGTTGGCGGCGGTCGGGAACAGCTTGAACGTACCGGCCTTGCGCAGCACGTGCGTGCCAAGGAACAGGCCGATGTGGTCGCGGCCCGCGTACCAGGTGGGCAGCGGCGGCATCTCCAGCACGGCGTCATGCTGGAGCAGTTCGGTGAGCGTGGCGATGTCGGCGTTCTCGAAGGCTGTCGCGTAGCGGTTGACCAGCGCGCGATCGCCGGGATCGGCGGGTTCGCGGATCTCGTTCTCGGTGAGCCCGGCCTGCTGGAGCTGCGCCCGGGCGCGTTGCAGCGCGCTGTTGGCGGCGGCCGTGGTCGTGCCGAGCAGTTCGGCGACCTCCGCGGCGTGCCAGCCCAGCACGTCGCGCAGGATCAGCACGGCCCGCTGCCGGGCGGGCAGGTACTGGAGGGCGGCGATCAGGGCCAGCCTGATATTCGTCCGCGACATGGCGGCGGACTCCGGGTTCAGCAGCGCGTCCGGGATCGGCTGGAGCCACGGGACCTCTTGGCTTGGGGGCGCCATCGGCCCTTCGGGGTTGTCGCCGAGGCCGGAGGGTGCCCCGGGCTGGCCGAGGCCGGAAGGCAGCGGCCGGCGGCTGCGGGTCTCCAGGGCCCGGAGGCACGTGTTGGTGGCGATCCGGTACAGCCACGTCCGCAGCGACGAACGGCCTTCGAACTGGCCGAACGAGCGCCAGGCCCGGATCAGGGTCTCCTGGAGCTGGTCTTCGGCGTCCTGGACCGAGCCGAGCATCCGGTAGCAGTGCGCGAGGAGTTCGGCCCGGTAGGGGTCGGTGAGGCGGGTGAACTCGTCTGTCATTCGCTGTCTCCGGCTGATCGCTGGGCCCGTGTTGCTTATTTATACAGACCTGCTCGCGGTTAGTTCTGGTGGCGGCCCGGGTCAGTACAGGTATGCGGCGGCGGCCGGCCGCCGGGTACAGGGAGGTCTGCGATCATGAGTGATCTATCGGGCAAGACGGCGGTAGTGGTCGGTGCCAGCCGCGGCCTGGGCCGCGGGATAGCCGGAGCGCTCGCGGCGGCGGGTGCTGATGTCGCCGCCGTGGCGCGGAGCGGATCCGCGCTGACCGAGCTGGCCGCCTCCGGCGGGAACATCAGCGTCGAGGTCGCCGACGCGGCCGACCCTTCGGTGGCGTGGAGCCTGGTGGACAAGTACGAGCCGTCGATCCTCGTGCTGGTCGCGGGCGCGAACCCGGTGATGCTGCCGCTCCAGCAGCAGACGTGGGAGACGTTCTCCCTCAACTGGCACACCGACGTGCGGCTGACGTTCAACTGGCTGCGCGAGGCGCTGCTGAAGCCGCTGGCGCCGGGGAGCCACGTGGTGGTCATGAGCAGCGGGGCGGCGATCTTCGGGTCGCCGGGAAGCGGCGGTTACGCGGGCGCCAAGGCCACCCAGCGGTTCATGGCGGAGTACGCCCAGGAGGAGTCGCGGCGCGCCGGGCTCGACATCACGGTCACCGCGCTGATGCCGCGGATGACGCCGCTCGGCGACGTCGGCAAACGCGGCGTCCGCGGCTACGCGGCGCGTAGCGGCGTGACGGAAGAGGCGTTCGTCAAGCAGATGGGCGAACTGCTGACCCCAGAGAAGGCCGGATCCGTGGTGGTGGACCTGGTTGGTGCCGACCCGGCGACGCTGGCGCCCGGCTACGTGCTCACCGCGGCCGGCCTCCAGCCGGCGCCTCCCAAGCCCGGCTCCTGACGCGACCCGGTCCTTGAGGGGGCCCGGTCCT
>Ga0070714_100000935_pt1 | contig 20753 bp, 16 predicted proteins | sample LARL83metaG_FD_65450 | JGI IMG/M metagenome (GOLD analysis project Ga0070714, IMG submission 65450) | Corn, switchgrass and miscanthus rhizosphere microbial communities from Kellogg Biological Station, Michigan, USA - LAR L8-3 metaG | ecosystem: Host-associated > Plants > Roots > Rhizosphere ... | reverse complement strand
ACCTGTACCGGGCGATCGATTCGGCAGGTGCCACCATCGATTTCCTATTGTCCGCATTGCGTGACGCCGATGCCGCCAAACGACTGTTTCGCAACGCGCTGAGCGATCTATCTCATCAGCCCCGCGTCATCAACACGGATCTGGCGCCGATCTACGGCTCGGCCATCGCAGACATGAAGAAGGAAGGGACCCTCCGCAGCCGGTGCCGCCACCGACCCGTCCAGTATCTGAACAACATTATCGAGCAAGACCATCGTGCGATCAAACGGCGAGTGCACGCCAAGCAAGGGTTTCGCGAATTTCAGGCCGCGCGACGAACGATTCAGAGCTATGAGGCCATGAACATAATTCGGAAGGGCCAAGTGCGGTGGCTGAGCGGGAGTGGCATCCGGCGTCAGAATCAGTTCATCAACGAACTCTTCGAAAGTGGCCGCCTCGGTCCCGAGGAACGACGTATTCTCTGCGAACTCTTAGTCTTGTTCCGAGACTTGCAACACTGTCCAAATCGGTACACCAGGCCGCCGGAGCCGAAATTTGTTCCGTCGCCATAACGTGAGAAGATAGCGCTGAAAGGATATAGAGGTCATGGACAGACGCGAAACACTTAGGGCAATTGTCGGTGGCGCTGCAGGCGTGGCCGCGGGTCTCGGTTCGGCGCGGGAGGCACTTGCTCAAGCTACGGCCACCACAACGCAGCCGTCGGCAGCGGCCCGTGACCGCGCCCGCAGCGGCGGCCTACCAGCTCTCAAAATTACCGACATCAAGGTGATCATCACCAAGCTTGGCGGCACAAACATGATCAACGCCAAGGTCTATACCAGCGAGCCGGGGCTGTATGGCATCGGCTGCGGAACACATGCTGAGCGTCCGACCATCGTGGCGAATACGATCGAGCAATATTTAAAGCCCATGTTAGTCGGCCGTAATGCAGATGAAATTGAGAGGCTCTGGCAGGAATTGTGGGTGGCGCCTTATTGGCGTGCCAGTGTGGATGCCAACAACGCCATGGCGGCGATCGATGGTGCGCTTTGGGACATCATGGGCAAACGCTGCGGCGTGCCGGTCTATGCGCTTTTAGGCGGCAAGGTTCGCAGCGGTCTGCGAATGTTGGGGGACATCCAGGCGCGCACTCCGCAAATGATGGAAGACCAGATTCGCAAGATGATGGCGGATGGCTACGATCACTTCCGCATCTATCTGGGCAGTGGGGCTCCGGCCCGCGCGCCGGGGGCATCGCCAGCCTCGGCCGCTGGCGGCCAAGTACATGGCAATGACACGGCCTACATCAAGCAGCTATGTGATGCATTCGAATATATCCGAAAGAACATTAGTTGGGACATCGAAATCGGTCACGACGTGCATGAGCGGCCAACGCCCCGCGGCGCGGTCATGCTGGCCAAGGCGGTCGAGCCATATCGCCCGTTCTTTATCGAGGATCTCTTCGCGCCGGAAGATGTGAGCTGGTACAAAATCGTGCGCGAACAAAGCTCGATCGGCATCGCGATGGGCGAGTTGTTCGTCAATCAGAACGAATGGCTACCGCTCGTTTCCAACCGCTATATTGACCTCATCCGCATGCATATCTCCGCGGCCGGTGGGCTCAATTTGGCGCGCAAGGTGGCGTATACCTGCGAATTCTTCGGAGTCCAGACGGCCTGGCACGGCCCGGCAAATGTTTCGCCGGTAGGCCATGCCGTCAACATGCATCTGGACCTGGCCATCTACAATTTCGGAATCTGCGAAGGGCGCCCTTTCAGCGAACAGTTGCAGGAGCTTTTTCCGGGCTGTCCGGAAATCCGCAACGGCATTCGCTATTCGAACGACAAGCCGGGCTTGGGCATCGATATCGATGAGAAGGTGGCCGCCAAATATCCGCCCACAGGCGATTTCGGTTCCGAACGCGGCGCGCACGATCCTGAAGGAGCGCCCCGACGCCCCTGAGGATCATCGCGACAAGCCTCAAAAGCACACTGTGCAGCGGCCTACCGAGTCGCATTCTGGCTAAACCCCGTTTCACCGCCGGAAAGCGCGATCGGGTTGGTCCGCACGTCCATCGTCGAAAGTACGACTGAGCGGTACTGCGTATAATCCTGGTATGCCGGGTTCGGCAGACCGGCTTTGCCGTCGAAGCCGCGCATTACCTCCATGTCAACCGAAGGATTCGGGGCCGGAATAGGTTACCCAGTACGCCTTCTCAATCGTGGAGACTGTTTGCCGCAACGTCAAACGCTGGCGGCCAGGCGATCAGATCGAACGCTGGGCTGGGTCGGGGCTGCTGGTCGCCGAAAGGCAGTTTCGAAAAAGTCATCGGTCATCGTCAGACTCCGTTTTTGCTGCCATCTTTCAACGACGCTCCGGATTAGGGCCGCACGATTGTCCCGTCGAGCATGCGATCGTTTCCACGTGTCTCGAAGTCACGCTGGTAGGGGTACTTCGCGGCGGCGGCTTCATCAATATCAATTCCCAGTCCAGGCTTGTCGTTGGAATACATGTAGCCCTTCTTGATGATGGGGCAGCCGGGCAGGACCTCTTGGGTCTTATCCGGAAAGACGGTCTCTTCCTGGATGCCGAAGTTCGGCGTGACTAAATCCAGATGCAAATTGTAACAATGGCCCACCGGATCCACGTTGTTTGGCCCGTGCCACGCGGTTCGCACATTGAAAAACTCGCAGATATGGGCTATCTTCCGACCCATATTCAGTCCGCCGACCGCCGAGATATGGCAGCGGATAAAATCGATCCAGCGGTTGGCGACGAGAGGCAGCCATTCCTGGCGGTTGACGAATAGTTCGCCCATGGCGAGCGGCGCCGACGTCTCTTGACGGAAAATCTGAAACCAGCCTACGTCTTCAGGAGCAACAGGATCCTCCATGAAAAACGGACGATAGGGCTCGACCGCTTTGCACAACTGTATGGCTTGGTTGGGGGCTGGCCGCTCGTGGATGTCGTGAACGAGCCCTACATCGAACCCAAGCTTCGAGCGTATATGGTCGAACATCTTAATAGTCGCGTTCAAGTAGCGGCCGGCGTCGAAAACGGGCGAGACCCCTACCGCTCCATCCGGTCGCAGAGCTTGCGTCGCATCCGAAGTCTTCGCGCCGACACCGTAGCCCGAGAAACCGGGAACGCCGGTTTGTATACGCACGACCTGGTAGCCGTTTTCCATATACTTCCGCACTTGATCTTCCAGGGCGGTCAGGTCCAGGGATGCCGCGTGGCCGTAGAGTGGCACGGCCGAGCGGACCTTGCCACCGAGCAACTGATAAACCGGAACACCCAGCCTTTTTCCCAGAATGTCCCACATCGCGCCGTCAATTCCGCTGAGTGCATTGTTGCTTTCCGGGCCGGAGCGGAAATACTGCTGCACGTAGGCCGATTGCCACAGGTCTTCTATCTCGTCGACTCTTCTTCCGATCACAAACGGCTTCAGTCGCTTTTCGATATAGGCTTGCGCGGCCTGAGGAACTTCCTGGTGAGTCGCCGAACCCAGCCCGTAAAGCCCCGGTTCGCTAGTCATCACCTTGACGATCGTCCAGTTGGAGTTGGACGGGGCGGTTGCGATATATTTGACATCGGTAATGGTCAGAGGAGGCATGCCTCGGCGGGCCGCGCTCTGTGCGGCTTGCAAAGGTCCAGGCCCGCCCAGGGTGCTGGCGAGGCTCGCCGCCGCTGCAGCCGGTACGGCCTTCAGAATGTCACGGCGTTTCATAGTAATTCTCCTAGTCTAGAAGGAAAACATTCCCCCAATTCGAATCACTCGCGGTGACACGATGTTCGACACCGCGCCGAACGTTGATACCGCATAACTAGTAGTCACTGCGGCACTGGTGTTAAGAAGGTTGAAGACTTGGAAATTTGGTTCAAAGAGCCATCGCTCCTTGAAACGGAACTGCTTCGCTACCTTGAAGTTTAGGACTGAGACGACGGGACCTTGATATTGGCCGAAAGGCCCCAGCCGCATAGTTACCGTGCCCTGATTCAACGCTTGACCGTTGGTGCCGGTGCCGCTAAAGATGTTGGTCAACTGCCCGTGTGTGCCGGATGTAGCCCGGAAAAGCGACGATACGCTAAAGCCCCAGGGAAGCCTGTAAGTCATGCTGCCTCGAGCCTCCCAATTCCAGGTGTTATCAATATTGAACGGATCATCATTGGGGCTTCCTACTATGCCCGATAGCCCTTCGATCCATCTGTGGTCTTTGGTCATCCAGAACGATGCCAGCCCGGTCCAGCGCTTGGAGTAGCGCTTGGTTACCGCTACTTCGAAAGTGTTATAGGTATCAGGCCGACTGGAGGGCGTGTTCAAGAACTCATTCGATGTCGTCCCGGTTCCGGCCGGGTAGGTGAAGACCGTCGCCGGCGTCACGACTCCATTGAGCTTGTACGAGAAGGTTGCGGGCAAAGTGTAGGAAGTGTACGGATGACCTACGGCGATGCCGGTGCCGACGTAGGTCGTCGTTGGCACGATTGAACCACCATTGGTCTGGGAATCAAACAGATCATAAATCCTGTGCTGGACGAAGCCCACTCTCAACGATACATTGGGTTGTATTTGCCGCTCGACCTCCAAATGGTATTCGAATGTCTTGGGCTGTTTGAGACCGGTATTATCTATCTGGCTGAGGCCCCCTGTTTGTGAAATCGGAGTCAGCGAGGGAAGCGTAGACAGGTAGCCGGGCGTCACGTCGCACTGCCATTCTACGGCAGCATTCGGCGCGGTCGGACCGCATGGACCCGACCAGCGATACGTCTTGCTTTGAATACTTTCGGGATTGTACAGGTTGGAGTACAAAAAACCCATGGTGTCGCCGAACTCTCCAAACGAGGCCTTCACCACTGTCTTGCCGTTTCCCTTGATATCCCAGGCCACACCCGCGCGCGGGACAATATCTTTCCACGTGAGAGTGTTCGTGTTGGGAACAGTTTGTGCGGGAAAGATGTTGCCGAACTGATTCGCCGTAGTGTGCTGTGTTGGGTAAAACGAGTTATAACGCTCCCAGCGGACGCCCACATTCACCGAAATGTTTCTCCGCACACGCCAGGTGTCCGTTACGAAAGCCGCCTGGGCATTCAGGAGGTTTCTAGGAAACACCGGATAGTTGAAGGCGGTGAACTCAAACGGGGTCGGAGTAGTAGCCGCTGCATTTGGACTGTTGAAAAGAAGTAAGTAGTCGCCGCTCGGATATTCCTTGGTCACTTGGGTGTCGCCCTCTTCCCAATCCCAAGTGGTACCTGCTTTCAGTTGATGCGACCCTCCTAGAAAAGTGCCGGAAGGAAGATAACTGAACGTCTCGGTCATTTCGTGGCGATCATAAATATGCAGGAAAACCTGCTGGTTCGTTCCGGTGAAGAGTTTGTTGTATAAATCTTCTTCGGGTGGATCACCTGCGATGCCAGCCCCGCTGGTAAAACCATACTTTCCAATTTCACTGGCAGGTTCAGGAATGTATGCAGGTTCCGTACCGGCAAAGCCCCCGACGGCCTCAAACACCCAGTGGGGGCGCGCAATCTGAATCTCTGCTTTCCAGACGGCTGAGGGCTCGTTCTGATAGATATTCGTTGGCAGAGGCTGCGTGATCGATTGGCCCTGGTCATTGATTAACTTTGTGCTGTGTTGATATGACCCGATTAATCTGATGCTGGGCGTGGCCTGATAAGACAGCTTTCCGTTGTATTCAGGAAGCTTGGCAAAGACCAACGCAGGCTTTGCGCTGGGACACTGGGCGAGAATCCAAGCAGTCACCGGGGTGCAAGCGTTGGGGCCGGTGGTTGGACCGGGACCGCCGACAAAGCCGACTATCTGCTGGTACAAAGTTTGTTTGCTGTAGCCACCGTAAAACCAGAGTTTGTCGCGAATGATACGGCCGCCAAAGTCTGCTGCATAGTCATAATAACCGGAGTCTGTGAGGGGATTGCTAAACGTTAGATTGCTAGGCGGGCCTGCCAGGGCGGGCGTGATGTTTCTGCTTTGAAAACTGGGCCTTTCGAAGTCTCCTACAACGGAACCATGAAATGAGTTCGAGCCGGACTTCATCACCGCCACTTGTGCTACACCCGCGAATGGGACATCGGCATTGTTGCCAGTCGTCTTAAACTCGACTTCCTCGAGCGAATAGGCATCCAGATAGTCAGAAGAATTTCCTGAGTGGTCCGTGTCGGTATTGAGTCCTTCGACATAAAGTGTCGGCTGCATGGGGATCCCGTAGGTGATGATTTGCGCCCGGGCCGCGAGATTACTGTCGCCCACATCGGGCTTACCGGCCAAATTGATACCGGCCACCATCGGCATCATTTCCTGTATCAACGCGCCCTTCGGAATGTCCTGGATCTCTTGCTTCTGTATGGTTGTACCGGTTGAGGTGTTGACGGTATCGATCACTGGATTTTCGCCGACAACTTCAATCGACTGCGACACGGCACCGATGGTCATCTTCGCGTCGATTTTGGCAGAGAAGCCAACAGTAAGGTTGAAATCGGTCCGCACGAAAGTCTGAAATCCTTCCCGCTCGAAAGTCGCGCGATAGACGCCCGGCGCCGGGAGATTGATGAACTTATAACTGCCCCCGGTATCAGTGACCGTGGTTAGCTGTGGCACTTGCAGGGCCGGGCTCGTCAGCGTGACCTTGACTTCCGCCATAGCGGTGCCTGAAGAGTCCACGACTGTACCCACGATGCTGCCGGATTCCGCGGATTGTCCCCACATAGCGGGAGCCCGAAAAAGCAGAGAGACACACGAGGCCACCAACAGCGATCGACGCATTGCTCCTCCTTCTTAAAGCAGGCGCAACAAACTCAATTGAGCACAATTTACGCAGTATGCAACCCACCCGCCGTCAAAACGAGTGTGCCCGCTGATATACCCACCGACTTACGGGCAAAAACTCTATCATACGCGGAGGATGCTGTCAAGAGAAGTCTAGTCTTGTGAGTCTAGTCTTGTTGTCTAGTCTTGTGAAGTCTAGTCTTGTCAGGCAAAGTGAGAAGTTCCGGTTTTGTGGTTCGCGGTGCGGCCCTCGGCCTGAATTCGAACTGTGGTTAACAGCTTCTGGGTCCCAAAACAAATCCCTTTCATTTTGCTTGACTCTTGCCCACAAGAGCGAATCGCGGTCAGAAGCGAAAAAGGAGTTGCAAATCAAACGTGTCGCCGACCAGACATCTCAGCGTCGAGGGACCGATACGAAGTGTTCGGCGATAATCATAATGCGATTCTGTGATCCATGACAATTCTTATCGGGAGCGGGTCTTTCTGTAGAACTCGAACGAACGTCATTGAGAACTGGAACGCGCGCCGCTCAAAGAGTTTTTGTGTTGTAGATGATTTCGTAGCTGGCGAAAGCCTCCAGAATCCAAAGCCGCCAATAAGTTTCATTAGGCTTGCGGCATCTGCCTGACGAAAGCAGTAAATAGGCAGTTTTGGACGGCTGCCGGAATCTGTCTTGGGCACAGGGGGTCGGGCGTTCAAATCGCCCCTCGCCGACCAAACCTGTGTTTTCAATGTGTAGGACACGATCAACGACCCAATTTCACGCTGGCGGGCACATGTTGCGCCCCAGTTGAAATTGATAACGAAAGGACTTGCGGATCGGCAGGCGGTCGCAAACCACACTTTTCTGGTTGCCGGCATCTACATTTTCGACTACAACTGTGTCGCTGATTCCATCTCATATCCGATGGCGCTGTAACCTTTCAGCCGCTTCTCGTACATGCGAGCAAGTATAGGAACCTGTGAATCGACGTAATCGAACACTCGGACAATCTTCTTGCCGTGATGAATCCGATGCAACCGTCCGACGTACTGTTGCAACGTGCCGTGCCACGAGATGGGCATGGTAAGGAACAGAGTGTCGAGTTTTGAGTCGTCAAAGCCCTCTCCGATGTAGCTTCCGGTTGCGAGCAGTATGCGTGGTGTTCCGTCCGGAATCGAGGCCAGCTTTTCCGCAACAGCTGCTCGTTGTCTCTTGCCCATCCCACCCTTCAAGATCAGCACCTCTTGAATTTCAGATAAGCCGGCCGCCAACCTCTCAAGGTGGTCCGTACGATTGGTGAGCACGAGTGGAGTGCGGCCCTCGCGAACAGCTTGGATAATGTCCGCGACGATCTGCTGGTTTCGCTCGTGGTCGGTCACCAATGCGGCGTAGGCGTCGTGGATCGTGAGATCTGTGATCCCTGGCGGCTTCCGGAAAGCGGTGTTTCTAGGCAAGACCAGATGCCGAAAGGGCGAGCGTTCGGCGGCCTCACGGGCGCTCAGGTTAAAACGGATGGGGCCGCACTGCATGAAAATGATCGGGTGATGACCATCTTTTCGAACCGGCGTTGCAGTCAGACCGACGATATACTTCGCTTTGACCTGTCTCATGACCTGCTCGAAACTGAAGGCTGTTAGGTGGTGACACTCGTCGGCAATCACGTGACCGTATTCGGCAACACAGTCCTTCACTTCACCCTTACGCTGCAGACTTTGAAGGAGGGCCACGTCGATGAACCCGGTCCGGGTGTCCTTGCCGCCAACGACCTGACCGATGGCTGTCGCCGGAAGGTCCAGAAATACCGCAAGGCGTGCGCGCCATTGTTCGAGTAACTGCTGGCGATGGACTAGGATCAGCGTATTAGCTCCCCGCGCCGCGATCAATTTTGCAGCCACAACCGTCTTGCCGAAGGCGGTGGGTGCAGATAAGACGCCTTCGTCATGTCGAAGCATCTGACGAGTCGCCTCGGTCTGGTCGTCACGAAGATTTCCGTGAAAGTTCACTTCAATCGGCTTGCCGGCGTAGCGTTCGTCGCGAATTACCACCCGGACGGTATGTTCGTTTAATACGTCACTCAACTCCTGCAGACAGCCTCTTGGCAGAGCGAGATACTGAGCGAACTCTTCGCTGCAAGAAATAACTCGCGGTTTATCCCAAGTCGCAAGGCGCATCGCTTGGGCTTTGTAGAACTCCGGATTCTGAAACGCCGCAATGCGGATGATCCGGTTCAGCAATGGCTCCGGCAAGCCTGCCTTGGGTAAGAATATTAGATTGCTCCGCGCGATCTCGATGAATTCTGGAAAGGGCCCTAAGATGGGCTTCTCAGTCTTCCTTCTTGATGGGGTTAGAGTCCAGGGCGCATCTTCCGCGTCATTATCCGTCATGGAGAATCGAACACCCACGACTTGACCCTTCCGTGTTGCATCGTTGACGATCCATTCCACTTGATCAGCCCCAGCTCGCTGGATCGAGAGTAACAGTTGCCATTGGTCTGGATATGGGTGAAGGTCACCATCCACGAACAAGCTATTGCCGTTTTGCCTGGGCATCCACTGGAGGGGCAGCGCGATCAGGTTGCCAAAGCCTCCCTTGGGCAAAGTGTCCTGGTTTGGGAAAAAGCGGTCGTAGGAGTCGAGACCCAGATGGTGTCGCCTCTCCATGGTCTGGGTCAGAAGAGCGCAACCCATTTTGCGGGCGAGAACAGAAGGGACCGGCGATTCAAAGAAGATCCAAACATGGCCCCCATTTCCGGATCGTGACCGTTCCAGATAAGCTGGTATTCTGGCACTGTGACAGCTCGCGATGAATGCCAGCGAATCTTCCTGCCAGGTCTTCTTGTCAAAGTCAGCCGCCAAAAGCCAACAAGTTTCGTCGACGAGGAGAGGATAGATTCCGATTGTCTTCTTACCTGTCAGATGCTGCCGGATAACTTCATCGGTCAACGCGTAGAGAGTGCGGGTTTGCCGGTCCACCTTCCTCTGTTCCTCTGGCCGGCTGGCCAGGACCGCGAGCCAGTTCTTTTTGCCTGCAGGGTGATAGGCCCAAGTACCGTCCTTCGTACGCCATCTTTCCGCATAGACGTCGTCCCGGCCGCGGAACAGAGATCGAAACAGGGCAATCTTTGCTTGGTTGTCGGACAGGGTTCCAACTTGGGAGATATGCTCGGGCGCGGGCAGGCCCCGTTCGCTCGTAGACTGCGATGCTCTTAGTTCATGTAACGGGATGGAATGCTGCGCGAGGATCGCTTTCAGTTGCCGCACTTCTTCGCGTAGCCGCTGGCCTTCTGCAAGGGCTCCTTCTAGTCTGGCTCGAAGATCGCGCTGATCCTGCATGAAATTACCTTTGCAACATCGGAACGGGTTCAGGAATATTCCGGATTAATTACCGGGAACCCCTACAGTCCTGCAACCTCACAAAGTGTCCTGTCTGCCGCCACAAAATGATCGACCAGCTCCTGATTCCGCAATTCCAGTGCTACTGCCAGTTGCAGAGCGTCAAGAGCACGAAGACGCAACTCGAACGCGTACCGCTCAACCCGTGACTCGGCCATGGCAAATTCCGATTCGGCTACCGAGAAAACCTCCAGCTTCCCGGTGGCAAGGTCTTTTCGAAATTGGTGAAACAGGTCTGCATCCTCACGGTTTATGGAGTGAGTCCGCACTTTGATCGCAAACGCGGATGTTAGCTCAGCTCGGATTAGGCGGGAGATTCGGATGGCGTTACCGGGGACGTTCACGATCTGATCGACGATTGGCGTGCCGATCTCAAAGTGGTAGAGCTTGACGAGAGCACTGGAATCGAAGAAGTGTCCGGGCAACGATCAACGGTCCCCGCGCTCGGCATTAATCTCAGCGCTCATTGATCCGGGAATCTTAGCTAGCCGTCTCCGGACTTCCTCCAAACCCGGAGCTGCTTCGGAGGCCGACTGCTCCTTTCTGATCCTTTCGATGTACTCGACATCCAAGCAGGATCGTCCCGGAGCGGGCGCGGCTTTGATGACGCTCACTATTACGTGTTCATGTTCCTTCAAATCCAGGGGCTGTAGAGGCCGCAGCACGCCATTCTCGTACACGGCGTTTACTTGCAGCGGCATAATACCATTGTAAGTCGAAACTTCAAGTGCACCGAGTTCGAATTGAACGGCGTTGAACGTTGAAGTTGCTACCAGCTACAGAATCGACTACAGCCGCGAGACCAAGACGGTTGCTCACGTGCCACTTTCGCATCCCTTTGTCGAACGGCTAATCGGTACGGTTCGGCGCGAGTGCCTGGACAGGATTCTATTCTGGGCCACGATGGACTTAGAAGCGAAACGGTTGACTTCCAACATTCTTTTGATGCTTATCGAACTGCTGGACTAGAAGGACGCCTGCCCGAACCCAGTATCCACGGATCTGGTGCATGGGCTATAGACTTCGGCTCCTATCGGTGGCGAAGTCACAGATTCCGGCAGCCGTTCAAAACTGCCTATTTACTGCTTTCGTTTCAGGCAGATGCCGCAAGCCTATTGAAACTTATAACGGCAAGTATGCGAATGGACTATTTTCGCGGAACATGAAACAGTTCTGCATGGGACATATTTTTGGCGAACGACAGGGCAAATTATCTAGCGACATGCTGAGACGGTGCAAATAGATTCTACTTTTCTACGTGCTCCTTAGAAACTTGTCGAACCAAGCGAGTGTTTGATTCCATGCGTCACAAGCTGCGGCTGCATTGTAGTTGGGGCCGGTATCGTTATGAAAAGCATGTGCCGCGCCTTGATAGATTCGGAATCCGAAGGTCTTCTGCTGACTAATCATGGTCGTGATCATGGCCGGTGTTTGCAGAGTCAAATTCCGATCCAGTTCGGCATACATGGCCAGCACCGGGCTGTTGATTTGCATGAACTGGTCGGCCGGAGGTATCGGCGTTCCATAGAAAACGACCACGGCGCGCAGTTCCGGCAGATTCACTGCCAGGTTCCATGCATTACCTCCGCCCGCGCAGAAGCCGACCGTAGCGATGTGATCGTACTGCACGTACTCGAGAAACTTGAGGTACGTAAGCCCCGCGACCAGGTCGGCATAGCGCTCATCCGGGTTTGTGCGTGCGTACGCCTGCATCTGCTGGACTGGATCGGTGAATTGCTGAGTGCCACCCTGCCGCGAAAGCAGATCCACGCCCAGGCCCACGTAACCGGCCCTGGCGACGCGCCGCGTAACGTCCTTGATATGATCCACTAGTCCCCGGTTTTCGTGAATGACGATCACGGCCGGCAGTTGTCCCGAAATGGTTTTCGGCGAGGCCAGATAGCCCAAGATCGATCCCGCTTCGCCCGGAAACTCCACGTCTGCGACGTTGAGGTCCGGTGCGTCCGCAGGAACGCTCGCGTCGGTATTGCAGGTTGAGATGGATTGAGCGTTGAGTAGACTGTAGCCCGCGAGCACCGTAATGGCCGCAGCCACGCTGCCGGTATGCGCAGCAACTCGCTGAATCAGTTCGCGCCGGCTGAACGCGCCATCCACATAAAGGTGGACCAGCCCGTCGATTGGACCTTCGTTCTCTGTGTACATAATAAAAAAACTCTATCCCAAAACAGCTTCATATACAATCTCGAAGAAGCACTGAACTGCCCGAGCTCAGATTCATAGGCGTTGGGGTCCTTGGTCCGGAAAGTCAATTCTCCAAAATCGACTACCAAGCCACGGCTTCCAAATTTCATTGCAGCCAAATGCCTTTTTGCATCGGGTCGCAATAGTGCACCTGCCCTAACGACGGGTGCCCAAAAATTCTCTGCGATTGTGCACACTGACATCAGTTTGTCTATTTCCATTCGTCAAGCTTGGCGGGAGGGTTCTCGATCGGCCAGGAGATATTCGGACCTTTGTAGATTCCAATATCGTCGCACCAATTACAGCAAAGGAAAGTCGATGAAAAAGCAAGAAGGCCCAGACGACACAAACCGCCGGGCCAATGCAAAAGCAAGCGCTGATCGATGCGATTATAACCCACAGAAGGCATCCAGGCGGAGACTCAACATTCGGACACTCGCCGCATTGAAGTATGCCCGCGCTGGCTTTGGAGTATTACAGGTACACGGGATGGTTGAGCACCCCCACACGAAAAATCGATTTCATGATGCGACTAGGTGTCGATGCCTGCAAAAATGCTGGTACCGATCCTACACAAATTCGCGACTGGTGGAAAAAATTCGAAAAAATGGCCGCGACCGAACATCGGAATTCCCACTGGCAGGATTTCTGGTTTGATCGTTCTCGATATGGACCCTCGCAACGGCGGCTACAAGTCGCGAGAGAGCTTGGCGATAGAGCACGGCGAGTTGGCAGAAACGGCAGAACAATCAACCGGCGGCGGTAAGCACCTTCTACTCCGCTATCGGAACGTCAAGTTGCCAGAGCAGCTCGCCCCAGGCATTGATCAAGGCGGACGGCGGCTATGTCATCGTTGCGCCGTCGATCCACAAGAGTGGGAAACATTATCGGTGGACGGGTTAACCATGACGTCGAGACCCGCAGATTTGCTCGAGATGTCGAGGCTGGCATCAATGCCCTTCGCCACCGAGCCGACCCACCCAACTGGCCCCTCAACTACGCGACTCAACATCACATTGGCGACAGCGAAGGAAAAGCAACGAACAACTCCGTCCTGGTGGGCCAACGCAACGACTGGCTCACGTCGATGGCTGGCAAGCTGCGGCGCGCCGGATTCGAACGACAATCAATTGAAGCTGCTCTTGTCCAATAAAATCGCATCTGCTGTGAAGCCCTTGGGCGAAGCTGAGGTGCGGAGTATCGCGATGAGCATCGCGAGGTCTGAACCGCGAGCCGAGGAGCGGGCGTTTTCGATTGTGGATATACCGAGTGTGTGGAGCTTCGAGCAGAAGATTGAATGGGTAATCGACGGAATCCTGCCTCCGTAGCGCAATCACGATGGTCACTGGCGATTCCGGCGTAGGAAAATCGACGCTCGCAATGGACATCGCTGGAAGGGTGGCCAATGGGGGAACGTTTCTCGGCAAGCCCGTGATAGAGGTGCCGGTCTTGTACATCGACCGGGAGAATTCCCTGGCCACTGTGCGGGAGCGGCTTGACCGTCTTCACGTTGCCGAAACTTCAAGGCTTAAATTCTGAGGCGGGTGGTGTGATCCGCCGCTGGAAGGACCAGGTGCAGCCGTTGTCCAGAGTTATGCGCGTGACTCTCGGCCGCTCATAATTTTTGATTCGCTCGTCGCCTTCCATAACGGTAGCTATGTCATGAGCACATTACCTCTCGGCGTCGGGAACATGAAGGGGGGCGAAGCCATAGCCGACGCGTACCCAGTTCAATGCCTCACCGCAGCGTGCCGATCACAAACGGGCGGGGAAGAAAGCCGGCCTAATACCGATCTGGATCTCTCCTATAAGCCCCCACAATTTTCTTCGCAGCCCTCGGCTTGCCGTGCTCCTGCTTCCTCAAGCGCATCTTGGCGGCCGTCTTCGCTCGAACGTCGAGTTCCCTAGGTATCCTCGATTCGCCTGGCATCATCGAATCAGGGACAGGCTCTCCACCAAGGCTCGCAATCTCGGCCCAAAAAGCTACGAACTCAGGCGGTGGCTTCTTCCAGCGCATCGCTTGATTCTTAGGATCTTCTTCTCACCGTCAACGGAACAGATGAGGCTTCCCGACGGGTCCCGCCGACATTGGGCTCGTTGACCGGCTTCGCGCGGGTAGGCTTGTCTGCCGCTCGGTGGACGATGGGTTTAACCTCGTATTCATATATTCCAAAACGGGGAATCTGCCCTTTCCCGCCTGAATGCGGCTCTGCGATTACTCTTTTTGCGGTGATTTCCCACTCTTCCTCTATTACCTCGCCGATGTTCTTATTAGAGCGACTCCGGATTGTCTTCATTAGATTCCACTCTCTTGCCGGTCCCCGTTCTGAAGGGACCAAGCCACGGTTTATTCGATTTTACCAGTGGCATCGCGCCACGATCCGGGAACTCGTCAGTTCCTGGCCAGCCTCGCGGACAAAGCCCATCGAGGCCGGGAAGTTAACCCGCCAGACGGGATGATCGCCATTCGGAGGACCAATATTCCCGAGCCGGCCAGCCTGGGCTTGGCAGGTCTAGGTTCTGTTGCACTAATCGTCGCGAAGCGAACGTTTGACGGCCGTGCTAGGTCCGGCCTCCCTGGAACAGCAGCGGCGCGAACGCAGCCAGGTTACGCCGCCATACCATCCAGGTATGGGCGCCCGGCGTCTCTATATCCGTATGCTTGATGTCCTTCGACGTGAGCCACTCGCGGAACTGCCGGTTAGGAGTGATCAGCCGATCGTCTGTGCCACAGGCGATCCAAAGCAGATGCAGCGGCGACGCAGTGCTGGAATTGAGCGCCGGGTAGGTTGCATTGAAATCTTCCGACGAACCGCCCGCGCTGAAGGATGCCACCCAGCCGAAGCGATCCAGCGCATTGAGACCGATGTAAAGTGACTCGGCCCCGCCCATCGAGAGGCCTGCAATCGCCCGCGAGTTACGGTCCTTCGCCACCTTGTAACCCTTCTCGACTTGCGGGATCACCTCGCTGAAGAGAGCTTCGCGGAATTTATCGTAGTTGCGCGTGCGAGCGCTGGGATCGCGCAGAGATGGCCCGCCACGAGTTACGATCTCGGGCGCGCCGTATCCCAGCGGCATGACAATCAGCATCGGCTTCGCTTTGCCGGCCGCGATCAGATTGTCGAGAATCACGTGGGCGCGGCCGACTGCGGTCCAGGCACTGGCGTCGTCGCTGAAACCATGGAACAAGTACAGCACCGGGTAGAGCTTTTTAGCCGCGGGATCATATCCGGGCGGCGTATAGACGTAATAATCCCGGTCGTCCCCAACGATGGCCGACCGATAGAAGTGACGATGCACCTCTCCGCGCGGCACGTCGTTGATCTCCCAAGGCAGCGATTGTGGGCCCGGCACATGCACCATGCTGGTCGTGTTGAGCAGGTTCGGCGTCAGCCCTGGATTCGAAGGATCGATTAACCCGACACCGTCGGCCACGAACGAATAGCTATAAAAGTCTGGCTCCAGAGGATCGGTGGTCACGGTCCAGACACCCTCGTCGTCCTTTTGCATCGGGACACGCGTGCCCGCGCGCGACAGAAGGACCTCTTTGGCGTTCGGGTCGCGAAAACGGAACGTGACGGTTCTGTCGGAATGGACCTCGGGAGAATTCACCGGTGGAAGCGCCTGGGGCGGCTGAGCCATTACCGCCAGACCGCACCATATCAAACCGAGTAAAGCTGGCTTCATAACAGCCTAGTTTACCGCTTGTGTGTTAAGATCACTTCAATCGTCAAGAGTGGGGGCAACGTTGGCTCTTAACTCAACAAGCTGTATTCAACCACTGGGGGTAACATGATTTCTCGACTTCGCACCCGATTCGTCTCCGTTCTCGTGCTGTTTTGCCTGCTTGCTATTGCCGGATTCTCGCAAACATTTCGCGGCGGTATCACCGGCACCATCAGCGACCCATCCGGTGCGGCCGCCGGCGGCACCAGCGTGCAAGCGGTGAACGTCGCCACCGGTCTCCAACGCGAGACCGTCACTTCCCCTGCCGGTGAGTTTGTGTTTCAAGATCTCCCGCTGGGCGAATACGACGTGAGTGCCACACATGCAGGTTTCGATCGTCTCAAGGTGGGGAAAGTTCAGGTTGCGGTGGGTGCCGTCACAACCTTGCGTCTGACCTTGAAAGTCGCTTCCCAATCGCAGACCGTCGAAGTAGCCGCCACCGCTATCAACATCGACACCGACACTTCCACATTGAACGAGGTCATACCCGACAAAGCGGTCCAGGACATGCCGCTGAACGGCCGCGACTTCACGCAGCTGGTTAAGCTCGCGCCCGGCGTCAACGGCGCTGGATCGGTGAATGGCGCGCGCATCGCGCAGAACAACTGGCAGATCGATGGCGCGGACAACAACGACCTTTGGCACAATTCCGCGGCGGTTAACCAGGGTGGAGTTTCCGGTGTGGCCGGTACGCTTTTGCCCATCGATGCGATCGATCAATTTTCCGTGCAGAGCAACGCCAACGCCGAAGCCGGGCGCAACGGCGGCGGCTCCATCAATATGGTGATCAAATCCGGGAGCAATGCCATGCACGGCTCGCTCTACTACTTCAACCGCAACGACGCGCTCGCGGCGAACACGCCCTTCGCCCCGTCCGGCGCTGCTAAGCCGAAGCTCAAGAACAATCAGTTTGGCGGATCGCTGGGCGGCCCGGTCGTCAAAGATAAGTTGTTCTACTTCCTGACTTACGAGCGGCAGAAGCTAATCGTTGGGAATGGCACTGGGGCCACTGAACCGTCGGCTGCGTGGGTTTCGCAAGCGACTGCGGTGCTGCAGCAGTACAATGTTGCACTGAATCCCGCGATGGTGAACGTGCTCTCGTTCTGGCCCGCCCGCGGGCGCACCGGTCCAGCGACGTCGCCGAATTTCTTCAGCTCCGATAACAGTCTGGACTTCAGCGACAACGGCATCGCGAAGATCGATTACAACATCAACCAAAAGAATAATGTCGCCGTTCGCTGGTTCGTCGGCACCGGCGCGCAGACGGCGCCAGTCACTTCGCCTTATCACGAGTATTACCAAGTGGCGCCCAGCCGCATGCAGAATTACTCGCTGGTTTGGAACAATGTGATCTCGCCGAAGCTGGTCAACCAGTTGCTCCTCGGAGTGAATTACTTCAAACAAACTTTCAACGATTTCGACACTGGCTTCAACCCCATAGCTGCCGGATTGAACACCGGCGTGACCTCGCCCAGTCTGCTGGGGGCGCCGAATATCACCATCAACGGCTTCGATGCGATCGGCCTCACACCGCCGCTCGGCCGCATTGATACTACGGGACACATAACCGAAACGTTGACCTACACGACGGGCCGCCACCAATTGCGTTTCGGCGGAGAATACCGCCGCGCCCGGCTGGACGTCTTCTATCAGCGGAATGCCCGTGGCACGTTTACCTTCGATGGTTCACAGGGGCCCTGGGCGGGCAATCAGGCCATCGCCGACAATGTAAAAAACCTGGCCGATTACCTGGCGGGTGACGTTCAATCGTCTTCCCTGCAAGTCGGAAACATGCAGGACAACTATTACATGAATGCTGGTTCGTTGTTCGCGCAAGACACCTACAAGCTGTCGAAGAACCTGACTTTGAACTTCGGATTGCGCTGGGAATATTTCGGCCCCTTCTACGACAAGACTCACCAGATGTCGACATTTATCGCCAGTAAGGGCGGCATCGTATTTCCAGGGCAGGGGATTGACTCGCTCTATGCGCCGAGATTGAATGACATCGCTCCCCGCTTCGGCTTTGCCTATACGCCCGGAACGAGCGGCAAGCTGGTGGTCCGCGGCGGTTATGGCATCTTCTTTGATTCACCGAACTTGAATGCCCTCGGCGACAATCGCCCACCCAACAGCGGTGCCACCGGAGTTATCTACAACCCCGCTGGGCCCAGTCCGATTTTCTCAACCACGAGAAGCAACTATACTGTCGTCCCCGGCCAACCGGTTTTTGGCAATCCGGCTCTGCCCCCGCCTCCCTATGGAGTCTTCTCGGTGGACCAGAACTTCAAGAATGCGTCTCTCCAAAATTTCAACATCAACACCGAATATCAGTTGAGCAACAACGCTGCGATCGAACTTGGCTATGTCGGCAGCCTGGGCCGTCATCTGCTGACAGTCCTGGATATCAACCAGCCACCGCCATCCACGCTGGGCGCGTCTGCGACGCGAGCTTCCCAGAATGTTCTTCGCCCGTATTATTCGCAATTTCCGCAATTCGCCACTATCAATCAGGTGGAAAGCGTGGCCAATTCGCATTACAACGGAATGGTTGCGAGCCTGCGTACCAACCTTTGGCACGGCGTAGTCTCGAAGTTCTCCTATACGTTGGGGCACTCACTTGACGATGCCTCCATCGTGCGAGGCCGCAATCCGACCAACAGCTATAACCTGCGCGGGGACTATGGAAACTCCGACTTCGATGTGCGCAATACCTTCAGCAGCTACATCACCTACAATCTGCCCACTCCGTCTCGTGGTCCCAAGCGCCTGGTGGGCGGGTGGCAGTTGAATTCGCTCATGGCTTTTCATGGAGGGCAGCCCTTCACGGCGTTCTCGGGAAAGAATGTCAGCGGCACATTCGAGGGTCAAGACCGTGTGGACGTCGTCGGAGATCCCTTCCAGGGCGTGAATCATTCTGTGGCGAACGGGTTTGTGCAGTGGGTAAATCCCGCCGCCTTCGCGCAGCCCGCTCCCGGCACGTTCGGCAACGAAAAACGCAACCAGTTCTATGAACCAGGATTGTACGACGTGGATTTTTCGGTATTCAAGAACACGCCCATTACGGAGCGAATCGGGACCCAGTTCCGCATCGAGATGTTCAACATCTTCAATCACACGAACCTGGGACGTTTGTCGAACACGAACAAGCTGAGCTCTGGGAGTTTCGGCAGGATTACGGACACGATCGGCGACTTCAACGGAGCCACCGGTATCGGCGCTGGAGAGCCGTTCAACGTTCAACTAGCGCTGAAAATTATTTTCTAACGGCAGGCGCCGAATGCGACGGCACTACTTGTGGCGGTACGTGATTCGACCCTTGGTCAAATCGTACGGGGAAAGGTCCAACGAAACTCTATCGCCATTCATTATCTTGATTCGATTTCGTCGGAGTCTTCCGGCCATCGTCGCCAGCACTGTCCGGCCTGCATCGAGTTCGATTGCAAACATTCCAGCCTTGAACTTCTCGACGACCTTACCCATTACTTCAATCGCGTCTTCTTTTGGCAATTTGTTGTACCTTTCCCGTTTTAATTTGGATTACTATAACTACAGCCTGTTTAGGCTACCGGCGTGAACGGCCGCCGCCGTTACCACGAAATCCGCCGCCGCCACCCGATGCCCGGTCTGTTTTTGGACGAGCTTCGTTGACGTTCAGCGCCCGGCCGTCGAGATCGGTGCCATTCAAGGCCGCGATGGCCCGGTCGCCTTCCGCGTTGTCGCTCATTTCAACGAATCCAAAGCCTCTGGCCTGTCCCGTATCGCGGTCGGTCACGATACTGACACGATCCACGTTTCCATGCGCTTGAAACAAGGCTCGAACCGAATCTTCGGTAGCACCGAAGCTGAGGTTTCCTACAAATATATTTTTCATTTTTATTCTCTTTTCTGAAGTCGCAGAGCAATGAATCGCGGCAGGATCGGACAAGGGCAGTTAGGCCGGACTATCGAAAGATGCCAAAATCAACTGGCTGCTGAACTACATCCTTATAATGGCACGAAATGGCTCTCCGCGCAACCACGCCCACGCCGCTACGTTACAATACTGGCTCATGAGGATGCCGTGAGCGTGCTGATCCGCGGCGAGGGCGTGGCTGCTTGCGGCTGCACCCACCTGCTTACCCGCGCGGGCATTCCGCCAAGCCTGGAATCCACACCGCGGCCCAGAGTCCCCGCCATCATGCTCGGCGAAGCGACTCAAAAACTGCTAGCCGACGTCTTTGACCGGCGCGATCTGTTTGACGGCCTGCCCCGCGTTAACAAACGAGTGGTGGCCTGGGGCAAAAACTCCAGCCCTCTAGCACTAGCTCACTCGGCCGTCGTTGCCTCCGAAGAGGCGCTCCTCGACCGTATTCAATCAGCGTTTCCTCACCACACTCACGTAACAGGCCCCGAACCCGTATGGACAATCTTCGCTTCGCGCCCTTTGCCGCGATCCTCTGAGGAGCACCACTTTGGCTCTCGCATGGCGACCGCCTCGGCCGTGAAGCTTAAAACCGGATGTGAGGCCAACGCGTGCTGGATCGAATCCCTCGACCATGGTTGGCTGTTTCTGCTCCCGGGCGCCGAAGGGGCCTGGCTGCTTTCCGTCGGCGACCCGACCGAAGTTCTGCTCGCGCGAAGCCGCCTGATCGCCGAACAAATCACTGGCTCAATCGCATCTGCTGGAAGTTTTCCATCTCACCCCCGC
>Ga0070714_100000933_pt1 | contig 20761 bp, 24 predicted proteins | sample LARL83metaG_FD_65450 | JGI IMG/M metagenome (GOLD analysis project Ga0070714, IMG submission 65450) | Corn, switchgrass and miscanthus rhizosphere microbial communities from Kellogg Biological Station, Michigan, USA - LAR L8-3 metaG | ecosystem: Host-associated > Plants > Roots > Rhizosphere ... | reverse complement strand
ATGCCGGCCCGGCCGGACAACCGCTAGTGGCCGCGGAAGGCTTCCTCTAGCCACCAGGAGGGCCGGCCCTTGGTGACCTTGGCGTCGATGAGCAGCGGGCGGTCCCGGGGGCCGGCCAGCCAGGAGCTGACGGCGGCGAGGTCTTCCGGGGCGCGGACCGTCGCGGCCTCGAAGCCGTAGCCGCGGGCGATCGCGGCGATGTCCGTCGGCGGGAACACGACGGTGTCCAGCGGGTGACCGTGGGGGCCGAAGTGATGGACTTCCGCGCCGTAGGCCTCGTCGTCGTAGACGACCACGACCAGGCCGGTGATGCCGAGGCGGACCGCCGTCTCCAGTTCGCTGGCGCCCATCAGGGCGCCGCCGTCGCCGAGGGCGGCGACCGTCAGCCGGTCGGGGCGGGCGATGGCGGCGCCGAGCGCGGTGGCCAGGCCCAGGCCGATGGACTGGAACGCCTGCGTGAAGACCAGGCCGTCCTCATCGGGGACGCCGAGGAACATGGCCGGGTAGCCCATGAAGTTGCCCGAGTCGGTGGCCACGGTGCGCTCGGCGGGCAGCAGGTCGTCCAGGGCGATGGACAGGGTACGGGGGTCGATCCGGCCCGCTTCGCTCTCCGGCTGGAACGGGACGTCCCGCCAGCGGCCCTCGGCGGCCAGGCGCTTGGCGACCTCGGGGGTGCGATAGCCCTGGGCGCGCTGGCCGCGCCGCTCGAGCTCGGCGCTGACCGCCCGGGCGGCGGTGGCCACGTCGCTTGGTATGCCGACGTCGACGCGGTGCACCGCGCCGAGCGCGGCCGGGTTGGCGTCGACCTGGATGACGGTCGCGTCCCGGCCGATCAGGTCGCCGCGCCGGGTGGTCCACGGGGACAGGGCGCAGCCCCAGGCGATGACCAGGTCGGCGCCCGCGATCAGCTCGGCCGCCACCGGGGTGGCGAAGCCGCCGCTCACGTCGAGGTTGAACGGCTCACCGTGGAACAGGCCACGGGAGACCGCGGAGGTGGCCAGGAGGGCACCCGTCCGTTCGGACAAGTCTTTCAGCTCTTGCTTTGCTTTCCTGGCGCCTCGCCCGGCGATGAACACCGGGCGCTCGGCGCGGGCCAGCGCGTCGGCCAGGCCAGCGGTCACCTCGGGGGCGGGCCACAGCCGCGGCCACACCCGGACCGGCGCCATCGGGACGTCGGTCAGCGTCTGCGCCTGGACCTCAAGCGGCAGGCACAGCAGCACCGCGCGGCGCTCGAGGAGCGCGGTGCGGTAGGCGCGGCGCAGGTCGTTGCGGACGCTGGACGCGGCGGTCACGCGGTCCGGGATCATGCCGATCGCGGCGGCGAGCGCGGCCTGGTCGATGTGGAAGTTGGAGGACGGCTCGGTGACCTCGGCCGCGAGCACCAGCAGCGGGGTGCGGGACTTGGCCGCCTCGGTGAGGCCGGTCAGCGCGTTGGTCAGGCCCGGGCCCTGGTGAACGGTCAGCACGCCGACCGAGGAGGAGACCCGGGCGTACGCGTCGGCCATCACGGCCGCGCCGCCCTCGTGGCGGGCGGCGATGAACCGCGCGCCGTTCCTGGTCAGCGCGTTGGTGACGTGGAAGTTGCCGCTGCCGACGACCCCGAACACCGTGCGTACCCCGGCGTCGCGCGCGAGGGCGGTGCCGATCCACTCGGCGACAGTCGTCTCACCCGTGGGCGTCTCGGCCATGGCGGTTCCCTTCCGGTCCCTTTCCGGCGGTTGACGGTGCGACCGTACTTGGGGCGTCCGCACCGCGTCAAACGGGGGCCGAACAGGCCAGGGGATTGACGGTTCTGATTTCACCGATCTATCATTTTGATATCAGATTGTTGAGGGAAGTCAGCAGGTGGCCTTAATGAGTGAGCACAGCATGAGACAGCGCACCGCCAGGCCCGGCCGGATCGCTTCCGCCGCGCTCGGCATCGTCACCGTCGCGGGCGGGATCGTCGCCGGCTGCAGTTCGGCGCCGCCGGCCCCGGTCACCAGCACGTTCACCGGGGCGGCGCGGGCGACCGGGTCGTGGCCCTACCCCAACGGCGACCTCGCCAACACGCGGGACGCCGCCGGCTCGCGGATCTCGGCGGCCAACGTCGGCACGCTGCGCGAGGCGTGGACGTTCAAGCTCACCGGCACGGCGGCGACCAGCGTGACCTACGCCGGCTCGCTCGCCGCCGCGCCCGTGGTGGCGAACGGCGTGGTGTACCTGCAGGACCTGCACGCGAACGTGTACGCGATCTCGCTGGCGACCGGGAAGCAGCTCTGGGAGTACCCGGTCAACGTCGCGGAGAAGAGCGGGCCCGGCCCGGACGGCGTGGCGGTCGCGGGCGGCGTCGTCTACGGTGACTCCTCGACCACTGTCTTCGCGCTGAACGCCGCCACCGGGAAGGTGGTGTGGAACGACACCGGCCTGCTGAACAGCGGCCAGGGCGCGTTCGAGATCCAGCCGCAGGTGTCCGGCGGGCGGGTGTACCTGGCCAGCGCCTACGGGTCGGGACCGGGCGGCGGGGTGCTGCTCGCGCTGAACGCCGCCACCGGCGCCGTGCTGTGGCGGTTCAACACGGTGGCCGGCGGCGAGCCCGCGGGCGTGCAGGCCCTCCCCGGCCTCGGGTCCGGCGGCGCCTGGGAGACTCCGCTGGTCGGGACGGACGGCTCGGTCACGTTCGGGATCGGCAACCCGTATCAGTCGATCGGCGGGGCGATCGATCACCCGGCGCGCGACCGGTACACCGACAGCGAGGTCAACCTCGACGCGGCGACCGGCAAGCTGCGCTGGTACTACCAGGCCGTGCCGAACGACTTCAAGGACTGGGACATGCAGCTCTCCCCCATCGCCACCGAAGTCAACGGCGTGCCCGCGGTCATCGGCGGCGGGAAGATGGGCATCGTCTACGCGATGAACGCCGCTACCGGCGCGCTGCTGTGGAAGACCCCGGTCGGCGCGCACAACGGGACCGACGACGACTCGCTGCTGCTGCTCGAGCACAAGCTCACCGTCAGGCTGCCCTACACGTTCGAGCCGGGGGCGCTCGGCGGCGTGCTCACCGACATGGCGGCGGCCGGCGGCAGCGTGTACGTCGCCACGATCGACCTGCCGCTCACCGCGAAGACCATGGAGTCGGTGAACGGGGACGCGGCGGGCGGCCCGGCATCGGGGGAGATCGAGGCGCTGAGCCTGGCCACCGGCAAGGTCGAGTGGGACACCAAGGTCGCAACGTTGCCACTGGGAGCGACCACGGTGTCGAACGACCTGGTGTTCACCACGCTGTACAACGGCACGCTGCTCGCGCTGAACCGGGCCACCGGGGCGATCGTGTCCCAGCTCAAGCTGCCCACCTCGACGAACTCGCCGATCGCGATCGCCGGCAACGCGGTCCTCGTCCCGGCGGGCGGGCCGACGGTCAAAGGCGGCGGCGGGAGCCCGCAGCTGGTGGCCTACACCGTCTCGTAAGCAGCGGGCTCCGGCTCAGCGGAACGAGGGCGTGCTTCACCCGTACGGGGGTGAAGCACGCCCTCTGGGGCCAAACCGAGAAAACGAGAAGCGTCCTAATGCTGGCCTGAATTCAGTTGCGGTCACATTGGGAAACGGTTGCATCCCGGTGGCCGGCCACTAGGGACAGTTGCATAGCAGTGGCAGATCACCAATGGCGGTTGCACTGCGGTTGTAAGCCGCCAAAAACCAAATAAATCTGTAGGCAGAGAGCGCTTACCTCCATGAATGGCGCCGCAGCTCTTGTTGCCCGGGGGGCGGGCACAGCGCGGCCAGGACGGATAAGAAAGGTTTATCCCCCACTCATGGACGCTCACTTTGTCATGTCATCGAACAAGTCGCTGCCGCAGGGTAGCGATGCCTATCGGGGGCTTTCGGTGCTGCCTGAGATCGCCCCAGAGGGAATTCCTCAGGTCCGCGAGGTGGTCGCGCTCGTTCCCGCGCACAATGAGGAAGAAGCGATCGCGAGCACGCTGGCCGGCCTGATGACGCAGTCGCGGCAGCCGGACCGGGTGATCGTGGTGTGCGACAACTGCACCGACCGGACGGCGGACCTGGCCGCGCTCGCGGGCGCGGAGGTCTTCGCCACGGTGGCGAACAAGCGCAAGAAGGCGGGCGCGCTCAACCAGGTTCTCGGCGAGGTGCTGCCACGACTGCGCGACACCGACGTCGTCCTCGTGGTCGATGCCGACACGACGGTGTCGCACGCTTTCATCGAGACGGCGCTGCGGGAGATCGAGGCGGGCGCCGGGGCCTGCGGCGGCGTGTTCTACGGCGAGCAGGGCGGCGGACTGCTCGGCATCTACCAGCGGGCCGAGTACTGCCGGTACGCGCGCCAGCTGCGACGCAAGCAGGGCCACGCGAGGGTGCTGACCGGCACCGCTTCCGCGTTCACCGCCGAGGCGCTGCGAAGGCTCGCGGCGGCCCGGGCGTCGGGGCAGCTTCCCGGTGTGCAGCACGGCCCCGTCGCCCCCGTCTACACGATGGCGTCGCTGACGGAGGACGGCGAGATAACGCTGGCGCTGAAGACGCTCGGCTACAAGTGCGTCTCGCCGGGCGGGTGCGCGGTCACCACGGAGATCATGACGACGCTGCCGTCGTGGTGGCGGCAGCGGGCCCGCTGGCAGCGCGGCGCCCTTGAGGACCTGCGCACCTACGGGATGACGCGGGTGACGCTCCCTTACCTGCTGCGCCAGGCCGCCATGGGCCTGTCGGTCGCCGTCTTCGCCCTCTACGTCGTCTACTCACTGGTCACGATCGGCCTGTACGGCTACCACACGAGCCTCCTGTGGCTGGGCATCAGCGCCGTGTTCGTCGCCGAGCGGGTCATCACGGTCCGCCGCGCGGGCTGGCGCGAGACCGTTACGGCGGCCCTGATCTTCCCCGAGCTTGCCTATGACGCACTCCAGCACGTCCTCTGGCTGTGGTGCGTGACGGGGGCGCTGCTGCGCACCCGCACGGCCTGGTAACTCACCCCCAGATAACCGCCTGATAATCCCCTTCGTTAGGAGACTCCCCATGTATCACAAGGTTGCAATGCCGGTTGGCGCGGTCGCCGCCGGAGGCGGCATCGCCGGCGGCTCGCTGTGGATGATCGTCGCCGGATCGACGCTGGTTGTCGCCGCGCTGGCCGTCGTGTCGCTGCTGCCGAAGTTCCGCCGCCGGTGAAGCGGGCGGCGGGGGCAGTTGCCGCCGCCGTCGCGCTGACCGGGGCCGGGGCCGTGCTGCTATGGCACGGCCTCGGCGCGGGCCGGGCCGCGCCGCCCTCGCTGGCCGCGCCCCCGGCCGTCTTCGCGCCCGCACCTGCCTCGTCCTCAGGCGCGGCATCCCCTGCGCTGCCCGCTATCGCGCGCACTGTCCCGCTGCGCCTGGTCATCCCGGCGATCGGAGTGAACGCCGCGGTCGTCCCCGAGGGGACGGACTCCACCGGAGCCCTCGAGGTGCCGCCGCTGACGGCACCAGACCTCGCCGGCTGGTGGGACGGCGGCCCGGCCCCTGGGCAGGACGGCCCGGCGGTGATCGCGGGGCACGCCGACAGCGCCCAGGCGGGCCCGCTCGTGTTCTGGAACCTGCGCCTGCTGAAGCCGGGCGACGCCGTGACGGTCGAGCCTGCCGGAGTGACGTTCACGGTGACGGCGGTGACCCAGGTGGCGAAGGCGTCGTTCCCGACGTCGGCGGTGTACGGGCCGACCCGGGGACCGCAGTTGAGGCTGGTCACCTGCGGCGGGACGTTCGACCCGGCCACAGGCCGCTACCTCAGCAACGTGATCGCGTACGCGACAGAGGTCAAGGCGTAGCACCAAGCCGGGGCACGGTCCCGGGGGATTGCCCCGGGACCGTGCCCCCGAGCCTCTCGCGTGCTTGTCAGCGCAACTGGCACTCCGCGACGTCGCCGTCAGGCCGCGGCCTGACGGTAACGCGCGCGTCCATAGCATCGCACGCCGTCGTTACTCGGACGACTGGCCCGACACGCAAGCGGCGGCGCCGGCGGTGCCGTTGAATACCTTGTTGCTGAACTCTTGCTGGGTAATGAAGTGCCCGCCGTTGATCACCTGGTTGAAGAACGCGCCGGGGGCGCCGCGCGTGCGGCCGAAGATGTACGCGCAGTCGTCGCCGTTCTCGTTGCCGGTGGAGTCATACCAGCCGGTCTCCGTGTCGGGATCGGTGATCGACTCATTGATCTCGTGGCTTAGGGGGCTGACCTCGGTGTCGGCGTCGGGGTTACCGTTCGGCGACTCGATGGCGGGGAACCTGGCGTCGGTACCGCACGTGAACCCTACGGGCGAAGCGTAGATCGGGTAGGCCATGTTCGCGTACACGGCGCTCTTCAGGTCGGTGCTGTGGTACGCGCAGTACGCCGCGGTCGGCTGGTGGTTGATGGTGCAGAACTGCCCGCCGGCGGTCGAGGTCGACGAGCCGGGGTTGAAGCAGGACTCGACGCCCTTGGGCAGGTACAGCACGTAGATGTGGCTGAGGTCGTGCGGCAGCTTGTTGGCCGCGGTGACGCTGTCTACCTCGGCCTGCAGCTGGGGGTCGTCCACGCAGGCGCTGTAGCCCGAGTTGTCGGCATAGATGCCTGTCGTGTCACTGGGATCCAGCGTGCAGCCGTTGGTGATCGGGTTGGTGTCGGTGAGGACCGGGCCGAGCTTGACGCTGTAGCGGATCTGCCCGTTGTTGCCGAAGTACTCGTTCGCCACCGAGAACACGTTCTGGGTGCCGCCGCTGTCCTTCGCCACGTCGGCGACGTAGGAGTTGAGGATGTTCTTGTAGGAAGCAGTCATCGAGTAGCCGGACGGTACCCAGAAGATCGGTACGACGACTAGGGGGCCGGTCGATGCCGTCATCATGACGTTGCCGTGGTCGCAGGGCTGGAAGAAGCAGGTACCGCCGCCGACCCCGTTGAAGAGCAGCGGCGGGGTGCCGTTGTAGGCCGGCTCGGGCGGGGGCTTGTGACAGGCTCCGGTATTGGTGCTGAGTCCACCCGCGATGATGACACCGCTGAGGTGGTGGCCGTGTCCCGAACTCATGACCTGCTGCGCTGAGATGGCGCAGGGCGGCGCGGCCGGCGCGGCGCGCTGTGCGGGCGCGGCGCTTGCCGTCATCGGGGCCGTCATGGCGAGCGCGGTCACCGCACCGAGGATTAGGGCCAGGCCTAGACCACGTCGCTTGTGTGCTTTGGTCATCCTTCCTCCCAACTTCGGCGAACGTTCGAGCTGTGTACCCGAAGCGTTCACTTCGGGCGCGACGCTGCGCCCGTCAAGTACGACAAGGTACGCCTTACTATCCGAAATGCATATAGAGGTGCATACGTAATTAGTTGTCGCCTTACAACTTTCGCAGCCGATGGACCCGCTCGATAGCCGCTGTCCCCCGGCGGGGTAACGCACCACGTCAGGACGGAGTCGACCCGGCACGCTAAGCGAAGGGCGTTAGACTGAATGCGAATGGGCGGGCGATTCCCTATTTAGTTCATAGGGAACATGGGGCATTGGGGGATGCGCCATGGCGCCGGCGGCCGGGAGGCGCCGGTCCTGGTCAGTCCGGAGTAGGCGCTTACCAGGCGATGCCCTGCGGGTTTACCGGCCCGACCCCGGGCAGCGGGTGCAGCCGGCCGCCGGAGATCCAGCCGGCCGTCACGGACTGCGCGGGCCACAGCAGCACCCACTGCCCGGACGCGTCGGTGAAGAGCCCCGGATTCTGCAGGGGGCCGTCGAACAAGACGGTCCGGTGGCGCCCGGCCGTCGATGAGATGCGGACGATGACCGTGCGGCCCGGCTTTCCGGCCGCCGGCGACTGCAGTGCGATCAGGCTGCCGTCCGGGCCTGCCAGCGCCGTCTTCACGCACGTTGAGCAGTCTGCGCCCGGCCGCAGCAGGGTCGTGCTGTGGGCTTGCAGCGAGCCGCCGCTGCTGGCCGGGTCGAGCCCGTAGACGGTCAGGCCCCCCCGCAGGCCTCCGCGCACGGACTCATCAACGACGAGCGTGCGGCCGTCCGGCGTCCAGGACAGGCGGCTGGCCAGAGTCATCTGCGTCGCGTCGGTGTCCTGCCAGGTCCGGACTCTTCCGGTGGACAGATCCGCAACGCTGACCGAGGCTGCTCCGGGCTGCGTGAGTCCACCGGTCGCGCAGGCCTTTTCCAGCGCGTTGTAGGCCATCGCGGATCCGTCGGGCGAGACCGCGAGGGTGGTGACCATGCCCTTGACCGGCCGGCCGACCGGCGCGAAGCCGCTGATCCGCCCCGAGTTCGTGATCGTGATCCGGTAGAACGTGGTATCCGGGATCCCGGTCTGAATGCACGGGTACTTGGCGAAGTAGAAGGCACGGTCGCCCGCAGCGGCGGTGAGGTACCCGCCCCACCCAACGTTGGCGCCGGAAATGGTCCTGGAGGAGGTGACCGCGCCGCCATCGGTGCGCCGTACCTGGAACTGCAGCACGTTGGGGCCGGTCGCCGGGTACGTGGCGGTCAGGTAGTACTCCGGCCGAGTCGCCTGCGCCGCGGCCGGACTCCCGCCTCGCGCTCCGGCCGGGCGCGTTCCGTCCGGGCTGGCCAGATGAGCGACCGCTACCGCCCCCACCGCGATGACCACGACGCTGGCGGCGGCCGCGAGCGGGATCAGCCAGCCCCGGACGCGCTTGACGCCCTCGAATTCGCGCTCCACCCGCTGCCGTTCAAGCGCGGGACGGACCACCATGACAGTAGCCGCCGCGCCCAGGGCGGCCTTGAGCCGCGCCGCCGTCCGTTCGATCTCGTTCTCGTCGTTCATGATGCTTCCCTCAGTTGCTTGGCCAGTGCCGCCAGCCCCCGCGCGGCGGTGGACTTCACCGTGCCGGGGCTTATGCCGAGCGTGCGGGCGATCTCCGCCTCGGACATGTCTAGGTAGAAGCGGAGCACGAGCACTTCCCGGCGCCGTCGGGACAGGGTCGTCAGCGCCGCCAGGACCCGCTTGCGGTCCTCGTCAAGCAACATGGCTTCCTCGGTCGTCAGCGGGGGGCAGGCCGACTGCTGTCCCTGCCGCTCGGCGTGCCGGCGGATCAGCCGCGCCCGGCGCAACATCGTGCGGCAGCCGTTGATCACCGCGGAGCGAAGGTAGAACTGCGGATCGCCGCCCAGCAACTCGGTGCGCTCGTAGACGCGGACGAACACGTCCTGCACGACGTCCTCCGCGGCGCCCCGGTCGCCGAGGATGAATGCGGCGACCCGGACGAGTTCCGCCCCGTGCAGCCGGAACGCCTCATCGAGGCTGACGCCGGGATATGTGCTCGGCTTCATGTAGACGACACGAACTGAGGTCCCCGCTGGTTGCTCACGACAGCGAGAAACATCGTTCGCCGACAGGACTGTCGGTAACGGGAGGCACGGCTCCATCGTGGCACGCCGACGTACGCCCAGGTGAGGCGTAACCCGGGTGGATATCCATCAGCAGAATGACCCGCAATCTGCCTGGCCGGGGCCAGGTCGGCAGCGGGCCAGAACCGGGGGGTTCTCATGACGCTGAATCATTCGCGGCGCTGGTGGGCGGCTGCCGCGGCGGGGGCCGCGGCCACCATGCTGGCCGCCGCATGCGGGGCGAGCGGCGGCAGTTCTGCGCTTGCCACCATCACCCCGGCCAGCCCGCATAAGCCGGCTGGCTACGCGGGCACATCCGGACCGCCATCGCCACTGGCGACCGAAATGCCGAGCATGTCCGGGATGCCCTCGACGGCGCCGGCTACCGCCTTGGCCGTGAAGCCGGTGGCAGGGAACGCCATAACCATTCGCGACTTCGCCTTCGGACCGCGCGTCGTGAGCGTCAAGCCGGGGACCACCGTCCACTGGTCCAACCGGGACTCCGAGGCGCACACCGTGACCAGCGATACCGGCGCGTTCAACTCTCCGGTGCTGCAACCGGGCGCCGGCTACTCGTTCACGTTCACCAAGCCCGGAACCTACGCCTATCACTGCACAATCCACCCATTCATGACCGGCAAGGTGGTGGTCTCGTGACCGGGAACCAGTCCCCGCACCCCGGTGCGGGCGAACCGGAGATCACCGGCGAGCACGGAATGACCAGGCGCCAGCTCATGCGGCACACCGCTTGGTTCGGCGCGGCCGTCGTCCTCACCGTCGCCGGCGGCGAGGTCATCAGCCACGTCGCCGGCGACAGCGCTCCGGCGGCAGCAGCCGACAGCACCACGGCACTGCGGTTCGTCCAGGTAAGCGACAGTCACCTGGGGTTCAAGGGACCGGCCAATCTCGACGTCGCCGCGACCTTCGGCGCGGCCATCAACCAGGTCAACTCACTTGGCTTCGAGCCAGACTTCGTGATGCACTCGGGCGACATCACGCACCTCACCCTGGCCTCGGAATTCGGCCAGGCGAAGGAGATGATGGCGGACATCAAGACCCCCCGGGTCTTCACCGTGCCCGGGGAGCACGACACCATCAACGACCGCGGGCGGATGTACCGGCAGTTCTTCGGGGCAGGGACCCTGGGCGACGGCTGGTTCAGCTTCGACACCGCTGGCGTCCACTTCATCAGCCTGGTCAACACCACGAGCCTCGACGCGCTCGGCCACCTGGGCCAGGATCAACTGGATTTCGTCCGGCGCGACGTCGCGGGCCTGTCCTCCGAGACGCCGATCGTGCTGTTCAGCCATATCCCGCTCTACGCGATGTATCCGCAGTGGGGCTGGGGAACCAGCGACGCGGTCACGCTGCTCGGCATGCTCCGCCGGTTCGGGTCGGTGACCGCGCTGAACGGCCATGTCCACCAGGTGTTCACCAAGACCGAGGGCAATGTGACGTTTTACAGCGCGGCGCCGACCTGCTACCCGCTCCCAGAACCAGGGCAGGCGCCGGCTCCGCTGCCGGTGACGCTGCCAGCCGGCGAACTGACCTCCGCTCTCGGCATCCGCACCGTGTCCTTCCAGGCAGGCACCACGGGCCTGGCTCTCACCGATCAGAGGCTGACATGAGGCCCGCGGCAGTGCGCGAGCCGCGCCCCGCGGCGCTGACCCGGCCCCAGCCGACGGTGGCAACGGGGATACGGGTACTGATCGCCGTGGCCACGGCGGTGACCGGGTTCGTGCACGCCAACCTCTACGTAGACGGCGGGTACCGTGCCATCCATGTTGTCGGGCCGTCGTTCCTGCTGTTGTCCAGCGGTGCCTTCGCGGTCGCCGCGCTGCTGCTGATAAGCGGCTCGCCGGTGCTGCGGCTAGGGGCGGCCGCGGTGGCGGCGGGCGCGCTTGGCGGTTTCGTGATGTCCCGCACCGTGGGGGTGCTCGGCTTCACCGAGCGCGGGCTCCAGCCTGCCCCGCAGGCCGTCATCAGCCTGATCTCCGAGCTAAGCGCGCTGGCGTTGCTGCTCGGCTGGGAGGTGATGTTGCGCCGTTCCTGAGGTGCCTGGAGGAAGTTATCAGTGAACGAGGGGGCACGAACAGTGAACGGGGCGTGTAATGGTGAAGGCCGCACGGGACGTCGGGGGGCGGGGCCGTGACGGGTGGCCGGATGGCCGCCCGACGGCAGAGCGGCCCGTGGGGCGGTCAACGGGCGGGGGCAGGTGGCGCGCCGGTGACGCGGTTGCGGGCGGTGGACAGCGAGTCCTATGCAGACTGGGATGCGGTGTACCGGGATAACATCGGCCTGGTCCACCGGCTGATGTTCGCCAAGGTCGGCAACCGGCCCGACGCCGAGGACCTGACGACCGAGGTGTTCCTGGCCGCACTGCGGCCACTGCGGCTGCCTGCCAGCGTGGGTGAGGTACGCGCCTACTTGCTGGCAACCGCCCGGACCGTGCTGGCTCGGCACTGGGCCCGAACGCTAGGCCACCAGGTGACCAGCCTGACCGAAGACCCTGAGCAGGCGCCGGCCGCTCCGTTGCCAGAGCCGACGGCGGCACCGGAGCGGGCCCGGCAGATCCTGGCCGCGCTGCCCGACCGGTACCGGCAGATCCTGCAACTGCGGTTCCTGGAGGCGTGCACGGTCGCCGAGGCGGCCCAAGTGCTGGGCATCAGCGTCGCTAACGCCAAAGTGCTCCAGCACCGCGCCATGCGCCGGGCAGCAGACGTGGCGGCCGGGCTGGAGTGATGATCGTGCGTAGCCTGACCCGTTACATCGAGGACCTGATCCGCTCCCGCCGCCCCCGGCGGTTCAAGGCCAGTGAAGACGAAGCCGCGATGATCCGGACAGCCATCACGCTGCGAGCCGCGCGGCCGGGCAGCGGCGAGCCCACCGACGAATTCGTCGCCTCGCTGCACAGGAAGCTGGCCGCAGAACTGGAACCACCCCCTGACCGCCGACCCGCAGCCGCACGGCGCACGTTCTTGCGCACGGCCGCCGCGGCCGGGGGGGCTGCCGCCGCCGTTGCGGCCGGCGCCGGGATCGATCACGTGGTGTCGTCGCGCACCGCGCCTGGACCCGCGCCCGCCGCGGGCGGCACCCTGACGCCCAGCCACGGGACCTGGCTTACGGTTGCGTACAGCTCTGACCTGCCCGACGGGGCAGTGCGCCCGTTTACGGTCGGCGCGGTCACCGGTTTCATCGAGCGGGCAGACGGCCAGCTGCGCGCGGTGTCGGGAATCTGCACCCACCAGGGCTGCCGACTCGCCTTCGCCGCCCGCTCGGCCCGGCTAGTCTGCCCCTGCCACGGCGCGACGTTCGCACTCGACGGCACGGTCCTCACCCACCGGCTTCCCGTCCCGCTGGAAGCGCTTCCGCGCATCGAGGTCCGGGAAGTCGGCGGGGCCGTGCAGGTCTACGCGCCCCTTACCGACCTATAGGGAGACCGCGGGACAGTCTGCTTCGCGCAATCCCGCTCAGCAGAGCGTCCCAGCGGCCTTCCGCGCCCTATCGCCCGCTTACGAATTCACCTGATAGGAGAGGCCGGCCAGCGACTGCACGCCACTGGCATTGCCGCTGCCAAGACGGTCATGTTGCCATCCGGGTCGATCTCCAGGCAGGCCCGGGGCGCTGGTCCCTCGTTCAGGATGAGGTACAAGGCGTGCGTCGGCCTTGCTCCCGGCGGGAGCGTCGCGAAGGTACCGTTGGCCGAGCCGACCGAGTTGATCATGGTCCCGGACAGGTAGGCCACACCGTTGATGAGGGTATAACCCGCGTCCTCGGTGCCGAGGCTGTCGCAGCCGGAGTCCGTGCTCGACTCCCAGCCCGTAGCCAGGGCCAGTGTCTGCACGCTCGGCGCGATGATTGACTTTCAGGTCGAGCGCGGCGAGGTATCGACCATCGAGGTCGTCGCCCGCTACGTCCAGGCGCCGCCTCGATAGACATTAATGAAACGATATTCCCATTGCGTCTATGCGGACTTTATTTGGTGGTGGATCTGAGTGCGCATAGCGCGACGCCTCCCAGGTCGGAACAGAGAACGCGAGCTACCAGCGACCGCACACCATCTCGCTGTAGAGATCATCAATCTGCGAAGGCTCTAGGTTGGCACTGCGGTACATCTTGGGCGGCGGGGAAGGCAGCATGAACGATGCACGCGGTCGGGTCCCGACGATCCGCAACTCGGCCAAAGTCGCAAGTACACCGTGATGGATCAGCAGGTGACGAGTCAGCGGGAGGATGGCGCGCCGGAAGAGTTCGGGATTACTCACATGCAGAATGACGGCGAGGAGTGGCAGGTCCTTTCGCCACCTGGCCCGGCGGAACATTACGTAGCAGGACTCACTGCCCCGGATCAGAACTAGGTGACCTACCGCCACCGCTTGCGCATGGTCGCGGTAGAGCTCCAGTTGCGTCCCGGTTAGCGTGCTTTCAATGACATCGGGGTCGGCGCTGATCCTCGTTCGTCCAACCAAAATGGGCCACGGCAGGTTGGGAACCAACGCCGTGGATGTATCAAGTGACCGGAAGCCGAGCCTGGCATCGAGGGCGGGGACGTTGCCGCTGGGCGAGAGGTCGGTGAAGTGGTAGCCGTCCTGTGCCAGCAATGCGTTGAGCAGCCGCACGCTGTGGAACCTGCAGTTGGGCAGCACGCACCAAGCGCCTAGATTGCAGAACCGCTCCACCTGTCCGGCGATCACACGTTCGGAATAGAAGGCCAGATAAGCTCCCACGACCTGCTGCCCGTCCCGGAGCATGAACCCATGATTGGGCACCTCTACCTTCCAGGGCACCGACATCGCGCGCGCCCAGGCCGACGGCAGAACCCGGGCATTGAGGTTAGCGTGCAGGAAGTCTGCAACCCCGGCCACATCCTGGTCCGTGATCGGACTGACTTGGATGGTCATGTTCGGTGCTTCTTCCCGGGCCTGGGTCAATGCTGGCGCGACAGCAAATGCCCTTGGCCCCTACGAGAATTAAATCAAGGCACGGCAATATCTCACGACTGCGGGATGATCTTGCGGGATCCGGTCCGCCGTCCTACGGCCGGCTATCCCTTTAGTTGAAGGGCGCCGCGGCCTGCGGCATTCACCTTACTGCGCGGGTGCCTTACCTTCAAGTGGCAGTTCGCAGGGTTCTGGGCCGGGAGGCGGAGAGGGAATTCTGCACTTCGTATGGAATGTCGCTGAGTGCCGCCGCAGAAGATTCTCAGAATGTAACTTTCTTTGAGAGCATGACTTGGTGCCTCTCGCAGATTTCCTCGATCTTGCCACCTGAGTAATCTCGACGACCGGCGGCACGCGGCCGAGTTCCTGATGCTCATCGACTTCGTAAACTCATCGACTCGCTAACGCCTGCTCGCCGAGATAAAACCTGCTGTGATCGGACGATCAGGAAGAGTTAGGAAGAACGTCGCCCGGCTACTCACCGCCGCCACCCCGGCCATGCTCACCAGCGATCGCGGCCAGCCCGACGGCCTGGCCGGCCGACCGGCCGAAGGTCCCCGGTTACCGGGCTGCCTCAGGGACGATCTCGCCGATCAGCTCTTCTACGAGGCCCTTGATCTGGTCCCGGATGGGGCGAACCGCCGCGGCGCCCTGGCCCGCCGGATCGGCTGTTACAGGATTTAGCGGCGAGCGGCCCCTGGGTGGTCTGCTGGTTCCTGAGAGTGGCGCACGCGGCGCGCGCGGATGATGGCGCGGGCGGTGAGTGGTGCTCCGATCGCACCGGGCAGGAGCCAGAACGCGAGGATGGGCAGGTGGTCCCACAGTGGCAGGTGGGGACCGTTGTCGACGTAGAACGCGGTGAGCATGACGATGTAGGCGGCGCCCATGCCGGCGATGTGCCCGGTGTCTCCTGGCCGGCGGCGCCGGCGGTGCTGGTAACCTGGCCAGCCACGTCACGTTCCGGCAGGCCCCGCCCTGGCAATGGCCGGGGATCCCCCCGCTGGCGCCCGCCGCCTTCCCCGCCATCGCCGCCGCGCTGCTCATCGTGGTTACCAGCACGCTGGCCACCGTCGGCGCCACCGGCCGGCTGACCCGCTGGCTCCCGGCCGGCCCGCGCATCGCCGCCGCCACCGCCGCCACCGCCGGGTTCGCCGCGATAGCCGCCGACCTGGCCATCCTCGCCCTGCTCGCCAGCCAGCTGACCAGCGCGCCGGGCACCCTCGCCCCCGTGCCCGTGGCCGCGGCCGCCGCCGCCAGCCTGACCCGCCTCACCCTCGCCCGGCAGGCCGCGTTCAGCTGCCTGACCGCCCGGGCCGCGCTCGGCTAGGTCAAGGGCGGGCGGCGAGCAGGACGCGGAGCATGTCGCCGAGGGGCGCCGCGGCCTCGGGGGCGAGACGGTAGTAGGCCCACTTGCCGCGCTGGTCGCGGGTGACGAGGCCCGCCTCGACGAGCAGCTTCATGTGGTGGGAGATGGTCGGCTGGGCCAGGCCGACGGGCGCGGTGAGGTCGCAGATGCAGGCCTCGCCGCCGTCGGCCGCGGCGATCAGCGACAGCAGCCGGACCCGGTGCCGGTCGCCGAGCGCGTGGAAGATCCTGGCCAGCCGTTCGGCGGTCTCCTCGTCGAGCGCACCGCCGGCCTGCGGGGAGCAGCAGGCCGCCAGGTCGCTGGCCAGGAGCGGCAGGGGCGAGGTTGTCATGGGCTGATCCTCCCATACCGATTGACAAAACTCGATGCATCCATAGTATTCGATGCATCGAGATTTTTAAATGGGAGAGAGGCGGGAACGTGAGCGAGCTGCCCATAGTGGTGATCGGGGCCGGGCCGGAAGGTCTGGCGGCGGCGGCGCACCTGCTGGAGCGGGGCCTGGAGCCGCTGGTGCTCGAGGCAGGGGACGGGCCGGCGTCGGCGGTAAGCGAGTGGGGGCACGTGCGGCTGTTCTCGCCGTGGCCGGAGCTGGTCGACAAGGCGGCGGCGCGGCTGCTCGAGCCGTCCGGCTGGACAGCCCCGGCCGGCGGCTACCCGACCGGGGCGGAGTGGATCGCCCGGTACCTGGCGCCGCTGGCCAGGGCGCTCGGCCAGCGGGTGCGGTACGGCACGCTGGTGACCGGGGTGTCGCGGCAGGGGCGGGACCTGCTGGTGGACGCCGGCCGGAACGGCCAGCCGTTCACCGTGCACGTCACCGGCCCCGGCGGCGCGGAAGAGCGGCTGGAGGCACGGGCGGTGATCGACGCGTCCGGGACATGGCGGCGGCCGAACCCGGCAGGCGCGGACGGCCTGCCCGCACTCGGCGAGCGCGCGGCGGCCGGCCTGGTCCGCTATCAGATCCCGGACTTCGCGGCCCCGGAGCCATTCGCCGGCAAGCACACCGTTGTCCTCGGGGCCGGCCACTCGGCGGCGACCGCCGTCATCGAGCTTGCCCGGATCACGCAGGCGCACCCGGGCACGACCGTCACCTGGGTGCTGCGCCGCGGCGTCACTAGCTCGACGTTCGGCGGCGGCACCGCCGACGAGCTGCCCGAGCGCGGGGCCCTCGGCCTGCGCGCCAAGCAGGCCGTGACCGACGGCCTGGCCGGCCTGGTCACCGGGTTCCGCACCGAGCGCATCCGGGTGGAAGGCGGGCGTGCGGTGCTCGTCGCCGAGGACGGCCGGGAGCTGCCTCCGGCCGACGCGGTGGTCGTGCTCACCGGGTTCCGCCCGGACCTGTCGTTCCTGTCGGAGATGCGGCTCGACCTGGACCCGGTGCTGCAGGCGCCGCGCCGCATCGCCCCGGACATCGACCCGAACGTCCACTCCTGCGGGACCGCCACCCCGACCCTGGCCAGGGACCTCGCCCACCCCGAGGCCGGCCTGTACCTGGTGGGGATGAAGTCCTACGGGCGGGCGCCGACGTTCCTGGCGATGACCGGCTACGAGCAGGTCCGCAGCGTCGTGGCCGAGCTGGCCGGCGACCACGAGGCCGCCGCGCGCAGCGAGCTCACGCTGCCGGACACCGGAGTGTGCTCCGGGTCCGGGCTGGGTGACGACCTGGACGCCGCGGGCGCGGGCGGCTGCTGCGCCCCCGCACCGCAGGTGCTGCAGATCGGCCTCACCCCGGCTCGTACCTGACGGGCGGCTGCTGCAGCACCGCGGCCCGCGCGCCGTGGATCGCCGCCGCGCCGTCGTACTGGTGGTTCGTGGCGGCGTGGCTGGCCGCCGGGGCGATCGCGCCGGTCGCCGGGGCGGGCATCGCCGCGATGACGGGCAGCTACCGGGCCATGTTCGCCGTCCTCGCCGCCATCGCGGCGACCGGTGCCGTGCTCGCCGGCACGCCCCGGTCCCCGGCGAAGGCGGTCATGCCCGTGGAAGCGAATGCGGGGCCGGGAGGCTAGCCAGGTGGCTCCAGCCGCTAGGCCCCCTGTCCCCGTGACTGCCGACCTAAGTCCCATTGGCAATCCTTGATGCATCGAATATCCTCGATACATCGACCAAATTCGATCGATTTACGGGAGGAGTGACGGAGATGGCCGACGAGACGAAGAGCGCGCTGCGCGAGGAAGTCCGTGAGCGCTACGCGCAGGCGGCCCAGGTGGTCCTGGACCAGGCCGCCGGCACGTCGGGCGGGTGCTGCGGCACCGGTTCCGAGGCGCTTGACTCGGCCGACTGGGTCGGCGCCGCGCTGTACGGTGCGGGCGGGACCGAAGGGCTACCGGAAGAGGCCGTGCTGGCCAGCCTCGGCTGCGGCAACCCGGTGGCCGTCGCGGACCTGCACGAGGGCGAGCGCGTCCTGGACCTGGGATCAGGCGGGGGCATCGACGTCCTGCTGTCGGCGCGCCGGGTAGGGCCGTCCGGGTTCGCCTACGGCGTGGACATGACCGATGAGATGCTCACCCTGGCGCGCGCCAACGCGGCCAAGGCCGGCGCGGCCAACGTGGAGTTCCGCAAGGGCGAGATCGAGGCGCTTCCCCTGCCGGACGCGGCGGTCGACGTGGTGATCTCCAACTGCGTGATCAACCTGTCCACCGACAAGCCCGCCGTGCTCGCCGAGATGTTCCGCGTCCTGGTCCCCGGCGGCCGGATCGGCATCTCCGACGTCGTCGCCGAAGACCACCTGACGCCCGCCGACCGGGCCGCCGCGGGCTCCTACGCCGGGTGCATCGCCGGGGCGCTGTCCCGCACCGAGTACCTCGACGGCCTCGCCGCCGCCGGGTTCACCGACGCCACGGTGACCTTCACCAACGAGGCGGCACCGGGCATCCACTCGGCCATCATCCGGGCCGTCAAGCCCGCCTGAGCCGGGGCTGGCGACACCGGCCAGGCGGGCTGGCCGGCCAGCCGGCCGCGAATGTCCCCGGTTACCGGCCGGCCTTCGGGGCGATCTCGGCGATCAGCTCTTCGACGAGGCCCTTGATCTGGTCCCTGATGGGGCGGACCGCCGCGGTGCCCTGGCCCGCCGGATCGTCCAGCTTCCAGTCCAGGTACCGCTTGCCGGGGAGGACCGGGCAGGCGTCGCCGCAGCCCATGGTGATGCACACGTCCGAGGCCTGAACCGCCTCGACGGTCAGCACCTTGGGGGTCTCGGCCGAGATGTCGATCCCGACCTCGCGCATCACCTCGACCACGGCCGGGTTGACCGTATCGGCCGGGGCCGAGCCGGCGGACCGGACCTCCACCCGGTCGCCCGCCAGGTGGGTCAGCCAGGCGGCCGCCATCTGGGAGCGCCCGGCGTTGTGGACGCACACGAACAGCACGGAAGGCTTGTCAGCCATCAGGAATCTCTCAATCTCGTCGGAGTTCGGGCTACGGGCGAGGGCCCGGGGCTGCTGACACCTGCGGCGCGAGCTGGCCGACGCGCCGGCGCAGGTCGTCCAGGGCCGCGTCGAAGCTGCCTGGGTCGCCGGCCGGTACCGGGTCGGGGACGGACCAGTGCAGCGCCGCGAGCTGGCCGACCTCTTCATGGGCACGGTCGCAGACGGTGATGACGAGGTCGCCGGCCTCTAGCGTGCCGCCGAGATGGCGGGGTCGCCGCAGGGGCAGCGGCAGTTCATGCCGGCGGGCCGCGTCGACGGCACCGGGATGGATCGCGTCGGCCGGGTGGGTGCCTGCCGACGTCGCGGGGACGGGGCTGGCCTGCCGCCACAGCGCGGCGGCCAGGTGGGAGCGGGCCGAGTTCGCCGTGCAGACGAACAGCACGCGGCTGGCCGTCCGCCGCGGGGCTGCGGCAAGCGAGTCGAGCGCGCCGGAGACGAGCCGCAGGTAGCTGCGCCGGTGATCGCCCTCCGAGCGCCGGCGGCTGATGATCCGGGCATCCTCAAGGACGCGCAGGTGATGGGCGAGCAGGTTGGACGGCATCGCCAGCAGCGCGCCGAGCTCCGAGGGGGACGCATCGCCGTCAGACAGCCGGTCGGTGATCAGCAACCGAGCCGGGTCGGCGAGCGCGGCGTGCATCGCGACACGCCGCGCCAGCTCCTCGCTTTGCTCAGTATTCATTGACTCAATATTGACTGAAGCACTTCGCCTGCGTCAAGATGGGGCCGTGATGAGTGCACCTAACCGGTGGCGCAGGCTCGCGGCGGAGTTCCTCGGCAGCGCCTTCCTCGCCGCGATCGTGATCGGCTCCGGTATCGCGGCGCAGCGGCTGTCACCTGGCGCTACCGGGCTTGAGCTGCTGGAGAACTCGGCGGCCACCGCGGCCGGGCTGTTCGCGATCATCTTGATGTTCGGGCCGGTGTCCGGGGCGCACTTCAACCCGGTTGTCTCCTTCGCCGACGCGGCGCTCGGCGGTATCTCCTGGCGGGACGCCGCCGCCTACCTGCCCGCCCAGGTCGCCGGCTGCATCACCGGGGCAGTCGCGGCCAACGTGATGTTCGGCCTGCAGGCAGTGTCGATCTCGACGAAGGACCGGGCGTCCGGCCCTCATGCGTTTTCTGAGGTCATCGCCACCGCCGGGCTGCTGCTGGTGATCTTCGCGCTCGTGCGCAGCGGGCGGGCGGCCACCGCGCCTGCCGCGGTCGGCGCCTACATCGGCGCGGCGTACTGGTTCACCGCCTCGACCAGCTTCGCCAACCCGGCCATCACCATCGGCCGGATGTTCTCCAACACGTTCGCCGGCATCGCCCCGTCGTCGGCCCCGGTGTTCATCCTCGCGCAGGTCGGCGGCGGCATCGCGGGCGTGCTCCTGATCAGGTTCCTGTACCCGGCGCTCACCCCGGCCCAGGCCGCCCAGGTCGTCGTACCGCACGAGACGGCCAACGGCTCGCACCTCGGACGGGACCGCCAGGTAGCGGGCGACGAGAGGTAGACCTGGCATGCACATCGTGGCAGTCGGGGGAAGCGACGCCGGCATCAGCGCCGCGCTGCGGGCGCGGGAGGTGAATCCGGATGCCGAGTTCACCGTCGTGGTGGCGGACGCTTACCCGAACTTCTCGATCTGCGGGACCGCTAAGGATCCAGCGCGAAGAGGACGGCAACGATGCCATCTCTGCCCTCCCGTCCGCCATCCAGCAACTCGCCGCCACCATGCTGGCAGCAGT
>Ga0070714_100000932_pt1 | contig 20781 bp, 16 predicted proteins | sample LARL83metaG_FD_65450 | JGI IMG/M metagenome (GOLD analysis project Ga0070714, IMG submission 65450) | Corn, switchgrass and miscanthus rhizosphere microbial communities from Kellogg Biological Station, Michigan, USA - LAR L8-3 metaG | ecosystem: Host-associated > Plants > Roots > Rhizosphere ... | reverse complement strand
GGCAGCCGCGAGGTCGGCGGCAGCGCGGTGGCCGCCTGGGCGATCAGCCCGCGGGTCCACCGCGGCAGCACCTTGCCCGCCCGCACCGCCAGCCGCTGGTAGTACATCCGGTACCCGCCGAACAGTTCGTCCGCCCCCTCCCCGGACAGCACGACCTTGACGTGGCGGCGCGCCTCGCGGGCGGCGAACCACAGCGGGATCGCCGAGGCGTCCGCCATCGGGTCGTCCAGGTGCCAGATGATCCGGGGCAGGCAGTTCACGAACTCGTTCGGCGTGATGACGTACGGCACGTGCTTGAGGCCGAGCACATTCGCGGTCTCGGCCGCGTGGTCGATCTCGCTGTAGCCGGCCCGCTCGAACCCGACGGTGAACGTGACCAGGTCCGGCCGGGTCTCGGCGGCCAGCGCGCACAGCGCGGCGGAGTCGATCCCGCCGGACAGGAACGCGCCGACCGGCACGTCGCTGCGCAGGTGCGCGCCGACCGAGTCGCGCAGCGCCGTCAGGATCTTGTCCGGGGCGTCCGCCGCGGGAGATTTCGCCGGCTTGAACTCGGGGCGCCAGTACCGGAACACGTCCACGCTGCCGCCCGGCCGCGCGATCAGCACGTGGCCCGGAGGCAGCGCTCTGGCCGGCGGCGTCAGCGTGGCGGGGGCGGGCACGTACTGGAACGAGAGGTATCTCCGCAGCGCGTCCTGGTCGAGCGCGGTGACCTCGCCGGCCGCGGCCAGCGCCTTGCGTTCAGAGGCGAACCGGAGCTGCGGGCCGTGGGCGCCGGACGACAGCATATAGAAGAGCGGCTTGATGCCGAACGGGTCGCGGGCACAGAACAGCTCCCTGGCGCGCCGGTCCCAGATCGCGAACGCGTACATGCCGCGCAGCTGCCGGACCACGTCGCGGCCCAGCCAGGCGTACATCTCGATGAGCACTTCGGCGACCGAGCCGGTGCGCAGCGGCACGCCGCGCAGCCGCAGCTTGCTCGCCAGCTCGCCGAAGTTGTAGATCTCCCCGTCGACCGCGCCGACGTACCGGCCGTCGGCGGACTGCACCGGCTGCCGCTCGGACAGCTCGATGACCGCGAGCCGCCGGAAGCCAAGCGCCAGGTCGGGATCGGTGTAGTAGCCGTCGTCGTCCGGGCCGCGGTGGAACTGGCGCATGGCGGCAAGGCGCACCCACTCGGCGTCGGGGTGAGGCGCAGCGGATGCACCGCCCCCAGCCAGCGCAAGGCAGCCGGCGATTGCTGACATAGGCAGACCTACTTGGGCTGGAACCTGATCCCGCCGTCGAACCGGATCACTTCGGCGTTCATGTAGTCGTTCTCGATCAGGCTCCGGACCAGGTGGCCGAACTCGGCCGGGGTGCCCATGCGCTTGGGGAACACGACCGGCGCGACGAGCTTGGCCTTGAACTCATCGGCGTTCTCGTTGAACCCGTAGATCGGCGTGTCGATGATGCCCGGGCAGATCGTGTTCACCCGGACGCCGATGACCGACAGGTCGCGGGCGGCCGGCACGGTCATGCCGATGATGCCGCCCTTGGACGCCGAGTACGCCAGCTGGCCGGTCTGGCCCTCGAGGCCGGCCACCGACGATGTGTTGATTACCACACCGCGCTGGCCGTCCGCGTCGGCGGGCTCTGTCTTCGCGATCGCGGAGGCCGCGATCCGCATCACGTTGAAGGTGCCGGTCAGGTTCACCGCGATGACCCGGGCGAAGTGGGCAAGGCTGTGCGGGCTGCCGTCACGGTTCACGGTTCGTTCGGCCCAGCCGATGCCGGCACAGGACACCGCGACCCGCAGCGGTCCGGCCGCGGCGGCGGCGTCGATCGCCGCCTGCACGGACTCCTCGTCGGTCACGTCGGTGCGGGCGAACAGCCCGCCGATCTCACCGGCGACCTGCTTGCCGCCCTCTTCGTTGAGGTCGGCGACCACAACCGTGGCTCCGGCCCCCGCCAGCGCACGCGCCGTAGCCGCGCCAAGTCCGCTCGCACCACCGGAGACGATCGCCGCAGTCCCGTTCAGCTCCATGACGGGGAGCATACAGTCCCGCCTCGGTGCCGTGCCTCCCCCGGGGGACCTCGGGCCGCGCGGGCGCGCCCAGCGTTTGGGGGCTTTCCTCCGGGTATGGGGAGTGGATGTTCGGAGGAAGCACTGAGGACGTTATGCGATATATCTTGAAGCTGGCCGGCGCGGGGGATTATCGTCGGTGTCATGACTAAGCTGCGGGGCAACCCCTGGGCGGTACTCGCTGTGGTGTCGCTCGGGTTCTTCATGACTTTGCTCGACCTGACGATCGTCAACATCGCGATCCCGAACATGATCGACAAACTGCACGCGTCGCTCGACGATGTGCTGTGGGTGCTGAACGCCTACGCACTCGTGCTCGCGGTGCTGGTGATCACCGCCGGACGGCTGGGTGACCTGCTGGGGCCGCGGACCGTGTTCGTCTGGGGCATCGGGGTGTTCACGGCGGCGAGCGCGGCGTGCGGGTTCGCGCCCAATCCGGCGGCACTCATCGCGTTCCGCGCCGTCCAGGGTCTCGGTGCGGCGATGCTGATGCCGCAGACGCTCGCGATGGTCACGATGGTGTTCCCGCCGGCGCGGCGCGGGGCCGCGTTCGGCGTCTGGGGGGCGGTCGCCGGAGCGGCCACGATCGCGGGACCGACGCTCGGCGGCTTGCTGGTAACCGCGTTCGACTGGCGGTGGATCTTCTTCGTCAACCTGCCGATCGGCGCCGCCGTGCTCGCGGCCACGTTCGTGATCATCCCTGACATGCGCCCTGGCCGGCGGCACCGGCTGGACCTCCGCGGTGTGGCGCTGGCCAGCCTGGCGCTGCTCGCCATCTGTTACGGGCTGGTCGAGGGCCAGCGGTACGACTGGGGGAAGGTCACCGGGTTCATCTCGATCCCGCTCGTGATCGGCGTCGGCGTGGCGCTGCTCGCATTGTTCATCGTCGACCAGGCGATCAGGCAGAATGGCGAGAACGAGCCGCTGATCCCGTTCGCGCTGTTCCGCGACCGCGACTACTCGCTGATGAACTGGGTGTCCTGCACGCTGTCCATCGGCATGCTGGGCATTTTCCTGCCGCTCACCATCTATTTGCAGTCCGCGCTGGGCTTCTCCGCCCTGAAGGCGGGTCTGACGCTGATGCCCTCGTCGCTGGTGATGATCTTCCTGGCGCCGGGCCTCGGCAAGCTGACCGACAAGATCGGCGGCAAGTACATCCTGATCAGCGGGCTCAGCCTGTTCGCGATCGGGATGGGCTGGGTGGTGCTGGTAGCGAGCACCACCTCGGCCTGGTACGACTTCCTCGCGCCATTGATCGTGGCCGGCATCGGCATGGGCGGCACGTTCGCCCCGATGACCACCACCGCCATGCGCAACGTCGAGCCGCGGCTGGCCGGCGCCGCGTCCGGCGTGCTGAACACCACCCGCCAGGTCGGGTCCGTGATCGGCACCGCCGCGGTGGGCGCGCTGCTCCAGAACCGGCTGGTCGCGTCCCTGACCAGCGAGGCCACCGCCAAGGCGGCCGCGCTGCCGCCGCAAGCGAGGGCGCCGTTCGTCACCGGGTTCCAGAAGGCCGCGTCCAGCGGGCTGGTCGGCGGGTCCTCAGCCGGCACGGCCCCCAAGGGCACCCCGGCAGCCCTGGCCGCGGAGCTGCACCGGCTCGGCGCCGAGGTGTTCAGCACCGGTTACGTGCACGCGATGCGGTGGACGATGGTGATGCCGATCGCGGTGGTCGCGATCGCCGCGTTGTCCTGCTTCGGCATCAGGCGGGGGGCGCCGCCGAAGCCCGCCACCCCGCCCGATGCCGAGGACGTTCAGATGACGGGCGCGACCAGCTCGCCTGGCTCGTCCTCGTCAGGCCAGAGCCCCGGAAGCACCCCCTCCGGCGCCGGCTCGTAGGGAAACCGGGGCGCGAAGACGGGCTCCAGGTCGGAGAGCCAGGTGGCGTTCGGGTCGAACCGGGCGAAGAACGGGCTGCCGACCAGCTTCGGGTCCCGGGCCTGGATCATCCGCAGCACGAAGACCTTGATCCCGGCGATCGTCGCGACGCCGTCCACGCACACCTTGCCCGGGGTCGCCGACATCGACGGGCCGCGGACCGTGCGGCACAGGCCGGACACGCCCTGGTAGGCGTCCCGGAAGATCTCGTAGCCGCGGCTCAGCGGGACGGCGAAGTAGTCCTGCGGTCCAGTGTCCCGCTCGACGAACATGTAGTAGGGGACCATGCCCATCCGGACCTGCGACCGCCACATGGTCCGCCAGGTCTCCGCGTCGTCGTTGATCGACCTGATCAGCGGCGCCTGGGTGCGGATGACGCCGCCGGCTTGCCGGATGTTCTGCACGGCGGTGTTGAGGATGTCCGGCTCGAGCTCGCGCGGATGGGAGAAGTGCGCCATCACCGCGAGGTTCTTGCCCGCGTTGGTGACCTCTTCGAACAGCTTCAGCGTGGCCTCGGCGTCCGGGTCGGTGACGTAGCGCTGCGGCCAGTAGGACAGGGACTTCGTGCCGATCCTGATCGACTCGACGTGCTCGAGGCGAGGGTCGTGGAGCAGCGGCTCGATGTACCGCCGCAGCACGGGCGCGCCCATGATCATCGGGTCGCCGCCGGTGAACAGGACGCTGGTCACCTCCGGGTGGACCGCGAGGTAGGACACCAGCGTGCTGATGTCGTCGGTGGCCATCTTCAGCTCTGGCTCGTCGACGAACTGCGCCCACCGGAAGCAGTACGTGCAGTATGCGTGGCAGGTCTGCCCCTGGCGGGGGAAGAACAGCACGGTCTCCGGGTACTTGTGCTGCAGACCGGGCAGCGGCCGGTCGTTCAGGCTCGGCGCGTTCAGCAGCAGCTGTCCGGCCGGGTGCGGGTTCAGCCGCATCCTGATCTCGTGCGCGGCCTGGTTGATCTGCTCCTTCGGGGCGTCGGCCGCGAGGAGATCGCTCAGCCGGGCCACGTCGGCGGCCGGCAGCATGTCGGGCTGCGGAAACACCAGACGGTAGATCGGGTCGTCCGGCGCGGCGTCCCAGTCGATGAGGTGCTCGACCACGTAGGCGTTGGTCCGGAACGGCAAGACCGTGGCGACCGCACGCACCGCGAGGCGCTCATCGGGCGGCAGCCCCGCCCTGGCGATGAGCATATCCAGATGTTTCGCCGAGTAGGCGTGGAACCCACGGCCGGCGGACCTGGCCGGCGGGATTACCTGCTGGATCTCGGTCACGCGCCTTCTCCCTTCACCCGGCGTGCGCACGGTCGCCGAAGCGACCGCTAACACGCGGAAAATTGCTCCAAAGACACCCGCTCCCCAGCGGTCCCCGTTGGCAGTGGTGCCGAGCTTGGCGCGCGCCGGTTAACACGGTCAAGCCGGAACTGCTTCCTATCGCTATTGACGTTCTACGGCAACGGCAAGTTCCCCGGAACCGCCTTAAACCTTTCTTAAGTATTCCCGTGACAAGCCCCTCCTCACACCCGCCCGCAGCGGCCTGCCCTCCGCCTATCCTGCCATCCCCCCGCTTCTTCGGCATCGCCGGACGTTCGGCTGATGCCTTCCGGGGAGGGGAAGCCGGCGGCGTGCCAGTTTCTCTGACGAGAGAAATACCATGCACCGCGCCGACTATTCGACCCGGACCCCGTAAATTTTCAGTTCCCTTAGCATTCTAAACGTTATAGACCATCGGGTTTTAGGCGTATACTGCGCGGGCCCGGCCGGAGCGGGCTCGTCGTGGCCGCCGGCCGCCTCCCCGCCATAATGGGCATACACGCCCGTCTACGGGAAGACCAGGGACAACATGCCAGCTAACCCGCGGGAGCGGGGGGACGCACGGGACAACCGTGCCCCTGGGGAGAGGGGTGGTCCAGGCGACCCCGGAAGCCTGGATAGGGCGGTCGCGGTCAGGCCCGCCGCCGACATGCCCATCAAACTGACGCTGGCGACGTCGATCGGTCCGGTCGTGGCGGTGGACGCGATGGGCGGCGATCACGCCCCGGACGAGATCGTGGCCGGCGCGCTCGCCGCGCAACGCGAGCACGGCATCCGCATCCTGCTGACCGGTCCCGCCGCCCGGTTGCGGAGCGTCGCCGCGCAGCTCGGCGCCAGCGCGGGCGAGCTGGGTATCGTGCCGGCCGAGGACAACATCGCGATGGACGAGGGCGCGCTGGCCAGCCTCCGCCGCCCCCGGTCCAGCGTCGCGGTGGCCTGCCAGCTGGTGCGCCGCGGCGACGCCGCGGCGGTGGTCTCTGCCGGGTCCACCGGCGGCGTCGTGGCGACCGCGCGGCTGCGGCTGAAGTCCCTGCCGGGCGTGACCAGGCCAGGCCTGGCGGTGGTGCTGCCCACGCACCCCGGCCGCACCGTGCTCATCGACGCCGGGGCGACAGCGGATCCCAAGCCGGAGATGCTGGTGCAGTTCGGCCAGCTGGGGGTGGCCTATGCCCAGACGGCGCTCGGCGTGGCGACGCCACGGGTCGGCCTGCTCACGATCGGCGCCGAGCCGGCCAAGGGCAACAAACTGACCAGGGTCGCGCACGAGCTGCTGGCCGCCGAACAGCCCCACGGCGCGCTGCCGCTCAGCTTCGCCGGGAACGTCGAAGGCGGCGACCTGCTGGCCGGCGAGGTGGACGTGATCGTCACCGACGGCTTCACCGGCAACGTGGCGCTCAAGACCCTGGAGGGCACGATCAAGTTCGCCGCCGTCGAACTGCGGGGCGCCGTGACGTCCAGCCGGATGGCCCGGATGGGCGCGCTGCTCCAGCGCCGCGGGCTGCGCGAGCTCAGCCACCGGCTGGACGCGGACAGCTACGGCGGTGCCGCACTGCTCGGGCTCGGCGGCACCGTGGTGATCGCGCACGGGGCCAGCACGGCCCGCGCCATCACGGCCGCCTGCGTGCTCGCCGCGGACCTGGCCAAGGGCGAGATCACCGAGAAGATCACGCAGCGGCTGCCCGCGCCGCGCGAGCGGCATTTCCTGCGACGGGACAGATGAGCCTGGCCGATAAGATCGTTACATGGCCGATCCACAGCAGGTTCTCGCGGAGCGCGTGCGCGCCGTCGCGCTGACTTACAGCAGCCTCGACGTAGACCCGCTGATCCGGCCGTCCTCCTTCGGCGACTTCCAGGCCAACGTCGCGCTGCCCCTGGGCAAGCGGATCGGCGTCCCGCCTCGGCAGGTCGCCGCCGAGCTCGTGTCGATCCTCGATGTCTCAGACATGTGCCTTGCCCCCGAGGTGAGCGGTCCGGGGTTCATCAACTTCACGCTGCGCGAGGACTGGATCGGGTCGTCCGCCACCGAGCTGAGCGCGGACGAACGGCTCGGGGTCGGGCGGGCCGCCCAGCCGCGCACGGTCGTGGTCGAGTACTCATCGCCGAACATCGCCAAGGAGATGCACGTCGGTCACCTGCGCACCACGATCGTCGGCGACGCGCTGGCCAGGATCGGGGAGTTCACCGGCGAGCACGTGATCAGGGACAACCACGTGGGTGACTGGGGCACGCCGTTCGGCATGCTCATCGAGCACCTGCTCGACGCCGGCGAGGACTCCGCGGAGGCGGACCTGCTGCGCACCGACCCGAATGCGTTTTACGCGCACGCCAGGCGCAAGTTCGACACCGACCCGGTGTTCGCCGACCGGTCGCGGGCCAGGATCGTGTCGCTCCAGGCCGGCAACCCGGAGACGATGCGGATCTGGCAGGAAGTCTGCGACCTGTCTAGGGCCTACCTGCGGGAAACCTACGCACGGCTGCGGGTGACACTCACCGACGACGACATCCGCGGTGAGAGCTTCTACAACGACATGCTGGCCGACACCGCGGACCAGCTGGTCGCCAAGGGCCTCGCCGTCGAGAGCGACGGCGCGCTTTGCGTGTTCCCCGACGGCTTCACCGGCCGGGACGGCAGCCCGCTGCCGGTGATCATCCGCAAGAGCGACGGCGGCTGGAACTACTCCACCAGCGACCTGGCCACGATCCGGTACCGCATCGACAAGCTCAACGCCAGTCAGGCCCTGTATGTCGTCGGCTCGGAGCAGGCGCTGCATTTCCAGATGGTCTTCGCGGTGGCGCGGGCGGCAGGCTGGCTACGGCACTCTGCTGATTTCGAGCACATCCAGATCGGCATGGTGCAGGGCCAGGACGGCGGCCGGCTGCGCACCAGGGAGGGTGACAACCCCAAGCTCAGCGAGCTGCTCAGCGAGGCGGTGCAGCGCGCCCGTGCGATCCTGGACGAGCAGGGCGCCTCGTCCCGCTTCGACGAGACCGAGCTGGCGGCGATCGCCGACGCGGTCGGCATCGGAGCGGTCAAGTACGCGGACCTGTCCACCGCGCACGACAGCTCCTACGTCTTCGACCTGGACCGGATGGTCAGCTTTCGGGGTAACACCGGTCCCTACCTCCAGTACGCGGCCGTGCGGATCCAGTCGATCTTCAGAAAATCAGGGGATCATAACGTCCTGGGTGCGTCGGCCCCGATCGGCATCACGGCAGCGGCGGAGCGGGCACTGGCGCTGCGCCTGCTCGGGTTCGGCGCGGTCGTCGGCGCGGTGGGAGAGACCCACGAGCCGCACCGGCTGTGTGCGTACCTGTTCGATGTGGCGAGCCAGTTCACCACGTTCTTCGAGGAGTGCCCGGTGCTGAAGGCGCCGTCGGCGGCGCTGCGCGACTCCCGGCTGGCGTTGTGCGCCCTCACGCTGCGCGTGCTGTCGCAGGGCCTTGACCTGCTCGGGGTGCCGGTACCCGACCAGATGTGACGTTCGCGCCTCGTAATCGGTCGTAAGACAACCGCCCGGCGGTCACCGCCAGTGCATGTGAGTGCGCGAACGTAGCTGTTACGTGGCGCACTAGTCGCTATCAATTCGTGACCTGGGTGGGCAGCCTGGCATGCATGGATGCATACGGCACCCACAACCAGTCGTTCATGGACGCGCGAAGCGGGCGCGGCGTCCACGTGAGGAGGAATTCATAATGGGCCACGATCGGCGTCGTTACGGTCGGGCAAATGTGAAGGTCCGCATCGGCATCGCCGCGGCGGTCCTGGCGGGCGGCGGCGCGATCGGCGTGGCGGCGATAGCCTCCAGCCACGGCGCGTCGCCCACCGCACAGACAGCCGGATACTCTGCCCGCTACTCGGCCACCGGCGGCACCTGGAACCAGCTCAACACCGCGTTCAGCAGCTGGGGCCGCTCCACCCAGACCTCGTACAACGCGCTCACCAGCCTGGGCCAGTCGACATACATGCAGGCCACCCAGCACAACAGGACGTTCGTCGAGCAGCGCGGTGCCGTGGTGCTCGCCACGAACAAGTTCATCATCTTGCAGTCGGCCAACGGCGGGCTGCACCTGTGGCTGACCTCCGGTAAGACCGCGTTCCAGAACGTGTCGAGCACCAGCTCCGGCACCGGCGCGATGACCGGCAGCATGAGCGCGACCAGCACGGCCATGACGACGGGCAACCTGATCCCGGCGAGCACCGTGATGGCCGGCAGCCCGATGACCGTCGGCTCGATGCTTGCGCCGAGCATGGCGGCGCAGACGGTGACCGTCCAGGTGGCAGGCACCAACCTGACCGTGACCGTAACGATCAAGCAGAACACCGCCACGGTCTCGCAGACCGCCACGCTGCCGCAGAACGGAAACCCGGTGTGGAACCCGACCAGGTGGACGATGAACCCGTGGACCACCGCGTCCACCGGCATGGCCACGACCAGCCTTGCCCGCGGTGACCTGGCGCTGATCGCCGGGTTCCGGACGCACAACCTGCTGCACGCGCAGATCGTGCTGTTCACCCCGATGACCACCTCCATGGTGGGCACCGGCACCACGTGCCCGACTACCCCGACCCAGACCCCGACCTCTACCCCCGTCCCGGCGCCGACCGGCACCGCCACCTCGGGCACGCACACCTGACCAATTGATTACCTGGCGCGTCCGCACGGCGGGCGCGCCAGGTTTTCCATGTGAGCCATCGAACGTGGTGCTTACGGGGCTGGCGATCCGGTACTGACGCCGGTCACCCGCGGGCACTGTAGAGCCAGTTGGTTAACACCCACTACCAAGTCGTTCCGGGGCGCGCGAAGCGGGCGCGACGTCCACGGGAGGGAGGATCCATGATGGACCGCGATCGGCGCACTGGCCGGCCGAACATCAAGACCCGTGTCGGCATCGCGACCGCAGTCCTCGTGGGCGGCGGCGCGATCGGGGTGGCGGCCGTGGCCGCCAGCCACGGGGCAAGCCCGGCAGCGCAGTCAGCCGGGTACTCGTCTCGCGTCTCGCATTCCCACCCGGCCAGCGAGTGGAGCCAGCTGAACTCCGCGCTCAGCAACTGGGGCTCGTCCCGGATGAACACGCTTGCCAGCATGACCCAGCCGACGTACAGCCAGACCGCGATGCATGGCAAGACGCTTGCCGAGCAGCGCGGCATCGTAGTGCTCGCCACCCATAAGTTCCTGATCGTGCAGTCGGCGAACGGCGCGCTGCATCTGTGGCTGCTGTCCGGCAAGACCACGATCCAGAACGTGGCGAATAGCACCAGCGGCACCCACGCGATGACCGGGAACTCCAGCGCCACCCAGCAGGCGATGGCGTCGGGCAACATGATCCCGGCGACCGAGCTGATGGCCGGCAGCCCGCTGACCGCGTCGCAGCTGCTGACCCCGGCCCGTACCCCGGTCACGGTGACCGTCCAGGTGGCCGGCACCAACCTGACCGTGACGGTCACGATCACCCAGAGCACGGCCACGGTGTCTTCCACCGCCACGATGCCGCCGAACGGCAACCCGATGTGGAACCCGTTCACGACCACCCAGAACGCCTGGATGACGGCGGCAAACGGCAGCAAGCTGGCCCGCGGTGACCTGGTCCTGGTCGTGGGCACTCGCTCGCACCACCTGCTGCACGCGCAGCTCGTGCTGTTCACGCCCCTGACGACCGCGGTCGTCGGCGGTGGCGGCAACGGCCCGCGGCCGACGCCCGCCGTGACCGCCCCCACCGGCGTCACCGGCACGCACTTCTGATTCAGGCTAGCCAGCTCTAGGCAGCTTGAGGCAGAAGCCGGTGCGCCCGCCCCCACCCGGGCGCACCGGCCCGTCCTTCCGGAAAGGCAATGGCAGCGATTCCCGAAGTCCGTGAGACCCTCTGTACGGGTGATCTCGTCCTGGACGAGACCCGCTGGACGGTGCACCGCGCGGGTGAGCCAGTGGACCTGTCACCCACCGAGTTCCGCTTGCTCGCGTACTTGATGCGGCATCAGGGCAGCGTGATCAGCCGGGCCGACCTGCTCCGCGACGTCTGGGGCGGCGACTACGCGGGACACGCACAGATCGTCGAGACGTACGTGAGTTACCTGCGGCGCAAGCTGCACCGGTTCGGACCGCCGCTGATCCACACGCGCCGCGGCGCGGGATACACGCTTCAGGCGTTATACCCGTTCGATGACGGTGGCGTTGGCCTGCCCGCCGCCCTCGCACATGGTCTGCAGGCCGAGCCTGCCGCCGGTTCGCTCCAGTTCGTGCAGCAGCTTGGTCATCAAGATCGCCCCGGTGGCGCCCAGCGGATGGCCGAGCGCGATCGCGCCGCCGTTGGGGTTCGTCCGCTCCAGCGACGCCCCGGTCTCCTCCGACCAGGCCAGCAGCACCGGCGCGAACGCCTCGTTGACCTCGAAGACGTCGATGTCGTCCACTGTGAGCTCGGTCCGGTTGAGGACCTTCTTCGTGGCGCCGATCGGGCCGGTCAGCATGATCACCGGATCGTCGCCGATCACGGTCAGCGCGCGGATCCTGGCCCGCGGTGTCAGCCCGTGCCGTTCCATCGCCTCGCCTGACGCGATCAGCAGCGCGCCGGCCCCGTCGGAGATCTGGGACGATGTCGCGGCGGTGATCTCCCAGCCCTCGCGCAGCGGCGGCAGGTTCGCCATCTTCTCCAGCGTCGTGTCCCGGCGCGGTCCCTCGTCCGTGGCGACCCCGTTCAGCGGCGCGATCTCCCGCTCGAACCTGCCCTCGTCGATGGCGCGAACCGCCCGCCGGTGGCTCTCCAGGGCGAACTCTTCCAGCTGGGACCGCTTGAGCCCCCACCGTTCGCAGATCAGCTGCGCGCCGCGGAACTGGGAGACCTCCTGATCGCCGTAACGCTCCCGCCACCCGCTGCCGAACGGGGCGGGCATGCCCGCCTGCATCGGCAGGGTCAGGCTCGAGCCCATGGCGACGATGCTCATCGACTCCACGCCGGCCGCGACCACCAGATCCTGGGTGCCGGACATCACGGCCTGGGCGGCGAACTGGACCGCCTGCTGCGACGAGCCGCACTGCCGGTCCACGGTGACGCCTGGCACGCTCTCCGGCAGGCCAGCCGACAGCCACGCGTTCCTGGCGATGTCGAAGGTCTGCGGGCCGATCTGCGACACGCAGCCCATGATCACGTCGTCCACCGCGGCCGGGTCTATCCCGGTCCGCTCGACCAGTGCGCGCAGCACGTGCGCGCCGAGGTCGACCGGGTGGACGCCGGAGAGCGCCCCGTTCCGCCTGCCGACCGCGGTGCGAACCGCACCCGCAATGAACGCCTCAGCCACCACGACCTCCGGGCACCGCGTTATCCTAGCGTTACTACTGATTCTTCACCGTACCCGGTGCGGACATATCGGGTACCCCCCTTTTGATCGGGGGTACAGGAGGCGGTCATGACCGGCGGTCTGATCTTGCTGCTACTCATCGCGGCACTCATCGCGTTCGGGTTCACGAAGCTGCGCGGCAAGATGAAGCTGCCCGTGGCCGGCAAGCACTGGACCGGGGCGATCGTCATCGTGGTGCTGGTCCTGCTGATGCTGTGGGCATCGCACAACAGCGGAAAGTAGCCTCAGCGGAGGCTGCCGGCCTCAGCGGAGGCTGCCGGCCTCAGCGGAGGCTGGCGCCAAGCGGCATCTCGAACCAGACCGCCTTGCCCTCGGAGGTGGGCCGCGAGCCCCACCGGGTAGCGAGTTGCTCAACCAGGTACAGTCCCCGGCCGCCCTCGTCGGTCTCCCCCGCGGTCCGGATGCGCGGCAGCCGGAGGTCGGGGTCGAATACCTCCACCCAGATCGAGCTGGCGCCCCGCCGCAGCCGGAGCGCGAACTCCTTGGCCGGGCCGCCCGGGTTCTCCCCGCCGTTCACCACCGGTATCGGGCCAGTAGCCACCGGGAGCGGGCCGGTCACCACCGGCATCGGACCGCTGGCGGCCGACACCGCCAGCGGGAAGGGCTCCATATCCAAGTCGAACCGCCGGCCTGGGCTCGGCGTGATCGAGGCGTGCAGCACCGCGTTGGTCACCACCTCGGACACCAGCAGGCAAGCCAGCTCGGCTTGCTCGGTCGCCATCCCCCAGGACCGGAACGTCTGCGCCGCCAGCCGCCTGGCCTCGGAGACCATGATCGGCTCGGCCGGGAACACCTGCTCACAGGAGGCAAGCTCGTCCGAGGAGGACTTCGCCACCAAGATGGCCATGTCGTCGTCGATGTCGCCGGGAACCGCGTACTCGGCGGCGGTCGCCACCACGTCGGCGTCCCCGCTGGCCGCCGCGCCGCGGATCGCGTGCCGGAGCATCTCGGTGGCCTCGCCCTCCGAGTAGTGCCCGGCGCCGTCGGCCCGGCTGCGCCGGTCGGTGAGGCCGTCGGTATAGAACACCAAGATGGCGCCCGGCGGGACGATGATCGTCTCTTCCTTGTAGGTAGGCAGGCCGCGGATGCCCTTGCCGCGCACGCCGAGCAGCACGCCCTTGTGCCGGAACTCGAGCTGCCGCGCCTCGCCGTCGCTGACCAGCATCGGGCCGTCGTGACCCGCGTTCGCGAACGTCAGCTCCCTGGACCAGGCGTCGTAGATCATGTAGATGCAGCTGGCCGTCGGCGGGTCGCCGCCCGGCCCGTCCGGCGCGCCGGACGGCGCCAGCGCCCGGCACCACTCGTCGAGCTTGCGGAGGATGTCGGCGGGCGCCTTCTCGTCCTGGGCGAACGCGCGCAGCGCGGCGCGCAGCTGGCCCATGATCGCCGCGGCCCGCGCGCCGCGGCCCTCGACGTCGCCGATGACGATGCCAACCCGGCCCGCGGCCAGCGGGATGATGTCGTACCAGTCGCCGCCCACCTGGGTCTGGATGCCCTGTCCCTGGGTCTCAAGCGGCTTGGCCGGGACATACCGGCAGGCCACCTCCAGGCCGTCCAGCTCCGGTATGGCCTGCGGCAGCAGGCTCTTCTGGAACGCCAGGGCGGTCTGCCGCTCGGTCTCGAAGAGCATTGCGTTGTCGATGGCGATCGCGACTCTGCTAGCAATTGCGCCGATCAGGTCGCGGTCCGGCGTGTCGTAGTGCCGCTCGGTGCGCTCGGTCAGGCGGGAAAGGGCCATGCTCATCACGCCGAGCAGCACACCCCGCGCGTACAGCGGCGCCGCGACCACCGAGGTCAGCCCGGCCTCGTCGGCGGCGGACATGGACTCCGGGCTCGGCGCCGGATATCGCTCGTCCTCCAGGTCGCTGACGATGATCGTGTCAAGGTGCGACATCGCCTGCTGGCAGAAGTGCCCCTCCGGGTAGTGGATCTGCTCGCCGACCTGCGCCCACGTGCCCGGGGGCGGTGTCCAGTCGCTGGCGTGCCGCTGCACCCGCCGGATCAGCGCCTCGCCCTGGTACAGGTCGATGAAGCAGTGGTCGGCGAACTGGGGCACGAGCATCTCGGCCACGTGCCGCAGCGTCGCGCCGATTTCCAGCGAGCCCGCGAGCCGCTCGCCGATCCGCTCCAGCAGCGCGAGCCGGTCCTCCTCGCTGCGCCCCGCGCGCTGGCTCACCTCACGGGCGAGCATCACGACGCCGTCGATGTCGCCGCTCGCGTGCCGCAGTGGCACGGCGATGGCGCGCAGCAGCGCGCGCGTGCCGTCCGGGCGCTTGCTCTCGAACGTGCCCTCCCAGGACCGCCCGCGCAGCGCCAAGGCGGTTAGATCCTCCACCTGCCGCAGGTCGGTTTCCGCGACGATGCCAAGCGAGAGCAGCGGCTGCCCGGCCAGCCCGGCCGCGCTGTCCGGCACGCGGAACAGCCGCGCCGCGTACTCGTTCATGTAGAGCAGGTTGCTCAGCCGGTCCGCCACGATGACCGCGATATCGGCCATGCTGAGGACCATGTTCGCGGGGAGGTACGCCTCGAAGGCGGCCTCGTCCCAGCTACCCCATGCCGTCATGCACGCGCTCCGCAGGGGACACGAACACATGCGATGCGATCTGGTCAGGAAGTTCCACCGAGCCGTTGTCCGCGGATTGACCAGCCGTCACTCGGACACCATGCTCGCCGGTCATGAGTATCACCTCACGTCCGGGTTGTATCCCGGCACGCCTGAGTTTAAGCATCAAAACCAGATCACTTTGTATCTGCTCGCTTATCCGCTGCACCACGACGCGGACGGGGACAGCGGACGCGATGCCGGACATCGTCTCACCAGCCTCCGCGGTCGCGGCCAGCACACGCTGCCGCACGTATTCCGGCAGTTCGAGCTCGAGCAGTCCGGGGATGAGGTTGCCGTGCGGGCAGACCACCGGGTAGTCGAGCAGCTCGAGCACCCGGCGCTCCACGTTCTCCGAGATCACGTGCTCCCAGCGGCAGGCCTCGATGTGCACCTCTTCCCAGGGCAGCCTGATCACCCCGACCAGCAGGCACTCGGCCAGCCGGTGCTTGCGCATGACGCGGGTGGCCAGCGTCCGGCCGGAGTCGCTGAGGGCCAGCTGCCGGTCGTTCTCGACATGCAGCAGCCCGTCCCGCTCCATCCGCGCCACGGTCTGGCTGACGGTCGGCCCGCTCTGCGCCAGCCGCTCGGCGATCCGGGCACGGAGCGGCACGATGCCCTCTTCTTCCAGCTCGAAGACCGTGCGGAGGTACATCTCCGTCGTGTCAATGAGCCCGTGCGCTGTCAACTCCTCATCCTCCTGCAAGTGATGCTATGCCGCAGAGCCCTCGCAGGTGGAAACAGCGCGGTAGGAGGCCCATGTTCCCTCGTCACGGCGACAGTCGTTCGATCATCCACTGCTCGCCGGCACGACGGTAGCGGAGGCGGTCGTGCAGCCGGAACTGCCCGGCCTGCCAGAACTCCACTGTCTCCGGCGTCAGCAGGTACCCGCGCCAGAAGTCCGGCATCGGGATCACCGATCCCTGCGGCCAGCGGCGCTCCAGTTCGGCAGCCCGCTCGTCCAGCTGCTTGCGGGACTCCAGGACGGTGGACTGCCTGCTTGCCCAGGCCGCGAGCTGGGAGCCGCGCGGCCGGGACCGGTAATAGGGCTCGCTCTGTTCCTGGGTCAGCATGGTGACGGCCCCCTCGGCGGTGACCTGGCGCTGCATCGCGAACCACGGGAAGACCACGCACGCCCGGGGGTTGGCGGCCAGGTCCTGTCCCTTCCGCGAGGTCCGGTTGGTGTAGAAAGTGAACCCTTCCTGGCCGTGTCCCTTCAGCAGCACGGTCCTGGCCCGGGGAAGGCCCAGCGCGGACACGGTTGCGAGGACCATCGCGGTCGGTTCGGGGAGCACCCCGGCGGCGTCGGCCATCCAGCGGGCGAACTGTTCCATAGGGTTATCGGCCATTCCATCCAGCGACAAGCCGCGGGCATCGCGATCACTCTGTGTCATGTTCGAATGGTAATGATCCTCACACGAGTTTCGGGCACGTGCACGGCGAGAAGGACGGTTGAATGGAGGGGATCTCGGCAGGGATCTCGGCAGGGAGGAGCTTCGATGTCTGACTTCAAGGCCGGTCTTGAAGGGGTTATCGCCTTCGAAACGGAAATCGCCGAACCGGATAAAGAGGGCGGCGCGCTGCGGTACCGCGGAGTCGACATCGAGGAGCTCGCAGGGCACGTCTCCTATGGCCACGTCTGGGGCCTGCTTGTGGACAACGCGTTCGCGCCCGGCCTGCCGCCCGCCGAGCCGTACCCGATTCCGGTGCACTCCGGTGACATCCGGGTGGACGTGCAGAGCGCGCTGGCCATGCTGGCTCCGGCCTGGGGCCTGCGGCCGCTGCTGGACATCGGCGACGAGCAGGCCCGAGAGGACCTGGCCAGGGCCTCGGTGATGGCGCTGTCGTTCGTGGCCCAGGCGGCCCGCGGCGTTGGCCTGCCGATGGTGCCGCAGCGCCGGGTCGACGAGGCGGCGACGATCACCGAGCGGTTCATGATCCGCTGGCGCGGCGAGCCGGACCCGCTGCATGTCAAGGCCGTCGACGCGTACTGGAGCTCCGCCGCCGAGCACGGCATGAACGCCTCCACGTTCACCGCCCGGGTGATCGCCTCCACGGGCGCCGACGTGGCCGCGGCGCTGTCCGGTGCGGTGGGCGCGATGTCCGGTCCGCTGCACGGCGGCGCCCCCGCCCGGGTGCTGCACATGATCGAGGAGGTCGAGCGGACCGGCGACGCCAATGCTTACGTGAGCTCGGTGCTCGACCGTGGCGAGCGGCTGATGGGCTTCGGCCACCGGGTGTACCGGGCCGAGGACCCGCGCGCCCGCGTGCTTCGCCGCACCGCGAAGGCACTGGGCGCGCCGCGGTTTGAGGTGGCGCTGGCCCTCGAGGAGGCCGCGCTGGCCGAGCTGCGGGCTCGCCGGCCGGACCGGGTCCTCGAAACGAACGTGGAGTTCTGGGCCGCGATCGTGCTGGACTTCGCCGAGGTGCCCGCGCACATGTTCACCTCGATGTTCACCTGTGCCAGGACCGCCGGCTGGGCCGCGCACATACTCGAGCAGAAGCGCACCGGCAGGCTCGTCCGGCCCGCCGCCCGCTACACCGGCCCGGCGACGCGTTCGGTCCGCGACGTACCCGGCGCTGCCGAGGTTCTGGACCGCTAGCTGGGGAATGCCTGAGGATCGCGACGCTCGCCTGGCGTGTCCGGGCATTGCCGATAGGCTGCATGGATGGGAACTCTCGTGATCCCGGCACAGCTCAGGCCGTCGGATGGACGATTTGGCAGCGGCCCGAGCAAGGTGCGTGAGGAACAGCTGACCGCGCTTGCCGGGTCCGGACGCGCCTACATCGGCACATCCCACCGCCAGTCGCCGGTCAAATCCCTGGTACACCGGATCAGGGCCGGGCTGGCCGAACTGTTCGCGCTGCCCGACGGCTATACGGTCGTGCTGGGAAACGGCGGCACGAACGCGTTCTGGGAAGCGGCGGCGTTCGGGCTGATCAGAGAGCACTCCCAGCACCTGAGCTTCGGCGAGTTCTCGGCCAAGTTCGCCGGCATCACCGGCCGGGCCCCGTGGCTGTCCCGGCCGACCGTGGTCGACTCCGCCCCCGGCACGCATCCTCTGCCGTACCCGGAGCCCGCGGCGGACGTATATGCCCTGACCCACAACGAGACCTCGACCGGCGTGGCGATGCCGATCGCCCGCGTGCCGGGCGCGGACCCGGGGTCGCTGGTCATCGTCGACGCCACCAGCGGAGCGGGCGGCCTGCCGGTGCGGGCCGCGGACTTCGACGTCTACTACTTCTCCCCGCAGAAGTGCTTCGGCTCCGACGGTGGCCTGTGGGTCGCCCTGATGTCGCCCGCGGCGGTCGACCGGGTCCAGGAGATCGCGGCCAGCGGCCGGTACATCCCGGACTTCCTGTCGCTGCGCATCGCGCTGGAGAACTCGGCCAAGGATCAGACGTACAACACCCCGGCCGTGACCACGCTGTTCCTGCTGGCCGAGCAGATCGAGTGGATGCTCAGCCAGGGCGGCCTGCCCTGGGCGGTGCACCGCACGGCCCAGTCGGCGGCCACGCTGTACGGCTGGGCGGCGCGGACCAGCTACGCCACCCCGTTCGTCAGCGACCCGGCGCAGCGGTCCCAGGTGGTCGGCACGATCGACATCAGCGCGCAGGCCGGGGAGCTGTCCGCGGACGAGATCGCGGCCACGCTGCGCGCGAACGGGATCGTGGACACCGAGTCGTACCGCAAGCTGGGCCGTAACCAGCTGCGCATCGCCATGTTCCCCGCGATCGACCCGGCGGACGTGGCGGCACTCACGTCCTGCATCGACTACGTGGCGCAGCAACTCGGCGGCGGCTGAGCCGTGAGACACTGGTCGCATGGCGCGATCAACGATCGATCCGGCGGGGCCGTCCCGCACCGCTTTAGCGCACCATGGCACGGGCGCGGGCACGGGTACGGCCGCGGGTGAGACCATGCGGCTCTTCGTTGCCATCGCACCGCCCGCCGGAGTGCTCGATGAGCTTGAGGAGCTGGCCGCGCCGTTCCGGCTGACGCGCCAGGACCTGCGCTGGACGAACAGGAGCGCGTGGCACGTCACGCTGGCCTTCCTCGGTGAGATGCAGGAAGCCAAGCTTGATGATCTGCTGCCCAGGCTTGAACGTGCGGCGCGGCGGCACTGTGAGATCGGCCTTGCGTTCGCCGGGGCCGGCGCGTTCCCCGTCCCCAAGCGGGCCAACGTGCTGTGGAGCGGCCTCGCCGGCGACCAGCGCGCGCTAGCCAGCCTGGCCGCCTCGGTGGCCGCCGGGGCCAGGCGCGCTGGCGCGCCGCCGCCGGACAAGGGCAGGCGTTTCCAGCCGCACCTCACGCTTGCCCGCTGCCGGCTGCCCGCCGACGTGACCGGAATCGTCGCGGAGCTGGCCGGCTATCAGGGCCAGGAATGGCAGGCGGACCGGATCCACCTGGTTCGCAGCCACCTCGGCGGCAGCAAGCCGCCCAGCTATTCGACGGTGGCCTGGTGGCCGCTGCGCAGACCTGCCCCAGCCCCGGCCGACGTCACGACGACTGGCTGAGCTTCTCCAGGATGGGTACCGCCGCGCGTAGCGTGGCCCGCTCCTCGACGCTGAGCCCGGCCATCTGCCGGGCGAGCCAGGCGTCCTTGCGGCGCCGCACCCGCTGAACCAGGGCGCGGCCTTCCTCGGTGACGGTGAGGATCGCTTGGCGGCGGTCGGTCGGATGCGGTGTCCGGAGCACCAGGGCGCGCTCCTCGAGCACCGCGATCACCCGCGTCATCGACGGCGGCTGCACCTTCTCGTGCTCGGCCAGTTCTCCAGGCGTCATGGCCTGGTGCTTCTCCAGCGCGGAGAGGGCGGCCAGCTGGGTTTCCGACAGCACCGCCTCGGTCATCCCGGAGGACGTCCGCTGGGCACGCAGACGCCGCGCGAGCCTGCTCACCGAGATCCTGAGCGCGGTGGCCAGCCCGGCGTCGGTCCTGGTCTTCGTCATTGTCATCTGCGTGAACCCCTGTCGGACACCCGACGGTGTGCCCTAAGTACACCACATCCGGACACCCGCCAGGGTCACGCCAACGGCCTGGTGAACGCTGAGGTTCATGCGGCAATTGTGACTCCAGCGATACTCTGCCGCGCGACCAGCCTGGCCTCCCGCCGCGCCATTCCTCAGCCCGCCGCGCCATTCCTCAGCCTCCCGCGCGAGCCCTTACCCTCCCGCGCGAGCCCTCACCCTCCCGCGCGAGCCCCCACCCTCCCGCGCCAACCCCCACCCTCCCGGGCGAGCCCCCACCCACGCGAGCCCCCACCCTCCCGCGCGGCTCACGAGGTCCGTGCGACTTCTGTTACCCAAGAGGTGACGTACCGTGTTGAAAAAGGGCCTCGTGGCAGAAAAGGCGCCAGATTCGGCGCCTTTTCTACCAAGAAGCACTTTTCTAACACCTAAGCCACTCGCCGCACCGGACATACGGCGCGAAACGGGCCGGTCACGCGCGAGGCGGCGCCGTTGCACGCCGCGCGGCGATCCGACAAGGCTGACATATGGTGCGAAACGGGCGGGTCAGAAACCCCGGGCGGGGGTGCGAGCCGGGGGTGCGGAGCGGGAGGCGGGGGCGCGGAG
>Ga0070714_100000931_pt1 | contig 20787 bp, 16 predicted proteins | sample LARL83metaG_FD_65450 | JGI IMG/M metagenome (GOLD analysis project Ga0070714, IMG submission 65450) | Corn, switchgrass and miscanthus rhizosphere microbial communities from Kellogg Biological Station, Michigan, USA - LAR L8-3 metaG | ecosystem: Host-associated > Plants > Roots > Rhizosphere ... | reverse complement strand
TTCTTGTGGCGGTCGATGCCGTTGCCCGCGATCATGCAGCCCGACGACCCGTTGGCGACCGCGATGCCGACCAGGTTGTTGTAGATGTCGTTGTTGGTGACGTGGGCGATGGCCGCCGAGTTCGCCGGCGAGGACGCGCCCCAGTTCTGCGTGGCGGTGGTGCCCAGGCAGATGCCGGCCCGCGCGTTGCTGCCGCAGATGCAGCCCGCGATGGTGTTGTCCGACCCGGCCACCGTGACGCCGTCGCCCGTGAGCGAGTAGTTGAACACGCTGTTCTGGACGGTGTTCGCGCGCCGGTTCCGCCCGAGGTAGACGTTCGACTCCGGGTTGGTGTGGAAGTAGCAGCGGTCGACGATGATCTGGGCTTCCTGGCCTTCGCGCCGTCGGCGACGTAGAGCCCGCAGCCCTTGCTGTTGTTGTTCTTGTTCCCGTCGATGGCCAGGTCGCGGATGCGACTGTAGTTGGCGCCGTCGGGGGCGAGCAGCAGGTGCTTGTTGGTGTTCGCGATGCGGACGAGCACGGACGAGCCGGAGATGGTGTTGTTGTCGGGGTAGGTGCCCGACGACACGCCCTGCAGGACCGACCCCGTCCGCAGCACTAGCTGGCTGACCCGGTAATTGGCGTCCGGGAAGAAGACCACCGCGCCGGTCTTGTGCCCCTGGTCGATCGCGGCCTGGATCACCTTCGTGTCGTCGGTTTTGTCGTCGCCCTTCGCGCCGAACGTGATCACATTGATGGCACTGGGGTTACTGGCCATGGCTAATCCTCCGAGATGGCGTTTCCGGTCTGGTTGCTGTCCCCGCCCAGGTCGACGTGATCGCGGATTGACGGGAACTGGAGTTGGCAGCGCGTATGACCTCCGCCCCGGCCGGCGCGGCTGACCCGGACGTCAATCGCCTCGTCGGCGGTCGGCGGGACCTGCGCTGGCGGGGCCTGCTGCGGGAGGGAAGAGTCTCCGCTCGGGCTTGCTTCCGTGGCGGGCCGCACGGCCGGAAGCAGCGGCATAGCCGCGGCCAGCCCCCCGTACTTCAGTGCCTGCCGCCTGGACATGCCGGATCGCTCGGTCATAGCTTTGCCCCCTGAGTCTGCCTGTTGACGTCTCTGACGCGGCAGGGAAGACACCGCGCTTCCCGCTTGCACTACGAACAGTGATCTTCTTATCACTCTCTGTAGTTAGTGTCTAGGCCGCAGGCGGCCGCGCTTGGCTCGCCGCTGCCCTGAGCGGAACCGCTGGCCGGGAGTGGAGTACCGAACGTACGGTGAGGCACGTGAGCGACACCGACTCCGGACTGGTGCGGCAGGTGGGGGCTGGCGGGGTACGGCTCGCCTACCGGACCTGGGGACTGGCGGGAGCGCCGCCGGCCGTGCTGCTGCACGCGCTCGGCGAGCAGTCGTCCGACTGGACGGCGGTCGCGTCCGCGCTCCTCATCGCCGGCGGCCCGGACAGTCACATCGACCAGGGCCAGCTCGCCGAGATGGCCACCCTGATCCCGGACTGCGAGCTGATTACGATCCCGGCCGGGCACCTGGTGCACGCCGTCCGGACAGCAGAGTTCACCGCCGCGGTGAACAGTTTCCTCCGCGACCGCTGAACCAACGCGCTATCGCGTTAGCATGCTCGCAGCCTCCGGTGCGGAGGCGGCCTGGGATCCGGGTGGGTGGGGGCAATGAACTTTGCGGACGAGCCGGTCATGACCGTGTACGGGGCCCCGTGGTGCCCGCACTGCAAGCGGGTGAAGAAGTTCCTCGCCGCCCACCGGGTCCGCTACGCCAACATCGACATTGACACCGAGCCGCAGGCGATCGACAAGCTCAAGGAGCTGCAGGACGGCGGGCAGATCATCCCAACCGTGGTCTACCCGGACGGAACGCACGAGGTGAACCCGAGCGACGAGGCGCTTGCCCGTCGCATCGGCCTGACCCTCGAAGCCGACCGGGCCGCCTACGACCTGGTCATCGTGGGGGGCGGGCCGGCCGGGCTGGCCGCCGCGATCTATGCCGCCCGTGAGGGCATCGACGCGATCGTCGTGGACGCGAGCGCCCTGGGCGGCCAGGCCGGGATCAGCGACAAGATCGACAACTACCCGGGGTTCCCTGACGGCATCTCCGGCGGCGAGCTGGCCGACCGGTTCGTGGCCCAGGCGCGCCGGTACGGAGTGGAGCTCGTCTCCGCGGTATCGGTCACCGCCGTCGAGCACGATCACGATGACCTGGTTACCTCGCTGTCCTCCGGCCAGCAGCTCACCTCCCACGCCGTGATCGTGGCCACCGGCTCGACGTACAAGCGCCTCGACGTTCCCGGCGAGGAGAGCCTCCTCGGCGCCGGCGTCCACTTCTGCGCGACCTGTGACGGGCCTTTCTACAAGGGGGCCGACGAGGTCGTGGTGATCGGCGGCGGTAACTCGGCCCTGGAGGAGGGCCTGCACCTGTCGGAGTTCGCCAAGAAGGTCCGGGTGCTGGCCCGCTCCGGCCTGACCGCCTCGCCCGTGCTCCAGGAGCGCGTGCGGTCCGACCCGCAGTTCGACATCCGCACCGGCGTGGACATCGTGGAGCTCGAGGGCGAGCGGGGCCGGTTCGCCGCGGTCGTCGCCCGCGACCGGGACAGCGAGGAGGTCTTCCGCTTCCCGGCCGCCGCTGCCTTCGTATTCATCGGGCTGAAGCCCAACAACGGATTCCTGAGCCATGCCGTGGAACGTGACGCCGGCGGCTTCCTGGTCACCGGCCCCACCATGGAGACGTCCATGGCGGGCGTCTTCGCCGCTGGCGACGTGCGCTCGGGATCGACCAAGCAACTCGGCTCCGCGGTCGGCGACGGGATCGCCGCCCTGCTCATGACCCGCCGCTACCTCGAAGCTCATCACCACAAGGCGGCACCGGTAACTCCTGCGTGGAAGTGAGATCACCCGGCCCCGGTATCCAGGTATCTCAGCCCGATGCCATCCCGGCGCCGGCCGGGCAGACCGGCTCCTGGATCAGGTTGCCGAGCGGCACCGAGTCCATCCGGTCCGGCATGCCGCACATCTCGGTCCCGGGGAAGATGATGACGTGGTGCAGGGACGCCCACCAGCGGTAGACACCGCTGGGAGAGCCGGTACCGGTCACCACGGCCAGCATCCGGCCCACGTCCGTGGTCCACACGAGGTACTGCCATCTGCCGTGGGAGAAGCAGGCCAGCCGGCCCATGGCGGACAGCTGAGGCACCATGCCCGCGGCCATCTCGGCCACCGTGTACTGGCGCGGGTGCACCTCTTGGTGATTCCACCCGGCCTCGGCGTAGGAAGCGCCGGTCGCGCCGCAGGATGCCGCGGTGTTCTGCGTGAGGGTGCCGGTCCCGTCGAGTGAGCCCACCGACGACGCGTAGGCGCCGTACAGCGCGGCGAGCGTGGGGTAGGTGCGGAAGGTGACCTGGAAGATCTGCGGAGCCGGGGAGGAGCAGCTGATGACTTGCTCGCCGGGCGTCGTTGAGGTTCCCGGCCGGCACTTCACCGCCGGGACCAGGCCCCTGGGCACGGAGCAGTTGTTAGCGTCCGCCAGCACGCCGGCGAGGGCGGCCGGCCCGTTGGCTCCGTTACCTGGCTGCTCCCTGGTGCAGTTGTTCGCGCTGGCGGCCATGGACATTCCCGGGCTGGCGCTCGATGACGGGCTTGCGGTCATCGCGGGGCTGCCGCTCATGGGGCGGCTGGCGCCCGCGGACGGGCTCGTGGTCACCGCGGGCCTGGCGCTCATCGCGGGCCTCGCGCTCGTCGCGGGGCTCGCGCTCGTCGTGGCCGGGCGGGTGGCCGCCGGGGCGGAACCAGTAGCCGCGGCATTCCTGGTGCCTCCGGTCAGGCCCAGCGTCACGCCGGCCGTGGTCCCCGCGACAAGGACGAGCGCGGCGAGGGCCGGCAGCCACCCGCGCCCGCGCTCCCGGCCCGGCCAGGACCAGCGGCCGGGATCCGGCAGCCACCCGGGACGCCGCTCCCAGCGCGGCACGAACCGGAGAACGGGATCCGGCCGGTCCGGCGGCGGCGTCAGCGGGGTATCCGGTGGTCCCGGCACCAGGCTGTCCGGTTCCGGTGCGCCAGTCTCCTCGCGGGCGGCCTCCGCCGGGTCGGCGGCCGCACCGGGAGCGGGCAGTGGAAGGCTGGCCAGCACCGGACCGTACGGTGGCGCAGGGTAGGAGACCGGCCGCAGCAGCGGCGATCCCTCGGCCGATCGCGGATCTGCCAGGGGGCCGAGGGCCCGCCGGGCCGCGGCGACGAACTCGCGGCAGTTCTCGAACCGGTCGCCGGGATGCGCGGCGAGTACCTGGGCGAACACCGCGTCGACGGCCGCCGGCAGGTCGGGACAGAGCGCGGTCGGCGGGACAGGCTCGTTGACCGCCGTTCCCGCCTCACTCCCGGACGGCAGGCAGCCGGTCAGGCATTCGAACAGCACGCAGCCGAGCGAGTACTGGTCCGCGGCGGCACCCGCCGGAAGGCCGCGGAGCTGCTCGGGGGCCAGGTAATCGAGCGAGCCGGTCAGCCTGGCCAGGTCAGCCGGCTGTCCGGTGACCCCGAAGTCCGTGACGTAGACGCGGTCGAGCCCGGCACCGTCGGCTCCGGGCTCGACGAGCAAGTTCGCCGGCTTGATGCCACGGTGGACCAGGCCGTGCCGGTGCGCGGCGTCCAGCGCCCGGGCGGCCTGGCCGATAAGGAACACCGACCGTTCGGCGGCCAGCCGTCCGTGCTCCTGAAGCATTTGCCGCAGGTCGGCCCCTGTCACGCAGCGCATCGCCAGGTAGACCAGGCCGTCACTCGATCCGATGTCGTGAATGGGAATCACGTTCGGGTGGCTCAGCGATGCGGCGATGCTGGATGCCTCGAGGAACCGGGTCCGCGACTCGTCGTCGGCCAGCGACGGATCCAGCACCTTCAGCGCGATCACGGCGCCGAGGTACGGGTCCTCGGCCAGGAACACGGTGCTCGTATCGCCCTTGCTGACCACCCAGACCAGGCGGTACCCGGCGAATTCCGTCCCGGCAGCCGGCATCACGGCCATCCGATCACCCTCCAGACAGGAATGTGACAGACCGTCAGTAATAGGGTGGAACGGGACGGACAGTCACATATATGTGAATGCGGACAGCTACCGTAACATGACTGCACGAATACCGCTAGCGGGACGACGTTTAGCCCGTGGTGCCTGGGTTTTCTAACGTGCCGCGGCGAGGCCGGTCAGGACGGTGCTGGCCGGGGCCCGTTGCCGGGCCCGGCCAGTAGAGCATCTCCAGTCCGGTGACGCCGCAGATACCCACCAGTGCCCGCATTATGAGGGGTTCGAGTTCCTCGCGGATGGCAGGCAGGTGGAGCCGGGCGAGTGCGCTCTTGTCCGCGCGGTAGCGGGCCACCCCGCAAGGATGGCGTCGGCGGTCAGGCGGGCAGCTTCTCGCCGCTGTGAGATGCCGTGCCTGCCGTTACGATGTGTATGACCGCTGCGCGGGTAATCGCGTGGCATGCCTGCTCGGCTGAGCGGAAGATGAGCGAGCCCACGTCGATGCCTGTGCTTGGAGCGATGGTGATCACTCCGCCGGGCGATGGTTCGGGGAACTCGCTGACGCCGTGCGAGCGCATGCAGGCCGCGTAGGCCACCCCGGCGGCCTCGGCTTGGCTGGTCTCCTGGGACGTGCCGGACGAGTGATGCGACCTTGTTATTGCAGCGGATGACATGTCCGGGGCGCGTGAGCAGGCCGAGGCGAGGACCGCGACGCCGCCGACTGCGGCCGCTGCCAGGACACTGGCCAGTGCCCGGATGGGCGGCACGGGAAGCGGGCGCGGCCGCCTGGACCCGGGCTGCCGTGCAGCGGGCACGCCCCGGGCACGCGGCATGCGGTGCGCCGGGAGTGCCGGGCTCAGCCGCTGCGATAGCCACGCCGTCGCGTCGCCGGCAGCGAGCTGCCCGGATGCCAGCGCGCCGATGACCACCGCGGTGGTAGCCGGCTGGTCCAGGTCGGCCTGCCATCCGTTGAGCGCGAGGAGCTGCAGCCCGGCGGAGACCGCGACCTGCTGTGCCTGGCGCGGGAAGGGGCGGTGGCGCAGCAGGGCGTGCACCAGGCCGATGCAGGCTGCCGCTGCCGCGTCGCGGTCGGGCAGTGCCGCGCCCGGTTCCCTCCACGGAGGCAGCGCCTCGGCGAGCGCGGCCTGCGCGGCGGGGATGTCCATCTCGGCTAGCACGGCGCCGGTGCTGACGCTGAGCGTCCGCGCGGCGATGACGACGAGGTCGGCGGCATCGAGCATGGTCACTGCTGCTCGTCTTGCAAGAGGTCGAGCAGGCGCTGGTGGCGGGCCAGGTTGTCCTCGAGCATGCGGCGGAACCGCTTGTCCTTGCGGCGCGCCTGGACCAGCGCGGCGATCGCCTCGCGCGCCACGTCGGACACCGAGCGGCCTTCCACTTCCGCGACGGTCGCCAGCAGGTCGGCCAGGTCAGGATCGAGCCGCAGCACCATGTTCTTGGTGCGGCCCTTGTCGGCGCTGGCGTGTTCCAGGTTCACCATGACGCATCCATGATATCGAGATATCCCGTCTCTGGACGAGCGCGAACCACGCGAGCCCGGCCGCGGTCGCCGCGACCGCGGTGAAAAAGTTCAGCCGCATCCCCAGCAGGTAGGCCGAGGAGTCAATCCTGATCGTTTCCTCGAAGATCCGGTACCCGGAGTAGCCCGCCACGTACAGGGCGAACAGGCCCTGGGGCCTGATGCGGCGGTGGTGGCCAAGCCAGACGAGCACCGCGGCCAGCGCCAGGTCGAAGGCCAGCTCGTACAGGAACGACGGCTGGAAGGTGGCGAATCTCAGGTCCGCCGCGGGGAGGCCCCCGTGCAGCCGCGCCGCCGGGCTGATCTCCACTGCCCATGGCAGGCTGCTCGGCTTGCCGAACAGCTCCTGGTTGAAGTAGTTGCCGATGCGCCCGGCCGCCTGCGCGACCAGCAGCGCCGGGGTGACCGCGTTCATGAACAGGCCGGCACTTGCCCCGGCCCGGCGCACCCGCCACACCCCGACCAGGGTCCCTGCCGCTATCCCGCCCCACACGCCAAGGCCGCCGTCCCAGACGGCCAGCGGCCCCCACCACGCGCGGGGCGTGATGTCGAACGGCGTGGTGAGGTCGAAGTAGACCCGGGCGCCGATGATCCCCGCCGGGATCCCCCACCCGGCGACGTCGTACACCAGCTCGCGGTCACCGCCCGCCGCGACCCAGCGCCTGACGGATATGTACAGCGCGAGCGCGATCCCGACCGCGTACGTCATCCCGTAGAAGTGGACGAGCAGCGGGCCCAGGTGGACGCCGGGGACAGCCGGGGTTGGGATAAATGCGGGTCCGGCAGGCAAGAACGCCGCGGCCAGGTGACCGGTCACCGGGAGCTACCGTCCAGCCGCGGATCGCGGAGGGCTTGGGAGGCCATCACTGATTGCATGATATCTAGATATCATGCAATCAAGCTGTAAGCCAGCCGTGAGGAACGCCGCTGCCAGCCGGCCGGCCTGACGACCCGGGGCCACATTGTGCAGTGGCGCAGATTTGGCGGCGGAAAATCTCGATCAAACAACCTTGCGTAGCAGCAAATCATCTCATTACGGTGCTAATACGGCTGACAGGAGCATCGGTACCGGCCATCCGGCTAGCTGTCCCAGTGAAAGCCATGGTTCCGGACGACCAGACGGGCGTCACGCGCCTGAAGAGTCGGCGAGGCAGGACCGCTGCGACGGCGCGACCGCGGGAGCTGGTATGGCTGAGATAGTGCTGGGGCTGGCTTCCTCGCACACGCCCCAGATGAGCACGTCGGCGGATTTCTGGGAGGAGCATGCCGCCCGCGACGAGCGCAACACCCGGCTGCTCGGCCGTGACGGCCGTTACCACAGCTACGACGAGCTGCTGGCCGACGCCGACCCGCGGCTGGCCGGCGAGCTGGAGGCCTCGGTCTGGCCGGCGGTGCCCTGGGCGGCCTGTCGTTCGAACTGCTCGACTACATCCCGGCCTACCGGTCGCTGGCCGGGACCGGTTGCGGCATGGCGTTCGCCGCCTGGAACCGCGACCACGCGGCCCGCCCCGTGCTTGAGGCAACCGAGGAGACAACAGCCTGATGATCATCGACGTCCACGGTCATGTCAGCGCTCCCGACGCGCTGTACGCCTACAAGGCCAACGTGCTGTCCCACCGGGGCGCGCACGGCCGCGGCCGCGTGGCGGTAACCGATGACCAGCTCAGGGCCGCCGTCGAGGCGCCTGGCGGCGCGTTCGGTATCTCCCACCTCGAGCACCTCGACACCGCCGGCATCGACGTCCAGCTGATCTCGCCCCGCCCGTACACGATGATGCACTCAGAAGAGCCCGCCAGGATCGTGCAGTGGTTCATTGAGGAGACCAACAACGTCATCCACCGGGTCTGCGGCCTCTACCCCGACCGCTTCCTGGGGATGGCCGGCCTGCCGCAGTCACCCGCGACCGGCCCGGCGGCCTGGGCAGGCGAGCTGCGCCGCTGCGTCACCGAGCTCGGCTTCGTCGGCGCACTGATCAACCCCGACCCGATGGAGGGCCTGGGACCGCCGCTGCCGGGACTCGGCGACCGCTTCTGGTACCCGCTGTACGAGGCGTTCTGCGAGCTGGACGTGCCCGCCCTGATCCACTCGGCGGGGTGCCGGCCGCCGGCCAGGGAAAGCTACAGCCTGCACTTCATCCTGGAGGAGACGATCGCGGTCGCCAGCCTGCTCGGCTCCGACGTGCACAAGGACTTCCCCTCGCTCAAGCTGATCGTCTCGCACGGCGGCGGCGCGATCCCGTACCAGGCCGGGCGGTTCATGCCCGCCGCCGCGCGCAACCCGGGCTCGATGAGCTTCCACGACAAGCTCCGCACCCTGTGGTACGACACGTGCCTCTACACCCGCGACGCCATCGAGCTGCTGATTCGCACCGTCGGCGCGGACCGCTGCCTGTTCGGGTCGGAGAAGCCGGGCACCGGCTCGGTCCGCGACCCGGCGACCGGCCGCTGGTACGACGACATCCGGCTGCTCATCGACGAGATCGACTGGCTGCCCGATGCCGACCGGGCCCGGTTGTTCGAGGGCAACGCCGCCGCGCTGTTCGGCCTCGCCGGGCTGCGGGCCACAAACCCCCGCGAAGCCGGCTAGCGGTGTCCGCCGCGACCACCGATCTGCGGGGGCCCGCCGGCCGGGCTCGGGTCACCGGCCGGCGGCGGGCGTCGCCTGCCCTGATCCTGCTGTGCCTGCTCTCCCTCGGCCTGTTCGTCTGGCCGGTGGTGATGCTCGCCTACGGGGCCTTCAGGACCGCCCCGCCCGGCTTCGGTCACGCCACCTGGTCAGTATCCGGGTTCACGGCGACGCTATCGAACGGAGGCGTGTGGCACGCGTTCGCGAACTCGCTGATCCTGTCCGGCGCCACCGTCCTGATCTCCACCGCGCTCGCGGTGTACCTCGCCTGGACGGTCGCGCGGACGGCCACCCCGCTGCGCCAGGTCGTCACGCCGATGGCCGTACTGATCTTCGCCATACCGCCGCTCTTCTACGCGCTGTCCTGGGCGATGCTCGGTCAGCAGCCGGTCGGCCTGGTGGACAAGGCGCTGCACGCGATGTTCGGCGTGGCCCCGCTGAACATCCAGTCGTGGTTCGGGATGATCGGCGTCAGCGTCCTCGGCGCGACGGCCGCCGAGTACCTGCTACTGCTCGGGCCGTTCCTCGCGCTCGACCCGGCCTTCGAGGAGGCGTCGCTCGTCTGCGGGGCGAGCCGCCTCCGTTCGTTCTTCCAGATCGAGCTGCCCGCACTCGCGCCGTCGATCCTCGGCGTCATGATCCTCGGCTTCGTGCTCGGCATGGGCCTGCTCACGGTACCGCTGCTGCTTGGCGAGCCTGTCGGGATCTACGTCCTGCCGACCGCGATCTACCGCGACTACCAGGCGGTCACCCCGCCGGACTACGCCGGGGCGAGCACGCTGGCGCTCATGCTCGTCGCGATGGTGCTGATCCTGGTCGCGCTGCAGACCCGGCTGCTCGGACGGCGCAGCTTCACCACGGTGACCGGCAGGAGGAGCCAGCGAGAGCGCCTTGACATCGGCTGGCGGAAGTGGCTCGGCACCGCCGTCATCCTGATCTACGGGCTGCTAGCCCTGGTGCTACCGCTCGGCCAGTTCGTACTCGGCTCGCTCGAGTCGTATTTTGGCGTCTACTCGCACCTGTCGCTGAACAACTACTCCACGGTGCTGCATGCCCCCGGCACCAGCTCGGCCTTCGAGACGACGCTGCTGGTTGCCGTCGTCGCCGGGTTCGGCGCGTCGGCGATGGGCGTGTGGGTCGCACTCACCGCCCAGCGGTCCGCGTCACGGCTGCGGCGGCTCCCCGACCTGTCGGTCTGGGTCCTGTGGGCGGTGCCTGGGATCACCCTGAGCCTCGGCCTGATCTGGGCGTACCTTTCCGTGCCCGGACTGCGCTCGCTGTACGCCACGCAGTGGATCGTGCTGCTTGCCCTGATCGTGGGCACCACGCCGATCGCCAGCCGGGCCGTGGCCGGCCCGATCGGACAGATCTCCCGCGAGCTTGAGGAGGCGGCGCGCACCGCCGGCGCCTCGGGTTTCCGGGCCACCGTCGGCATCCTGCTGCGCCTGATCCTGCCCGCCTTCGTGGTCGCGTGGTTCATCACCGGCATCGTGTCCTCCGGCAACCTCGACATCCCGATCCTGCTCGCCTCACCCAACAACCAGACGGTACCGCTCTTGGCGTACAACCAGTTCAACGACGGGTCACTGGCCCAGGCGGCGGCGACGTTCTGCCTGCTGATCGGCATCGTCGCGGCGGCCCTGGTGCTGGCGGCCGCGATACGGCTCATGCTCCGGTTCCGGGCGGCGGGCGGGACACCGGTCCTTCCCGCGCTCCGGCGGCCGGGCCGCCTGCCTGGAAGGAGACGCTGATGTCCGCGGTCGAACTCGTCGGACTGCGGAAGTCCTACGCCGACGTGACCGTCCTTGATGACTTCAGCCTGCGCGCCAACCAGGGCGAGCTGGTGACCCTGCTCGGGCCGAGCGGCTGCGGGAAGACGACGACGCTGCGGTGCGTCGCCGGGCTCGAGCGCGCCGAGCGGGGCGAGATCCACATCGCCGAGCGCCTCGTCGCCTGCCCGGAACGCCGGGTGTTCCTGCCGCCGAACCGCCGCGACATCGGGATGGTCTTCCAGAGCTACGCCCTGTGGCCGCACATGTCCGTGTTCGGCAACGTCGCCTACCCGCTGCGGGTGCGCGGGCGCGACCGCCGCGAGCGAAACCAGGCGGTCATGGAGATACTCGAACTGGTGGGCATGGACCGCTACGCCCCGCGGCCGGTCACCGAGCTGTCCGGGGGCCAGCAGCAGCGGGTGGCCCTGGCCCGCGCGATGGTCGCCCGGCCCGCCGTCCTGCTGTTCGACGAGCCGCTGTCCAACCTCGATGCGAAGCTGCGGCGCGAGATGCGCAGGGAGATCCGCGCCGCGCACGACCGGTCCGGCGGGACGTCCATCTATGTCACCCACGACCAGGAGGAGGCGATTACTCTCTCCGACCGGATCGTGGTCATCAGGGGCGGGAAGATCGAGCAGGTCGGGACGCCGAGGGAGATCTACACCGAGCCCGCCACCCGCTTCGTGGCCGATTTCATCGGCTTCGATAACCTGCTGTCCGCCACGGTCACCGAGGTTCGCGGCGGCTCAACCGGAGTAAGGCTCGTGTCGGCGGCGGGCCCGGTGTGGACGTCCAAGGGCATCAGTTGCGCGCCAGGCACGCAGGTCGTACTGGCGGCGCGGGCCGACGACCTGGAGATCGGCCCGCTGGGCTCGCCCGGCTCGCCCGGCTCGTCAAGCGGCGGCCAGGTGGCGGGCCCCGCTGTGCACGGCGTGATCCGCTCCCGCACCTACGCCGGCGGACGCGTCGAGTACCTCGTGGCCGCAAATGGCGCCCAGGTGGTGGTGCGCGCGCCAGAAGCGGGAGCCGACGGCCTGATGGGCGTCGGCAGCCAGGTGTCGGTGCGCTTCCCCGCCGATGCCGCAGTTCTCGTCGCGGACGAGAGCCCGGCACAGGCACTCCGGGCGGCTGAGCCGGCCATCGAGCCGGTCCAGGTCCAAGGGACACTCGACGCCCAGTCGTCGACGTCATGAATCACGCTCGCCCTCGATGCGGAAAGGTAGCAAGACCGTGAAGCTGAGACAGATAATCACCGTCGGCTCGGCGCTGGCCCTGGCTGCGCTTGCCGCCGGGTGCAGCAGCTCATCGTCGTCGTCTTCGGCCTCGGCGCCCGCGACGTCGCCGAGCTCCGCCTCGTCCGCGTCGAGCCTGCAGGGCGAGCTGGGCGGAGCCGCCAACTACAGCGCGATGGAGTCGCTCTACAACCAGGCGGTCGCCGCCGGGCAGAAGAGCGTCGTGATCTACGGCCCGAGCGCCGGGAACGACATGGCGCTGTACACCGCGTTTCACAAGTCGTTCCCCGACATCACGGTGACCGGCGTCCCGGTCGTGGGGCCGCCGATGACCGCCAAGCTCAGCGCCGAGATCTCAAGCGGCAAGCACGTCGACGACATCGCCTACACCGGCAGCACCGACATGCTGGCCTATATCAAGACCGGCTGGTTCACGCCGTACAAGCCGTCAACGCTGCCCCCGGCGTCGGCGCTGGCCGCCGAGAGCTACGGCCCCGGCGACAACTTCTTCGGCTTCACCGTGGGACTGTCCGGCATGCTGTACAACACCAACTCGGTCCAGGCCAGCCAGGTCCCGATGACGTGGACCGGCCTGCTGAACCCGCAGTGGAAGAACAAGCTGGTCATGTACGACCCGACCGCCATCGGGGAGATGGACGACATCTTCGCGCACCTGGCCCTGGTTCCCGGCGACTCGGGGATGATGACCGGCCTGAAGGCGCAGAACCCGCAGCTTTCCCCGTCCAGTGACATCACCGGACCGCTGACCGCTGTCGCGCAGGGCTCGAAGAGCCTCGGGATCGGCGTGCCCTACGCGTTCTACCTGGTGGCCAAGGCGCAGGGCGCCCCGGTCAAGTTCTACCTGCTCAATGCCGATAACTACACGGTGACCCTGTACGGCGGCATCGTGAAGGGCGCTCCTCACACCCTGGCGGCGGAGCTGTACGAGGACTGGATGTACACCCCGCAGGCCGCCGCGGCCATCGCCTCGGAAGGGGGATACTCAACGGTGCTCGCCGACCCGGGCCCGGCCGGCATGCCGCCGCTGTCCGCCGTCAAGGTGTTCCCCTACATCCCGCTCAGCGGCATCCCCGCCGCCGACGGCGCCGCCATCACCCAGGCCCAGCACGTCTACGGCTGACTTGAATACATTTCAACTTTTATTAGGCTCCGGAGGTGAGGCCGGGCGACGGCGCCCCGGCAGCGGACGCCCAAGGAGGCCGCCATGACGGCCGAGAAGGAGATCCTTCAGAAGTCAAGCCGGGACCTCGGCCAGACCCGCGACGGCCTCGCGGCGTGGCTGGCCGGGAAACTGCCGGGCGGGCCGGCGCCCGAGGTGACCGAGCTGACGGCGCCGTCGACCGGCCAGTCAAGCGAGACCCTGTTCTTCACCGCCGAGTGGCATGACGGCGGCGTCCGGCGCGGCCGTCGGCTGGTCGCCCGGGTGGCCCCGCGGCCGGTGGACATGCCGGTATTCCCCAGCTATCAGATGGAGCGGGAATTCCAGGTGATCCGCCTGGTCGGGGAACTCACCGACGTCCCGGTGCCCGAGGCGGTCTGGGTCGAGCCCGACCCGGCGGCGCTCGGCACGCCGTTCTACATCATGAGCCGCGTCGACGGAGACGTCCCCGACGACATCATGTACAGCAGCGAGGGCTGGCTGTTCGATGCCACCCGCGCGGAGCAGCGGCGCGTGCAGGAATCGACCGTCAGCGCGCTGGCCGCGCTGCACGCCGTGCCCGACCCGGAGCGGAACTTCGCCTTCCTCCAGTACCCGCAGGCGGGGGAGGATCCGCTGCGTCGGCATGTCGCGCACGCCCGGGCGTGGTACGACTACGGGGTATCGCTTGGCGGCCGCTGCCCGCTCATCGAGCGGGGGTTTCGCCACCTGGACCTTAACTGGCCGGCCGACCCCGGCGAGACGGTGCTGAGCTGGGGCGATGCCCGGGTTAACAACGTGATTTACCGGGACTTCGCACCCGCCGCACTCCTGGACTGGGAGATGGCGGGGCTGGGCCCCCGCGAGCTCGACATCGCGTGGCTGGTGGGCTGCCACCGCGTCTTCCAGGAGATCGCGGGCCTGTTCGGCTCACCCGGGATGCCACACTTCCTGCGGCTGGAGGACGTCGTGGCCCAGTACCAGGCTGAGACCGGGCACCGGGTGCGCGACATTGACTTCTACCTCACGTACACGGCGATCCAGTGGGCCATCGTGTTCGTCATCGCGGGCCTGCGCCGCGTGCGCTTCGGCGAGCAGCCGATGCCCGACGACGTCCATGACCTGATCATCAACCGCGGCCCGCTTGAGCAGATGCTCGCCAGCGACCCCGGCATCACCTGAAGCACTGACCCTGAACCGCGACGCGATCAAAGGAGAGACCCGGCCGTGCCCGTGCCGATGGACGAGTACCCGATCCACCAGCTGCCGCTGTCGCTGGAGTACGTGGGAACCGGCGACCGCAACTTCTACGAACGCTGCTACTTCGCCGGCCACGACCGCACCGGCGACATGCTGCTGATCACCGGCCTGGGCGTGTACCCCAACCTGGGCGTCACTGACGCGTACGCCACCGTGCGGCGCGGGGACCGGCAGTGGGCGGTGCGGTTCTCCGACGCGCTGGGCACCGACCGGCTGAATCAGCGGGTTGGGCCGTACCGCATCGAGGTGATCGAGCCGCTGCGGCGGATCCGGGTGGCGTGCGACGGCGATGAGCACGGAATCGGCTTCGACCTCACCTGGGACGGCTCGTTCCCGGCGGTTCACGAGGCACAGCACGTTTCCAGGAACGGGCCGCGGCTCTTCCTGGACGCGTCTCGCTTCGCGCAGCTGGGGACCTGGGCGGGCGTCCTGCGCGTCGGCGGCGACGAGATCACCGTCGACCCCGCCCGCTGGACCGGGGCGCGGGACCGCTCCTGGGGCCTGCGCCCGGTGGGGGAACCAGAGCCGCCAGGGCGGCCCGCGGAGCAGGGCTCCCAGGGATTCTGGTGGGTCTACAGTCAGCTGCGGTTCGACGACTACGCCATCGTCTTGCTGGCTCAGGAGGAGCCGGATGGCTACCGCACCACGAACGACGCCGTGCGGATCTGGGGCGACGGCCGCCGGGAGCAGCTCGGCTGGCCGGAGTTCGACATCCGGTACCGCCCGGGCACCCGCCATCCCGAGCACGCCGCCATCCACCTGCGGACCCGGGGCGGTAAGCAGCTGACGATCGAGGCGGACACGCTGACCTCGGTCGCCTTGCACGTCGGGGCCGGCTACAGCGGCGACCCGGAGTGGAGCCACGGTCAGTGGAAGGGCCGGGACTGGGCGTCGGGGGCCGTGTACGACCTGACCGACCCGGCCGTCACCGCCCGCGTCCCGTACGGCGTGATCGACCACGCCTGCCGGGCCACTTGCGACGGGGCCGAAGGGTGGGGCATCTTCGAGCACGCCACCATTGGCCGCCACGAGCCGAGCGGCTTCGCCGACTTCGTGTCCGTCGCGCCCTGACCCGAGCGCCGTTTCCCGAAGCGCGCGGCCGATGTACGCTCCCGTGATGAAGAACGGGAGCGTGCGCGCCGTAGAGGTGACGCGATTATGCCGGGCGCTGAACACGCCCTGGCGGGCATCGACCCGGAAGGCGTCACCCGCTGGCTGGCCGGCCACGTCGGCGGCCTGGTCCCGCCGGTCGACTTCGACCTGATCTCCGGCGGCCGGTCGAACCTCACGTACCGGCTCACCGACGCCGCAGGCGCGGTCTACGCGCTGCGCCGCCCGCCGACCGGCGGCGTGCTGGCGACCGCGCACGACATGAGCCGTGAATGGCGGTTCATCTCCGCGATGGCGCCGACGGCGGTGCCGGTCGCCGTGCCGCTCGCCTACTGCGCCGACGCCGGCGTCACCGGCGCCGAGTTCTACGTGATGGGGCACGTCGACGGCCAGGTCCTGTCCGACCATGACGCCGGGCTCGCCCTGGCGCCCGCGGCCCGGGCGACGGCGGGGGAGCAGGTCGTCGACGTGCTCGTCGCCCTGCACGCGCTCGACCCGGCCGAGGTCGGCCTGGGGGACCTGGTGCGCCGTACCGGCTACGTCGAGCGGCAGCTGCGGCGCTGGCACGCGCAGGTGCACGCCCCCGAGACCGCCGAGCACACCAGCCCGCAAGCCCTCGCGCTCCTTGACGAGGTTCACGGCCTGCTCGCCCGGCGCGTTCCCGCGCAGGGTAACGGGGTGGTGCACGGCGACTTCCGGCCGGGGAACATGGCGTTCGGCCCCGACGGCACCGTGCGCGCGGTCTTCGACTGGGAACTGGCGACCACCGGTGACCCGATGGCCGACCTGGGCTGGCTGGCGGCAACCTGGCAGGACCCGGGCGAAGAGGTCCCGCCCGCCACCCCGGGGCCGAGCACGGCCCCCGGGTTCCCGCCGCGCGCCGAGATGGTGGCGCGCTACGCCCGGGCGTCGGGCCGGGACGTGTCGGACCTTCCCTACTGGGTGGCGTTCAGCCGGTGGCGCGGGGCGTGCATCGGCGCCGGGGTCCGCGCCCGGTACGTGAGCGGGCGGATGGCCGACGACGGCTACCTGCAGCAGGCACTCAACCGCGGAGACGACGGCATCCGGCTGGCCGAGGCCGCCCGCGACGCCCTTGCGAGCTACTCGTCTAAGAACGAGATATAAGGAGCCGGAACCTGAAGCCCAAGCACCTGGTTCGTGCCGCGGTTGTCGATTTGACCGCGAGCCCGCGACGTACAGATAGACGGAAACCAGGAGGTCTGTATGTCGCTGCCAGATACCTGTGCTCCTCGGCCGCGGCGTTCCGCTCTGGGCCGGCTTGGAGGGACTGCACGCGCGGTACGCCATCGAGTCGGTCACTGTCCCCAGCGGTGCGACGCACCTGTTCTTCACCCGCCAAGGACCCGGCCCGCGCTGACATCGCACGGCGTGACGTGTTAGCCGGAGATCCGGGCGTAGTACCTCGGCGCGCTGAGGATTGTCGCCGAGTGCGGCCCGGTCAGCTGCGCGTAGACATCGGCGTGCTTGCCAGCCTGGTCTGCGGAGGCATCCAGGCCCGTCAGCGTGCCGGGCGTGTGCGGCAGCCGGATGTTGCCGGGGATGACGCTTACGTCGTAGCCGTTCACGGTGATCGAGCAGCCGACGTCCCCGATCGGGATGTGGGCCGCGGACTGGTCGCACCCGTCCTGCGTGATCTTGCCCTGGAGCCAGACCTCGCCGTGGCTGGCGGTGGTCGTCTGCGGGCCGCCGGCTGCACGCGCTCCGCTAGGCCCGCCGAGCCAGAAGGCGAGCGATCCGGCGGTCACCGCCGCGACGGCGGCTGCCGCCACGCCCCAGCGGCGCCGTGCGCTGAGCCGACTCCAGCGTGAACCCGGTCCGCCCGGTGTACCCGCCCCCGATGCCGTAATCCCCGTCCCTGACATGGCTGCCCCCAGATGTCCTTTCCCGGCGTCCTGGTCGCCGGCCCGGTTTCCCGGGTCAGTCCGCCGCCGCCTTCACTGAGATACCTGCATTTGGACGCGCCGGGCGGGTCTGGGGTTCCGCTGAGCGACCGGGATCCTGCTGGCATGCCCATGAAGGGCGGCGCAAGCCCCTCGCCAAGAGAGAATTTTAGCTGGAAGCGCTGCGGACAGGTAGAAGTGTAGTTGATACCTCAACCAACCATCTCGTCGGAGGGGAAACAGTCATGACCACCACCGTCAGCCCGAGTTTCGCCGCCCTGACCTAGAGGGCAACGAGTTCGACCCGGTGATGTGGCAGTCCGAGTAGCTGCCATGCCCGGGCGGTAGCTGAGGCGGCAACGATGATCTTGGATCGGCGGCCACATTGGCGGTGACCCTCGATCCAAGATCATCAGAACTGGCCGAAGGACCAGCTATGCGTAGGACGCTGGCGACGTTTTCAAATCTGGGTAGACGAAGCCGACGGGTTTTGCAAACCCTCCTCTGAAGTGCCGTGACCCGCGCATATGTGCCTCGCCGGGCGACATTAGACACATATTGGGCACAGAGTCGCTCCCGCTCGAACGGATCCCTCGATATGGTAGTTCCGATGGTGCGCACTGGGAGATCTTTGATCATCTCCGGAACGATGCGACGGTGTAGGGGACAGGCGCAAGCAGGGGAGTGGGGATGCTTGTAGAGGCGATGACAGCACTGGCTTCCGCGGGAGGTACCGCTGTAGTGCAGGCGGCAGGGACCGACGCGTGGCAGGGTTTCCGGCGGCAAGTAGCTCGCTTCTTTGCCAGGGGAGATGAACAGCGCGAGCAGGCCGAACTGGAGCGGTTGGACGAGACTGCGGCGGCTCTCGAAGCGATCGATGCAAGTGAAGCAGAGAAGATGCGGATTCGCCAAGAGGCATCCTGGCAGACCCGTTTCGAGGCTCTACTGGAACGCTTGGACGAGGCTGAGCGTGAGCAGGCAGCGGCTCAGTTGCGCGGGATTCTCGATGAACAGGCCAAAGCTTCGCAGGCGGTGTCTGCGGGGTCAGGGGGTGTCGCTGCTGGCGGCAATATCGATATCCGCGCCAATCGTGGCTCCATCGCAGGTGGCGTAATCCATGGAGGCGCAAGAGTCGGAACCCCTATACAGCCGGATCTGTCTCAGGGCTAGGCAGACCGGCTACTAACAGCCCTCATACCGCCGAAGGGCTTCTGGACGATAGCTTCTTCGGCGCTGGAGTCTCGGTCCAGGCTAGTGGTGGCAGCCTCGCGGTGGCCCGGGCTGACCAGGTTGCTTATTATGCTGCCCCGCGTGCTCCAATTACCTGGCCGCAGCGGATCGGCGTGATCCCGGGCGAGGCCGACAACTTCCAGCATCGCAAAGCCGTCGAAGAGCTCCATGCCGCAATGACCGATAGTGGGACGGCAGTCATCTGTCAGGTGCTATCGGGAACTGGAGGGGTCGGAAAGACACAATTGGCAGCCCACTATGCTCGACGCAAGTGGTCTGCCGGGGAACTGGACCTGCTGGTATGGGTCACTGCAGGAAACCGGGACGCCATCGTTTCCGCATATGCGCGTGCGGGCAGACGGGTAGCCGGAGCCGACGACAGCGATCCCGAAAACGCCGCTGAGGAATTCCGGACTTGGCTGGAGACCACCGACCGTCACTGGTTGGTCGTCTTGGACGATTTGGCCGAACCCGGTGATCTCAGCGATCTGTGGCCACCGCGACATACCACCGGCCGGACAATCGTCACAACCCGCCGCCGGGATGCCGCGCTTTTCGGTACCCCACGTCGCCTGGTCGGGGTCGGCTTGTTCACCCTGGAAGAGGCTTCCAATTATTTGACGGCTACGCTCGCCACCCATGAAAGAAATGATGACCCGGACCAGATATGTGCCCTAGCGAAGGACCTTGATCTTCTACCGCTGGCTTTGTCTCAGGCAGCCGCTTATGTGATCGACCGTGGCTTGGAATGCGCAGAATACCGTCAACGATTCGCAGACCGCCGCCGCACTCTCGCCGAACTGGTACCGGAGCGTGGCGCTCTGCCTGATGAGCAGCGCACCACGGTTGCTGCCACTTGGTCGCTTTCCATCGAACTCGCTGATCAACTCGCTCCGCCCGGTCTCGCTCGGCCCATGCTCCAAGTGGCGAGTATGCTCGACGCTAATGGTATCCCCGGCGCGGTTCTGACGAGCCCTCCGGCACTGAAGTACCTGGATTCTCGTCGCACCTCTGGTGATAAAGTTCCACAGATATTCAGCCAATCTGGGCGAGATGCGGTAAGCAAAGACGCTGCCCGTGAGGCGATGTATTGCCTGCATCGGCTCAACCTAGCTGAGCTTACCGATGAGCCCGACGAGCGCGGACTCCGTGTCCATAGCCTGATCCAAAGGGCCACACGCGATCAACTGACGTCCGAGGAGTTCGACGAAGTCGTCCATGCGTCCGCGCAGGCGTTGTCCCATATTTGGACCTCCGCGTCCGTAGTCGCGGATAGGGGCATCCTCCGCGCAAACGCGGAAGCCCTCCACGTCCATGCTGGGTCACGACTATGGTCGCTGGGGGAGCATTCAATACTTTTTGAGGCCGCACGCAGCCTGAGCAAGGACCGGCTCATCGTTGCTACGACTAATTATTGGAAGCAACTTTACCTGACAGCGGAGCACCACCTCGGCTCTGACCATCCTGACACCTTGCTTGTCCGCTCTTTCCTGGCCAACTGGCGAGGGACGGCTGGTGACCGGGCCGGTGCGGTCGCGGCGATGGAGGAACTGCTCGCTGACCGCCTGCGGATCCTGGGCGCCGACCATCCCGATACCCTGGCCACCCGTGCCATCCTGGCCAACTGGCGAAGTGCCGCCGGTGACCGGGCCGGTGCGGTCGCGGCGGTGGAGGAACTGCTGGCTGACCGGCTGCGGATCCTGGGCGCCGACCATCCCGATACCCTGGCCACCCGCGTCGCCCTGGCCAACTGGCGGGCGCAGGCCGGTGACCGGGCCGGTGCGGTCGCGGCGGTGGAGGAACTGCTGGCTGACCGGCTGCGGGTCCTGGGCGCCGACCATCCCGACACCTTGGCCACCCGCGCTGCCCTGGCCAACTTGCGGGGGCAGGCTGGTGACCGGGCCGGTGCGGTCGCGGCGGTGGAGGAACTGCTGGCTGACCGGCTGCG
>Ga0070714_100000929_pt1 | contig 20803 bp, 13 predicted proteins | sample LARL83metaG_FD_65450 | JGI IMG/M metagenome (GOLD analysis project Ga0070714, IMG submission 65450) | Corn, switchgrass and miscanthus rhizosphere microbial communities from Kellogg Biological Station, Michigan, USA - LAR L8-3 metaG | ecosystem: Host-associated > Plants > Roots > Rhizosphere ... | reverse complement strand
CGCCTGCGGCCGGTGATGAACGCCAGCGCGTACAGCACGGCCACCACGATCAGCAGGAACTGGTAGCCGGTGATCAGGGACAGGTACTCCAGCGTGCCGCCGACCATGGCGCCAAGGAGGTTGGCGGCGAACGCCGTTGCCGCGGTCTCCACGCCGGCGAACCGCTGCGCGAACACCAGGTTCGCGAGGTAGACGGGGGCGAACGCCAGGGCGCTTGCCGCGAGGAACCGGGCCACGACGGGCAGGCCGAGCAGCGCCGACTGCGGCACGATCCACGCCACGGCCAGCGCACACAGCAGCGCCCCGTACAGCACGGGGCTGGGTGGCAGCCGCACCCACCGTGCGGTCTCGACGGCCAGGTAGACCGCCACGAGCACGCCCGCGAACACCAGGGCGTTCACGAACCAGGTGGTGCCGAACAGCAACGCGAACTGCACGATGCTCTTGGTTTCAAGCAGCAGGAAGGCGGCGCCCATGAAGGCCAGGTCCAGATAGGACCGCATCCGGGTCAGCGGCCCGCCGGCCAGCCGGACCAGCAGCAGCGAGGCGAGCAGGATCGCGCCGAGCAGCCACAGGTAGGGCGCTGGAATGGACGCACTGGCCAGGTAGGGGAACGGCCGGTTGTCGGTGGCGGGTGCCGCCCGGGTCCCGTGCCAGAAGCTCGTGCAGTTGGGCACCGGGGCCGCCGGGTGGACGGTCAGCACGGCCATGCGCCGGCCCTGCAGGAACCCGCCGAGTTGCGCGCACGGGTCCCGGCCGAACGCGTCCTGGATCGTGGTCGCGTACCTGTTGAGCACGAAGGGCGCGTAGTAGTTGTACATCGCGAACGTGCCGCCCGGCGCCAGGTGCGCCCTGGCCGTTGCGAGCGCCTCGGAGGTGAGCAGGTAGCTCTCCAGGCGGATCCCGCCCTGGCCGGTCAGGGCGGTGAGCGAGTCGGGCAGCGCGTACAGGATCAGGTTGTAGTGCTGCCGCGTGTCCTGCAGGTACTGGCGGCCGTCACCGATGTGGACGGTGACCCGCGGGCTCTGGTAGGGGCGGGCCGGATGGTATTGCCGCCCGATCTGCACGAGCAGGGGGTCGATCTCGACCGCGTCGACGTGCCTGGCCCCCTCGGAAAGGGCGACCGCGACGTCGTTTCCGTTCCCGGCCCCGATAATCAGGACGTTGCCCAGGCTGGCGCGGGGGACGTGCTGGTAGGGGAGCAGGTAGAACTGCTTGTTCTTCCGGATCGCAGAGAGCGGGTGAATCCCCTGGTAGGGAATGTTGTTCGCGGAGATGAACAGCACGGAGTTCCCGTGCCGTTTGTGCAGCGTCAGCTTGTTGTAGGGCGACCACATCTCCTGCGGGGTCACTGACTGCCAGGTCAGCAGCAGGACCACGGCACCGAGGGCGATGATCTGCCAGATCCTGACCTTCGGCGCCAGAACTATCGCAAGGCCGCAGCAGGCGATGATGCCCCAGGTCACCGGTGGCTGGTCAAGGAAGGACAGCACGGAGAAGAGCGCTATCCCGGCGATGCTGCCCAGGATGTCGTACCGGTACGCGCTCAACGGCCGGAAGCGGACGAAGACCCTCGCCACACCTTGGCCGATGCCGGCCATGACCGCGACGGTCAGCAGGAAAACCAGGGCGAAGCTGACCGGTTGCGGCAGTGCCCGGGACTGGCCGACGCCGGAAAAGATCAGCGGTCCGCCGGTACCGGAGTGCAGGATGACCGGGAACTCGAGCACGAAGGCGACGAGCGCCAGCAACGCCAGCGGCGTCCAGCGCAGGTAGTCCCGGCCGGAGGCCGCGTTCAGGAAGCCGATCCCGATCCCGAGGAAGCTGGCCAGGAGCACAAAGTTGGTGGCCTCGGTCACGTAGACGTTGTTCGCGGTGATCCAGCGGATCAGCGCCAGTTCCACGAAGAGCATCAGGAAGCTGGAGAAGACCAGCCGCGCCCGGTCCGCGCGCTGCGGCTGAGGCTGGCTGTCCGCGGCGGATCCGGTAGCGCCGGTTGCGGCGTCAGGCCCGGCTCCGCCGACGCTGGTTACGTCGGACACTCGTCCCGTATCCACGCCCCTACCGTAACGAATACCGTCACGAACCGGATACGTGGGCACCAAGTTCGCCGAGATCCCAGAAGAGGGCGGCCATCAACTGAAGGGCCTGGCGGGCCAGTGGGGCGAGCAGGTGCTCGTCGGGGGCGTGCTGCGCACAGGCCGGGTAAGAGTGCGGGATCCAGATGGTGGCCAGGCCGAGTTCGTCGGTGAACGCGTCGTTGGGCAGGGTGCCGCCCACGTTGGGCAGCAGCGCGGGCCGGGTGCCGGTGGCCCGTTCCAGCGAGTCCAGGGCGAACGTGACCCAGGGGTTGGCGGGGTCGGTGCGTGAGGCGCCCATCACCGGCCCCGGTTCCACCGCCACCATCGCGAATCCGTGCCGGTCGAGGTGGCCGCGCAGGGCCGCGGCCATGCCGGCGACGTCGGTGCCTGGCACGAACCTCAGCTGGCAGTGCGCGTGCGCGGACCCGGGGATGGCGTTGACCGGGACCTGCGGGTTTCCGGCGGCCAGCGACAGCACCTCGAGGCTGTTCCACCCGATCACCCGTTCGGCCGGGGTGAGCCCGGGTTCTCCCCAGCCGGCGTCGACACCGGGATCGCCGGGGCTCCCGCCGATGGGGACGGTGCCAAGTGCCTCGCGGACCGCCTGCGGAACCGGCGGTGGGCGCAGCGCGGGCACCAGGATCTGGCCGCGCGCGTCCACCAGGCAGGCCACCGCGCTGGCCAGCACCGTGGCCGGGTTGGCCAGCGCACCACCCCAGTTGCCGGAGTGGTAGGAGCGCTCCCGCAACGGCACCCTGAGGGTGAACCACGCGCAGCCGCGCGCCCCGAGAAAGACCGTCGGCCGCTCGGCCGCCACCCTCGGCCCATCGGAGGCGACCAGCACATCGGCGCCCAGTTCCCCGCGGTGCCGGGCGCAGAATTCCCGCAGCCCCGGCGAGCCGGATTCCTCGCTGGTCTCGATCAGGATCGTCAGGTTGAAGCCCAGCCGGCCACCCCGGGCGCGCAGCACGTGTTCCAGCGCGGCCAGGTTGATGCTGTGCTGGCCCTTGTTGTCGGCGGTTCCCCGGCCATACCAGCGGTCCTGCTCGACCGTCACCCGCCACGGATCCAGGCCGGCACGCCAGCGGTGTGCCTCGCCCAGCACCACGTCGGCGTGGCCGTACGTCAGGACCGTCGGCAGCCCAGGGCCCTCGCGCCGGTGCGCGACGAGCAACGGGCCGCCGGCGGGGTCAGGGTTGTCCACCACCCGCGCCGTGGCGCCCAGGCGGTGCGCCGCAGGAACCATCTCCTGCTCCAGGTAGCCCCGCACCTCCGGCCGCCGCCCGGCGGCCTGGCTTTCGGTGCGGAACGCCACCCGGCGCCCGAGATCGGCCAGGAACGCACCCGAGTCGAAATAGTCAGCCGCGTAGGCGATGGCTGCGGCACGAGTCACACCACAGATCATGCGCTACGCCGGCCCCGCAGGCCGCCGTCAGGGATGACCCTGATGCCGCCGAGGACGCACCAGGGTGTGAACCCGGGCTGATCCCGATCGACCGCAGCTGCCGGCGGCGGCAGCCTTGAGGTGTGGACACCACCACCTCACCTGAACGGAGAACGATCACCATGCCTGGGATCCTCGCCCTTGTCCTTGTCGCCATCGTGGCCCTGATTGTCCTGAGCTTCGCCGTGCACCTGCTGTTCTCGCCCTGGCTGCTGGCGGCCATCGCCATCCTGGCCCTGATCAAGTTCTGGCCGCGCCGCTCCCACCGGTAGGCCGTTGTTTGACCCCGGCCGCGAGCAGGTCCACTACCTCGGCGATGCGCGCCGCACGCAGGCCGGGCCGGCGGGTCGTCGCATCGACGTAGCGGAGGTATGCCTTGCGGTAGAACTGCGCCAGTGTGTCGAAGAAGGCCGCAGCGGCCGGGCTGGCCTCCAGCGCAGCGGAGATGTCATCGGCAAGATCGCGGCGTTGCGGGCCTTCTGGCGCAAGTTCGACGATCACATCGGTGCCGGTCGCGACGCCCGCGTCGCGCAGCCACATCGGGGTCAGCGTGAACGTCCAGCCGGTGCCGCCCGGCCTGATCGTCCCGCGGACCCGTTGGCCGTTGACCGTGCCGCCGACGGGGTGCTCGGTTTTGGCACCCCACGCCGCGTCCGGGTCAAACGGAACCGCGATAACGGCACGGCCACGAGGACCGGCAGCGACGCGGGCACGGAACCGCTGGGCGCACATGGCTCCATCGTGGCACGCTGCCAGCGGAGAACCTGGCCCTCATGACTGGCACCACCCCCGGCCGGGGGGACAGCCTGCGCGACTTGGCGGCCTTGAGTGCCGGTCAGGAGCTGGCCGCGCCGAGCGCCGCCGTGACCTCCTGAATGGCTGCTGCCTCGGCGGGGCTCACGGCCTGACCATGTTCCTTGTGGGCGGCCGCGACATTGCTGGCGAGGTTCAGGACGAAGCGCTGGTAGTCATCGCGTTCGGCGGGGGTCGCCTTGCTCTCGAGCAGCGCGGCCGCGTTGCGCAGGTGCGCGAGCCCGGCCTCCTTGAGTTCTTCGGGGGAGTGGTACCGGGTGTGGTCCACGTGCGGCTTCGCCGCCACGATCTCATCGAGGAGTTCGCTCTCGCCATGCTGGGCGCGTGCCTCGGCGTAGGCCTTCGACATGGCGACCGTCTCGCGGATCATGCCACCGTGAGCCGCGGTGATCACGATCATGCCAGCGGTCGGCGGGCCCTCAAGGACCAGCGTCCATTCCTCGGGCGTGAAGGCGGCCTTTGTCGTCATATCATGCTCCCTGCACTGATCTGGTTACTGACCGTTTACCCGCACTTACCTCAGCGATATTCTGCCCGTGGGCGTGGCAGGGAGCACTGTATAGGCCGGCACCAGCACTTTCCGGCGAAGGAGCGAGCGCAGTGGGAAACGCGGTCGTGCACTTCGAGGTCGGCGCCGCGGACGACGGGCGGCTGGTGGCGTTCTACGGGGAACTGTTCGGCTGGGGACTGCAGGGCTTCTCCGGCGGCGGTTACACCATGATCGACACGCGCGGCGGCGGCGGGATCAATGGCGGCATCGGCAAGAGCCAGACCGGTGAGCCGTGGTCGACGTTCTACGTTGAGGTCGACGACCTGCAGGCCACGCTCGACAGGGCGAACCTGCTTGGCGGCACGACCGTCATGCCGGTCACCGACTTCGGCGCAGCGGTGACCATAGCCATGTTCAGTGATCCGGACGGCCTGCTGGTTGGCCTGGCGCGGGCTCCGGCCGAGCCTTCCCAGGGCGCCGGGGCGGCCCCGTCGGCCGGTTCGGGCGCGCCGGTGACCTGGTTCGAGGTCATGGGTTCTGACGCCGCGCGAACGCAGCGGTTCTACGCGGACCTGTTCGGCTGGACGGTCGACGGTTCAGCCTTCCCCGGCTACGCGATGGTGGACACCGGCACCGGCCGGGGCATCCGGGGCGGCCTTGGCGGAGGCGAGCGGTCCCGCTGGGCGACCATCTACGCGAGGGTGGCCGACGTGGATGAGGCCCTCAGCCGCGTCGGGAAGCTCGGCGGGTCGGGCATCACCGATCCGGGGGTGCCTGCGCTGAAGGCCGCCGCGCGGGCCGCGCTCTACGGGTCCGCCGACGACCACATGAAGACCGCTGCGTTCCGCGACCCGTCGGGAAACGCCTTCGGCATCTTCCACTACTGAGCGCATCAGGCGCTCAGGCGTCGGAGCCGCCCGCGCCCGCCCGGCGCCGATTGCGCTGGGCGAGCGCCGCCCGCAGCAGGTCGTCCAGGTCGTCGTCGCTGAGCGCGTCCAGTTCGGCGTGGCCGGGCGACTTCGCTTCGCTCCCGAAATGCGGGTCGGCGGAGACGACCTCGGCCAGCTCCGCGATCGTCGGGCCGGCAAAGACCTGGTGAACCGGCAGGCTCACGCCATAGCTGTCGGCTACGCGGGCGACAAACCTGGTAGCGGTCAGCGAGTGACCGCCGAGGGCGAACAGGTTGTCGTGCACGCCGACCGGAACCTCGGTGTCGAGGAGGTCGCCCCAGATCCGGGCGAGCGTCGCCTCGACCGGGTTCCTGGGCTCGACGTGGCCGGCCGCCGCGACCGCGGCATCCCACTGGGGGGCGGGCAGCGCCGTCCGGTCCACCTTCGCGTCCGGCGCCATCGGCAGCGCGGGCAGCGCGACCACCAGAGCCGGGATCATGTAGTCGGGCAGCGCGGCGCGCAGGTGGGGCCGCAGCTCTTCAAGCAGGTCGGTACCGGGCTGCGCGATCGCGCTGCCCGGGCGGGTCGTGATGTACGCGACCAGCGCGGGCTCACCGGCCCTGGCAGCGCAGACCACGGCTGCCTGGCGCACGTCGCGGTGCGTGCGCAGCACGGCCTCGATTTCGCCACACTCGACCCGGAAGCCGCGAATCGTCACCTGGTGGCCGTTCCGCCCGACCAGTTCGAGGCCCGCGCCCTCCCGCCACCGGCCGAGGTCGCCGGTCCGGTACATGAGCGCCCCCGGCTCGTCACCCCACGGGTCGGGCCGGAACGACCGCGCCGTGAGCCGCGGCTGGCCGTGAAAGCCGCGCGCGACGCCGTGGCCGGCCACCCACACCTCACCTGCCACCCCGACCGGCACCGGCATCAGGCGGTCGTCCAGGACGTAGATCCGGGCATGATCGACCGGCGGCCCGACATCGGCTGCCGCCGCCGCGCTGGTGACGACGCCGGCCGCCGACCACACCGTGGTCCCGGCCGGGCCGTAGAGGTTCCACAGGCTGACACCGGGCGCCATGAGCTGGTCCGCCAGCTCGGCCGGAAGGCTTTCCCCGCCACACAGGCGCAGCCGCAGGCCAGCGGGCACGCCGCCCGCCGATGCCAGCACGCGCCAGGTCTGCGGCGTCGCCTGCATCGCGGTCGCGGCCGTCCGGCCGATCAGCGACCGCAGCCGGTCGGGGTCGCGGGTCTCCCCGGCGGTCGCGATCACGAGGTCGGCGCCACAGACCACGGGCAGCAGAAGCTCGAGGAGGGCGATGTCGAACGACAGCGCCGTGACGGCGACGAATCGGTCACCGCCGCCGAGCCGCAGCGCGCGCCGGAACGACGCCAGCAGGTTCGCGACGGCCCGGTGCGCTACGCAGACGCCCTTGGGTTTCCCGGCCGGGCCGGGGGTGAAGATGATGTAGGCGAGCGCGCTGGCCGGCCGAGGCACCGGAGAAAGCGGCGGGGCCGCCGTCGTCGCCGGGTCGTCCACACAGATCACCGCGGCGCCGCCGGCCACCGACCGGGCGAGATCGCGGTGCGCGGCGTCGGAAAGGATGACCCGCAGGCCAGCGGCGTGGGCCATCGCGGCCAGCCGCGCCTGCGGGAAACCCGGATCCAGCGGCACGTAAGCGCCGCCGGCCCACCACACGCCGAGCAGCGACGCCAGCATGCCGGCACCGCGCCCCACACACAGCCCGACCGGCGTTTCCGTGACGACGCCGTGGCCGGCGAGCGTACGGGCGATCCGGGCGGCGCGGGCACACACCGCACTCATCGGAACGGCCCCGTCGCCATCGATGACGCGGGACGCCGACCCCTGGACCAGCCGCCGGACGTCCGCGATGCCGCCGTCAGCGGCGGTGCGCGTCCGGGGTGACCCGGCACTGTCCGGGAGGGCCCGGCGGTTGCGCCCGATGATCAGCTTGTCGCGCTCGGTGCCGGTGAGCATCGGCAGGTCGGCCAGGGGGGAATCGGGGGCCTCCGCCGCGTGCTCGAGCAGGGTGGCCATGCAGCTCAGGAACCGGTCGGCCCATGGCTGGTCGAACTGGTCGGTGCCGTATTCCATCGTCAGCGCCGTGGTCTGGCCGTCACGGGGATCGGCGTACAGGGTGATGTCGAGTTTCGATGTCCCGGTGAGCGGTGCCCGGGTCCGTGCGGCGATGCCAGGGAGATCCAGGTTCGGCGGCGTGAGCGCCCCGTAGCGGAACATCACCTGGACGAGCGGCCAGTGCGAGAGCGTACGGCCAGGCGCGATCTCCTCGACGAGCTTCTCGAACGGGACCTGCTGGTGCAGCACCGCGTCGAGGGTGAGGTCCCTGACCCGGCGGAGCAGCCCGGCGAAGCTCGGATCGCCGGCCAGCGGCATCCGCATCGGGACGGTGTTCGTGAACATGCCCATGATCGGCTCGAGTTCGGCGTGGGTGCGCCCGGCCACCTGGGTGCCGATCAGGAAGTCGGTCTGCCGCGTGTAGCGCGACAACACCGCCGCGAAGCCGGTGAGGAACACCATGAACATGGTGGCATTGGCATCGCGGGCCACCGCAGCCAGGCGCTTGCCCGCCGCGGCGCCGATGGTGACCTCCGCCATCCCGCCAGCGGAGGATCGGCGGGCCGGCCGGGGCCGGCCAGCGGGCAGGGTGAGAACCTGCGGTGCGCCGCGGAGCTGCTCGCGCCAGTACTCCAGCTGCCGGTCAAGCTCCTCGCCGCGCATCCGGTCCTGCTGCCACACGGCGTAGTCGCCGTACTCCATCACCAGTGGCGGCAGCGACAGGGTGGCCCCGGTCGTTTCAGCCAGGTAGGCGGCGGACAGCTCGGGGATCAAGATCTCCAGGCTCGCCCCGTCGCTGATGATGTGGTGCATGACAAGTACGAACAGATGTCTGTCCGGCCCGGCCACGACCAGCGTGGCACGCATCAGCGGCGCGTTGGCAAGGTCGAATGGCTGGCGCCCCCGCTCGGACGCGATCGACTCGGCCTGCCGGGTGCGCTCGCCGTCGTCCAGCGCCGCCGGCAGCTCGATGCGCTCGATCGGGAGTGCGCAGGTGTCGGCGACGACCTGGTCGGGCACGCCGTCGAAGGCGACGATGCTGGTCCGCAGGGCAGCGTGGCGCGCCACCATGGTGTCCAGTGCCCGCTGCAGCGCGCGGGGGTCGAGCGGGCCGTCGAGCCATATCGTGAACGGCATGTTGTAAGTCGGCTCGCCGGGCATGAGCTGGTCGAGGAACCACAGTTGGCGCTGCGAGAACGACACGGGGAAGCGCATGGGGACTATCTCCGGTCGCCGGGGGCGAGCGTCCGCGGCACACCACCGGCCGCCGCGCCGCCCGGGCCGGCCTGCGGCGCGCGCTGGCGCGGGAACTCGTGGACAGCCACGGTCAGCCTTCCTGTTCCTGGCCAGCCGTTGCCTGGTCAACCGCCACCACGCGCAGTTCGGTGGTGTATCGCTGGCCCTGGGCGTCGGTGAGCCAGGTCTGGTCCGGGGCAGGCAGCATCTCGGCGACGGTCAGCGTCGCATCGTCGCCGGCGTGCCGGCGGGCGCGGCGCAGCGACCGGGAGATCAGGTCGATCGACGCGAGGCTGGTCAGGTCCGCGTAGATCGGCTTGCGCTCGCCGGCGAACCTGCAGAACACGTGGCGTGGCAGGCCGTGGCTGGCCGCCCAGGCCCTGGCCTGCAGGTAGCGCGCGCTCTCGTCGGCGGTGTCGGCGAACGCGGGCTCCGAGGCGGCGAGCCGCCACGTCTCACGGCTCACCACAAGATCGTCGATGGTGACGCGCGGCACATGCGCCCCCGGTGGCACCAGGTCGAAACAGTTTGCCGCGTTGGCGCTGATCAGGTCGCCGACGACCTCGAGCAGGCCACGCTCCAATGTCCCGTCGCGGCGCCGCACCCGCAGCCCGGCCGGCGAGCCGATCAGGTCGCAGTCGCCGACCGGCAGGGCCGCGGCGGGGTCGTAGCCGCAGGAATCGTGCGCGAAGACGAGCCGCAGGTCGCCGGGCGAGGACAGCACGTTGGCCTGTTGCGCGCCGGTGCCACCGAGTTCGGCGGTCTCGGCATACCACACGGCAGCGCCGCGCAGGTCGTGCCGCAGGGCGGCGCGGATGGCGTCCGGGGCGTCGTGGAACGCCAGCCACGGGGCATAGCGCGAGGTGACCATGCTGGGGTGGACCTCACCGAGCACCCAGGTGAGCCGGCCGCCCGCGGTGGCGTCCGCGCCCGCGATCATCAGGTCGGGGCTGTGGTGCACGGCCACCGGCCAGGGGAGTGGCTGGGCCGGGAACTCCGCCGCCACCCGCTCGGCCAGGTCGGCCGCCCGGAGCCGGACCCGCCGGGCGCCCGGTGGCAGATCCAGGATCACCGACCAGCGATCCCGCAGCGCGCCCACCGCGGGCTCGATGAGCTTCGGTGGTTCGGCCAGCGCCTCGTTGACGAGCATCCAGATGTCGGCGAACGGCACGATGTCGGTGCCGAGGGCAGCGGCTCGCTGCCGGTAGGCCTGCCTGAAGTGCCGTGCGTACAGCGCACCGCAGACGGTGATGAACCACCGTGCGCTGTCGAGCACCAGGGCCAGCGGCGCGCGCAGGCCATCAAGGACGTCCGGGCCCAGCCGCACCGTGTCGCCGCGCTGGCACTCCTCATAGGCGACCGTGCGGCCGGCGTAGAGCTGGCCCGCGCGCCGGGTGGGCGGCAGGCCGGACAGGCGGGTGAATGTCGCTTCGAGGTGGGCCATGGCCGCGGCCACCTGCTTCGCGTCGCCGGCCGCGCCGGCCAGTTCGTCCCGGGCGGAGGTCAGCTCGTCCAGGGCCTTTTCCGCCGGCCCGCGGGCGCCGTCGTCGGTGACCCGCGACAGGAGCGCCCGTACGGAGTGCTCGGGCCGCAGGTCCTGCGGGGCCACGTCGACCTGCCAGACCAGCCGGTGGCCGTCGGCCAGCCGCGCCATCACGGCGAAGACATCCGCGGCATCACCGAACCCCGCGGAGGGATCGGCGGCCAGCGTGGCCGCGATCTCGCCAGCGTCACGGGTGCCGTCGCATGCCCGCATGACCGCCGCCTCGGCCTCCGTCAGTGGTATGGGGGGCGTCAGCGGCAGGCGGAGCAGCGTGCCGTCGACGCTCACGAACGGCATCCGCCGCGGCACGAGCCAGGGGCGCAGCGCGCCGCCGTGACCGGCCATGATCGCGGACACCGCCCAGCCCTCCAGGTAGGTGGCGCGGGCGGCAAGCGAGAATCCCGGTGCGGCATGGTCGATGCGGACGCCGCGGCCATCGTCGATCTGCGCCCAGCCCACCGGCCCGAAGAAGCCGATGCTGTCGTTCTTGGCGCTGTAGCGCTGCAGGTAGCTCGCGACGAGCGCCTCGTGCTGCCGGTGCTGGGCGTTGCGCTTGACCGGCTGCGGGCCGCGGCGGACCAGCGCGTCGATGCCGGTGGTCAGCGCGTGACGGTTCTGCCAGGCGACCGCCTCCCGCAGCGCAGGCAGGCCAGCCACCTTGTGCAGGGCGGCGGACAGGCGTGGGACCGCGGCGGTGAACTCGGCGGCGTAGGCGGCGCCGGCCTGATCCCTGGCTGTCTGGTCCGCGGTGGTGGCGTCCGCGGCGATCACGGCGTCCGCGGCGCGCGCCAGGCCCTCGTCGCCCAGCGCTTCGAGCAGATGGACGGGGAAGCCTGCCCCGCGCAGGCAGACCGCTCGCCACAGTGCCCAGTCGCGGGTCAGTCGCACCAGGTGTGGCGCGAGCGTGGCTGGCCGGCCCGGCCCGGGCTGTGGCGCAGGCGTGGACGGCCGGTCCTGCGCCGGCTGCGCGGCCACGCGGTAACTGCTCCGGTCCCTGCGGGCGATGCCCGGCCGCGCCACGGCCGGCGCCGGCGTCGCGGCCGCGCCCTGGCTCCCCGGCCTGGCGGCGTCGATGGCGGCGGCGCAGGCGGCAAGCGTGGGTGCCTCGTAGAACGCGGCCAGGCCAAGTTCGACGCCGAACACCTCGCCGATGCGGAACATCAGGCGCGCCGCCGACAGCGAGTTGCCGCCGAGCGCGAAGAAGGTGTCCCCGCGGCCGATGTCGCCGTCGCGGTTGCCGTTCTGCGGCAGCAGCAGCCGCCAGAGTTCCGCGAGCCGTTCCTCGGTGGCGCCGCGCGGCGGGGCGGCCGCTCCGTGGGTCTCCTGCTCGGGCGGGGGCAGCGCCGCCCGGTCGACCTTCCCGTTGGCGGTGAGCGGGAGCCGGTCGACGGTCTTGAATGCGGCCGGCACCAGGTAGTCCGGGAGCCGCTGGGCGACGAAGTCGCGCAGCATCGACGGCCGCAGCTCGGCGGGGTCCACACCGTCCGCCGGGGTGACATAGCCGATCAGGTGCCGTTGCTCGCCCTCGCCCGCGGCCAGGACGAACGATGCCTGCACGCCCGGATGCGTGCGGAGAACCGCCGCGACGTCTCCGGGCTCGACCCGGAACCCCCGGATCTTGAGCTGATGGTCCACGCGGCCGACGAAGTCGAGGGTCCCGTCCGCGCGCCAGCGCACCAGGTCCCCGGACCGGTACAGGCGCGTGCCGTGCCCGTACGGGTCGGGCACGAACGCCCGCGCGGTCGCCGCGGCGTTCCCCGCGTAGCCCCTGGCCAGCCCGTCCCCGCCGGTGTACAGCTCTCCGGTCACGCCGATCGGCACCGGCAGCCCACGGGCGTCAAGTACGCGCACGGTGGTGTGCTGGATCGGGCGGCCGATGGGCACCGTCGCGGCTGCCTGGCTCGGGTCGGTCATGACGTGGCAGCTGGTGAAGGTGGTGTTCTCGGCCGGGCCGTATCCGGCGACCACGGGCCGCCCCCGGCGCGCCGCGAGCACGGCGCGCATCGGCTCCGGATTGAGCACGTCGCCGCCCGACATGAGCACGGGGACGGTGGCGAGCGCGTCGATGTCCGTCTCGGCCACCTGGTGGAACAGTCCTGCGGTGAGCCACACGACCGTCACCCCGCCGGTGCGCAGCAGCGACGCGACATCCGGCAGCCCGAGCCGGCCGGGCGGCGCGATCACGACCGTGGCGCCGGTCAGCAGCGCGCCCCAGATCTCCATCGTGGACAGGTCGAAAGCGACCGGGGACATCAGCAGCAGCCGCTCGCCAGGGCCGAGGGGGGCGTATGTCGGATCGCTGACGAGCCGGACGACGCCGCGCTGTGTGATGCTGATGCCCTTCGGCGCGCCGGTCGAGCCCGAGGTGAACAAGACGCAGGCCAGGCTCAGCGGATGCGCGACGTCCGGAGGTGCGGTGTGCTCATGGGCCGCGGCAGCGGGCAGGGCGTCGACGCGGATCTCCGCCACGCCCGCCAGAGCGGGCACGGCGTCGGCGGTCTCGCCCGTGACCAGCACGAGCCGGGCACCACCGGCGGAGAGGATCGCGGCGACGCGCGGCGCCGGGGTGCCGATGTGGATCGGCACGTAGGCGCCGCCGGCCTTGAGCACGGCCAGCAGGGCGGCGACGAGGCCGGGGCCGCGCTCCATCGCCACCCCGACCGTCGTGTCCGTGTCCACGCCGCGCTGGCGCAGCAGCCAGGCCAGTGCGTTGCTGCGCCGGTCGAGTTCGGCGTAGGTCATCGAGCCGGTGCCGAACAGCAGGGCCGGCGCGTCAGGGTTCCTGGCGGCCTGGGCCGCGAACATCTCGGGGATGGTGGCGCCCGCGGGGTAACCGGCGTGGGTGCGCTGCCACCTGCTGGGCAGCCCCGGCGCGCTGCTGACCTGCCCGGCGATCGGCCCGGCCGCCGGCGCGGACCCGTTCACCGCCGGCCAGCGGCTCCAGGACTCCAGCAGCCGCAACTCGGCGCCGGTGAGCAGTTCCAGCCCGCCGATGTCGGTCTCCGGCCTGGCCACGGCATCGGCCAGCAGGTTCAGGTAGTGCGTGACCATCCGGGTCATGGTGGCCTCGTCGAACAGGTCGGTCGAGTGCTCCCAGATCAGGCTCAGGTCGTCGTCCTCGGGCCGGGGCTCGCGGCCAAGCCGCTGCGCGGCACGCGGCACCACGATCACGTTGAGGTCGCACTTGGCCGAGCCGTTCGCGCGCTCGGTCACCGCGCCGGTGAGCCCGCCGAAGTCCAGATCGGGCACGGCGGAGTCGTGGAAGCTGAACATGACCTGGAACAGGGGGGTGCGCGACGGGTCGCGGGCCGGGCCGATCGCGTCGATGACCGCGTCCACCGGGGTGTCCGACCAGGCCAGCGTGTCGGCAACGGTCTGCTGCACCTGGTCGAGGAGGTCCGTGAACGGCATCCGGCTGGAGATCTTGGTCCGCAGGACCAGCGTGTTGACGATCATGCCGAGCAGCGGCTCGAACTCGGGCAGGCCGCGGTTCGCCGCGCCGGTGCCCACGAGCAGGTCCTGCTGGCCGGTGTAGCGGTACAGCAACGCCGCGAAGCCCGCGTACATGGTCGTGAACAGCGACACCCGGTGCTGTCTGGAGAAGGAGCGCAGCGCGCGGGACAGTTCGGCGGGGACTTTGATCCGGGGCGCCGCACCGCGGAAGCTCATGACCGTCGGCCGCGGATGATCGGCCGGCAGCGCCAGGACGTCGGGTGCGCCGGCCAGCAGGGCGGTCCAGTGATCCACGTGCGCCTTCAGTACCTCGCCCCGCATCCACTCCCGCTGCCACAGCGTGTAGTCCGCGTACTGCACGGCGAGGTCGGGAAGTGGCGAGGGCTGGCCGGCCGCGAAGGCGGGATAGAGGGCGCTCAGCTCGGACAGCAGCACCGACAGCGACCAGCCGTCGTGCACGAAGTGGTGCTCCACGTGGACGAACGTGTTCTCACCCGGCGCGTGGCGCAGCAGCAGCCAGCGCGCGAGCGGCGGTGAGTTCAGGTCGAACGGCTTGCGCACCTCGGCGGCAACGACCTCGTCGGCCTGGCCGGCCGGGACGTCAAGCACCCGCAGCGGCGCCACCACGCCCGCGACCGGCTGTTGCGTCGCGACCCCGTCGACCGTGACGAACGCGGTCCGCAGGATCTCGTGCCTGCGCACGATCTCGTCGAGCGCGGCGCGCAGCGCCTCGATATTCACCTCGCCGTGCAGCGACACCGTGGCCTGGAAGTTGTAGGCCAGGTTGCCCGGTGCGAGTTGCTCGAAGAACCACACCCGCCCCTGCTGCAACGACAGCGGTACCGGCTGGTCCCTGCGGCCGGGGCGGACCGGCGGCAGGGCTGGCGCCGACGGCGCTGGGCCACGCTCGGTGCCGGCGCCAACGGCCTGCCGATCCGGCCCGGTCCGCTCGTCGACGATCCCGGCGATCGTGGCCACTGTGCGGGCGCGCAGCAACTCGGCCAGGCCGACCGTGGCCTGCAGTTCGGAGGCGATCTCGGCGGCCAGCCGCCCGACGAGCAGCGAGGTGCCGCCGAGGGCGAAGAAGTCGTCATCGGCCCCGACCTGGACGCCGCCGAGCAGCCGGGCCATGATTCCGGCCACCGCGCCCTCGGTCGGCGTGCGCTGCGCCGCGGCCACCTCCGGCAGGCCGGCGTCTGCCCGGCCGGGCGCGGGCAGCGCGGCGCGGTCCACCTTGCCGTTGGGCGTCAGCGGCAGGGCAGGCAGCACCACGATCGCGGCGGGCACCATGTAGCTGGGCAGCCGCGACGCGGCGAACCCGATCAGTTCGGCGGGCGTGGCGCCCGAGGCAACGTAGCCGATCAGCCGCGGGTCACCGGCACCGGCTCGCTCGGCGGCCACGAAGGACTCCCTGACCGCAGGGTGTTGCCGCAGCACGGCGGCCACCTCGCCCGGCTCGATACGGAACCCGCGGATCTTGACCTGATCGTCGAGCCTGCCGAGGTACTCGAATGATCCGTCGCCGCGCCGCCGGACCTTGTCGCCGGTGCGGTACATCCGCTGCCCGGGAACCGTGATATCAGGCACGAAGGACCTGGCCGTGCCTGCCGGGTCGCCCAGGTAACCGCGGGCCACGCACGCGCCCGCCAGGCACATCTCACCGGGCTCACCGTCAGGCACCGGCTCGAGGCCGTCGAGCACGTAGCAGCGCACGCCGTCGATCGGAACCCCGATCGGTGGCGGCACGGGGCCGCCAAGCAGCACGGGAGTGGTCGTCACGCCCACCGTGCACTCGGCAGGCCCGTAGAGGTTGACCAGGGCGAACGGCAGGCCGGGTGGCACGCCGCGCTGGAGCGCGGAGCCGCCGGTGTGCATCATCCGCAGCGCGGTATGGGACGGCCAGGACTCATCGAGCACGGCCTCGGCCAGCGGCGTAGGCAGGAACGCCGCGGTGATCTGCTCGTCGGCCAGCCAGGCGACCAGGTCCGGCGGCGAGGCACGTACCTCCGCGGGAGGCACCACCAGCGTCCCCCCCGCGGCCAGGGTGGGCCAGGTGTCCCAGACCGCCACGTCGAATCCGGGGCTGCACAGCAGCGTCGTGCGGTCCCGTGGGCCCAGCGGGTAGGTGTGCGTGCGCCAGCGCATCAGGTTCGCAAGGCTCCCATGGCTGACCGCGACGCCCTTCGGCCGGCCCGTGGAGCCGGACGTGAAGATCACGTAGGCGAGCGTGCCGTCGTCCGGCCTGGCCGGCCCGGCAAGGGGTGCCGAGGGCGGCTCAGCCAGGCCGACGATCTCGGGGTCGGCGCCAAGCGGCGCACCGCCCGACACCAGCGGGCCGGTGCTGACCACGGCCGCCGCGCCCGACAGGGCAAGCACGTCGCTGGTCCGGGCGGCCGGGTGGGCCGGATCGAGCGGCAGGTAGGCGGCGCCGGCCAGCAGCACGCCAAGCTCGGCGACGACGAGTTCGGCGGACCTGTCGGCGTAGACGGCCACCACGTCATCGGGCCGGACCCCGCGCCGGGCGAGCCTGGCAGCTAATCCCGAGGCGTGCCCGGCCAGCTCGGCGTAGGTCAGCCGCTGGCCGCCGTCCTGCACGGCGATAGCATCCGGCGCCTGCGCCACGCGGGAGAGGAAGTCGTCGAGCACCATTGAGCACTGTCCTTCGCTAGGAGCCGGTCGATCCAGGGAGCGGTGAGCCAGTCCGCCTGCCACCTCAAGATCGGGCGGCCTGCCCCATCGCGCGGCGCAGGCTGAGCGGCCGCATGTCGGTCCAGACCTCGTCGATGTGGGCAAGGCAGTCCGCCTCGAGGCCGCTGAAGCCGTCGGTGCGCCAGCCGGGCGGCAGGTCGCGGTCCGCTGGCCAGATCGAGTACTGCTCCTCGTCGTTGAGCACCACGAGATAGGTCTGGGCGGCGTCGTTGTCGTCCATATCGCTTCCTCCGATTCGTTCCTGCTCCTCGGCGGTCAGCAGAACCGCAGGCAACTCAGGCTGAGTCCGGGTCAACCGGTGCCCGCCTCCTCGTGGTCGCGCATCCACCGGCGCAGCGACGCTGGCCGCATGTCGGTCCAGGTCTCGTCGATGTAGGCCAGGCACTCATCCTCGGTGCCCGTGAAGCCTTCGCCGCGCCAGCCAGCAGGCAGGTCCCGCCCCGCTCGCCAGATCGAGTACTGTTCCTCGGCATTGACCACGACCGCGTAAAGCAGCGAATCCTGTGCACCGGGCATCAGCCGCTCCCCTCGGCGGCGGGGGTGCCCGCCGCGGCCAGCAGTTGCTCGCGCATCATGAACTTGCGCACCTTGCCCGTCGGGCCCATGATGACCTCGTCGTCGGGGATGGCCACGATCCGCACCGGCATCGCCGCCGCTACCTCGCCGAGCGCAGCACGGACCTCGCCGCCGCGGTCCCGCGTGGCGTCGGCGTCCGGTGCGAGCAGCAGCAGCACCTCGGTGACGAGCCTGCCGTCGTCCCCGCGGGCCGCCAGGACCGTGCAGTCGCGAACGTCCGGGCAGCCGGAGAGTATGCGCTCCTCGGACAGCGCGGTGTAGAGCCAGTTCCCGCCGCCGAGGTCGAGCGCGTCGCTGGCCCGGTCCACGTGGTAGAAGTAGCCGTCCTCGTCCCGGTACATCAGGTCGCCGGTCAGGTAGTAGCCGTTCAGGCGGGTGCGGAAGGTGCTCACCGAGTCGTTCCAGTACCCGATCGCCAGCGTCGGGGACTTCATGGCGACCATCCCCACCTCGCCCGCCGGGACCTCCTGGCCGGTCTGCGGGTCCACCAGGATGATCTCGGCGAACGGCTGCGGCTTGCCGACGCAGCGGTTGTAGCGCTCGCTGCCGGGACGGTGGCTGATCCCGAACCCGCCGTAGCCCATCTCGGTGGAGCCGAGCGTGTCGTTGAACCGGGAGCCGGGCAGGCTCACGACGCCGTCCCTGCCGTAGGCGTGGTGGCTGCCGACGGCCACCAGCCGGCGAATGTGCGCCTCGTGCGCGCAGTCGCCGCTGTTCGACCAGAACCGCACCGAGCTGACATCACGGGTCGTCAGGTCGAAGCGGGCCAGTTCGGCCCACGTGACGGCGAAGCCGTAGACGGCCGTCGGGCGCCAGCGCTCGATGGCGTCGATGATCACCTCGCCGCTGCGCGCAAAAGCTCTGTTCGTCCCGCCCCCGCGCTGGCTCTTTCCCGCCCCCGCGCTGCCCTGCCCCGACAGGCACAGCAGCTCGTATCCGTTGCAGAGCGCCTCGTTGAGGATGATGATGCCTGCCGTATGTGCCTGCGGGAAGGCGGACAGCTCACGCACCGGGCCGTGCTGGCGGGGCTCGGACAGCCGGACGGCGCGCACGGCCGCGAACAGGCTCTGGTGGGAATGCACCACGGCGGCCGGCATGCGCGTGGTTCCGGAGGAGTGCGTGATGGCCACCGGATCGTCGGGGTGGTGCCGGTAGTGCGCGGGTGCACGGGACGGGTCGCCGGTGCCCGTCTCGGCCGCGTCGCCGAGGATCGGCGCGCCGAGGTCGAGCGCGGCCAGCCCGGCGTGGTCGGTGTCGAGGATCACCCCAGTGGCGCGCAGCCGCCGGATGTACTCGACGGCGATCTCGGCCGGCATGCTCCCGTTCATCAAGGCAGGTATCGCCCCGAGCCAGGTCAGCGCGAGGAAGTTGAGTACGACGTCGGCCGCTGAGGTCACATAGACCGCGACCGGGTCACGCCGCGCAATGCCGCGCTGGGCAAACCATTCGGCCCGGGCGGCTACCCGCTCGGTCAGATCGCGCAGTGATAATGGCGTCCACGCCGCGATCGCGTCGGCATCGGTGTCGAATGTCACCCGCGGCATGTCCATGTCGGCGCCGTGCTCGGCGAGCCTGAGCAGCACGTTGCCGGCGCCGACTTCCGGGTCCGCAGCTAGCACCGCCCGAAGGTTGGTCGCACTCACCGTTGTGCCTCCCCTTGTCGCGCGCACGTCGCCGGACCGGTGTCATTCCCGGCCGGACGGTGTCCGAGAGTCTTGGCTGCCGTTATGCCGCTGTGATTCCAGCTCAGGCTAAATCGGCGGTGATGTCCAGGCAATGGGCCCGCCGCGCGGGCCCCGCTCCACGACCGATGGCGTTGCGCGGTCATGCGATCTCGCGGGTGAACAGCCGTGACGACAACACCGCGGTCACCGTGGCCAGCCCGGCCAGGATGATGACCGACTGCCAGACGACCTGGTCGCCGATGTGTCCCTCGAAGATGGCCCGCATGCCGTTGGCCCCCCAGGCCCACGGGTTCCACAGGGCGACGCGCCGCACCCACAGGGGTGCGACCGACAGCGGGATCAGGACCCCGGCCAGCAGCGAGAGTGGCTGGGCTACGCCGTTCATAAGGCTGGGCAGCATGCTCTCGTTACGCACTCCGATCGCCATGGCGAACGAGATCGAGACCCCGAGAAGCACCATGATCGCCAGCACGATCAGGGCGAGCAGGAAGTTCGCCGGGGGCACCCGCAGCCCGAAGATCAGGGCGATCAGGGTGATCACGGCAGCCTGGAAGCAGATCATCGCGGCGACCACCAGCTCCCGTCCGAGCAGCAGGCCGATGCGGGACAGCGGTGTGACCCGGTACCGGGAGATGACCCCCTGGCGGATCGCGGCGAGCAGGGCGAAGCCGGCGAAAAGGCCGCCGAACAGCCCGACGGTGCAGAACAGCAGGGGCACGTAGATCCGGTAGGCGTCGCCGTAGCTGGGGGCGCCCATGACGGATTTGAGGAACGGAGTGAAAAACAGCAGGTAGGTGACGGGGTTGAGCAGCGTGGCCGCGACGGTGACCGGGTCGTGTACGAGTTGCCCGCCCTCGTAGGAGAAGGTCAGCCACGTATCACGGGCGAGCTTCATGGCCGTGCCCTTCCTGCCGGTTCATGCGATCTCGCGGTTGAACAGCCGCGACGACACCGTGACGGCCACCGTTGCCAGCCCGGCCAGGATGATCACCGCCTCCCAGACGACCTGGGCGCCGACGTGGCCACCGAAGATCGCCCGCATGCCCTTGGCCCCCCAGGCGAACGGGTTCCACAGGGCGACGTCCTGCACCCACAGCGGTGCGACCGACAGCGGGATCAGGACCCCGGCCAGCAGCGCGAGCGGCTCGGTGACCCCGTTGGTCAGGTTGATGAGCGCGGTCTGGTTGGGCACGAAGATCGCCAGAGCGAACGAGATCGAGACGCCGATGAGCACCATCAGCGCCAGCAGGACCAGGGCAAGGAGGAGGTTGATCGGTGGCACTCGCAGTCCGAAGACGGACGCGACAACGGCGATCACGACGGCCTGGAAGCAGGTCAGCGCGACGAACACCAGCTCCCGCCCGAGCAGCAGGCCCGCGCGGGACAGTGGCGTGACCCGGAACCGGCCGATGACCCCCTGCTGTATCGCGGCGATCAGGGCGAATCCGGCGAACATGCCGCTGAAGATGCCCATGGCGGCGAACAGCAGAGGCGTGTAGATCGCATAGGCGTCACCGTAGTTGGAGGCGCCCATGACAGATTTGAGGAACGGGGTGAACAGCAGCAGGTAGGTGACGGGCTGCAGCAGCGAGATCGCGATGCCGACCGGGCTGCGCACCAGTTGCCCGGCTTCGTAGGAGAAGGTCAGCCACGTATCGCGGGCGAGCTTCATAGCTGCTGCCTTCCTCCTGTTCCGATGGCCGCCTAGTCGGCAAGAGTGCGGCCGGTCTTGGCCAGGAACACGTCGTCGAGGCTTGGCCGGCGGGACTCGATCGCTCCCGGCTCGAT
>Ga0070714_100000927_pt1 | contig 20820 bp, 20 predicted proteins | sample LARL83metaG_FD_65450 | JGI IMG/M metagenome (GOLD analysis project Ga0070714, IMG submission 65450) | Corn, switchgrass and miscanthus rhizosphere microbial communities from Kellogg Biological Station, Michigan, USA - LAR L8-3 metaG | ecosystem: Host-associated > Plants > Roots > Rhizosphere ... | reverse complement strand
ATGGCCGGGTCGGTCGCGCCGGGAGTTGCCGCCGGCGGCGCGGTGACCGGGAATGCCTCGTTCGATAAGACCGCCGGCGCCCAACTGATCGCGAGCGCCGGCTGCCAGACCTGTCACAACTTCGGCGCAGGTGGGGGCAACATCGGAAGTGCGTTGCTGATCGGCAAGGGGTCCGCGATGTTCGGCACCAACACCTCGGCGCTCGAAAGCTGGATTGCGGATGGCGCCAACAAGTCAAACGGGGTCATGCCGGCCTACGCTCAGCAGGGGCTGACCTCGCAGCAGATCCAGACGATCGCGGAGTTCGTGGCTGCGCTTCCGACGGGTAAACCGCCTGCCCAGTAGGCTCCCGCGGACATGCGCGTGATGCTCGGAGTCACCGGCGCATCCGGCGCCCCGTACGCTGCCCGGATCCTGCGCGCCCTCGCTGACGCGGAGGTCGATACCGGCGTCGTGGTGTCGGACGCCGGCGCCCAGGTGATCGCGCTCGAGCTCTACGGCGAGCGTTCGCTGGACCCGGCCGGCGCGGTCGAGCGCTTCGTCGCCGACCACGGATCGCCGGCCGTCCGCGTGTGGGGGAAGTCCGACTACCGCGCCCCCTATGCCTCCGGCAGCGCCCGCACCGACGCCGTCGTGGTCTGCCCCTGCTCGATGGCCACGGTGGGCACGATCGCCGGCGGCGGCGAGGCGAACCTGATCCACCGGGCGGCCTCGGTGCAGCTCAAGGAAGGCCGGCGGCTGGTGCTCGTGCCACGGGAGACGCCGCTCTCCGACATCCACCTCGAGAATCTGCTCCGCGTCCGCCGGGCGGGCGCCGCGGTGGTGCCGGCGATGCCGGCGTTCTACCATCTGCCGGAGTCGATCGCGGATCTGGTCGACTTCGTGGCGGGCCGCGTACTGGACGCGATCGGCGTGGACGTCACACTTCATCGGCGTTGGGGGAGCTCGTGACTGCGTGAGCGTTGAGCCCGAACAGGTGCGCGAGATGTTCGACCGGATCTCACCGGCCTACGACCGGATGAACCGGCTGATGAGCGGCGGCCTGGACGGGCGCTGGCGGCGGTTCGCGGTGCGCTGCGCCGGCCTGGCGCCGGGCGATGCGGCGCTCGACGTCTGCTGCGGCACCGGCGACCTGGCGATCGACCTGCTGGACGAGGTGTCGTCGCGGGGCCGCGTTGTCGGGCTCGACTTCTCGGAGCCGATGCTGGAGCTGGCCCGGGCCAAGACCGCCCTCGTCGAGTGGGTGCGCGGCGACGCGCTCGATCTCCCCTACGGCGCCGGGGAGTTCGCCGCCGCGACGATCGGCTTCGGGATGCGCAACCTGGCCGACCACGAGCGCGGCTTTCGTGAGCTGCGCCGGGTCGTCCGTCCCGGCGGCCGGGTGGTCTGCCTGGAGCTGACCGAGCCTCCGGCCTGGGTGGCGCCGTTCTCGCGGATCTGGACCGACCGCGCAGTCCCGCTGCTGGGGCGGCTGGTCGCGCGCGACGAGGCGGCCTACACGTACCTCCCAGGGTCGGTGCACCGGTTTCCGCCGGCGCGCGAGCTGGTTTGTGTGATGGAGGCGGCGGGCCTCGAGCGCGTCCAGTTCCGGCGGTTGATGCTGGGCGTCGTGGCGGTGCACGTGGGGACGGTGCCGGGATGAGCGCCGTCGCCCGGGCAATGGCGGTCGAGGGGCTGGCCGAGTACGTGCAGGAGGTGGAGCAGCGCCTCGGCGAGACCGTCGCCTGGCGGCCCGGGGTTGCCGCCGACGCCGCCGCCGACACACTGCGGGCGGGCGGCAAGCGGCTGCGCCCGATGCTGGTCTATCTCTGCGCCCCGGTGGGTGTGCGCGACCAGCCGCGGCTGGTCGCCGCCGGGAGCGCCGTCGAGCTGGTGCACATGGCGACGCTCGTCCACGACGACATGCTCGACCAGGCGCAGCTTCGCCGCGGCCGGCCGACGGTCTGGCACGCGCGCGGCGAGCAGGTCGCCTCGGCGGCCGGCGACCATCTCTTCGCCCGGGCCTTCGCCGAGCTGACCGAGAGCGGCGACATGGACGCCGTGGAGGCGCTGGCCAGGGCCTGCCTGTCGCTCGCCCACGGCGAGATCCTGCAGCGTGCCCAGACCGGCGATCCGTCGGTCACGGTCGAGCAGTACCTGGAGCGGTGCACGCTCAAGACCGGCAGCCTGTTCGCAGCGGCGGCGGTGCTGGGCGGCATCCTGGGCGGGGTCGGCCGCGCCGACCGCGACCTTCTGTGGGAGTTCGGCGTGGCGCTCGGCCTGGCCTTTCAGATCAGCGACGACATCCTCGACTGCGACGGCCAGCCGGACACCACCGGCAAGCCGCTCGGCACCGACCTGCTGGACGGCACCGTGACGCTGCCGTTGCTCCTGGCCGCGCAGCGGACGCCGGCGGTGGCCGATGTGATCCGCCGCGGCGCCGGCCCGGCCGACGTCCTGCCGACGCTGGCCCTGGTCGCCCGGTCGGGGGCCGTGCGCGACGCCCGGATAGCGGCCGAGCGGCACGCCGGCCAGGCGCTGGATGCGCTGCAGCGGGTGGTGGAGCCGCTCGACCGCGACGCGCTGCGGGCGGTCGTCCACGGCGCCGTCGACCGCCGCGGGTGACCCTGGCCGCGCTCGCCGCCCTGGTCGGCCTGGCGGCGTGGGTGTGGATCGTGGGCGGTGCGCTTGCCTCCTCCCGCGGCGCTGCCGAGCGGGTCGCGATGGGGCTCCTGGCGGCGCTCGCCCTGGCCTGGCTGGCGATGCTCGGCGGCGCCTTCGGCGTCGGCCTGCTGGGGGGCTTCTGGTTGCCGGCAGCGCTGGCCGCGATCGTGCTGGCAGGGGCATTGGCGCGGCGCCGGCCGTTGGCGGAGGCACGGCCGTCGCCGCTTCCGCTGGCGGCAGGGGCAGTGGCGGGGCTCCTGGTCGGAGCGCCGCTCCTTCGCTGGCGAATTGACCAGCTCTGGCCCTCGCGCGGCGATATGCTCTGGCACTCGGGCTGGATCCATCAGCTGCAGGCCGGGGTCTCCGCTCCCGGTGGCGTCTATCCCGGCGAGCCGAACGGATATCCGTGGCTCTTCCATGCCTTCGCCGCCTGGCTCGCGCAGACCCTCCCGGGCGGGGTGAACGACGCGCTGGCAGTGGTCGCGGTGACGGGGCTGGTGGCCGCCGGGGTCGGCGTGTGGCTGGTGGCGCGGGAGCTCGGCGCCGGCGAGGGCGCCGGCGCCTGGAGTGTCGGCCTCTTCCTGGCCGCGGCCGGCGTGGGCTGGATCTGGCAGCACGGCCCGGCCGCGCTCTTCCGCATGAACGGCGCCAACCTGGGGCCGTTCCACGGCGACCTGGTGCTCTCCAACGCGATGACCCCGGCTCTCGGCAACCTGCCGCCGCTCGTCCCGAGGGAGCTTGGGCTGGCGTTCGCACCGATCGCCGTCTGGCTCGTCCTGCGCGCTCGGGCAGGCGGACCGGGCGGCTGGTGGAAGGCGGGCGCGGCGATCGGCCTGGTCGGCCTGGTGGCGCCGCTGGCGGGCATCTTCTGCGCCGGCTGGGCGCTCGTGCTGGCCGTCGTCGAGCGCACCTGGGCCGCCTGGCAAGCGCTCGTCGCCGCGGCGGCCGTCGTCGCCGTCTGGCTGGTGCCGCTGGCCGTTGCCTACCACCGCTACCACGGCTTCGTCTCGATCACGATCAAGCACCCTGTCGAGCCGTCCCTGGGCCAGGTGCTGGTGGCGCTCGGGATCGTGCTCCCGCTCGGCCTGGCCGGGCTGGTGCTGATCGGGCGGCAGGGTCGCCCGAGCCTGCGACGGCCGCTGGTGCTGGCGCTCGTGCCCGTGCTGGCGGTGGTGCCGGTGGCCGTCCTGACCTCGCAGGCGTCGCTGCTGGGGACGCCGGCGCTCGAGCGCTGGCTTCGCTACCTGCCATACCTGGAGCTCGGCCTGGCGATGCCCGCCGGCGTCTGCGCCGACGCCGCCGTCAGCGCTGCCGGCCGGCGCCTGCGACCGGCGGCGGTCGTCGTCGCAGTCGTCCTGGCCGGGGCTGCGGCCGGCTCCACGGCGCTGGCGGCAGCGGCGGTCTGGCGCACGCCGTACCCCTTCCCGCTGCGCTGCACCAGCCTGCCCATCGCCGCCGGCGACCGGGTGGCCGTGATCGCCCGCGAGCCGGTCTCGGACTACCTGGCGCTGGAGCTCTTCGGGCGCACCGGCGCCGGCTTCTGGTACCTCGACCCGCGGCGTGCGAAGGTGCGTTTCGCGACCTGGCCGGACGGCCTGCGGCCGCCGCTCCGTGCGCGCCACCAGGCGGTGCTGGCGTATGGCCGGGCGGGCGGGCCGCGGCCTCCCGGGATCGACGTGCTGGTGGTTCGCCAGGGCTGGAAGGTGGATACCGCAGGGCTGCGCCAGGTGGCGTCCTGCACCTACCGGGGGTTGCGCTGGAGGGTGCTGCGGGGGCGGTAGACTGCCCGCCGATGACGACCGCCACCCGCCCCGACACGCTCGGCCCGATCCGCGAGAAGGTGGTGGCCGGGGAGCGTCTGGGGTTCGACGACGGGGTGGCGCTGCTCGAATCCGAGGACGTGCTGGCGCTCGGCGAGCTGGCCGACGCCGCCCGGCGGCTGCGCGGCGGCAGCGACGAGGTCTACTTCGTCAACAACCTCTACCTGAACCACACGAACGTCTGCCGGGTGAAGTGCAAGTTCTGCGCCTTCGCCGTGACCGGCCGCCAGGACGGCGCCTACACGTGGGACATCGGCGACCTGGTCGAGCACGCCGCCGGCGTTCACGGGCGGGAGGGCTATTCCGAAATCCACATGGTCGGCGGCGAGCATCCGCACATCGGCTACGAGTACTACCCGGAGGTGACGCGGGCGCTCCACGAGGCGCTGCCCGACGTCCACCTGAAGCTGTTCACGGCGTCCGAGATCCACCACATGACGACGCTTTCCGGGAAGACCCACCGGGAGGTGCTGGCGGAGCTCAAGGAGGCCGGCCTGGGATCGCTCCCGGGCGGCGGCGCCGAGGTCTTCGCCGACCGCGTGCGGCGGCTGGTGGCTCCCGGGAAGGAGCATCCGGACATCTGGATCGCCACCCACCGGGCAGCCCACGAGATGGGCATCCCCACCCACTGCACCATGCTCTACGGGCACGTGGAGACGTACGAGGAACGGGTCGACCACTGGCTCCGGCTACGCGACCTGCAGGACGAGACCGGCGGCTTCCTGGCCTTCATCCCGCTCCCCTTCCATCCCCAGAACACCGTCTTCGAGCGCCGCGGCTGGCGCTTCTCGACCGGCCACGACGACCTCAAGATGATCGCCGTCTCGCGCCTCATGCTGGACAACATCGTCAACATCAAGGCGTACTGGATCATGATCTCGACCCCGCTTGCCCAGGTCGCCCTGCACTTCGGCGCCAACGACATCCAGGGCACGGTGATGGAGGAGCAGATCGCCCACGCCGCCGGGGCGGTGACGCCGCAGGAGGAGAAGATCGCCAGCCTCGTCTCGCTGATCAAGGAGGCGGGCCGGGTGCCGGTCCAGCGGGACACGCTCTACAACCCGGTCAGGAGGTTCCCGTGACGCTGCGGCTGGGACGCATCTCATATGCCAACATGGCGCCGGTCTTCTACGACCTGGAAGGCCTGGACGCCGAGCAGGTGCCGGGCGTTCCCACCGAGTTGAACGCGCGGCTCCTGGCCGGCGAGATCGACGTGGCGCCGATCTCCTCGATCGAGTACGCCCGAAACGCCGACACCCTGCGCCTGCTGCCCCGGCTCTGCGTGTCCACCGAGGGCGCCGTCGACTCGATCCAGCTGATCACGCGAAAGCCGCTCGAGCAGGTGCGAAGCGTCGCCGTGACGCCCGAGTCGGCCACCTCGGTGGTGCTGACCAAGGTGCTACTGGGCGACGTCGAGCTGGTGCCGCTCGACCAGCCGGCTGACGCGCGCATGCTGATCGGCGACGCTGCGCTGCGCAGCGCCTTCGAGGATCCGACACCGCACCACGACCTGGGCCGGCTGTGGGGCGAGCGGACGGGCCTTCCCATGGTCTACGCGGTCTGGGCCTGCCGGCGCGAGGTGCGCGAGGGCCTGGAGGCGCTGGAGCGGGCCCATCTGCGCTCGCTGGCGCTCGCCCGCGGCGAGCCGGAGGCGCTGGCCCGCGCGGCGTCCGAGCAGTACGGCTGGCCGGCCGGCTTCCTGGCCCGCTATTTCGAGAAGCTGCGGTACCACTTCGGCCCTCGCGAGCGGGCCGGCCTGATCCGCTTCTTCGAGCTGGCGCACCTGGCCGGCGAGCTCGACCAGGTGCCCGAGCTGCGCTTCGTCGAGCTCGAGTCCGTTACCCCGTAGCGTCAGACGACGCGGCCGGCGGCCCGGTCGTCACCCGGCGCGAAGGAGACGCGAAGCGGCGGGAAGGCGTCTGGCGGGTCGGAGGCGCGGGCGTTGATCGCCCGCATGGTCACGCTCCGCGACGGCGTTCCCGGCGGCTCGATCTCGATCATGCCGGCGCCCGGGTGGTTGAGCACGTAGCGGCGATGGTCGAGCGACGGATCGGTCGGAACGGCCCCCGACCACAGCCGCGGCCGCAGCCCGGAGCAGATCATCTCGACGATCGAGAGCCTGGCCGCCGCCGGCCGACCGGCCGGGTCGGGGTGGTAGTGGACGCGGAGCCCGTGCGCGTCGCCGCTCAGGACGACGACCCGGCGGCCCTCCAGCTGGAGATCCATGTAGAAGCTGATGATCCGCCGGTAGTCGTTTGGCCAGCCGGCCTGGAAGCAGTCGATCACGCGCGCCTTCGGCCCAGGCGGCCGGCGCGGGTTCTCGCGCAGCGCGAAGGAGTCGGCGCTGAAGACGACGAACATGGAGGCGTCGCTCTCCCGCATGACCGTCCGCATCCAGTCGAGCTGCTGGAAGCCGAGCTTCGTCTTGCGCGGGGTGTTGGGCGCGATCACCGGGTCGGCGTAGCGGCGGCCGTCCAGGGTCAGGGCGTGCACGTCGCCGAAGCGGAAGTCGAAGTAGTCGAGGGTCGTCGGATCGGCATGGATCCGGTTCCAGAGCTCGATCGCCCACGGCTCGACGGAGTTCTTGTCGGCGTTGTTGCGCGGTCCATAGTCGTGGTCGTCGACGGTGAAGCCGGTCGGCACGCTGCGCCGCAGGCTGGCGAACCGGGGGTCGGCGACGAAGCGGCCGATGCGGTCGGCGAAGTAGTCCTGGGCCTGGGCGTAGCAGGCGTCGTGGGTGTTGTTGGCATAGCCGGCGTCGCCCTGGAAGACGAGCGCGGCCGGCGTGCGCGGGGCGGCCTCCATCAGGCGACCGAAGCCCTCGTTGGGCGGCACGCCGGTCAGCTGGACACAGCTCGCCGCGAGCATGACCAACGGCTGCGCGGGATCCTGGGGAACGATCTCGTGCGGTTCGCTCTCGATCTCGGCGTCGCTGGTGGTCGAGCGCAGGCGAGCCCGCCAGCGCAGCGGACGCACCCCCGCCGGGAGGCGCACCGAGGTGGTGTATGGCGGCTCCAGCACCGCTGTCTCGGGCGTCCGCACCGGGCTCCCCAGCGTGTCTTCGTACGACCACTCGAACGAGACGTGGGCGGGATAGGCGCTCCAGACGCGGGCGATCGACCGCGTGCGTCCGGGCGGTCCGAACGGGATGCCGTTGATCGTGGCCACCAGCGCCGGCGGCGTCGCGCCGAACGGCTGGTCGCTGCCCAGCGCATACGAGGTGACGAGCGCGGTGCAGGGCCGCCGCGACTCCGGGTGCACGAGCAGGAAGCCGGGGGTTCCGCGGACGATCCTCACCGCGTGGTCGAGCTGAGGGGCCGGCTCGTCGTCGCCGTCGGCCCAGATGGTCGTCCGCACCCGCCCCGGCGCGTCGTCGACCAGCATTCGCATGTGGTACGACGTGCCGGCAGTGACCGGGATGCCGGGTGCGTCGTCCAGCACCTCGCGCTGCTCCCGCCCGTAGGCGGCCAGGATCAGCCGGCCCTGCTCGGCGGTGACGCCGAGGAACTCGAACGGGCCCTGCCCGACCGCCATCAGGCCGGGCCGCAGGGTCGCATCGCTGATGCTGAACGTCGCCAGCTGCTCGCAGCCCGCGCACTCGTGGTCGAGCAGCTGCACCGGCATCGGCTGCGCCGTCGCAGTGCCCTCCAGCCCGGTGGGCACGTGGAAGGCCGCGACCCCGCCGCTGCTCGAGATCCGGTCCTGATACTGGAGCGGCGCCCAGCCCCGGCCCCAGCCGGGGGCGGCGAAGGCCGACTGGAACTCGTGGCCGGTGACCCGCAGGGTTGGTGCGGCCGGGCCGCGGTCGGCCCGGCGCTCTGCCGCCAGGCCGCCGGCCGCCACCGCGGCGACGGCGCCCGCCGCGAGCACCTGCCGCCGGGTCAGACGGCGTCTGTTCACGCCAGCGCCCCCGACTGGCAGGTGTAGCCGGGCGCGTCCGCGGGCCGGGCGCCGCCCTTCCCGGCGCCCGGCCCCGTGTACCGGTAGACGCGAACGCCGCCGACCTGGCGCACCAGGCGCAGGCCGGGCGTGTGGTCGAAGCGCTGCCAGCGCCTGCCGCCGCCGCGGTCGACCAGGACGTCGTCGATGTGCTCGCGGGCGAGGAAGCGGGTGTCGCCGCGCGGGTCGTGGAGGAACCGGCGGGCCTGCTCGGTGAGCACCAGCGTTCGCCGCAGCACGTCCGGGCGCAGGAACGGCGCCAGCCCCTCCAGCAGGCTGGCCCGCCCGGTCAGCGCCTGGAAGGAGCCGCGGGTCGAGATGTCGGGCAGGATGCGGGCGTCGCAGGGGGTTGCGATCCGGGCGGCGTTCACGAAGTCGGCGTTCGGTCCCAGGCCGCCCAGGCCGCCGCGCAGGTCGCCGGCGCTCGCGGCCAGTACCGCCAGCAGGATGGCGACGGTCGCCACGGCAGCGGCACGGCCGTCGAACCCGTCGACGCGGTCGAGCACGCTCTCGGCGGCGGTCAGGACGATCAGCAGGATCGGCAGGGCGCCGTACTCGAGCAGGCGGCGCTCGCCGAACGTCGCCTGGATGTAGTAGGCGTAGTGGTAGGAGAAGGCAAGGGCGACCGCCAGCAGCAGCAGCCCCATGGCGACCGCGGCGACGGCCAGGGCGCGCAGGTCGTAGGGGCCGAGTGCGACGGCCACCGCGGCGAACACGACCAGCGCGACCGCCACGAACGAGAGCCGCCAGTTCCCGGCCCGGCCGCCCAGCGCGTCTTCGAGGTAGGCGTGGGCGGTCGTCGCCGGCGGCTCGTACCAGCGATGCACGGCCTTCGGCCGCGGCGGCGCGAGCACGCCCTTGAAGGCCAGCGTGGGGTCGTAGCGTCCGCGGTAGTCCGTGTAGCCGGCGCCTCCCGACGCGCCCTGGAAGCCGAGGTTGGCCCCGGACGCGAGCAGGCTGGCCACCGTCATCAGCCCGGCCAGGCCGATCGTCCAGGCCGCGACTGCGATGCCGCGACCGAGGTCACGCGAGGCGACGCCGAACGCGATCACGTAGGGGACGAGCAGGGCGCAGGCGGCGACCACCGGGATCAGATGCGTGAGCGCCGCGGCTGCCAGCAGCACCCCCGCGACGACCGGAGCCGTCCGGCCGCGCCGCTCGCGCATGGCGGCGAACGCGACCGCGCAGGAGATCACCGCCAGCGTCCGTCCCATGTCCTCGTCCTGGAAGAACTGGAGCTTGGTGACGATGTCCTGGTTCACCGAGACGAGCGGCAGGTGGGTGCCGGCGACGCCGAGCAGCGGCAGGAGCGGCGCCGTCCGGCGCAGACCGGCCTCCCAGGCCAGTGCCCAGAGGCCTGTCACGTAGCCGGCCGCCGAGAGCCAGAGCGATGCCGCCATGGCGGCGAACGGATGGCGCAGGAGGATGAACGAGAGCTCGCCGCTCCAGGCGTTCGCGGCAAGCTTGCTCACCGCCGGCGGGTTCAGGGTGCCCCACTGCAGCGTCACCGACGGAACGTGGCCGACCGAGGCCAGTTCCAGCCCGTCCGCCCAGTAGCGCCAGCCGCCGGCGGTTGCGCCCATCGGGACGCCGACCCGGGCCAGGGCCATCAGGGCGACCACGGCCAGGCCGGCGCCGAGCGCCAGCCGGTGTTCGCGGATCTGCGCGGCGGCATCGGCCAGGAGTGCTCGGGGATGGATCCCGCGACGGCCGCAGATCACCAGCGGCACGATCGCCGCCGCGGCCAGGACGGCGGCGACGAACGCGCTGGTGAACGCGTGCGCGACCGTCAGCAGCGTCCCGGACAGTGCGGGCACGGAATAGCCGAGGCCGAAGACGCAGGCCAGGCGGGTCGGCAGGCTGAGGCTGCCGGCGGGGAAGAGGGCGGTCGACCAGAGCACCCCGAGGGCAAGTGCCACGAGTGCGATGCCCGTGGCAGCGGCGGCGTTCATCCGAACAGCCGACCGGTGACCGCAAGCGTTGACACGACGGATGAGGTTAGCGCGCTGCCTGGAGGATCATCTACGCTTGCCCCGTGGCCGTCGCCGTCCAGACCGCGTCCGTGAGCGAGGTGCTCGATCGCGCACTGGCCGGCGAGCGGATCGACGACGACGATGCCGCCGTCCTCCTGCGCTCCCGCGACCTGGTCGCCCTCGGCCGGGCGGCGCATGAGCTTCGCAACCGCAAGGCGCCCCCGGGGGTGGTCACGTTCGTCGTCGACCGCAACTTGAACTACTCCAACGTCTGCTACACGGACTGCACCTTCTGCGCCTTCTACCGCCGCCCCGGAGACACCCGGGAGGGCTACGTGCTGCCGCGGTCGGTGATCTTCAAGAAGATCGAGGAGACGCTGGCGCTGGACGGGACGGCGCTGCTCATGCAGGGTGGCCACAATCCCGACCTGGGCATCGACTGGTACGAGGACCTGTTCCGCGAGATCAAGGCTCGCTATCCGATCCACCTGCACGCGCTCTCGCCGTCCGAGGTGCAGCACATCGCCCGCCGCTCCCGGCTGACCACCTCCGAGACGCTGTCGCGCCTGCGCGACGCCGGCCTCGACTCGCTGCCGGGCGGCGGCGCCGAGATCCTGGTCGACCGGGTGCGCAAGATCATCTCACCGTCCAAGACCACGTCGGACGAATGGCTGGCGATCATGCGGGCGGCTCACCGCCTGGGTATGAGCACCACGGCGACGATGATGTGGGGCCACGTGGAGACGCTCGAGGAGCGAATCGAGCACCTGCGCCGGATCCGTGAGCTGCAGGACGAGATGCACGGCTTCCGGGCGTTCATCTCCTGGACCTACCAGCCGGACAACACGCGGCTGGCGAAGGACGTGCACTGGAACCCGACCAGCTTCGACTACCTGGTCATGCAGGCGGTCAGCCGGATCTACCTCGACAACGTCGACCACATCCAGAGCTCCTGGGTCACCCAGGGCACCAAGATCGGCCAGGTGGCGCTCTTCTTCGGCGCCGACGACATGGGATCGATCATGATCGAGGAAAACGTGGTGTCCGCGGCCGGGACGACCTACCGGGCGACCACGGAGGACTTCGTGCACCTGATCCGCAATGCCGGCTTCCGTCCCCAGCAGCGCGACACGCTCTACCGGACGGTGCAGGACTACCCGTTGTGAAGATCGAGGTCAGCCGGCGCTGCGCGGCGCCGCCGGAGGCGGTCTGGGCGTGGGTGGCCGACCCGCACCGGCACATCCAGATGCTCCCCTCCGCGATCCGCAACGCACAGGTGCTGGAGGGCGGCGACATGCGTGCGGAGCTGGTCACGGCCGGGGTCAGCGAGGTCATGGTGGTACGGGTGATCGCGACCGAGCCGCCAAGACGGCTGGAGGAGGAGCGGATCGACGGCCGGCGCCGGGCGACGACTGTCTTCGAGCTGGAGCCCGACGGCGATGGCTCGCGGGTGACGATCCGAAGCGAGGTCGAGGTCCCGCGGCTGGTGGCGGGCCTGGCCAAGCCGGCGGTGACGCGGGCGCTCGACGAGCAGCTCGCCAACCTCGACCGGCTCAGCTCGGGCGCCGAATAGCCCGGTGTCGATCAGGCGGGGTCGGAGATGACGATCCGAAGACCCGCGTCGAGGTGGGAGCGGCGGCGCAGGTCGCCGTGGCGGGCGTCCCAGGCACCGGAGGCGAGGTCGTGGCCGAGACGAGCGACGCCGGCGGCCACCTGATCATCCGGGAGCAGGCGGAAGGTCGAGATGTTTCGCCGGACGTTCGGGTCGAGGTAGGCCTCCGGTCGAGCCACGAACGCTTCCGTGAAGCCGTCCAGGCAGTCGGCGGGGACGCGAAGCGGGCGGATCTCCGTGCGGCCGCCCAGCCGCTCGGCGATCGCCTGCGGCTGCACCTCGATCCGGCGGCCGAAGGCCATACCCGGGAAGTAGTCGGAGGTCAGCCACAGCCGGTCGATCACCTGTGCGTCCCCGGCGACGACGACCACCCGCCGGGCGACCCGCCGCAACTCGGCCAGGCCGGCGGCGGGGTCGTCCCAGTGGTGCACCGTGTGCAGGGCCATCGCGGCGTCGAAGGCGCCGTCGACGAACGGCAGCCGCTCGGCTCTCGCCAGCACCGCCGGAGCGGCATCGGCAGGGCGCTGGGCGATCATCACGGTCGAGGGCTCGACCGCCAGCACAACGCGGTCATCCGGCTCGTACGCCCCGGCGCCCGCGCCGACGTTGAGCAGGGTGCGGCCGTCACCCAGGGCGGAGTGGATCTGGGCCGCCAGCTCGGGATCCTCGCGGCGAGTCGCGGTGTAGGTCGTTCCCAGCCAGTCGTAGCGAGGGCGAGGGGTCTCCATAGCGTGCATACTATATAGCATGCGTGATGTGTTTGCGGGGTAGGTGCTTGACGCCAGCGTAATAGAAAGATATGTTTCGAAACATGTCTTTCGAGGAACCACGAGCGACCGAGCCATTCCCCTCCCGCGAGCTGACCGACCCGCGCAGCCTGCGCGCGATGGCCCACCCGACCCGGATCGACCTGCTCGAGCTGCTGGCCCGGGAGGGCGCGCTGACGGCCACCGAGGCGGGGGCGATGCTCGGACTCTCGCCCGCCAACTGCTCGTTCCACCTGCGCCAGCTGGCCAAGTACGGGTTCGTCGAGGAGGCCCCCGGCGGCTCCGGCCGTAACCGGCCCTGGCGGGCGGTCGACCTCTCGCACCGGTGGTCGGAGTCGTCCGGCTCGCCGGCCACCGACCAGGCAGCTCAGACGCTCTCGCAGATCGTCTGGGAGCGGGTCACCCTGCGCCTTGCCGAGTGGCTGGCGCACCAGGACGAGGAGCCGGCCGAGTGGCGCGATGCGGCCTTCGGGGCGACCAGCATCCTCTACCTGACGCCGGACGAGCTGAAGCAGCTCGGTGAACGGGTCTCGGAGCTGGTGCTGCCGCTTGTCGGCCGGATCGGCGACCGCGACGCCCGCCCGGCCGGGTCCCGTGCAGTGTCGTTCATCGCCGCCGCGCACCCGATCGAGCCGACGCCCTCCGAGCGGTGATCGAGCTCCTCCGGCAACGCGACGCGCGCCTGCTCCTGACCGGCGAGACGCTGTCGCTGCTCGGCGACCGGGCGATGTTCCTGGCCCTCGGCATCTGGGTCAAGTCGCTCACCGGTTCGAGCGCCGACGCCGGCCTGGTCTTCTTCGCGTACGCGCTGCCGGGACTGCTCGCGCCGGCCGCCGGCCTCGTCGCCGACCGTGTCCGCCGGCGGACGCTGCTGATCGCGACCGAGCTTGCGATCGTGCCACCGCTGCTCTCGCTCCTGTTCGTCCATGACCGCTCCCAGCTGTGGCTGATCTACGTGGTGGCGGTCCTCTACGGCGCCAGTGGCACCCTGTCCGGCTCGACCCGCTCGGCCTTGCTCGCCGAGATGCTCCCGTCCCGTCTGCTGCCCCAGGCCAACGCCGCGCTGCAGACGGCGAGCGAGGGGATGCGGCTGGTCGCCCCGCTGGCCGGAGCCGGGCTCTTCGCCGCCTTCGGCGGCGGCGCCGTGGCCTGCCTGGACGCGGCCTCCTTCGTCGCCTCTGCGATCTGCCTGACCGCGCTCCACCACCGGGCGCCGCGACCGGTGCCGCACGAGCATCACCTGCTCCGCCAGGTGACGGCCGGCGTCGGCCATATCAACCGCACGCCCATCTTGCGGCGGGTGATCGTCGCCCTCGGCGTCTCGCTCCTGGTCGTCGGGTTTGCCGAGACAGCGATCTTCTCGGTCGTCGGCCAGGGGCTGCACCGCGACCCGTCGTTCCTGGGTGTGCTGGTGTCCGTGCAGGGGGTGGGCGCGATCGCCGGCGCCCTGGTCGCGGCGCCGCTCCTGCGGCGCCTCGGCGACGGCCGCTTCATCGCGCTCGGCCTGGCCTTCTTCGCGGTTGGCGACGGTTCGCTCGTGACCTCCAACATGGTCGTCGCGCTGACCGGCATCGCCATCGCCGGAGCCGGGCTCTCGTGGGCGCTGATCGGGTTCGGGACGACCGTCCAGCAGCAGACGCCGCTCCACCTGCAGGGCCGCGTCTACTCGGCCGCCGAGCTCGTCCTCAGCGTTCCCCAGACGCTGTCCATCGGGTTCGGGGCGCTGCTGGTCAGCGTTGTCGATTACCGGCTCCTGCTGGCGGCCATCGCCGCCGTGGTTGGGGGCACGGGTCTCGTGCTCGCCGCCCGCAGTCCGGGCGGTCACTACACTCCGCCGGATGCTGAGCTCGCTCGCCCACTGGGTGCAGGATCAGGTAGCGGCGAACGGCCTGCAGGCGGTGTTCTGGCTGACGCTCCTGGGGAACGCCTGCATCCCGATCCCCAGTGAGGTCACCCTGGTCTACGCCGGTTACCTGGTGTCCCAGGGCACGCTGGTCCTGTGGCAGGTCGTGCTGGTCGGCACGGTGGCCAGCCTGGTCGGCTCATGGCTGGCCTGGGCGGCCGGCTGGTATGGCGTCGACTCGGTGCTCGTCCGCTCCGACCGCAGCCGGCGGCACGTGGCTCACGCCCACGAGTGGTTCGACCGCTACGGCGCCCCGACCGTGTTCCTGTCGCGGATGGTGCCGGTGGTGCGGACCTTCATCTCGCTGCCCGCGGGGATCGCTCGCATGCCGCTCCTGCAGTTTTCCATCTACACCGCGGCCGGCTCCTTCATCTGGTGTCTGCTGCTCACGGTGCTCGGCGATCAGGCGGGGTCGAACTGGGGCGAGTGGCACCGCCGGATCGGCTATCTGAACTACGTCGTCGTCCTGGTTGCCGCTGCCCTGCTGGTGGCCTGGCTACTGCGCCGGAGGCGCCGGACCCAGGTCTAGACTGGGCGACCGTGCCGGTGCCCCTGATGGACATTCGCAGCCAGTACGCCGACCTCTTGCCGGAGATCAAGGAGGTGGTCGGCGAGGTGATCGATTCCGGCCGGTTCATCCTCGGCCCCCACGTTCGCGGCCTCGAGGAGGAGCTGGCGGCGGCGGTCGGCGGCGGCCTTGCGATCGGCGTCGCCAACGGCACCGACGCGCTGATCCTCGCCCTGGACGCCCTCGGTGTGGGCCCGGGCGACGAGGTGGTGACCACGCCGTACACGTTCTACGCGACCGCCGAGGCGATCGCCCGGGTGGGCGCGACGCCGGTGTTCGCGGACATCGACCCGCAGACCTTCAATCTCGACCCGGCCGCCGCCGAGGCGGCGATCACCGAACGCACGCGGGCGATCGTCGTCGTTCACCTGTTCGGCCAGGTGGCAGAGCTGGACGCCTTCCGCGAGCTGGCCGACCGCAACGGCCTGGCGCTGGTCGAGGACGCGGCGCAGGCGTTCGGCGCCTCCCGGGAGGGCCGGGTGGCGGGGTCGGTCGGCGACGTCGCGACCTTCTCCTTCTTCCCCACCAAGAACTTGCCCGCGATGGGCGACGCCGGACTGGTGCTGACGACCAGCGACGAGCTCGCCGAGCGTGTGCGCATGCTGCGCTTCCACGGGTCGCGGGACAAGCGGACGTTCGAGTACGTCGGCGTCAACTCGCGCATGGACGAGATGCAGGCGGCGATCCTGCGCCGCTTCCTGCCGCATGCCGAGGGCTGGAACGACGGTCGCCGGGCGGCCGCCGCCCGCTACCGCGACCTCGGCCTGGGCAAGCTGCTCGAGATCCCCGCCGAGCCCGCCCGCTCGCGCCACGTCTACCACCTCTACGTCGCCCGCAGCCAGCGCCGCGACGCGCTCGCCGCCGGCCTCCGCGATGCCGGCATCGGCAATGCCATCTACTACGCGACGCCGCTCCACCTGCAGCCGGTGTTCGCCGATCTCGGCTACCGGCCCGGGCAGTTCCCCGAGACCGAGCGCGCCGCCCGCGAGGGGATCGCGCTGCCGATGTTCCCGACGCTCGACGAGCAGCGCCAGCGCGAGGTGGTCGACGGCGTTCGCTCGGCATTGCGGGCGGCTGCTGCTGCCTGAGGCCTCGTTGCGCGTCTGGATCGACCTCACCAACTCGCCGCACGTCGTCATCTTCAAGCCGCTGATCGAGCGCATGCAGGCGCGCGGCTGGGAGGTCTCGGTGACCGCCCGCACCTTCGCCCAGACGCTCGAGCTGCTCGAGCTGCACGGGATCGAGCACACCCCGATCGGCCATCACGGCGGCGGTTCCCGGCTGGGCAAGGCGCGGGCGGCTGCCGACCGGGTGGCCGCGATGACCCGTTTCGGGCGGCGGGGCCGGTTCGACGCCGGGCTGGCCCACGGCTCGACCGACCTGCCCATGGCCTGCCGGGCGCTCGGCATCCCGAACACGACCATGTTCGACTACGAGTACGCCCATCTCCAGCACTCACTGAACTGCCGGCTCGCCCAGCGCGTACTGGTGCCCGAGGCGATCCCGCCGCAGCGGATCGCCCGCTACGGCGCCCGCGGGCGCAAGCTCGTCCGCTACCCCGGCCTCAAGGAGGAGTACTACCTCGCCGGCTTCCGCCCCGACCCGGCGGTCCCCCGGTCACTCGGCCTGGACGGCGATCGGATCGGCGTGGTGCTCCGCCCGCCCGCCGACGTCGCGCTCTACCACCGGTTCGAGAACCCGCTCTTCGACGAGCTCCTGACCCGGCTCGGCGAGCGCGACGACGCGCGCACGGTGGTCCTGCCGCGGACGCCCGAGCAGGCGGCGCGCATTCGCGGGCTCGGGTTGGCGGAGGTGGTCGTGCCCGAGCGGGCGATGGACGGCCACAGCCTGGTCGCGGGCGCCGACGTCGTGGTCAGCGCCGGCGGCACCATGAACCGCGAGGCGGTGGTGCTGGGGACGCCCGTCTACACGACCTTCGCCGGCCGTCTGGGCGGCGTGGACGAGGCGCTGCTGGCGGATGGCCGCCTGCGGCGACTGACCGATCCCGACGACCTGGTGCTCGAGCGGCGGCGCGGGCCGGCCGGCGAGCAGATTCGCCGCGACCCCGACCGGCTCGTCGACCTGGCGCTGGTGGGGCTTATCAAACAACGCTGATTGATAAGCTGGGCGAATGGATCTTCGCCAGCTGCGGACGTTCGTCGAGGTGGTCGACCGCGGCTCGTTCTCGGCCGCGGCGGAGGCGCTCGGGGTGACCCAGCCGGCGGTCAGCCAGCAGATCCAGAGCCTGGAACGGGCAATCGGGACGCCGCTCGTCGACCGTTCCGGCCGCCGCGCCACCGCCACCCCCCGCGGCGAGGTGGTGCACCGCCATGCGCTTCGCCTGCTGGCGGTACGCGAGGAGCTGGAGCGGGAGCTGAGCGAGGACCGGGCGGAGCTGACCGGGCACCTGCTGGTCGGCGCCTCGACCGGTCCCGGTGAGCACGTCCTGCCGTCGCTCCTGGGCAGCTTCCGGCGCGCCAATCCGGCGGTCACCGTCACGCTCCGCGTCGAGGCGACCAGCACGATCGTCGAGCGGGTGCTGGAGCGCGAGCTGGAGCTGGGCGTCGTCGGATCGCGGCGGCCGCACCGATCGCTCCGCTACGAGCCGTTTCTGCGCGACCGGGTGGTTCTTGCGGTGCCGCCCGGGCACCACTTCGCGGGCCGTAGCGCCAGCCTGGCCGAGCTGATCCGCGAGCCGCTGATCGTGATGCAGGAGGGGGCGGGCGTGCGCAGCGTCATGGAGGCCGAGCTGCGCCGGGCCGGGGTTCGCCTGCGCGACCTCGACGTCGTCATGGAGATGGGGCTGCAGGAGTCGGCCAAGTCGGCGGTCGAGGCGGGCTTCGGCGTGTCGTTCCTGTCGGTGACGGCGATCGCCAAGGAGCTGGCGCTGGGCACCCTGGCCACCGCCGATGTGGCAGGCCTCGACGCGGTGCGCGACTTCTGGTCGGTCCGCCCCGCCTCCGGGCGGCCGTCTCGGGTCACCGAACGGTTCGTGGAGTGGTGCAGGGCCGAGCTGCCGCTCGCCGCCGATCAGGCCTCGGCCGGCGGCTCGCGGTCGTCCAGGCTCGACCAGTAGCTGGCGGCGAGGGCGGCCGCCAGCCGGGGATCGGTGTGGGCCGGATTGAAGACGTTTCGCGTCGTGTCGGCGCAGACCTCGATCTCGGACAGGCGCACCTGCCCGAGCGCGACCAGGATGTCCGCCGGCAGGTGCAGCTCGTCGGCGGTGTAGTGCCGAAAGCTGAGGTCGGGCGCCCGTTCCATCAGCTCCGGCCAGTCCGGGCAGGAGCGAGTGGCTGCCATCAGGCCGGGGCCTCCACGGGCCGCCTGCGAAGGACGTCCACGGCCAGTGCCAGGGCAACACCAACGATCAATCCGACGCCGGCCGCCACCACCAGGGACGAGCGGCGGTTGGTCGCCGTGACGCCGTGCCCGACCGCCACCGTGGTGATCTGCGGCGCCTCGATGCCGGTGGCGCTGGCCAGCGAGATGGTGTCCTCGGAGAGCTGGTTCTCGGTGGTGGCGATCGTCGCCGTGTTGGACGAGATCTGCGTCAGCAGGCTCGCCATGACTGCGGCGTCGGACGGGTTCGAGCCCGCCTTCCCGGCGAGCACGCCGGCCGCCCGCTGGGCGCTCGCATTCGCCGCCCGGAGCGTGGTGATCGACGAACGCTCGGTGGCGATGGCGACCCGCAACTGGTGGATCTTGATGGTGCTGTATGTGGAGGCGCCGTTTCGCACGGACGCTGCCAGCGAGTTTGCGATCGCGGCCGCCTTGCGGGCACCCCATGGCCCCTGGGCGTTGACCGAGTAGTAGGGGGCGGCGGTGGTGGACTTGGCCGCCTGGGCGGCCGCCCCGCCTCCGCTGCCGGGGGAGATGAGATGCGCGGCCACGTTGCCGTGAATGTCCGACACCGGAACGCCGGACGCCCGCGAAGCGGCCTCGAGTGCCGCCTGGGAGTTGATCGTGGCGGTGACCGCGCTCGGGTTCGAGAAGGGCGGGTTGGGAAAGACTGCGCTGCCGTTGGGCGTGGTCGGCTGGCCGATGTAGACGATCGCGCTCGCCTGGGACTGTCCGTGGGCGGCCGACACCCCGTGCAGGAAGACGACGGCAATCGCCACGACGATCGCGATCACGACCACGTACCAGCGGCGGAGAACGCGCCGGGCGTAGTCGGAAACGCGCACCTCCGAGGTGCCGGCGGAAGGGGAAGGGGCCTCGGACATGGCCGGGTAGTCTACCCAGGGCCCGTGCCCGACACCCCCGCCGATCGCCCGCTATCTTTGGCGCTGATTGATCCGTCGGGCTACTCCCGTCCGTACGATCACGAGCTCGCCCGGGCGCTCGCCGGGCGCGGTCACCGGGTCACGCTGTGGACGGCCGGGTTCGTCCACGGCGAGGCGCCCGCCCCCGACGGCTACGAGGTGTGCGAGCTCTTCTACCGGCACGCGAACCGCGTCGGGGGTCGTCTCCGCCAGCCCGCCAAGGCGGCCGAGCACGTGCTCGACCTGGGGCGGCTGCGGCGCCGCCTGCTGGCCCGGCGGCCGGACGTCGTGCATGTCCAGTGGTCGGTGCTGCGGCCGGTCGAGCGGCCGTTCTACCGGATGCTCGAGCGGGCGGGGCTGCCGGTGGTCTTCACCGCCCACGACCCGCTGCCGAACGCCGGCGGTGCCGGCCGGCGGCGCTCGTTCGCGGCGACCGCCCGCGGCTTCCGGCGGGTGATCGTGCACAGTGACTGGGGTCGCCGGGCGCTGATCGGGGCGTGCGGCGTCGAGCCGGCGCGGATCCGTGTGATCCCACACGGCGAGCTGGCATATCTGCGCGACCAGCCGGCGGCCGCGGTGCCGGTCCCGGGGGGCGGGCCGTTGGTTGCGCTCCCCGGCATCATCCGGCCCTACAAGGGGGCCGACGTCCTGCTCGCCGCCTGGCCCCGCGTGCGCGAGCGTGTGCCGGAGGCGCGGCTGGCGATCGCCGGCCGGCCGATGATGGACATCTCTGCGCTCGCGGCCGACCAGCCGGGGGTGACCCTGGTGCCGCGCTTCCTCTCCGACCCAGAACTGTCGGCGCTGCTGGACGCCGCCGACGTGGTGGCCCTGCCCTACCGCTCGATCGACAATTCCGGCGTGGTGTTCGCGGCGCTCGCCCTGGGCTGCGCCGTCGTCATGAGCGACGTCGGCGGCTTCCGCGAGCTGCACGACCGCGACGGCGTGGGCGAGCTGGTGCCGGCGGGGGATGCCTCGACGCTCGCCGATGCGGTGGCCGAGGTGCTGGCCGACCCGGACCGGCGTGACCGTCTGCGGGCGGCAAGCCGGGCGGCCCGCGACGGCCGGTTCGCCTGGCCGGCGATCGCCGCCGATACCGAGGCCGTCTACCGGGAGGTCACGGGTTGAGCGGCCCGCCGCTCTTCATCGTCGCCTGCGACCGCTCGGGGACGACGATGCTGCGGCTGATTCTCGACCGCGGCCGCGATTTGGCGATTCCCACCGAGTCGATGATCCTGGTCGACTTCGCCAATGTCCGCGACCGCTATGGCGGCCTGGCCACGGATGCCGAGTTCGACCGCCTGGCCCGGGACGTGTGGCGACATCCCAAGGTCCG
>Ga0070714_100000926_pt1 | contig 20820 bp, 9 predicted proteins | sample LARL83metaG_FD_65450 | JGI IMG/M metagenome (GOLD analysis project Ga0070714, IMG submission 65450) | Corn, switchgrass and miscanthus rhizosphere microbial communities from Kellogg Biological Station, Michigan, USA - LAR L8-3 metaG | ecosystem: Host-associated > Plants > Roots > Rhizosphere ... | reverse complement strand
CCCCCCGGAACGGGGGTTAGTTTACCGCAAAGCGGTAATCCGACACGTTGTCCGGCCATGCACCCGCCGGCAAGCACAAATCGAACAGCGAAGCCAGCCGTGACGCGCTCCGGAACAAGACAAACGGGGTCCAGGGAATTGGCCAAGGAGGGGTCCTCTAGCACGTAAACCAGCAGGTCCAAAGCATGCGCAAGTTTTGGCACGGGACAACGCTGGTGGCTCAATTCGGTAAGAACTGATATCTAGCACCAGAAGAATGTAAACGCCCACATAATCGCATAAGCACCGCGTTTTTCGTCTTAAATGACAAAAGAGGGCTATTTCCGTCACAATCGCGCCACGACCGCCATCGCGTACTAGTGCAAACGGGGAGGAAGCCGGAATCTCTCCTCATGGACCCATGACCGGTCCTGCGGGCGGAGTCAAGCCTACCGATCGGCAGACCCTGCTCGCGAGGGGCGCGAACGACCCGCGCCCGACGTGGATACCAAAGGAACATGCCCATGACCAGTGCACGAAATCGCTACATTTCACTGGCTGTGGCGGTGCTGGCCGCGGCGGGACTCGCCGCGTGCAGCTCTTCGCCAGGCTCCCCGAGCACAAAGGGCGGCAACTCGGCGGGAGCCGGCGTGAACGGCGGCACGCTGCGCATCATCGCGGCCTCAGGACCGGACCACATGGACACCGTCTCCGCCTACTACACCGCGGACTACGAGCTCTTGCGCGCGTACACCAGGCAGCTCGTCTCCTATCCGAGCATCAACTACAGCACCCCAGGTGACGCGGGCTGGAACGCGACCGTCACAATCACCGCCGACGCGGCGACCGAGGTGCCGACGCAGGCCAACGGCGGCATCTCCGCCGACGGGAAGACCTACACCTTCCACATCAAGCCTCGCGTCGAGTGGAACTCGACTCCGCCCCGCCCGGTCACATCGCAGGACTTCGTCCGCGAGTTCAAGGCGTTCTGCAACCCAGCGCCCGGCGGCTTCGTCGGCAACATCTCGTACTACCAGTCCACGATCGCCGGCCTGATGGCCTACTGCGACGCCGAGCAGGCCTGGTTCGCGAACGCGAACGCCCACCCGGCAACCGCGGCGAACATCGCCGCGTTCCAGAACTCCAACAACATCCCTGGCCTGGTCACGCCGGACAGCTCCACGCTGCGGTTCACCCTGATCCAGCCGGCCAGCGACTTCCTGAACATGCTGGCGATGCCGTTCGCCTCGGCCCGCCCGGTCGAGTACGACAGCTACGTGCCGAACAGCCTCCAGCTGGACCAGCACCTGCTGTCCGACGGCCCGTATACGGTCACCTCGTACATCGCGGGCAAGTCAATCACGTTCGGCCGCAACCCGGCGTGGAAGGCCGCCACGGACACGTTGCGCAAGGCCTATGTGAACGCGATCGTGCTCACCGAGGGCGTCTCGTCCTCGCAGACCCAGATCTCGGAGATCGAAGCCGGCACCGAGGACATCACGAACGACACCCTGCTCAACCCGGCATCGCTGCCTCAGCTCGCCGCGTCGCACAACCCGAACTTCAAGGTCTGGGGATGGTCCTCCACCATCCCGTACTACGTGTTCAACCTGCGCAGCCCCGACGACAACGGCGCGATGGGCAAGCTCGGAGTGCGGCAGGCCATCGAGGTCGGCCTGGACAAGGTGGCGGTGCAGCGAGCTTACGGCGGCTCGCTTCTCGGCCCGATCATCAACACGGTGATACCGCCGGGCAACCTCGGCTACCGGAACACCAACGCCTACCCCGACGCACAGGGTGCCGGCGACGTCGCCACCTGCAAGTCGGACCTCGCCAAGGCGGGCTACCCGAACGGCCTGAGCTTGATAACCCTGTACCAGAGCGACTCCACCAATACCCGCGGGTTCGAGGCTGCCCAGGCCTCGCTCGCCCAGTGCGGCATCACGCTGAAGGGCAAGCCAGAGCAGGGCTCCTCGATCTTCACCGACGCCGGCAACTCTCCGGTCAACAACCAGCCCAACCGGTACGACATCGCCCAGGTCGCCTGGATTCCCGACTGGTTCGGCAACAACGGCCGGACCGTGGTCCAGGCGCTGATGGATCAGCCATGCACCGTCAACACCGTCGACTACGGCTGCTACAGCAACGCGCGGGTCAACAGCCTGATCCACCAGGCGGAGACGGCCACCACGCAGGCGGCGTCCGCGGCCGCCTGGCAGCAGGCCGACCAGATCATCATGTCGGACGCCGTGATCGTCCCGACGATGGATCAGGGCTTCGCGATGCTCTCCAGCGCCCGGGTAAGGAATGCCATCTTCAACCCGGACATCGGCGAGCACGACATCACCAACCTCTGGCTAGCAAACCGGTAAATCACCGTGGCCCTGCTAGCTGTAGAAGACCTCGACGTCAGCTTCTCCACCGCCGACGGGGTGGTCAGGGCGGTGCGCGGCGTCTCGTTCCGCGTCGAACCGGGGCAGACCCTCGGCATCGTGGGCGAGTCGGGCAGCGGCAAGACGGTGCTGACCCAGACCCTGCTCGGCCTCACGCCAGGGGCGGATGTCGCCGGCAAGGCGATGTTCGACGGCACCGACCTGCTCCGGCTCAGCGAGCCTCAGCTGCGCCGGGTCCGCGGCGCGCAGATATCGGTGATCTTCCAGGATCCCCTCACCAGCCTGCACCCGCTGTACCGGGTGGGCTGGCAGATCGCGGAGCTGATCCGCGCGCACCAGGCCGGGGCCGAGAAGGTTTCCAGGAAGCAAGCACACCAGCGGGCGGTGGAGCTGCTCGGCCGGGTCGGGATCCCGCGCCCCGAGCGGCGGGTGGATGACTATCCGCACCAGTTCTCCGGCGGCATGCGGCAGCGGACGATGATCGCGATGGCGCTGGCGCTTGAGCCGCGGCTGATCATCGCCGACGAGCCGACCACGGCCCTCGACGCCACCGTCCAGGCGCAGATCCTTGACCTGCTGCTGCGGCTGCAGCAGGAGTCGCACACGGCGCTGATCATGATCACGCACGACCTCGGCGTCGTGGCGGACATCGCCGACGACGTGATCGTGATGTACGCCGGCCGGGCCGCGGAGAACGGCACCAAGCACCAGATCTTCTACGAGCCGCACCACCCGTACACCAAGGGCCTGCTGGAATCCATCCCGAACAGCTCGGTCGCCGGCGAGCGGCTGCGGCCGATTCCCGGCCAGCCGCCGAGCCTGATCAACCTCCCGGCCGGCTGCAAATTCCATCCACGCTGCGGCTACGTGCTCGACCGCTGCGTGATCGAGGAACCCGAGCTGCTCCGCATCGGCAACGACGGCGGCCACACCTCCGCCTGCTGGCTGCCCGCTGAGGCGGCCGGTGTCGGCGAGCCGGCCGAGGAGCTCCGCGAGCAGGTCGTCCGCGAGGGCCGCCATGGCGCGGCCGTCGAGGTAGCCCAGGCGATCGCCGCGAACCCGGAGGTGCCGTCATGACCGAGCAGGATTCCCGCGACGTCCTGGTCCGGGTGGACAACCTGGTCAAGTACTTCCCGGTGCGGACCGCGGGTTTCCTGCACAGGACCATCGGCCAGGTGCAGGCGGTGGACGGGGTGTCGCTGACCATCCCTCGCGGCACGACGCTCGGGCTTGTCGGCGAGACCGGGTCAGGCAAGTCGACGCTGGCCCGGTGCATCGCGGGCCTGATCCCGGCCACGTCGGGCAAGGTCTTCTTCGAAGGCAAGGACATCACGAACCTGCCACGGCGGCGGATGGCGCCGTTCCGGCGCGACATCCAGATGATCTTCCAGGACCCATACGGCTCGCTGAACCCGCGCCGCCGGGTCGGCGCGATCATCGGCGACCCGTTCGCCGTCCACAAAACCGTCCCGGCCGGCGAGCGCAAGCGCAAGGTCCAGGACCTGATGGAGCGCGTCGGTCTCAACCCCGAGCACTACAACCGGTTCCCCGCGGAGTTCTCTGGCGGCCAGCGGCAGCGCATCGGGGTGGCCAGGGCGCTCGCGCTGCGGCCGAAGCTGATCATCTGCGACGAGCCCGTCTCCGCGCTTGACGTCTCGATCCAGGCCCAGGTGCTGAACCTGCTCGCCGACCTCCAGCAGGACTACGGGCTCACCTACCTGTTCATCGCGCACGACCTGGAGGTGGTGCGCCACGTGAGCATCTCGGTCAACGTGATGTACCTGGGCCGGATCGCCGAGGCCGGCCCGAAGGACCCGGTCTACGACACGCCGAGGCACCCCTACACCGCCGCGCTGCTGTCCGCCGCGACGTCCGCCGACCCGGAGGCGGCCGCGGCACGGCAGCGCATCATCTTGACCGGCGACATCCCGTCGCCGATCGATCCGCCGTCCGGGTGCCGGTTCCATCCCCGCTGCCCGAAGGCCCAGGAGCTGTGCGGCAGCGAAGAGCCGCCGCTCGAAGTCAAGGCAGGCGACGCGGCCACCCACCTGGCCGCCTGCCACTTCCCGGTCGCGGCCGGGGAGAAGCTCGCGACGGCCGGCCGGAGGGAGCAATCATGAGCATCACCGAGCTCAGCTGGCAGGCGCAGACGGTCGAGGACCTCGCAGAACGCACGATCGAGGGCCGCAGCCAGTGGCAGCTGACCTGGCACAGGCTCCGGCGGGACAAGGTGGCGATGGCCTCGCTGGCCGTCATCATCATCATGATCGCGCTTGCCATCTTCGCGCCGGCGTTCGCGACGCTCGTCCATCACCCGGCCAACACCGCATATCCGATTGCCGGCGAGAGCTCGGCGGGCCAGCCGGTCGGCCCGGGCACCAACGGCTTCTGGCTCGGCACCGACGACACCGGCCGCGACTTGATGGTCAGGGTCTTGTACGGGGCGCGGATCTCACTGCTCGTCGGCATCGTGACCACGGCGATCGCCACCGTCGCGGGCGTCGCGATCGGGCTGATCGCCGGGTACTTCGGCGGCATCGTCGACACGATCCTGGCCAGGTTCACCGACGCCGTGCTGGCGTTTCCCTACGTGGTGCTGGCCCTCGCGCTGGCGGTGGTGTTCGGTCCATCGCTCACCATCATCATCGCGGTTATCTCGTTCTTCTCCTGGGCGGGAATAGCAAGGATCGTTCGGGGACAGACCTTGTCTTTGAAAGAGAAGGAGTACATCGAGGCAGCGCGGTCGATCGGCGCCGGGCCGTTCCGCATCATGTTCGTCGACATCCTGCCGAATCTGCTGGCGCCGGTGCTGGTGCTCGCCACGCTCTACATCCCCAGCGCGGTCATCTTCGAGTCGACGCTGTCGTTCCTCGGGCTTGGCATCCAGCCGCCGACCGCGAGCTGGGGGAACATGCTCGCCGCCGCGCAGAACTTCTACCAGACCGCCTGGTGGTTCGTGCTGGTCCCCGCGCTCGCCCTGCTGATCACCACGCTGGCGTTCAACCTGCTCGGTGACGGCATCAGGGACGCGATGGACCCGACCACCGAGCGCCTGCTGGCCGCTCGTCGTAAGAGGGGCGGGCACGCGAAGTGACTGTGCTCTGGTTCCTCGTCCGCCGCGTGCTCACCGGCATCGTCGTCTTGTGGGTAGTGGCCACCGGCACGTTCTTCCTGTTCTTCGCCCGGCCGGTGCAGACCGTGGCGCACCAGCTGGCGGGCCGGACGGCCACGCCGGAAGTCATCCAGAGCGTGATCAGCCAGCTCGGCCTCAACCAGCCGATCATGACCCAGTACTGGCGCTTCCTCGACCGGTTGCTGCACGGCAACCTCGGCTACTCGTTCTTCACTCAGCAGTCAGTCAACACGATGATCAAGCAGGACCTGCCTCCCACCGCGTCGCTCGTGATCGGCGGCGTGATCCTGTGGCTGATCGCCGGCCTCAGCGTCGGGATCATCAGCGCGACCAAGGCGCGCAGCCTGTTCGACCGGGCGTCCACCGTCGCCGTGCTGATCGGCCTGTCGATGCCGGTGTTCGTGATCGGCTCGCTCCTGCTGCTCGTCGTGTACGTGCCGCTCAACCAGCATGGCTTCACCTGGATCCAGGCCGGGTACGCCGGGCCGAGCCAGGGCCTAGGGGTATGGACCGGGCACATGCTGCTGCCGTGGATCTCGCTGGCGGTCGTCCAGGCTGCGGTCTACACCAGGCTGATGCGCGGCCAGCTGCTGACCGCCCTCGGTGAGGACTACATCAGGACCGCCCGGGCCAAAGGTTTGTCGGAACGCAGGGTGATCTTCAGGCACGGCGTGCGAGCGGCGCTGACGCCGGTGGTGTCGCAACTGGGCATCGACGTCGGGCAACTCCTCGGCGGTGTGGTCGTGATCGAGGTGGTGTTCGGCCTGCAAGGCCTGGGCCAGGTCGCGGTTAACGCGATTACCCAGGACGACCTGCCGGTGATCATCGGGTTCGTGCTGGTCGCCGCCGCGTTCGTGGTCGTCGCCAACATCGTGGTCGACATGGTCTACGCGATTCTCGACCCCAGGGTGCGGATAGCGTGAGCCGTGCGTGAGACCTATCGCCTGACCGCGCCCGTCATCTTGTGGTGGGCATGGCTGGTGTTTGTCGCGGCGAACGTCGTGGACTGGGCGATCCAGGGCACGACGACGCGCTTGGCCATGACCGTCGGCGCGATCATGCTGGCGGTGACTGGCCTGGTCTACGCGCTGGGACTGCGACCCAAGGTGGTGGCGGACGACGGGGGCATCACCGTGCTCAATCCGTTCCGCGACCACCGCGTGCCGTGGACCGCGATCAGCGACGTGGACACGGCGGACTGGGTACTGGTGCGGGCCGCCGGGGACAAGACGATCTACTGCTGGGCACTGTACATGTCGTCCGGGGCCAGGCGCCGCGCGAGCGCGCCGCCGAAGAAGTCTACGGCCAGGATTTCGCCCCGGCTCCCCGACGAGGCTCAGTACCTTGCGTCGCTGCCGCCCGCCAAGGCCATCGCGGCCCGGCTGGACACGCGGGCGAAGAAGGCACGCGCCAGGCACGATTCCACCGCGGCGGGCGCCGTCACGGTGCGCTGGGCCTGGTTCCCCCTCGCGGCCGTCGTGGCGCCGGCGGTCGCGATGCTGATCGTGCTGCTCGCGGACTAGCCGCGATCGCGGGCTACGCGATCTGGCCAGTCGCCGTAGTGGTAGCGCGCCCTCCCAGCCGTCACCAGCGCCCGCGTCGACGTGATCCGGACGTGATCGATACGGGATCGGACTACCCCATGCTCAAGTCATCGGAGCGGCGGCGGGGGGCTCGAGTGCCAGGCCGGTGGGAACTGATCGGGAGCGGGGTGCAGACCCGGTGGTCTCCGCTGCCGAGCCGGCTCAACGACGAAGCCCGGCTGCTCGTGCATGAACTGCGCACGCTCAAGGACCGCACTGGCCTTTCCCTGGCCGGGCTGAGTGCGCGCACGCACTACAGTCGCTCGTCGTGGGAGAGATGGCTCAACGGCAAGCGGCTGATCACGGCGCAGGCGCTGGCGTCCTTCGCTGAGGCCGCGGGAGTCGACTCTGCTCGTCTCACCCGCCTGCTGAACGACGCTCGGTCAGAGCCGGCGAACGCGGCATTCCCCGAACGAGGGGTGGCGATGAGCCTTGGGTCACCCGGTCTGGCCCAGCGAATAGCGCAGGTGCCGCCCGGCATCCAGGATTTCACCGGGCGCCATGCCCAGGTGCCCGCCGTGATCGACGCCGTGGCCGGCCAGCGACTTGGCCCTGGCCAGGTCCCGGTAGCCATCATTTCGGGTGCCTGCGGGACCGGGAAGACGGCCCTCGCCACGCACGTGGCGCACCACGCCGCCTGGCGCTTCCCCGACGGGACCCTGTATGCCGGCCTGCGCGGCAGCGCGCCGGATCCGCGTGACCCGGCCGACGTGCTGGCCGACTGGCTGCTGGGCCTGGGCGAGCCCGCCGAGCGAATCCCGCCGTCCGTCGACGCCAGGTCCGCGCGCTTGCGCAGCCTCCTGCATGACCGCCGGATCCTGCTGGTGCTAGACGACGCGCGCGATTCCGCGCAGGTGCGGCCCCTGCTCCCGGCCGCCGAGTCCTGCGCCGTGCTCATCACCGGCCGCCGCCGCCTGGCGGACCTGGTCCCTGGCCAGCATTTCGAACTCGGGCCCATGCCCGATCCGGAGGCGCGAGCCTTGCTCGAGAGCATCGTCGGCTCGGCCCGGCTGGCAGCCGAGCCGGCGGCGGCCGAGGAAATCCTGGCGGCATGCGCCGGGTTGCCCCTTGCCCTGCGGATCGCCGGGTCCCGCCTCGCCACGCGGCCCGCCTGGAGCGTCGGCTGGCTCGCCTCCCGGCTCGCTGATCCGCGACGGGTCCTTGACGAGCTGACGCTCGGTGACCTGTCCGTCCTGGCCGGCCTGCGCGCAAGCTACGCGCTCCTGCCCGAGGCTGGCTCGCCGGTCTCCGCGCGGCACGCGCTGCGCCTCCTCGCCAGCGCGGCGGATCCCGACTTCAGCCTCGCGGACGCGGCGGCACTGCTCGGCATCTGCGAGAGCGCCGCCGAACGGCTACTCGACTCCGTCGTCGACGCCCACTTCGCGGACGAGCCCGCCCCGGGATGGTACCGCCTGCACAACCTGACCCGGGTGTTCGCCGCGCAGCTGGCCGGCCCCGGCGAGGCCGGCCTCGCCGGGGCCGCGCCGGAACTGGCTGCCTGATCACTCATCGGGTTCTTCGGCGCCCGCGGCATCGCCCATCCCGTTGCCGCCGCCGGCACCGTCCACGCCGAAGACGCGCACGCCTACCGACTTGATGAAGTTCGCCACCGGCTGCTGGAGCACCTTGGCGCAGATGGCGCACACGAGACCGATGGACTCGACGACGCCGCCCGCCGCCGACTGCGTGGCGCCGTTGAGCGGCCCGCCCCACGGGACGGGCGAAACGACCTGGCCGGTGTGCCCCTCCTCGCTCGCTTTCGCGCCCTCGGTGAGCAGGTTGTCGTACTCGCTCACCGACTGGTTCAGGTCTGCCGCGCCAGAGGTCAGCGCTTTTCTCTGTTCGGCGTTGTTCTCGGCCGCCTCCTCGAGGATGATCTTGAACGGCCCGGTGGGCTTCCCGAAGTCCATTCCTGGTTCCATGACGAAGCCGCTCGGGCCATTCGGGCTGACGGGATCGGGCCTGTTGATGAAGAACTTGGTCGTCTCGAGGCCCGGCGGTTCGGGTTGCCCGTTCATCCGCGCGGTGCTGGCAGCTTCTGCCAGGTCATAGATCTGGGTCTCGAAGGAGCCCATGCCACCGCCGCAGATATCTGAGTTTTCGCAGACCCAGCTCCATTTCCGGAGCTCGTTTTCCAGCGGCGTCAGGTCCGGGCGGTTATCGAGGTGGGCACCGGCTTCCGCGTACCGCATCGCGAACTCCCAGAATTCGGGGTCCGTGGGGTCGTCGTAGACGAGGCCGTCACCGATGGGATCGTAGGTGATGGACAGCTGGTCCGAGCCGCTGCTCCCGCCGGCGGCCGGGGGCCCGGAGCCGCTGCCCTTACCGCCGCCATTACCGCTGCCGGGCGCGGGCTGATCGGGGGTCCAGCCGGTGCAGCCGCCGCCGTTGTCGCCCTCGCACATCTTCCCGGACGGGTCGCTGGCGCTGACCGGGTCGTTGCCGGCGTACTCGTAGCCGCTGAGCTGGGTCGGGTCGCCGGTCTCGAGGAGGGGGTCGACGCTGACGAACGCGCCGGTGCCCGGGTCGTACCAGCGGGCGCCGATGTCGGTCAGGGAACTGACCGGGTCGGACACCTTGCCGAGGAAGCCGCGGTTGTCGATCCACGTGGCGGCAGCGCCCCTCGGGTTACCGAACGGGTCGAATTGCCGCCACGTCGGGACCTGCGCCGCGTAGTCCAGGTACAGGGTGCCGGTGCCGTGCTGGTCGGCGGCGACCTCGAAGTGGTAGCTGTTGCTCAGGCCGGTGCGGACGGCCGTCGCCCCGCCCGGTAGCGGGTAGAACCGGACGCCGGCCGCCGGGCTGGCCGCGCCGTTGTCGGTGATCTGCTCACCGGGCAGGTAAAGCGTCTTGGTGCCGGCCGCCGGGTCGGACTGGAGCAGCAGGTTGCCGTCGGCGTCGTAGACATATCCGGCGTTCGTGGTGGCGCCGGTGGCCACGCTGGTCAGCTCGCCGGCGTTGTTCCAGTTCAGCGTCTGCGTGCCGGACGGGGTGGCCCGGGTCTTCTGCTCGCCGTTGGCGTAGTAGGCATAGTTCGCCGAGGCGGGCACGGCGCCAGTGGTGGACAGGGCGGTCAGCGTGGTGGGCTGGCTGACGTTGGCGGAGGCATTGCCGTTGTAGGCGTAGGTCGTGGTCGAGACCCCGCCCGCCGCTTGCGTGTACTGGCTCTCGCTCTTCCGGTCCCCCGCGCTGTCGTAGCCGAAGGACTCCCAGTAGGCGCCGGCCGCGCTCAGCGCGTCTCCCACCGTGGCATGCGCCGTGGCGGTGGGGGTGACCGCGCAGCCGTCGGTCGCGGTCCACGCGGCGGCGAGCTGGTCCTGGGTCGTGTAGGCGTAGCACTGGGTCTCGGTGGCCGACGTCGAGCCCAGGCGTGCCTCGGTCTGCGAGGTGAGCAGCCCGCTGAGGTCGTAGCTGAAAGAGGTGTCGTCCACGCTCGCCGGAGTCGTCGCGGACCGGGTGACTAGCTGGTCCTTGAGCTGCCCCGTGTGCGGGTAGTAGGTGTCGTCGATCAGCGCGGTGCCGGGTGTCCCGCCGACCTTGACGGCGCCGACCTGGGACAGGTCCGTGTACGTGGTTGCCTGTGCGTATCCGGCCTGGTCCGAGGTGACCTTGTTGAGCAGGTCCAGCGCGGTGGTGTAGCCGTAGGTGACGTTCTCCGCCGGCAGGCCACCGCCCTGCGGGTAGGACGTTTCTGAGGGCAGGCCGGTCGTCGGCGTGTAGTACTGGTTAACGGTCCAGGTCGTGCCGAGAGTGCTGCCTTGGGCCGCCGACGGGATCGTGACCGCGGTGCCCTTGGACTCGCCGAAGACGTTGAAGCCGAGCGACTGTTCGGTATACGGATAACCGCCGGAGTAGGACGTCTCGGTGGTCACCTGGCCGACCGGGTCCGTGATCGCGTGACCGGCGCCGTCGGTGGCGCCGTTGGCGTTGTCATACACCCAGGACGCGAGCTGGTTGCCGGGCGAGCCGGCGGCATAGGGCACCTGCGCGTTGGACGCGGCGGCGTACTCGCCGGTCTTCCGGCCGAGTGCGTCATAGGTGAATGACAGGTACGCGCCCGTTGCGTCCTGCGATTGCAGCAGATTGCCGTTAGGGTCGTACGACATGGCGGAGGTTCCGGCGTCCGCCTCGGTGATCGCGGTCTGCTGGCCGAGCAGGTTGTAGGTTTGCGTCCACTTGTTCCCCGCGGCGTCCGAGGTCAAGTTCCGGTTGCCGTGCGGATCGTACCCGTAAGTGGTGACGGACTGCGTCCCGCCGGTGAGGTACCCGGTGGCGGTGAAGCTGTTCGCGGGGCTGACCACGGTCGGGTTGGCGGTGTACTCGATGACCTTGCTGGTGCGCCCGAGCGGGTCGGTGACCGTGGTCTTCACGGTTCCCTTGCCCGGCGGGATCACCGTGGTCGCGTCGCCGTTGTACACCGTCGTGGCGGTGGACACCAGGTTGCCGTCGTCCTTGGACTGGTCCTGCACCGCCCGGCCCAGCCCGTCCAGCACATAGTCGTCCTGGTTGTCGGCCTTGTTGTCGGGCACCCCGACCAGGCCCACCGCGGGCGTCGTCGTGTTGTCCCAGTAATCGGTGTTCTTCTTGAAGACCCAGCCGCGCGAGTCGTAGAAGGTGTCGGAGACCAGCCGTCCGCCCTGCGGGGTGGGCAGCTGGGTCTGCCGCGGCCTGCCCAGCGAGTCGTCGATGGTCACCGACGTGACGGTGCCGCCCGCGTCGTCCAGTCTCTGGGTGGTGACTCCCGAGTCCCCGCTGCTCGATACCGTGTAGGTGTAGCTCAGGTTGGCCTTCTGCGAGGTGGGCCGGGAATACTCCCAGACCGCGGTGAGCCGGCCGAGCACGTCGTACTGCTCGGTCGTCACCAGGCCGTTGGGGTCGGTGGCGGTGCGCGTCAGGCCCCGGGTCGGGTCGATCGTCTTGCTTGACACGTGCGCGACGCCATTGGTTGACGGCTGGGTCACGGTCTCGCCGGTGGTCAGCCCGGCGTTGTTCACCGTGTAGGTGGTCGTGGTCTGGTTGCCGTCCGCGTCCCAGGCAGCGGTGACCCGCCCGTACCTGTCGTACGCTGACCGCTTCTGCGTCTGCCAGGCGAACGCCCCGGAGGAATACCCCGAGGCCTTGCGCACCATCGTCACCTTGCCGACCGTCGGCGGGTTGGCCTGCGGGAACGTGGTGCCGAAGGACGGGTCGTCGTAGAACGTCTGCGTGGCGGACTCCACGTGCGCCGGCGCCGCCACCGCCGCCGCGGACGGGCCGGAGAGGGTGTTGAACGCCGACGGCATCGACGTGGACACCGAGCTAGGCGTGTAGCCAGGGCAGGCCACCGAGTCCGTCTCGGTGTATGACACCAGCCCGACGAGGTTCAGCGTCTTGCTCGCGGGGGCGTACTGGGTGGTGGTGCACGAGTCGTACGCCGCGTTCACCGGGTCGGTGTGGGTGTAGGAGTACGTGGCCAGCCCGAAGTTCGCGTCGCCGGTTCCGGCGTCATAGGTGGTGTCGGTCTCGGTGACCGTGGCTCCGGCTTGCCCGCCGTCGCTGGTGGTGGTGGCGGACCACGACTCGGCCACCCCCGTCGCCTGCGCCGTCAGGTCCGGGAGCGGGGCGCGGGAGCGCGACTGCGCCGGGCCGGACACCCAGTAGGACGTGATCGTGTCGGTCGCCACGGGACCGCCGTTGCCGAGGTACTGCCGCGACTCCAGCAGGTCACCGGCCAGCGGTCCCGAGTCCTGATGGGTGCCCCCAGCGGAGTCCTTCAAGCTCACCGATCGCGTGGCGGAGCCGGACAGGTAGTCGCCGTCCATGCCCTGGTAGTACGTGTCGACCTGCTTGGTCTGCGGGTCGTTGGCCGGCTGGCCGGTGTTGGTCGTGACGGTGGCGTAGCCGCGGAACTGACCGTAGGTCCGGTCCTGCGACTTGACGACTTCGTTGTCGTCGTAGTGCCAGGCCGCCGGGCCGTAGGAGTAGTCGGTCTCCTCCTGCGGCGCTCCCCCGGTGGAGTCCGCCACCAGCACCTGCTTGACCGCGTACGACTCGAACCAGTCCATGATCGTGGTGCCGGACGGAGCCCAGTTCACCGGGTAGCAGGACTTGGTGTTGGACGCCGCGGTGGCCGCGGTCTGCGCGGTCACCCACGCGACCGTGCACTGGCTCGGATTCTCGTAGCTGACCGTGGTGGTGGCGCCGAGCTCGGACTTGATCTGCTGGATCCGGTACCGGAACATCGCCGGGTACGCCGTGGACGCGTCCACGCGGTTGGGCAGGTCGATGCCCGTGAACGTGGTCACCAGGGGCGGCGGCGTGGCGCCGGACCCGCCGGCCGAGGTGTCCTCGCCGGTGTGCGCGATCGACGCCAGCCACAGTGTCGAGTTGGTGGTGTCGCCGGTCTGCGGTTCGGTCTGGGTCAGGTCGTACTCGTCCACCGGCGGGTAGCCCGAGGTCGCGGCTGAATACTGCTCGGTGATGATCGACTCGAGTCTGCTCGTGGAGAAGAACGACGGGGCATGCTGACTGCAGGAGATACCCTGCGCGCACATCAGGTCATACGGCACGTCCGGGTACTCCGACCCGGCTTTCGTCGCGCCGAGCGACGACGTCAGCGGGTCGCAGGACGTGGCCACGCATCGCCCGTTCGGGTGCGGGGTGAAGACGACCTTGTCCGGGACGGGCGCGGACCCGCCGTACGCGTCCCCGGCGGGGAACCCGTAGTCGATCTCGGACAGGTGCGAGTCGCGAATGTAGGGCACTCCCGACGTGCCGTTGTTCTCGCCGTAGTAGTTCGTGTCCTGGGCGTAGTAGTACGCCATCGCCTGCCCGGTCAGGTTCGTCACGTAGTCCAGGTGCCACCGGTAGGCCATCGGGCACACCTGTCCGGTGGCGGTGCCGCACGGGTCAGTGGACGGCTTGGCCCGCGAGTACACCGGCACCCAGTCCACCGAGTTCGTCATCCGGTTGCCGGACGCATAACCCGGGAGCTGGTTGCGGCCGAAGTAGTACGCGGTGCCGTTCCGTTCGGTGACGACCCAGTAATCGGTGTTGTAAGTCCCCGACCCGTTCCCGGACTTCACCACGTGCTGGACCGTCGCCCCGTGGTCGGCCTGTTCGGAGCACGTGGCTTCGGCGGCGTCGCAGACCAGCGACGTGGACGACCCGTTGAGGGACAGAGTCAGCACCGGGCCGCCGTAGCACTCGTCGTACGTGGACTGCGTGCCCGACAGCGTCACGCCCTCGGGCGAGTCCGCGCACGGCGTGAACGACTGCTCGACGAACGAGTCCGTCGCTCCCCAGCCATCCCCCACCCAGGACGACTGCGCCTGGGTGGTCGCGGTCTGCCCGTCCACGCTCTGCGAGCTGTACGACAGGTCAACGGGCGGGGTCAGCGGGGATGACGCGCCCGGCAGCGTGATCGGGTAGGTGTAGTCGAACGAGCCGGAGTCCCCGCCCTCTGACCACGACTGCGCCGGCTTGAGGCTGGTCGCCGCGTAGCTTCCCGCCGCGCCGCCCTCGCTCCCCGGGCTCGACAGCAGCGCGATCACCGACCCGAGCGGCACCTGCGCCGACACCGACTGGCTCGCCGCGTCGTTCACCGACCGCAACGGTTGCCCGGCACGGCAGGCGGCCACCTGGGGCGTGCTCAGCGCGCAGGCCGGCAGCACGGCCATCGTCAGGCGGGAGCCGTAGTTGCCCCCGTATTCCTGAGCAAAGGCCCGGTAGTCCACCCCGACGCGCACCTCGGCCGGGGCGGCGATGAAAGAGGCGGGGGCCGTGGTTTCCGCGCCGGTGACGTGCAGCACGATCCCGGGAACGCCAAGCGCCGTGGCCGACGAGCGCGGCAGCACCGTCACGGCGGCGGAGCTCTGCGCAACACTGGCGGGCTGCGCGGACGCCGGCTCGACCCACACCGGCGAGGAACCGGCCCGCGATTCGACGCCGGCCTGGAGCGGTACCACGGTGCTGCCCGCGGACGGCCAGGTCAGCTCCGTGGCACGGAACGGCGTACGCGTCCCGTCCCGCACCGCAATTTTCTTCGGAACGACAGTGGTGACCCGGACCGGCGTTCCTACCGACACCGATGGGGACGAGGCCGCGGGCTGGCCCGTCGCGGCAGCGCTGGGCGGCCCGGTCAGCATCCCGGCCAGAACCGCCAGCGCGGCGATTACCAGCGCCGCGCGATTTACCTGATTCCGCAAAGCCACTGTCGCTCCTCGCCATAAGCCGTAATGGCGCACAACCCCGATCCTGATGATCGGGGATACTTCGGCAGCATTTCAATAACCCGGAGACGAGCGTGAGACAATTTGACCTGTCTCACGCTCCTGACCTGCTGGTTGGGACGTGCTGGCCCAGAACGTTGGGACATTTACCGGGCCCCGTTGAACGCGGTCGCGCAATAGGCTTTCTGAATGCCCGTGAATAGCCCGCAGCGCGCGTTGGCTGTGCTCACTACCGGTGCCGTTCTCGCGTTGAACGCGATGGCGGGCACGCTGGCGGCGCATGCCGCTACCGTTCGGAATGCCGTCCCGATCGCGCGGACAGCCGGCCCGACGCGAGCGGCCGAGGACCAGGCGCAGGCCCGCGCCAGGCAGACCGGTAAGCCGGTCAACGTCACGGCGGCGGAAACCCCGACGACCTTGCTGACCGCGAACCCGGACGGGAAGTTCACCCTCGCCGTCACCGCGCAGCCGGTGCGTAAGCTGGCCGGCGGCACCTGGCGGTCGCTGGACGCGACCTTGCGGAAGAACGCCGATGGCACGATCTCCCCCGCGCTCACCACCACCCCGCTGGTGCTGTCCGGCGGCGGGACCGCTCCGCTGGCCGCCATGCGATCCGGCGCCAGTTCCCTCAGCCTGACCCTCCCCGCTCCCCTGCCGGCGCCGGTCCTCAACGGCGATACCGCCACTTACCAGTCCGTTCTGCCCGGGACTGACCTGGTCGTCACCGCGCACACGGACGGTGGCTTCAGTGACGTGTACGTCGTGCGCGACGCTGCCGCGGCCGCGGATCCCCGGCTCGCCGCCCTGCTGACCGCCTCGGTGGCCACCAACGACCTCACCGTCAGCAGCGACGCCCATGGCAACGTCACCGCCCGCGACGCCAAGGGCGCACTGGTCTTCGGCGCCGCCGCGCCCACCCTGTGGGACTCGGCGGCCAAGCCAGGCACCGCCAGGTCAACCCCCCTTGCCGCCGGCGCCGGCGCCCACCACGGCACCCTTGCCGTGAGCCTGTCCGGCAAGACCTTGCGATTGATCCCGGACGCGACCGTGCTGCGCGGGCAGCACACGAACTATCCGGTGTTCATCGATCCGAGCTGGACCGGGGGGAAGGTCCACTGGTCCACCCCGTCACAGAACTTCCCCGGCGATCCGCACTGGGACACCTCCGCCGAGTCCAAAGGGCTGATGCAGGTCGGCGACTCCCCGGACGGTTTCTGGGCAGACACGCTGATCAACTTCAACCTGCCGCTCGGCCTGCTCGGCCCGGAGGGCACCAGCGACGACATCCAGACCGCGACGTTCTACATCACCAACGTCGCCGCCAACAACTGCACCGCGCAGACGGTCGACGTCTACGCCCCCTCGGCCACGCTCACCCAGTCCAACGACAACTGGAACAGTTGGTTCACGCAGAACAGGTCGCTAGGCGGCGCTGTGGGCACCGCGACGTTCGCGCATGGCTGGAGCTCCTCCTGCCCCGCCGCGTCGGTGTCCTTCCCGCTGTCCACCGGCTGGATCACCAGCGATGTCAACGCGGGCAAGGCCACCCAGACCCTGGCGCTGGCCGGCACCTCTTACGCCGCGGAACAGTTCACCGGCAACGGCGCGAACCAGAACGACTATGAGGTGTTCTCCCCGCAGACCACCAACCCGGTCACCCCGGCCCTGTCCATCACGTTCATGCACGCCCCGGCCACCCCGACCGGGCTGTACACCTCCCCGAACGCCAGCACGATCGGCAAGGGAGACGTCACGCTGTACGCCCCGGTGCACGACCCGGATGGCGGCACGCTCACCGTCACGATGACCGCCTACGTCACCGGCCACAGCGGCGAGGTGATCAAGAGCAGCGGCCCCATATCGACGGGCTCCGGCACCACGGCGGTGCTGCGGATCCCCGAGGCCACCCTGGTCGCCGACGTCACCTCCAGCGCCTTCAGCGGGCTGCCGTCGAGCACCACCATGAAGGTGACCTGGTACGCCTCGGTCTCCAATGGCAACCCGAGGCAGGACGCGACGTCCGCCCTCCAGGCCTTCACCTACGACATCTCCCAGCCGGGTGCCCCCGGTATCTTCCTTGACTCCGGCCTCGGCACGGCGTGCACACGCACGGACACGACCTCGTTCACCTATACCGTGGGCACGCCGGCCAGCTTCTACTTCGCGCCCGCCGCCACCGACAAGGGCACCCCGTCGGGCTACACCTACCAGCTCAACAACGGCGAGCCGGTCAGCCTCCCGGCGAGCGGGGGCAAGGCCACGGCGGCCATCACGCCCACCGCGCAGACGAACATTCTCACCGTGTACGCCTTCAGCCCGGGCGGCAACATCGGGCAGCAGCAGTCCTGCGTGATCATCGCGAGCGCGGCCGCACCACAGGCCGACGGCGACGTGACCGGCGACGGCAACGCCGACCTGCTGGTCCCGGGCGCGGGCAGCACCTCGCTGCCCGCCGGGCTCTGGCTCGCCGCCGGCACCGGCGGCGGCGCCGTCTCCCCCGCCGCGGCGAACATCGGCCTCAAGGGCACCGGGGTCGGCACGGACCAGAACCCAGCGCAATGGACCGGAACCCAGGTCATCACCGGCCAGTTCCAGGGCGACGGATTCAACGACGTGCTCGACTACGATCCGTCCACCAACGGAACCGCCGCGTGCTCCGGCCAGATCCTGGCCACCTACGGCCAGGCGCTGCCGCTGGACCCGGTAACCGGGAACCAAGCTGACGTTTCTTCCGGCATCTTCACGTACTACGTCTACGACGCGGCCACGCAGTCCGACACGCCCGTGTGCGCGTCGTCCACCGCCAGCGGCGGCAACGTGTACGCGGCCGAGAACGGCGCGAGCGGCGTGACCACCAGCTACGGAACCCCTGCCAACCCCGACCTTCTGCTCATCGCCAACGGCTCGCTGTTCCTTGAGCCCGACGAGAACGGCAGCTGGCCGGGCCTCGGCGGCACCGACACATCCTTGCCGCCCACCGAGACCGTCGACCTGTCGGACAAGAACCCGGCCGATGGCGGAAGCTGGACCGGGTGGTCGATCGCGACGACGCTGATCCAGGACATCCCGGCGATGTTCGCGGTCAGCCCCGCCGGAGCGGCGTACTACTACAGCCCGAGCGCCCTGGCCGGCCTTGCCTACCAGGTCATCAACAGCGCAACGGTAAGCGGGCTGGTGCCCCCCGTCCAGGTCGCCGCCAGCGGGTTCGGCAGCGGTACCTTCACCGAGGTGCGGGCAGCCAGCTTCGGCGGAAACCCCGGCGTGTGGGCCGTCACCCCGAGCGGCGGGATCTACACCTACCAGCTCAGCTCGGATGGCAGCACGCTCAGCCAGCTCCCGCAGGCCGCGGGTTCTTGCCCGAAGGCCGGGCCCACCACCTGCCTGGTCACCGCCGCCCACCAGTGGCCGCTCAATGACCAAGTGAGCGGCACGGTGGGCAGCGCGGCCGACGCCGCCGCCGGCGGGATCCCCCTGATGGGGAACAGCGGCGCCTCCTGGAACGACAAGGACAGCTACTTCAAGCCCGACGTGGTGCTCAATGGCAGCAGCGGCGACCTCGCGACCACCGGCAAGGTGGTCGACCTGACCGGTAGCTTCACGGTCTCCGCCTGGGCCAGCCCCACGGCTGCCGGCCAGGTCCTGCTTTCCCAGGACGGCGGCTCGTCTGCGGGGCTCACGCTCGGGACGACCGGGACCGCGTGGACATTCGGGCTGATCACCGGCGCGGGCACCTTCGACACCGTCACCGGCGGCAGCATCCAGCTCGGCCAGTGGACACAGGTGACCGCGAGCTACAACGCCACAGTCGGCGTCATGAGCCTGTGGGTGGACGGAGTCCTGGTCGGCTACCGGGCGCACACCGCCCCGGCCACCGGCGCCACCGGCGCGTTCCACGTCGGCAGCGCCCAGGCCGGGGGCAAGCGGGGCAGCTACTTCGCCGGGCAGGTCGCCATGGTCCAGGCGTGGAACCAGGCCCTAGCGCCGTTCACCACGCCGAGCCCGGCTAGCTATCACTACTCAATGGCACCGACCAGGATCATGGACACCCGCAGCGGCCTTGGCGGTACGGCCGGCCCGGTCGCGCCGAACTCGGACACCAAGCTGAAGATCGCCGGCACCGCGGGCATCCCTGCCGCCGGGGTCACGGCGGTCGCCATCGACTTGACCCTTACCGGGCCGACCTCGTCCGGCAACGTCACCACCTACGCTGACGGCGACCAGTTGCCCGTCACGGCAAGCCTCAACTTCGACGCGGGCAGCACGATCACCGACTACCAGATCGTCCCGGTCAGCCCGGACGGCAAGATCGCGCTGCACCTGAATTCGGCGAGCTCCGCTCAGCTCGTCGTTGACGTCACCGGTTACTTCGACACGGTGCTCGCGGCGGGCGCGCAGACCTACCACCCGGTGACCGCCACCCGTGTCCTGGACACGCGGTCGGGGGTCGGCGCGCCCAAGGGACAGATCCCGGAGGGCGGCACCGTCGCGCTCCAGGTCACGTCGTCCGGCGCCAGCCCGCTGGTACCGGCGTCCGCCACGGCGGTGGCGATCAACCTGACGGTCACGGACGAGGCCAGCGGCGGCTACCTGGCGGTCTACGCGAGCGGCGCACAGCCCCCGGCCCTTGACACCGCGCTCAGCTTCAGCACAACGTCCGGCTCCATCGCGGCCGACGCCGGGGATGTCCCGCTCGGTTCCGGTGGCAAGATCGCGATCGTCAACCATGGCGGAGCGATGGATCTGGTCGGCGACATCCTCGGCTACTACACCCCCGCCAGCCAGGGCGGAGACGTCTATCACGCCACCTATCCCACGCGGCTGGCCGATACCCGTAACGGGGTAGGCGGCGAACTCGGCCCGGTCGGTGCCGGCGCCAGCTACCCGATTCCCGGGGCCAGCGTGCGGCAGGTCACCAACGCGGCGACGCCGGTCCTCGTGCTGAACGTCACGGTCACCCAGCCGTCCATGAGGGGCAACCTGGTCGCCTATCCCGGCGGCGCTGCCCAGCCGGGCACCAGCGACCTGAACTGGAATGCCGCGGAGACGATCGCCAACTCCGTCCCGGTCGCGGGCGGCGCCGCGGGCGACATCACGGTCTTCAACAACTCGGCAGGCACCATTCACCTGGTCATCGACTGCAGCGGGTTCTTCGCGAGCAGCTAAGGCACCCGTCCGCTTTAGCCGCGCCGGCTTTAGCCGCGCCGGCACCCGCCCCGCGCCGGCCCTCGCCCCGTGCCGACGCCCGCCCCGCCGCGTATGCGCCTGCCGTGCCGGCTCCCGTCCCGGTCGCGGGCGGCGCCGCGGAGCAACCCGCGGGGCCGCGCCGCGAAGAAGGCCGCGCGCCGCCGCGCCGCCCGTTCGCAGGGGGGAGGCCGTCCCGCTGGCCCTCTGCGGGCCAATTACGCAGTTGAGCCGCCTAGAGCGTGTCAATTTGCAGCCCCGGCACCCGGCGGCGGCCCAGCCCGCGCGCACAGACACGCTCTAGCGGGCTCGATTGCGCAATTGACACGGCGGGACGCGGC
>Ga0070714_100000925_pt1 | contig 20821 bp, 21 predicted proteins | sample LARL83metaG_FD_65450 | JGI IMG/M metagenome (GOLD analysis project Ga0070714, IMG submission 65450) | Corn, switchgrass and miscanthus rhizosphere microbial communities from Kellogg Biological Station, Michigan, USA - LAR L8-3 metaG | ecosystem: Host-associated > Plants > Roots > Rhizosphere ... | reverse complement strand
CTGGCCCAAGTCGCTTACACGTGGTCGCATGCCATCGATCTCAATCAGAGCACCGCGACCAATAACATTTTCTTCAGCCCCACTCCGACCAGCTACGCGAACGGAGACTTCAGATCGGAAAAGGGGACGGCGGCAAACGATGTCCGGCACCGCTTCGTGGCGAATTTCGTGTGGGCGCCCACGTTTACGCACAGTAACAGTTGGATGGCGCGTTATCTCGTGAACAACTGGCAGCTCAGCCAAGTCACCACGCTGCAGTCGCCCCAGCCGGTTAATTCTACGACCAACGTTTCCGGGAATGCATTCACCGGCGCACTGGTGTCGGGATCGTTGAACGGCCTCGGCGGTGCTTTTAGCCGCGTACCATTCCAACCTGTGGACAACTTGAATGTGGACTCCATCTACAAGGTGGATGCCCGTCTCTCCAAGAAGTTGCCGTTTAGCGAACGCGTGGTCGGCTACTTGACGATTGAAGCTTTCAATCTATTTAACACGCCGTACGATACCAGTCGCCGCACGGCCGAGTTCGATTTGAGCGGCACGGTCCTGAAGATGAGAACCGACTACGCGACTCCGAGCTCGGACGCAGCCAGCCCGGATGGCACAACGGTCCGGCGAGCGCAGATCAGTTTGCGGCTGGTGTTCTAGCCGCGGGTCGCGCTGGACGAGTGTTCTTGCAAGCTTCGCTCCAGCCGGTCCAAAGTCTGCATGGCCGGAAGGCACTGGGCGACGCTTGAGTTTGGCTCACGCTTTTCGCGGATAGCTGCAAAGAACTCGCGATCCTGGAGTTCAATACCGTTCATCGAAACATCCACTTTCGAGAGGTCGATCGGCTTTTGCTCGCCGTCTACCAGATCGTCGTAATAGGCAATGTAAGTGCCGTTGTCGCAGATGTAGCGGAAGAACGTCCCTTGCGGTCCTTTGTTGTTGAACGATAGCGACAGCGTGCAGATGGCGCCCGAGGGCGTTTTCATCCCAATGCTCAGGTCCATGGCGATCTTCAGTTCGGGATGCAGCGGGCCCTGGAGCGCATAACACTGCGACACATTCTCGCCGGTCTGATACTGAAACAAATCCACGGTGTGGCAGGCGTGATGCCACAGCAAATGATCGGTCCAACTGCGAGGCTTTCCGGCGGCGTTCATGTTGGTGCGGCGGAAGAAATAGGTCTGCACGTTCATCTGCTGGACCTTAAGCTCGCCGGCCTTGATCCGCTTGTGGATCCACTGATGACTGGGATTGAAGCGGCGCGTATGGCCCGCCATGGCGATCAAGCCCGTCTCTTTCTGGACCTTGAGGATGCGCTCGGAGTCGGCCAAAGAATCGGCCATGGGAATTTCGATCTGGACGTGCTTGCCCGCGCGCATGCACTGTTCGGCCTGTTTGGCGTGCATTTGCGTGGGGGTCGCTAATATGACTGCTTCGACGCCCGGCTGTTTCAGACTTTCACCGAGGTCGGAGGTCCAGTGCGGGATGTTGAATTTCTTAGCTACTTCTTCGGTGCCGGCCGGATTGCCGCCCGCCAGCGACACTACTTCTATTCCATCAATTTTTGCAATTGCCTCTAAATGCTTTACGCCGAAAGCGCCTTGTCCGGCGACAGAGATCTTCATCCCTTCATATTAACGAAGCTCGGTCATAAACCCCGGCACGCTCCACTGCTGCTGCAAACTCCCCGGGGCCCACATATACTCGGCGGTCATGAACTTGGCGATGTCGTCCTGACTCTTGCCTTCGCGGATGAGCGTGGTCACACGGGTGCGAAGCTTGTCGACGTTATCGCGATAGGTCTGCAGACCAGCTTTGTTAGTGACCGGGCCGTGGCCGGGGATTACGGTGTCGAAATCGAGCGTGCTTAGGACGCCATCCAGCGTTTTGGTCCATTCCACCAAGCTGCCGCCACCCGGATAGTCGATCAGCGGACTGGCGCCGGCCATCAGGTCGCCGGTGTGGACGGTGCGGAGGGCCGGGAAATACATCACGGCGTCGCCATTCGTGTGACCACGGCCGAAATAACGGGCGCGCACTTCTTTGCCACCTAGAACCACAGCGGCCTCCTGCGTGAAGGTGATGCGAGCCGGCATCACGCCTGGGGGCGCGTTGGACTGCTTGTGCTCGACAATGTTCTTGCGAGCCATGGCAGTGGAGATGATCTCGGCGCTCGATAGGAACTTCGCGTTCCCACCGCTGTGATCAGCGTGATAGTGGGTGCTCAGGATGTACTTGATCGGCTTGTCGGTGACGCTCTTAACATTCGCAACGATTTGATCGTGATCCTGATCGTATTTATCGTCGATTAGAATTACGCCTTCGTCGGTGATGTAAACCGCGACGTTGCCGCCGTCGCCTTCGATCTCGTAAAGGTCGTCCTTGACCTTGTTGATCTTCAGCTGCGGAGGCTGCTTATTCTGGTTCTGGGTGTAAGCGATCCAGGCGGCGAACAGGAACAATAGTCCTGCGGAGATGCGTACGACAAGTGTCCGGCTCATGCCGGTCACTATATCAGATTTCACCCCCTCGATATCAGATTTCACCCCCTCGATATCAAATTACGAGCCCCGAATGAACGCCGCCAGAATTGCGGGCACACTGGCGTCGAAGCCAGCCACACTCATCTGCAGCGGGTCACTGGGATCCGCCATGTTGCAATCCTCGGCAGCCATCGCGATGACTGCCAGCCGGGTAGCGATTCCGGTCGACTGGCGATAGCGATCGAGTGCGCAGCGGTGAGCAGCTCCGCCGGACTTCTCCAGGTCGGTGAGAACCACGAATGCGTCCACGCCCAGCCCGCGATGGAGCGCGTCTTCGATTGCCAAGGTTGCAACTCCCTGCCCTCCTTGAAACGAGCCGGACGTGTAGTACGGTTCTGTTTTCGCATAGATCATCGATAGAGCGAGCGAGGCCATGGCAGCCGAAAGCGACGGCATTCCCATGCACCGAGACCGGCCCATGGAGCAATTCGCGTCTACGGCCAGATAGATCCGCTCCCCGGACGGCCGGATGTTATCGAAGGCCATGTAGAAGGCGGAATTCAGCGCCTCAATTACACTCGGGACGGGGGTGAAACCCTGCGCCTCCCGGTAGGTTCGAAATGCATCCAGCAGCGCGATGGGGTGTACCTTCGAATTCTCCACGCGCTTGCGATCGAGCAGACGGGCCACTACAAGCGCCGTGGTTGCGCTTTGCGGGCGCACTAATCCCACGGCCGTTAACTGGCCGAGATTTCGAACCAGCTCGAGATAGGACATGCTTGCGAGCAGCGCTTCCCAAACCTGAGGCGATGTCTTCCACCGGAGTGGAACCATCTCCGCAGCCATGCGATAGTCCTCGATGAGGTGCACGATCTGGTCCTCGGTACGGGCGTTCTTGGCCAACTCGAAGGCGTGGATCGGCCGGAGTTGACCATCCAGCATGTCGGCAGTGGCGAGGTGGCCGCGTTTACCCTCCACCACCCATTGGAACAGCGCGTTGTGAGCGGGCGTGGCCGGCCGGGGATGCGAGAGACGCAGCAGGTCGCGATGGGACCAAGCTTGATCCTCAGGCTCCAGCAGTTGACGAGCCAGCTCGGCGGCCGGCTTCGACACGTACCACTGGGCTATCGCCGCACGCAGGCTACGGCCCCAGCCACGGAGATTGGAGCAGAATGCGGCGAACTTGCGAAGCTGTGCGCCGGTGCGCGCAACGCGCGGCAAGGCATCCAGCGCGGCGGCGTTGGTCTTGGCGTCCGCAAACTTTGGACTGGCGGCCAGGGCGAGCACGAACAGCGCCGGATCTCTTGCGGAGCCATCCAGCACCGTTCGCACAACGCGCGGGCCATCGGTCTTCAGGCATGCTCGAATGGCGGGTGCGGCCTCGACACTCAGCTCCCACCTGCCTACTCGATAAGTGTTCTCTTCGCTGCCCAGGATCAGAAAGCGATCCAGGAGCGCCCAATTTTCGACACGCATTCTTGCCTCCTTGATAAAAATGTTTAGGTGCGGATAAATGAGTGCCACCGGCTGGACCCGAATGAAGGGCGACAACAATAGCCGATGACGGGCGACCCGCACCAAAAATTAAACTGACGAGGAAAACTAACGAACGAGGAACGCTACCAGGAGGCAGCGGGCATATGTTGCTAGTTCATTCGTTCGCATGTGAGGATCATCACTTACAATGCTCAATAGCTGCCTCCTTTCGCGAGAGAGTTGAGAACTGAAGATAGCACGACCAACCCGAAACAGCCAAATACTTTTTGATTAAATTTATTAACCACCTGAACGAGGTGGCACATAGAAACGCCCACTAGAATCCTGGTCAAGACCCTAGTGGGCGAACCAAAGGTGAGGACTTTGCTACGGCGTTTTTACGCCATTACTTTCAGGAACGCAGCCTTGAACTTATCCATCTCTTCCTGGGTGCCGATGGTCACGCGCACATGCGTCGGCCAGCTCGGCCATACGCGGCCGATATAGATCTTCTCTTTACGCATCGCATCGATGATCTCCATGCCTGGCCGGTGTACATCCACCATGAAGCAGTTCGACATCGATGGTACGAATTTGAAGTTGTGCTTTTCCAGGAACTCTTGTGTATTGTCGCGCACCTGGCCGATCAGCTTGCGCCGCTCGGGAACCACATACTTCGCTTCCAGACTGGCGCTGGCAGCGGCCATGCCGGTGATCGGCATCATGGTTTGGCTGAACCCGCTGACCTTGTCGTTGAGATCCGGACGAGCGATCGCCGCGCCTGCGCGCAGCCCCGCCATACCGTAAATCTTGGAGAAGGTTCGCAGGATGATCACATCTTTGTCGGCGGCCACCAGGTCGGTATTGAACGGCGCCCCGGAGATATGCGTATAGGCTTCGTCGATCATCACCACAGTGCCCTTGGGCTTGTTGTTGACCAGCCACTCGATTTCGGACTTCGGCGTCAACGTGCCGGTGGGGTTATTCGGATTGCAGATGTAGATCAGGCCGGCATTCGGGCTGGCTGCGGCCATGGCCTTCACGTCATGGGCGTAGTTTTTGGTTAGCGGAACCCCGATGACATTAGCTCCAATGAACTTCGCCGCCCTCGTGCCTGCTTCATAACCCGGATCGGCTGTCACAAACGGCTTCGAGGGTGAGCAGAAGGCCAGTACGGCTTGATGCAGCGGACCGCTGGATCCGACGTGAATCCTAACATAGCTCAGCTTCACGCCTTCCTGCTCGGAGAGCAGTTGTTGGACCTTGTCGCCTTCGCTGTATCTGTACCGCCCGCCATAATCCACCATGCGGTGGACCGCTTCCCGAGCCTCTTTGCAGGGGCCTAGCGGGTTCTCGTTGGCGTTGATCAGGACTGCGTCCGGGGGCGCTTCAACCTTAGAAAGCTGGGCTAGCGCCGGCTCATTATAGAACGGTAGTGTAGCGCCGGCAGTGAGCATGGTCGCTAGACGGCCGAAATGCCGTCGTGAAAAACCACGCTTTAGGAAATTCTGTTGTTCTTCCTTACTGAGAATGGGTGTCACGCGCCCTCCTTTGGCTTCTTCATAGTATACGCCGAAAAAGAGCCGGTGGGTAGGGGGTATTCAGGACGCGCGGTCCAGCGCCGCGACCACGATTCCCAGCTCCCGTTCGTCGGAATCACCAGGCGGCAGGGCGTGATCGAGCCAAAAATCGAGTTGAACGGGCGCTCCAGAGGAGGGGGACTTGTCCAATGTGGCTCGGTACGTGAATCTCGCGGACTCAGGATAGGTCTGGGAGGGCAGCGGTACGCCATCGGCGGTGGCATGCAGCGTCACCGGACCATAGCGCTCGATTAGCGCCTGCGGCACGAAGAACCTCAGCTCGACTCGGCTGGATTTTGCAACCGCCGGCATCCGTGCCGAGAATCGTTGTTCAGTCCAACGCCATCCGGCCGATTCCGGCGCGTGCCAGCCGCTCAACAGTTCGACATTCGACAGCGAGTAATAGCGGCTCTTGATCAGACACCAGATGCGCTGGTCGCGATCCAGACTGTTAGGGTCCGATTCACCGCTGGCGCCGGCCACATGCAGGTCGCAAATCTCCCAGCGGGTTCGTTTTAATAGGCGGCGCAACCCGGCTTCGGAGAAGATCCAGTAATTGGTGTCATCGTTGTTCAGCTCATCCTCATCCAGCAAATAGGCGACCGGCGCGTCGCGCAAATTGAGGCCCTGAGCGGGAAGAGTGTTCGCGATCCGAGTGCTTAACACACAGTAATCGCACTGGCGGGCGAGCATCTCCAGGACATAGTAAGGATTCTTGAGATGGTAGAGCACGCCCAGCAGGAAGACCATCCGGTAGTGATCATCGGGCAGCATGAATTGCGAATCGAGATCGACCGTGTGGATGTCGATGGAGGAATGGAGCGCTTCTCGCAGCGCTTTCAAACCCCGCATCCCGTTGTGATTGGAAATCGGATGATCGACCGCTTGCACCTTGCAGCCCAGCGATTCCAGAAAGAATGCCAGGTCACCGTCCGAGCATCCGATGTCGGCCACGGCGCCGTCACCGACCAGCTTGAGAAAGTCGCGGTTCTCGCCCGTGAGCAGCTGATTCAGATGCAGCACGTTGGCCAGCGAATCGTAGGGATACCATTCAAATGCTCGCGGCGCTACGCCGGCTTTGGCCGATTTCAGCCTGGCGTGGAACTCGCGGGCGCGATCGGCGATCTGCTGAATGTCGGGTTCTGTGCCGAGCATTACACAATAGTAACCCGCGAGTTCCTTAAGCCTTCCCCATCACCGGGCTGCAGGGCCGTGAGTCCGCCTCAGACCAGCGCCTCAGCGTTGTGATATCCTCACGAAACGTGACCAAGATATTCCTCGTTGCGGCGCTAGTTTTGATTTTGGGGACGCAGGCCTTCGCCGCCAATGCCGATAACGGCAAGCGCCTCTTCGTCAAAGATGGCTGCTACCAGTGCCACGGCTATCAGGGTCAGGGTGGCGCCGCCGGCGCAAAGCTAGCCCCACGACCGATCGTTCTCGTCGCGCTCACCGCCTACGTCCGGCATCCTACGGGCCAGATGCCGCCCTACACCAGCAAGGTTTTATCCGATGCCGACCTCGCCGACATCCACGCATATCTAAGTTCGATTCCTGCGCCGCCTCCGGCCAAGAGCATTCCGCTATTGAACCAGTAACAACTCCTCAGTCGCGATGAACATTACCGTACTGGATGACTATCAGCACACGGTCCGCACGCTTCCTGCGTTTCGGAAAGTCGCGGGCCATCAGGTCACCATCTGGAATGATCACACCAAGGACATCGATGTGTTGGCAGAGAGACTCAAGGACACCGAAGCGCTGGCTCTGATCCGCGAGCGCACTCCCATCCGCGCGGCATTGCTCGACCGGCTCGACAAGCTACGCATCATCAGCCAGGTCAGCGTCTATCCTCATATCGATGTCGAAGCATGCACGCGCCGTGGCATCATTCTGTCAGCCGATCCGATGCCTGGCCGCCCCTCTTACGCAACCACCGAACTTGCCTGGGGGCTGATTCTTTGCTCGATGCGGCGCATTCCGCAAGAGGTGGCCGCGCTCAAGGCCGGCAAGTGGCAGGCGGGATCGATCGGCCTGCGTTTGCACGGCAAAACGCTGGGAATTTATGGCTACGGCAAGACCGGCGCCGTGATGGCGGGATACGGCCAGGCTTTCGGCATGCAGGTGCTGGTTTGGGGACGGGAGACGACTCTCACAAAAGCCCGAGCCGCTGGATTCACCGTGGCTTCCAGTAAAGAGGCATTCTTCGAAGAGTCGGACGTTTTGACACTGCACGTGCGGCTGCTCGACAGTACGCGCGGACTGGTGACGGCCGCCGATCTGGCACGTATGAAACCGACCGCATTGCTCGTGAACACCAGCCGCGCCGGACTGATCGGGCCCGGAGTGCTGGAAGCCGCGCTCGGTGCCGGCCGTCCCGGGATGGCTGCGGTGGACGTCTACGAACAAGAGCCCGTTCTCGCCGGGCAACACCCCTTGCTCGCGATGGACAATGTAGTGTGCACTCCGCATCTGGGTTACGTAGAACACAACGGCCTGGACGAATTCTTCAACCTCATCTTCGATCAGATTCTCGCTTATGAGAGCGGACGGCCGATCAACGTTGCAAATCCGGAAGTGTTGACGAGACTAGCGCGGTAAGAACGGCACGCCGTCTGAATCGGGAAGTTTATTCCAGATTCTACCCAACTGCGCGAAATTAACTCTATCCACTGCGAGGGGATTGAATCTAAACCCTTCATGGCACACCGCTTCAGCCGCACGGGGACGTGGAAGCAAAATTGCTCTTTGCAAAGGCGGGAGAGATAGGGTCATGAAATACTTATTCGCTTGGATTTTAGGAGTGCCAGGAATTCTGGTCTTCGTCTGGTTCATGATGAACCATTGCTAAGGGGCAACCAACCATGAATCAATCATCAAAAAACAATTTTGACGCGGTCGTCGTCGCCGAGATTCAGATTTTGCGGAGTGGCGAGCGGCGCCTGGAGCAGCTCTATTCAGATCTGGAATCGAAGCCGCAACTTCGCGACGATTTTCTGCGCGAGCTGGCCGAGCTGCAAATGCGCGCGGACCGTCTGGACGCAGTCCTCAGCCCGGTGGGAGCGATGAACTCCGCTCCGGTGTATCTCGCCTAAAGGCGGCGGTCTTCAAATGTCCAATTGGGTAGTCGGAGAGTTGGGAGGGGAAATGTTTGAGTGGTTGACGAGCGAAGAGAACGACGCCATCGCGATGTTGATGCGCGATCATGACAACGTGAAGGCGCTCTTCGATCAGTTCGAAAAGGCCGAGCGCAAGGCCGAGAAGCAGAAGATCGTGAAGCAAGCGCTCGAGGAACTGCGCATCCACTCCGCTATCGAAGAGGAGATATTTTATCCGGCCATTCGTGAGCAATTGAAGAACGGTGTGATGAATGAGGCCGATGAGGAGCATCACGTCGCCAAAGTTCTTATCGCTGAGCTGGACACCATCGATGGCGACAACGACCACTTCAACGCCAAGTTCACGGTGCTGTCGGAAAGCGTGCGGCATCACATCAAGGAAGAAGAAGACGAGATGTTGCCCAAAGCGCGCGATCTCAAAATCGACTTCCAGGCTTTGGGTGAGAAGATGGAGCGCCGCAAGGCCGAGTTAAAGGCCAAAGGACTTCCGCCCACCGTCGAAGACACCATGATCCGTAAGACTCACGGCCGCGCGGATTCCCCAGCTCGGGCCGCGCATCGCAAGAAGAGCCCGGGCGTTGCGAAGAGTGCAGGCTCCGTTGCGAAAAAGCGGACCGCGATGAAGCGGTCTACGAACTCGCGCCGCGGCTAACTTCGCCGCACACTAACTTCGCCGCAAGTTGCGTTTCCCATCCTTTGGCGGATACACTTGATCCTCAGTGCTCGTGCCTTAGCGAATGCGAACGCAGGTCGGAATAATCGGGGCGGGGCCGGCCGGCCTGATGTTATCGCATCTGCTCCGCCGGCAGGGCATCCAATCGATCGTCATCGAGAGCCGGAGCAGGGCGCACTGTGAAGAGCGGGTGCGAGCCGGCGTACTGGAACAAGGCACGGTGGATCTGCTGATCGAAACTGGCTTGGGCGATAGGTTGAAGCGCGAAGGCCTGGTCCATCACGGAATCGAGCTGCGCTTCAACCGCCGGCGGCATCGCATCAATATGTTCGAGCTGACGGAGGGCCGCGCTATCACGGTCTACGGCCAGCAGGAAGTCATCAAAGACTTGGTCCAGGCCCAGCGGAATGCCGGCGGCGAGGTGCACTTCGAGGCTGAGGTGGTCGGGCTGCAGCAGTTGGAGGGCGCTAAACCCGCGATCCACTTTCGCCAAAATGACGAGGCTCGTGAGATCACTTGCGATTTCATCGCCGGTTGCGACGGCTTCCATGGAATTTCGCGGCCGTCAATCCCAGCCGGCGCCGTCACGATGTACGAGCGTGAATATCCGTTCGCTTGGCTCGGCATTCTCGCCGAAGCGCCGCCCTCCTCCAAAGAAGTGACCTATACGAATCACGAGCGTGGATTTGCGTTGCTCAGCATGCGGTCGCCCACGCTGTCGCGACTCTATTTACAGTGCCGACCCGATGAGAACCTGGGCGAATGGAGCGACCAAAGAATCTGGCAGGAACTGCATGCCCGGACCGAGGCCGAAGGATTCGCACTAGCCGAAGGTCCCATCCTTCAGAAGGGCGTGACGCCCATGCGCAGCTTCGTGGTCGAGCCGATGCAGTTCGGCCGGCTCTATCTGGCAGGGGACGCGGCTCATATCGTTCCTCCCACCGGAGCGAAAGGAATGAACCTGGCTATCGCCGATGTGACTGTGCTGGCGAGGGCGCTCGCCGAGTTCTACAAGACGGGGAGCCAGGATCTCTTGAGCCGCTATTCACAAGCGTGTCTGTGCCGCGTCTGGCGGGTGCAGCATTTCTCCTGGTGGATGACTTCGATGCTGCATCGCTTCGAAGGCGACAACGGATTCGACCATCGGCGGCAACTCGCGGAGCTGGATTATGTCACTAGTTCACGGGTCGCGGCACAGAGCCTGGCCGAAAACTACGTGGGGTGGCCGCTCGAATAACGCTTCCGCTCCCTTGCGGTCACGGCTCAGAACGCGCGTTGATCACCCACAGAAAGATTTCCGACCCGCCGACTTCCTCCACCTTCTCCGGCTTCCAATCTTCCATGTCGAACGTGTGCGACACCACCCTCGTCCCAGGCCTCAAGTCGCGCCACAGTTTGGGCCGGAGCTTCATGTTAACGCTTGGCAGAAGGTATAGCGTCACAACGGTGGCTTTCCTGATATCGGCATCGAACAGATCGCCTACCCGGAACTCGATCAGATTCGCTACGCCCTCATTCTGCGCGTTTTCCCGAGCTTCTTTGATGCGCTGCGGATCGATGTCCACGCCGATGCCATGCGCGCCATACTCCTTTGCCGCCGCGATTACGATCCTTCCATCCCCGCACCCCAGGTCGATCACCAGGTCGTTCTTTCCGACGGCAGCCAGCTTCAGCATGGCCGATACCGTTTCAGGCCCGGTGGGCACATAGGGCACGACCTTTTTCGGGTTGAACGGCGGTTCCAGCAACTGCGCTGACAGAATCGACGGAGACAAGCCCAGAATGTACAGCAGAAGCCCGGCGCGCACTCGTTGTAAATGCGGCACTAGCGTTCCTCGCCCGTGTTAGCCGCCATCTTGGACCCTGCCAGCGCATTCGTGCCATTCCCAGTCGCTGACGCCGGAAGTGCCAGGTAGCTGTTGAAGACCGCTTGGTCATATGACGTAGCCACTGAACCGTAACCTCCATAGCAGAGCGCGGCGAAGCAAAAAGCGAAGACAAACGCCGGGCCGTGAAACTGTAGACGGGATCGCGTACCCCAAATCAAGACATACAAACCGAAGCCGCTTAACACCAGGAAAACCAACTCGGCAATCGGAATGTCTCCCGATTCGGTATGACTGAGATCGTTGCGGAGGCCATTGATGGCCATGATTATGGTTCCCGAGCAAATGAGAAGACCGGCCCAGTAACGCACGTGTTGCCAGAAGGTAGGGCACCCTCCGTTTGTATTCGATTGTTTACCCCGCCTGCACCAGGCAAAAAAGCACAGCGCCGACAATGCAAACGCGCTGAAACAGGCCCCCCGCAGAACAGTCAATTGTTCGTGCGACCGGTTGAGCCTTTCGGAGGCAGCAGGACCCTGTAGCAACAGCGTGCTTTCGTCGTGTTGGAACTGGTTATCCACCCTTACTCGATAATCTTTTGCTGTTTCCCATTCGCGCTTTGTGCGCGGATCGTGGAAAGCCACCAGCGCTACATGATCGGGCGCATCAAGATTCGGTACCTGATGACGATCTTCCATTTCTTTATATACCCAAGCCTGAATCCTTTGCTGTGTTGGCAGAAATTCGCCAAGCATGTCGGGATCATCCAGAAATTCGCAGGCCACCGGCGTAATCATCGATCCCAGCAGATAAACGGTCGAAAACAGCGCCAACCCGATCGCTGTGGCCCGCAATTCCGAGGGGACAAGCGCGCCCAGGCGCCGCAAGGCGGGGGAACCGAAGAGACCAGGGTTCACCAGGTCGATCATTACCCACAGCCAAGGCAGTGCGAACAACCCAACAATCACGGTTTCGAATGCCAACTTTAATGCTTCCATGGCCTTCTCCTTTAACCGGGAACTTCGGTTTATTTGCAGGTTTTAATCCATGGCAAAAACCATTGAAAACACAAGGGAAGGCGCTGCCCGGCGCTGGCACTGGGAGAACAACTCGGTTTAATTACTAGCTTTTTGATTCCCGGAAATGCTCTACTGCTTCCACCACGCGGCGACCGTGTCGCGGGGCATTTTCCCGAGGATATATTCGGCCATCTCTTTGAGCCGATCGGGCGTGCCCTCGGGCCCAGCCCAGCAGTGCCCCTTGGTGGCGCCATAAGCGAAAAAGCCCTCGTAATGTGGCGCTTCGGTCTTCTTCATCCACTCTTCCAGCTTGCGGGTCGAGTTGTTGAGGAAGAAGTTGTCGGCATCGCCCACGAAAACATGCACCTTGTCCACCAGCTTCGGGCCGAGCGTGGACCAGTTCTTCTCCAGAAAGTTCCGCAGATCGTAATGATCTTTCCAAAATTGCGCGACCCGCGGATTCATTGCCCCGGTGCGTTTGTCGAACAGCGGATCGAAATAGCCGTCCTCTCCCAAAGGACCAAATACGGCGGACCAGATATCCAATTGCTCCCCCGATCGTCCGTGCGTGCCGTTGACCAGCTCGAAGCGGTTGCGTTCTTCTGACGTCTGGCGGATCTGCCCGTTCGTCTCGCGGCTATTAATAGTCGGGACGCTCCGCCATTCGTACTGCTTGTAGAAGGCGTTCTTATCTTCGTAAACGTTGATGCCCTCGACGTCGGAGAAATCCACTGAGTCGGGACAATAGACCCAGGTGCCACCGAAGAAGTCGGGATGAAACAGCTCCAGCGCCAGCGCTTCCCAGCCGCCGGTTGAGCCTCCGGCCAGCAGCCGCGCCCACGGCTGCCGGATAATCCGGAACCGCCTCTCGATCTCCGGAATCAGCTCCTCCAGAATCGCATTGCCGTAAGGGCCCACGTTCACGGAGTTCACCGCGTAAGAGTCGTCGAAATAGGGATTGGGATGCTGCAGCGTGACCACGATCATGCGCGGGAAGTCATCGCGTGTCCACTGAGTGTGCAGCTCTTTGCCCGGTTCCCCGATGTCGAAATTGAGCGGCGCGGCCAGAGAAAAATGGCCTTGCTGGTACAGCACCGGATAGTAAAGTTTGGTCTGGTCATAGTCGCGGGGAAGAAGGACCGTAGCGCCCAGATAAATCGGGCGACCCCAGAACCTGGTCAGCATCGGACTCTGCATGCGGAACCGCTTCACCCAGGGCGTATCATGTGGAATTTCGACGGACGCAATCACCTGGTCGCAGTTCAGTGCGATGTTGTACCCTTTCGCGGCATCCAGCGTGACGCGCTGAGGCCTGCTGTAGAGATTGCCGGGTGAGCGGTTCCAACGCTGTCCTTCCCACTGATCGTCGTGCATCCAGACGACGTGGCCATCGGAGCGGTGGAACTCAGTATAGACGTTGACGAAAGCCTGCACATAATAGTCGCCGGGCGGGATCCGGGAAAGGCTGGGTACCGGCGAGCCAAGATCGGTAGCATCAATGACGGCTGACTGGCCGGGGGCAAGTTTTTCAACGTCGCGCCCGAAGAAAGGCGCTCCCGTGCGCCCGACCTGGATGCGGGGCTCCGGATCGTTCTTGCTGGCGATCATCACGTACACGCGCCCGGTGATCGGACCGCCGTGCGTGGCTGCTGGAAAAGAGATCTCGAACCGCGTCTCGCCCGCCAGCCAGCAGGAAAGGCTCGTCGCAAAAAAGGCGAGCCGATAGAAGTTGCCCATGAGCGAAATTCTACCTGACTCGCCTTCGAAGTGTAGTCGTGCTTTAAGGTTAGTGACTGAGGGCGCAGAATCCGCCGTTGGCGTTGACCCAGTTCTGCTGGATCAGATACTCGCGTGACCCTAGCGTCATGTTGTACAAAGAGCCGTTGCTTGCCGTCGACGTTGCACCAAAGGTCCAGGCGCATTTGTCGGCATTCTCCTCGCCGCGCCGGTCATACCAGGCATTGAGATCCGGGTCCGTAGTGGCTTCCTCCAGCTCGTGCGCAATGATACTGGCCATGCCATCCGCCCCGGCGTTCCCATTGGGAGAAGTGGTCTGTTCCTCGCAGGCCGACGGGCAGCGGTCCGGATTGCCTACGAAAGAATACTTGATATCGCGTCCGCCGATGGTGGCGTGTGTGTGCCAGCCGCAGTATTGGGTGCAGAAGCCGCTGGTCTCGTTCACGTCGGCGGAGGTCAGCACGAAGTACACGCCATTGGTGTCGGTCGGATTCTGGGCCGCCACGATGGCCTGTATCGAAGAGTCGGTCAGACTGCTGCCGTGCGAGTAATTGTCGTTGGCCTGAGTGGAAAGGTTGCACATGTTGGTTACAGCCTTGCCGGATCCATCCGTGTAGGTGGTGTTGATATTGAAGTAAGGCGAACCGCCGATGTGCTGGGCGAAGTCGGGCAGGATGGTGGTCGCCGTATTGTTGTTCCAGTCCCCGTACCAGATCAGGTGGATGTTGGTCCCGCCCAGAATGAGCGGCCCCCCGTGGTAGAAGATCCCGTTACCGCCGTTGGATTTGGAAGTGCGAGCCGGACCTCCGTGATCCCCGGCGTCGCCAGGATGGTAAATGGTGCCGACGCCCTTCCCATTGGGGGCGAGGTCGCGATCATCATCGGCATAGCTGAAGGTGGTCCAGGCCAGGAGCGCGGCACAACAACCGGCGCCTCGAAGGAGGTTCGCAAAACGCATATGTGGATTCGATCCTTTCTATTACGGAAATAGTGCTCCCTGGGATCTTAGCAGGAGCGGGTCAGCATCTGAACCAGTCAAAAGTACTAGTTTGCCGAAGAAAGTCCTGCATTCCGACGCCGTCATCCAACCTTACCTCTCGGTGCAAAAATTTCGATGTCAAAGAACAAAGATAAAAAGAAATGATCTACAGTGAGAGTTTTGTATTGCCGATATGACTCCTGTAGGGAGTAGGAGTATGGCAACCTTACCGATGGATGGATGGACCGTTGGATCTATTCGGAACACCAAGGGAATCTCGTTAGAAGAAATCTCGAAGAACACGAAGCTGAAGGTCTCGACCCTGAAGGCCATTGAAGATGGCAATTTCGAGGTCCTGCCCGGCGGCATTTACAACATCAGCTACATTCGGCAGTATGCCCGCGCTATCGGCATAGACGAGAGTCCGCTGGTCCAGTTTTACCGGGCCAGATGCTCTACCAGCGACCCGATCCCGACCCGTCGCTAGCCACAACTCCTTTCCCCACAGTACGTTAGAACCTCGCGTTTCCAATTAACATCGAAGAGCGATCATAATAGGTTCCTAGGGAACCCATGAACCGGAGAGTCTTTCTTTGCACGGCTGCGGCCGCCGGGCTTCGCGCGATCGGGCTGGCGCAGCCTTCCAACCTTCCCGAGGCGATTCGGAAACTGCGGCCGATGACCGCTGGCGTCCAGCCCATTACCACCGAAGAGCGCCGGGCGCGCATCGAGAAGGCCCGCCGGCTGATGCACGAGAACCGGATCGATGCGGTTCTAATGGAAGGCGGGTCGAGCTCGTTGTACTTCACCGGCGCGCGGACGGATGCGGTCCTGATGCTGCCTTTGCGGGGCGAAATCACCTGGTTGAGCCACGTGGGCGACGACGAAGCGAAATATGGGGCCATCGCGAGCGCGCTGAAGGACAGGGGAGTAGCCACGGGGCGCGTTGGGGTCGAGGAGCGAGTCCGCTTCGACGTGGTGGACGGCGTGAGCAAGCTGGCACCAGCGCTCGAATTCACCAGCGCCGATCCGGTGACTGCGGGCTGTCGCATGATCAAGTCCCCTGCCGAAATCGCTCTCATGCAGCGCGCCAACGACATCACCATCGCGGCATATAAGGCCGCGTTGGCCAGCCTGCGGGAAGGCATGACCCAGCGGGAGTTGAGCGCCAACATCGGCGCGGCGTATCAAGCTCTGGGCGTGTCAGGCGAGGCGATGGCCAGTTTCGGAGAGTATACGGCCTACCCGCACGGCAGCATTGAGCCCCAAAAGCTGCGGGAAGGCGATTTCGTGCTGATCGACGACGGTTGCCGGGTGGAAGGCTACCAGTCGGACATCACACGGACTGTGATCTTCGGCAAGCCGACCGACCGGCAGCGCCAGATTTGGGCGCTGGAGCGCAAAGCACAGGACGCAGCGCTGGCGGCTGCGAAGCCGGGGGCTACTTGTGAATCGGTGGACGCCGCGGCGCGGAAGGTGATCACCGATGCCGGCTTCGGACCGGGGTACAAAGTGCCAGGGCTGCCGCACCGCACCGGCCATGGCATCGGTCTGGATGGCCACGAATGGACCTACCTGGTACGTGGCAACAAGACACGGCTTCAACCCGGCATGTGCTTCAGCGACGAACCGATGATCGCGATCTACGGCGAGTTCGGCGTGCGGCTGGAAGACTGCATGTACATCACTGAAGACGGCGCCCGGACGTTCAGCAAACAAAGCCCGGCCATCGATCAGCCGTTCGGGTGAGAGAATCGCGAGATGCCGCAGGCCAAGGAAGTTTCCGAGTCAACTTACCGCGCCAGGATCGCCAAAGTCCAGGAGGCGATGAAGGAGTTCGGGCTTGGAGCCGTGGTGTTGGAACCCGGCCCGGCTATGCTGTACCTTACCGGCGTACGCTGGGGACGCAGCGAGCGAACCTTCGCCGTGGTGCTGCCGGAAAAAGGCGAACCGGTCTACGTGCTGCCAGGCTTCGAAGAGCTGCGAGCGCGCGAGTTGATTCATGTCGGAAACGACATCCGGATCTGGCAGGAGGACGAAAGCCCGTATCAGCGGATCGTACAGGCTCTGAAAGATCGCGGCGTCATCTCGGGCCGCATCGGCATCGACGCCTCCGCGCGATTCTTCATATTTGACGGCATTCGCAAGCTGGCGCCCAAGCTCGACTACGTGAGCGCGAAAGCGGTGTTAAAGTCAGCAGGTGTTGAGATCACCGCGCCACAGGGCGGTCGACGATAGTGCGCAAGATCATCGCGATCTGCTTCTGTCTGACTGCGGCGGCCTGTCATAAGCCCGCGCCAAAAGTAGTGGTCCCGCAAGTCTTCCGCGTGAAGTTCGAGACCTCACAAGGCGATTTCGTGGTGGAAGCAACGCGGGCCTGGGCGCCGCACGGCGTGGATCGGTTCCACGAGCTGGTGCGCATGAAGTATTTCGACGAAGGCCGGTTTTACCGCGTGCTGCACGGCTTTATCGCTCAGTTCGGCGTTCATCGCGATTTCAATGTGCATGCTACGTGGCGGAACTTCTTTATCGTCGACGATCCGCCCAAAGAGAAGAACCTGAGGGGAACACTGGCCTTTGCCAAATCCGGTCCCAGCACGCGGGCCACTGAGATCTTCATCAACCTGGCCGACAACGCGGTGCTGGACGACCAGGGCTTCGTGCCATTCGCAAAGATTGTGGAAGGCATGGAGGTGATCGACAAGCTGTATTCGGGCTACGGCGAAATGCGGCCGGAGGGCAAAGAGATCGACGCTGGCCGGGTGGAGGAAGAGACCAACGAGTACTTGGTCCCTCGCTTTCCCAGGCTGGATTACATCAAACGGGCACGGCTGCTACCTTGATTGCCCGGCCCCCTTAGCTTGCACGCCAGTCTGCGGGTCTTCTTCGGCCTTGGAAAAAATCTCACGATAACAGGCGATACAAGGCCGGTCGCGGCGGCATAGTGGATCGTTATGGGCGCAATGGTGGCGTCCGCGGCGAATCGCGGCATAGACACCGAGGCTGCCCAGGGGAACGGCCAGGAGAAAAAGAATAATACGTAGGGGAGTCACCGTGCACTCCTTAGCTTTCAGGATACGCCGGGCGGCGGAGGAATGGAAATGGTCCGTACTTTCAGCCGGCGCTGGAGGGCGGGGCTTTCTTGCTAATGGCGGCGGTGATCACATCGCGGGCACGACTGAGCGAGGGTCGCACCGCATCAAACGCCGTGGGTGCACGGGAAACGTCCGCGTACAGGCAGCCGGCCACCTTACCGTCGACGATGATAGGCAGGAGAGCGAACGCGCCGGGTTGGAAGGCCGTTACCAAGGCGGAACTATCGTAGCGGGCATCGCGCGCACGATCGGCGAAAACATCTTCCTTGCGCTCCAGCGCCGCGCGCATGGGACCTTCGGCGCCGTCCACCGGGAACTGAAAGCGCTCGAGGGCATCCTCGACTGATTCGCCGGCGGCAAGCCGGCCGCGGATACAAGTCAAGTTCTCGTTCATGAGGCCGAAGATCACGTGTTCAAAGCCGATGGCTCGCACGTCCTCCAGCAGGCTGGAGATGAAAGGGGCCAGTTCGAAATCATTTTGCGCGGCACGTCCGGCCCGTGTGATGGCCTGCTGCAGCGTGCTCAGACCAACCTGGTCGAATACAGGGACAGATTTCAAAATCTGCCTCGCACGCTCAGCCTGTTTCGCCAGATGAAGGGTGTCGGTGGGGACGCGGAGCGCGGCGAAGGTCTGCTGGGTCTCCACCAGCGCAGTATCGACGATACGGGCCAGGTCCCGCACCGAGACCAGCGTCGGCTGGCCCTCCGGACTGAGCACGGTCTGCAGATGGATGGAATCGATACCGGCGCCCTTGCGGTACAGCGTACGAGTGAGGTCGTGCCCATAGTTGGCGACCGAGGCCAGACAGCGATCCCAGGGACTTCCGGCCGGCGCGCCCGATGCATCCATGCTCAGCCGCACCTGAGCGGGCATGTTCCAAGAGGCCGCGATCCGCATGCCAACTTCGTCCCAGGCGAAATCGAGCACACGCCAGCAGGCGGGGCGTTCCGGGATTTTCTCTTCATGCATGGTCAGGATGATGCGCGAGTACTCGTGTGGATAATGGCAGGCAATGAGCACTTCGCCCAGATTTCGGAACAGCCCGCAAATGTAAGCCTCTTCGGGCCGTGGGTATCCGATGGCTTCCGCCACGTCACGGCCATGCACAGCTGTCAGGACCGAGAGCAGAAGCAGTTCTCGCAAGCATGGCGAGCGATTGGCGAAGTGCTCGATGTATCGGACCGTGCTCACCATGCTGCGGACTTTGTCCCATCCGAGCATTATGATGGCGTGCGCCACGCTCATAATTTGACGGCCGGAATGATTGTACATGGCGGAATTCGCCAGGCGCAGGATCTGGGAAGTCAGACCCAGGTCCTTGAGGATTACGCGCACCAGCTCGATGGAATTGCCATCCAAGTCCATCGTTCGGAGCATGACCTCATTGGCGTGATCACAGAAGGGCGGGACGCCCTCGCCGTGGAAGATCCGGTCTACACAGACCTCCAGCTTTTCCTCGCGCGTCAGGCGCTCGGCAGCCACGAATTGGAGGGCTCCGCCGATGATATACCACCTCTCGTATACCTTTTCGGACTTTCAGGCAGCTGTATGAATGTTTTGCACTACCCCGCCAGAGGGGAGTCAGTTGGTTGAAATCGCGGAGGCTTTGAAAGACTTGTGATTTTCGCGGCTGAGCGTGACGACGCTGACCCAATACTCATAGCAGGATTCAATGCATCGTAGGAATTGCATCAATTCGGTGGGCTTCCGAATGAAGCAGTTCGCCTTCAAGGAATAGACGGCCTCCACAAATGCAGGGTCGTCCGTGTCGGCGGCCACCACCACTGGAATGTGGCTCAAAGCCGAAGTGGATTTGATCACCTCCAAGGCCAGCAGGGCCGACATTCTGGGTTGGGACAAATCCAAGAAGATCAGATCGAGGACTCGAGCGGCCACATAAGGGCCTTCACGGCGAAGGTACATGATAGCGTCCTGTCCTTCCCGGACACAGTAGATGCCGTTCGTGAGACCAGCGGCGTGGAATGCCGTCATAGTGAGCAAGGCATCGGCCGGATTGCTTTCTACCACCAGTACTTCGATCGGCGTGAGTGGCTTTACGAGGAAAAGACCGGGCGAGGGGGCGGAGGCGGATGAGGCGGGCATATTGCACGACCCTTCTTTCTGCTTGTGAAAGAGGGACGGCCCCCACTTTCCTGGGGAAGAGACTCTCCAGTTGAATGTAGTATACTCCATCGCGCGGCTCGCCGGTTGTTCGGTGGGGGAAGCGGACTGCTAAAGGTTGGTTTCCTGGCGACCGATGGATGGATTGGATGGCCCAATCCAAGACCACGCCCAGACGCTCGGTTCTGATTACAGCGCGCCTGGTAACGGTGATCGTTTCACTGGCCGGCGCCGAAGGAATGCTGTGGTTCGCTGGGTACCCCCGCTGGTGGGCGATGGATCCGGGTTGGGGCGGGGCGTCGCCGGAGTACCAATGCGATCCGGAGTTGGGTTGGACAGCTCGGCCGGGAACGTTCGATTTGGTGTGGCCGGGGCAGCGTCCGGCCCGCTATACCAACTGGAGCGTCGGACGGCGTGCAACAGCAGAACAGCAACCTTCGAGTGATGCAAAAGACCGGCCGCAAGTCCTCTTCTTCGGAGACTCCTTCACCCAGGGCTACCAGCTTCCGGATTCGGAGACGCTGCCTTGGATCGTTCAGAGGCGGCATCGCGAGCTGACGGTCTCAAACTTTGGTGCGGGCAGTTACGGAACCTATCAATCGTATCTGGCCATGAAGCGGTGGGTGCATGGACCATCGTCGGTGTACTACCTATTCAATGTTTTTCACGAAGGGCGGAACACGGCCGACCCGGATTGGCGCAGGGTTTACAAGAAGCCGCCGCCGGG
>Ga0070714_100000924_pt1 | contig 20837 bp, 13 predicted proteins | sample LARL83metaG_FD_65450 | JGI IMG/M metagenome (GOLD analysis project Ga0070714, IMG submission 65450) | Corn, switchgrass and miscanthus rhizosphere microbial communities from Kellogg Biological Station, Michigan, USA - LAR L8-3 metaG | ecosystem: Host-associated > Plants > Roots > Rhizosphere ... | reverse complement strand
GGCGGCAAGCGCCTGCTGACCCTGGCCGCCCGCGAGGCCCAGATCGTCGGCCTGGCGCCACGGCTGGTGCAGGCCGAGCGGCCCCGCCTCGACGCGTGGAGCATCACGGCCGCGGCGACCGAGGAGAAGATCGGCTGGATCCGGGAAGCGGCCGGCGACCGCTTCGGCGAACTGGAACTCAACACCTATCCCTCCGGTGGACCGATCATGGTCACCGACGACCCGCGCGCCGAGGCCGGCCGGCGCGCCGATCGCCTGCGTGCCGAGACGGGGGTGGAGTTGACCGTCGAGGAGATCCTGGACTCGCCGCACGTGTTCATCGGCACGATCAAGGACCTGACGCGCAAGTTCGTGGACCTGCGCGAGCGTTTCGGCATCAGCTCGTTCCTCGTCAACGACCTGGACGCGCTGGCACCGGTGGTCGAGGAACTCGCCGGACGATGAGCCCGTCCCGCCGGCTTCGTTGAGGGGTTGCCGTGCGTGGGGTGCCTGGCTTGGTATTTGTATCGCTGGCGCTTCAGTGACAAGTGAAATTAGGCGGCCGGGGAGGACCGCCTTGTCCCAACCCGGAAAGGGCGCCGGCGTGGACAAGTTGCGGGATGCGATTCCGTCAGGGGCAGGGCGGTTGGTAGGGCTCGCCGGGCAGGTACTGGTTCCACGCGGCGCGGGTCATCGTGGCCGTGGTCAGTGCGCAGATTCGGGCAGCGGCCTGGTCCGGGTCGGTCTCGCGCAGTTGCAGCAGGCCGTTCGTCCCGATGACGGCCAGCGTGTGGTTGTCCGGGTGGAACGCGATCGGGCGGTCGGCGCCGGTGAGCACCGCCCGGATACTGGGGTGGGCGAGATCGGCCAGGTCCCACAACCGGATGGTCCGGTCCGATGCGGACACGGCCAGCGTACGGCCGTCCGGGCTGAGTGCGATGTCGCCGGTCGCGTCATGATCGACGGTGATCGTCGTGCGCAGTCGGGGCTTGGCCGGGTCGGCGATGTCCCACAGTTCGATGGGGCCGGTGAGGCTCGCGAAGACGAGCGTCTGTCCGCGCGGATCGAACCTGACTGTGGCGCGCTGCCCGGCTCCCGTTGGGATGGTGGCGATGAGCCGGGGTTGGCCGGCGCCCGTGGTGTCCCACAACTGGATGGTCTCGTTGCCGCACGCCACGGCGAGGACGTGCCCGACCGGACTGAACGCCACCGCCATCGAATCGTCCACCACGCACAGATCGGCCAGCTGACGCGGGCGGCTCGGTTGGCTGACGTCCCACAGCAGCACGTCACTGGCCAGGCTGTCACCGTTCTCGTCGACGACGGCGAGCATCCGTCCGTCCGGGCTGAACGCGGCCGGGAAGCCGGGTATCGGCCACGTCGCGCTCAGTGCGCTGGGATGCCGTTGATCGCGGATGTCCCACAGCCGAACCAGACCGCGGTCGCTGGCGGCCAGCATGGTCCCGTGTGGACTGAACGCCATGCCGCCGTCGTTCGGGAACGGGGACAGGGATGTGGTGTCGTTGATCAGCAACGTCGATATTGGCTGGTCCAGGTTGGCGAGATCCCAGAGTTCGGTACGGGCCGACTGCCCGTCCCAGCCGGCACTGGCCAGGGTGTGCCCGTTCGGGCTGATGGTGGCGTTGAGGATCTGCTGTGTCCGGTCCGGGAAGGCGAGTTGCGGCAGGCTGATCAGCTCGACACCAGGTCCAGGCCCGGCGATGGCCAACGAGTGTCCGCCCGGCTCGAAGCCGATGGTGGTGATCATCCCGGGCGCCGCGGTGAACGTGGCCGTCTGCCGGGGATGATCGGCCGTGCTGATGTCCCACAACGACAGCGATCCGTCCGAGGTTCCGGTCGCCAGTGTCCGGCCGTCGGCGCTGAACACGATCGACGTGATCGTGCCGCTCTGGTCGAGGGAGCCGATCTGGTTGGGCTGGCGCGGGTTGCTGACGTCCCAGAGGACGGTCGTACCGTCACGCGTACCCACGGCCAGGATGGGCGCGGTGGGGCTGAACCCCACCGTGGCGTCGTCCGCGGTCGACACAGCGCCCACGGTGCCGGCCGGGACGGGATGACGTGGATCGGTGGTGTCCCACAACCGAATCACGTTCTGCCGCCCGGACATGAGCACCGTGAGCACCGTGCGTCCGTCCGGGCTGATGGCCGTGGTGAATACCGGGGTCGATATCAGAACCGACTGGTATTGCTGGGAAAATGTGGCCAGCGGGACCAGGCGGCTGGGATCGGTGCTGTCCCACAGTTGGGGGCCATTGGGCCCGGCGGTGACCAGGAGGTGGCCGTCGGCGCTGAACATGGCCGAGACGACGTCGGCGAGGGTGGTCAGCATTCGGGGGTGCCGGGGATCGGTGAGTTCCCAGAATCGGACGCCCACGTTGTCCGTGAACAGGGCGAGTATGCGTCCGTCCGGACTGAACCAGGCTCGCTGGCCGGCACCGAACGGCCCGGTGATGGCATCGAGCGGCACCGGTTTGCGCGGGAGGGTGAGGTCCCAGATCCGGGTGATCGAGCCGTCGGCGGTGACCATCAGGCGGCCGTCCGGGCTGAACGCGACCGCGCCGGGGACGTCCGCGAGTCGTTGCGCGTACGGGCCGGCGAGCGCGTTGAGCAGGGCGCTTCTGGCCTGTTCCGATCCGGCCAGCCGGTCGGCGGCCAGCGTCAGTTGCAGGGACAGGGCCGGATCCGTCGTGCGCAGCGTGTTGGCCTCGACCAGTGCGGTCTGGGCCACGGCCACGTCCCGCTGCTCGGTCGCGGACTGCCCGGCGCGTACGGCGACCACGACTGCGACGCCCGCCACCAGCAGCAGGACGCTCAGGAGTGCGATGAGTTGCCGGAGTCGGCGGGTGCGGCGGCGGGTCGCGGCCCGGTCGCTGGCCTGGGCGGCCAGGCTCGCCGTGAGGAATTCTCGCTCGCTCCGGTTGAGCGCGGTGTCCGTGGCGGTGTGCCACTCCTGCACGGTGGCCAACCGGCTGCCCCGGTACAGGGCGTCGGGGTCGCGGTCCAGTGCCTGCCATGTCGTGGCGGCTTCGGTGAGTTGGCGGTGGACGCGCAACCCGTCGCGATCGGCGGCCAGCCAGCCGTGCAGGCGCGGCCAGCAGCGGATCAGCGCCTCGTGGGTGATCTCGACCCACTCGTGGTCCAGCGCGATCAGCCGGGCATGGACGAGGCGTTCGAGCACCGCGGTCGCGTCCGGACCGGTGCTGTCGAGTTCGTCGCGGCGCAACCGTCGTTTGGTGTCCTCGGTGCCGTCGCCGAGCGCGGTCAGCCGCAGGAACAGTGACTTGGCGAACTGCTGGGACCGGTCGTCGAAATCCTGGTAGACCTGCTCGGCCGTCTGGCTGATGGCGTGCGCGATGCCACCGGCGGCCTGGTAGCCCGACAGGGTCAGTGTGTTGCCGCGCCGACGACGCCAGGTTTCCAACAGGGCGTGCGACAACAACGGCAGCATGGCGGATTCGCCGGCGCAGTCGGCGATCACCGCGGCCAGCAACTCGCCTTCGACGGCGTAGCCGGCCCGAACGGCCGGCTGGCTGACGGCGCTGCGCAGGTCCGTCGGGTTCATCGGGCCGACCAGCACCTGGGCGTCCCGCAGCGCGTCGACCAACTCCGGAATACGGGCGCAGTGCGTGTAGAAGTCCGTACGCACACCGAGCACGACCCGCAGGCGGCTGGTCGGATGCTGGCTCGCGCGCACCAGTGCCGTGACGAACCGGAGCCGTTCGCTCTCGTCGTGGCACAGGGTGAACACCTCCTCGAACTGGTCCACCACCAGCAGGAGATCGGTGTCCGCCGGTCGATCGGCCAGCGCCTGGCGGATCTGGAGGTGCAGCGCGTCGGGATCGGCGGTCAACTCGGCGCGTAGGTCCGGTACCGGGCGAAGCGTCAGCATCGCCATGGCCACGGCGCATTCCTCGACCGGACGCTGGCCCGGCGTCAGCACCATGACCGGCATCGCCACTCGCGCCTTGGCGACCAGTCCGGCCCGCAGTACCGAGGACTTGCCGGCACCGGACGCGCCGAAGACCGCGACGAACCGGCGTTCCTGGACCCGGCGCACCAATTCTTCCGTCACGTCGTCACGGCCGAAGAATCGGTCGGCATCACCCGGTTCGAACGCGGCGAGTCCGGCATAAGGTGGGGTCGCCCGGTCGCACATGTCCATTTCGCTGGACGGCCGTTCGGACGCGAGTTGCGCGGCGACGGCGTGCCAACGCCGTTCCCACATGGCGACGTCGCCGTCGCATGCCCGTACGTACGCCAGTGTGACCGCGAGGCTGGGCAGATCGCGGCCACCGGCGGCGTCGGACAGCGTCGTGGCCGAGTAATGCGCCCGCGTGGCCAGCTTCCGATATCCAGGCCGGCCGGCCTGATCGCGCAACGCGCGCAGGTCGGCCGCGAACTCGGCGAGCACGCCGTCCGCGATGTCCAACGGACGTTCGGGCCGTGGCATTCAATTCCCCCCTTGTGTCCCCTCGCCGCCATTGAACCACGATGGTTGTCCGGATTGTGATTGTCCGGCAACGCCTTCCGACACCGGTCAACCACCGTTCGCTATACCCGACAACGGGCCGGCTTCCGGCGGGCTTCGAAGGGGGAGATTCCGCCGGGCCGGCCCGCCAGCACGAACCAGCTTCGGCAAGACGATCCCACCGAAGGGTGGAACGAAGCCGTCCCGCGGTGCGAGGCTGAGCGTGGAAAGGAGAACTTGATGCCACATCGCAGCAACGGCACACGCTCGGGTGTCCGGATGGCGGCCGGAGTCCTCGCCGTCGCCGTCCTGTTGGGCGGCGCGACCACGACGAGCGCGGACGCGGCGCAGCAGGGCGGTCCGATCGTCGCCACGACCGGCGGGCTGGTCCAAGGGGTGGCCACCGCGACCACCCACGTGTTCCTCGGCATTCCCTACGCGGCACCGCCGGTGGGCCGGCTACGGTGGACCCCGCCCCAACCGGCGGCGCACTGGACGGGAGTCCGACAGGCGACCGCGTTCGCGCCGCACTGTGCGCAACCGGGTGCGGCTGCCGGCGGTGACGCCAGCACGTCCGAGGACTGCCTCTACCTGAACGTGTTCACGCCCAGTCATCCGCGCCACGACCTGCCCGTGCTGTTCTGGATCCACGGCGGCGCCCTGGTGACCGGGGCCAGCGACCTGTACGACCCGACCAACCTGGTGCGGGACGACGCCGTCGTCGTCACGATCAACTACCGACTCGGCGCCCTGGGCTGGCTGGCCCATCCGGCGTTGACCGACGGGCACGACGGGGCGTCCGGCGACTTCGGCCTGATGGACCAGCAGTCCGCGCTGCGCTGGGTGCACCGCAACATCGAACGGTTCGGTGGTGACGAGCACAACGTGACGATCTTCGGCGAGTCCGCGGGCGGGCTGTCGGTGTTGTCGCAGGTCGCATCGCCCACCGCGCGCGGCTTGTTCCAGAAGGCCGTCGTGCAGAGCGGTTCGTACAACCCGACCCAGCAGACGCTGGCCCAGGCCGAGGCGGCCGGCGAGGCGTTCGCGGCCACGGCCGGCTGTGCCGACCAGACCGCGGCCTGCCTGCGTGCCCTGCCCGTGTCGACGATCCTCGCCGACCAGAACGCCGGCGTGGGTGGCTACATGCCCAACATCGACGGCCACGTGGTGGTCCGGACACTGGCGTCGGCGTTCGCGACCGGCCAGTTCAACCGAGTGCCGATCGTGGACGGCACGAACCACGACGAGTGGCGCTTGTTCGTGGGCGTCGCCACGCTACAGGGCAACCCGGTCACCGCGGCCAACTACACCGGCCAGATCGAGGGAACGCTCGGCGTCACGCCGGCACAGGCGGCCGCCATCGTGGCGCAGTACCCGCTCAGCGCGTACCCCAGCCCACCGCTTGCCATGGGTGCCCTGGGCACGGACGCGATCTTCGCCTGCAACGCGCTGAACTTCGACCGGTCGCTGGCCCGGTTCGTGCCGACGTTCGCGTACGAGCTCAACGACCCGAACCCGCCGTCCGTGCTGCCGCCGGCCGGCTTCCCGCTGGGTGATTTCCACGCGGCCGACCTGGCATACGTGTTCAACACGGCCGACACGCCGACACCGGGTGGCCTGGACTCGGGCCAGATCCAGCTCGCGAACACGATGCAGCGCTACTGGACGAATTTCGCCGCCCGGGCCTTCCCCACGTCGGCCGGCACGCCGTTCTGGCCGTTGTTCGCGTTCGGCCAGCGGATCCAGTCGCTGACCGAGCCGGCACCCACACCCGAGACCGGCTTCGCCACCGAACACCACTGCGCGTTCTGGAACGCCCTGATCGGCGCCTGACGCGTCGAACCGGCCTGGCCCGCTCGACCGGGCGGGTCAGGCCGACCTCCTGGCCAGGATGGTCCCGTTGACGGCGTCGATGATCGTGATGGACTGCGGGCGCCGTCCCGGTTGAGCTCCGGTGACGGTCAAGCTTGCATCGAGTGGTTCGGTGGTGGTCACGCCGTGACCCCAGTCGATGGTGGCGCGCAGTTCCGTGCCTCGCGCGTCCGGTGGCACCGACACGGTGGCCAGGGTTCCGCTGTTCCGTCCGGTGAACCGGATCGTCGGCGGTCGGTAACCGGGGGAGTTGTCCAGGGTGACGGGCACGCCGCCACGCACCGTGGCCAGGTTGGTCAGCGATACCGGCTCCAGGCCGTTGCCGGGGCCGCCGTCGCTGGTCACCGCGATGGCGAGGGTGTTGCGGCCGTGTGGGTCGAGCACGCCGTTGGGGATGACGAAGGTGTGTTGCGGGCCGACGTTCGCGATGTACTGGCCCATGTTCCACCCGTTGACGAAGATCAGCGCACGGTAGTTCGCGGCCGATCGCGGCGTGCTCGGATCGCCGATCGTCACGCCCAGCGATGCATCGTCCGACCGGGGCACGTCGAGCGTGAAGGTGGTGCGGTACCAGGACGTTCCCGCGATCGCGGTGCTCGCCGGCAGGGTGGTGCGCCGCCAGTTCGCGTCCGGGTAGTTCGGCAATGACCAGCCGGATCGCTCGCCGTACAGGCCGCCGTTGTTCATCGCGCCGCGGACCGGGTCGGTGATCTGCTCGCCGCCCTGATTTCCCTGGATACGCCAGGAAATGCCCTCGTCGACCGGGATGCCGGCAGCGTTGGTGGCCACCGAGATCAGGCCGCGACCCTCCTTCTGGGCATCGTTCACCCCACCGTCCTCGTTGTGCGAGTCGTCCCGCACCATCACCGAGATCTCGTGCGGGCCGGCCGTGCGCAGGTCGACCGGAATCGTGAATGTCGCGGTGCCGGTGGTCGGCGGTGCGCTCACCCCCGTCGGCAGCACGTTCTGGCCCAGGTACTGGCCGTCCAGCCACACCTGGAACATGCCGGCGCCGCCGCCACCGTAGGTCAGGCCGATGGTGTCCGCCGCCGTGCCGGTGACCACGTAGTGACCGCGATACCAGACGTCACCGGTGTGGAATCCGTAGTCGTCCGCGGTCAGCACCGGTTGCCCGGCCGGTGGTTTCGTGGTGCTGTTGGTGCTGGTCTTGTCCGCGACCGCCCACGAACTGTCTGCAAAGGACGGATCGGCTTCGGGAGACTCGGCACTGTATTTCCAGTTGGCCAGCGCCGGCAGGGTGACCGGCGCCGGGGCGGGCAGGTCGTGCCGGGCGGACAGGCTGCCGGCCGGGGTGGGCCGCGTCGGCATCGGGGTGCCGTTCCAGAGCACCACTCGCGTCCGCGCGGGCGGCCAGACCTCCAGGCTGTCGCCGGTGATGGAGTCGCCGGTCAGGGCGAGCACCGGGCCGTGCGCCGTCGCGGTTCGCAGCATTTCGGGGCCACGGACCAGCACCGGGCCGGCCGCCGTGTCCAACTGCCAGAACGTGTCCGCTGTGGCGTCGTCGGCCAGTAACAGCTCCAGCGGCCGGCGGCCGCCGCCGCTGATGCGTAGTTCGGTCAGGCCGGAGTGGGTGTAGTCCAGCCGCAGGTCGCCGGTGGTGGCGTTCCATGTGCTGGTCGCGGCACCGGACAGAACGGTCACGGTCGGTCGGCTGGCGTAGCGCAACACGGTCTGGCCGGTCTCGCCGGGCCGGCCGTGCAGCAAGGCCAGATCACCGTCGGCTCGCGCGAGATGGGTCATGATCTCCGACGTGGAGTAGACCAGGTGCTGGCCGTCCATGTCGTAGTTGGCGACCATCAGTTTCGCGTCCTGGCCGTTGATGGTCAGCGGCACCGTGTAGTTGCCGTCCGGGGTGTCGATCGGGAAGGTGACGTCGTCGTCGGTGGTCGCGTTGGACGGGTTGTGCATGGCCACGTACAGCGCGGTCCCGGTCGCCGGATCGATGTTGTGGTACACCTTGATATTCGTCGCGGACGCGGTGACCGTCGAGCCCTTGTCCATTTCGGACACAGGGGTGACGCTGCGCAGGAAGTAGCCGAGCTCCTTCATGGTGCTGGCCTTCGCCCGTGGTTGCCGGGACTCGTCGAAGGCCGCGCCGTAGTCGTACGATGTGTACACCACCGGGGCGGGCAGCCAGCCCCACGACGTGCCGCCGACGGTCATGTAGACGTTCTGCAGGGTCAGGCCGTTGGCGATGTTGGTGTCATAGAACTCCCGTTCGTAGCCAGGACCTTCACGCACCGCCATGCACGCATAGGTGCCCACGCTGCCCCAGTAGTCGAACCAGCCGCCACCGAACTCCGCCGCGAAACCCGGTGTCTGCGGCGAGGCCGACGCGCCGCCCTTGGCGCCGCCGGTGCCGTACAGTCCCCAGTCCGGTGCCACGCTCGGGCTGCCCGGGGTGCCGTTGGTGTGGCAGGTGCCGCCGGGGTAGCCGTCGAAGGCGTACAGGTCGGTCGGACCGGCCACCGTGCCCGGCACGGTCGAACTGGGCGGTACCCAGAAACCGTTGCGGCCCTTGTCATTGGAGAACAGCGGCACGCTGATCCCGTCCGCGCGCACCTTGCTCGCCAGGTGCTGCATGTACGCCTGCTCGGAGCTGCCGGTGTTGCTCAGTTCGTTCTCCAGTTGTTCCAGGATCACCGTTCCGGTGCCGTTGGTCAGCTGGTGGCGTCGCAGGATCTGGTCGATCTGGGTCAGCCATTGGTCGGCGGCGGCCAGGTAGTCGGTGGCCGCGGTGCGTGCCTTGCCGGTCTGCGTGGTCAGCCACCCGGGAAAGCCGCCGCCGGTGACCTCCGCGTTGATGTACGGGCCTGGTCGGGCGATCACGTACAGCCCGACCTGCGCCGCCATGTCCAGGACCGCGTCCATGTCGCGCACGCCGGTGAAGTCGTAGACGCCGGGCGCGGGGGAGTGGTAACCCCAGTCGAAATAGATCGAAACCGCGTTGTAGCCCTCGGCCTTCATCTTTTCCAACACGTCGAGCCACTCGCTCGGGCTGGGCAGCCGGAACGGGTGGAATTCACCGGACCAGATGATGGTGCGTTTTCCGTCGATGATCAGCGAGTGCTGGCCCAGCCGATCTGGTGCGGGAGCGGGGATGCGCTGATCGGCTGCGCGGCTGTCACCACGGTCGCGGTGGCCAGGGCGAGGCAGCCGGCCATCAGCGCGGCGAGCCACGACCGGGTTCGGGCGGTTGTCACGAGGCCTCCTGCGCTGTGTCGCCAGCTAGATGTGAGCGCTAACATTCGGACGACAAGGATTGCTTCCCATCCGAGACTGGCAAACGGCATCAAAATCCGCAACCGTCTGGCACCCCGCCTGACGGCGTTCCGGCTCCCGCCTCGAAAGTTCCATGCGGTGTCGAACCCCGGATCGGACGGCGTCGCCGGGTATGTCACGCCAGGCCGGGGTCGGTCAGGTCGAGTTCGGCGAGCGGAGCAAGCAGGTCTGTCGCTTGTGGATCGTCGAGCTGGCGGAACAGTTCGACCGCGAGGCGCAGATGGTGCGCGCCTTCGACGGCCCGATCCGCCTGGAGCAGCGCGAATCCCAGGTAGTTCAGCGTCCACGCCTGGGCCTGCCGGTCGTCGAGTTGGCGACTCAGCGTCAGAGCGTCGTCGAAGTGCCGTAACGCGTCAGCCAGATTTCCGGTGGCGGCGAGCGTTCGGGCCAGGCTGCACAACGTGAACACCACGACGCGTCGGTTGCCGATTTCCTGGTTGATCAGCAGCGACTGCTCGGCATGACGGCGGGCCCGTGGTTCCAGACAGACATTGGCGATGCCGTTGAGCAGCACCGTTTCGCCGATGGGATCGGCCAGGTCACGGCGAATGGCCAGGGCGTGCTCGTAGCAGCTCAGCGCCTGGGCGAACCGACGTGGGTAGTAGTGCGCGTGGCCCAGGATGGTGAGCATGGCGGCCTCGCCGACCCGGTCCTGAATGTGCCGGGCGGAGGCGAGGCCGATTCCGGTGGTGGCCAGTCGGTCCGCCCACCGCCTGCGGATGTGGAAATATCCGAACATCGCCCAGGGCAGTTGCCATGCCGTCACGTGGTCACCGATGCGCGCGGCCTGCCCGGTCGCCGCCACAGGATTCACGCACTCACGGTCGCACCAGGCCAGGGCCGCCACGTAGTCCGGCGGGCCGTGCGGTCGGTGGTCGAATTCGAGTGAGTCGAGCGGAAACCGGTACCGGTTCGGCGCGAGCTGCGCCGTCCCGTCTTCGACGGTCACCGGCCGGCTGCCGTACACGCGGGTCAGCTGGCCCAGCCCGCACCGGCCGGCCTCCGCCAGCGCGGTCCGGCCGGCGGACGAGAACTCCGCCGGAATCGGCGCCACGGGCAGGCCCCCGTCCTCCGCCGCCCGCTTGTCGGCCTCGACGCCAGGCGCTGTGTCGTTGCCGACCCAGCGGCTGCCCAGCTGCCCGACCTTCTCCGCCAGTGTCATCTCGGCCAGGAGGGCTTCCACCCGGTCTGATACCGGCAGCGCCGGATCCCGCCAACGCGGCAAGGTTTCGAAACTTTTCGAGGCCACCTGCCCACTCGACTCACTGTCCATTGTGGATTCACGATGCCTACTACCAGGGTAGTAGACGACGACGACCGTCGTCCTTGACAGCTACACACTCCCTACCTAGCGTGAAGCGCGACACGGTATCGAAAACTTTCGAACGGCCTCCCGGGGGAGTGCCGGCGTCCCAGCACGCCGAAGCATTCGAGTACGGAGAACCAGCGTGGACACTCAGATCTCACGTCGTACCGTCCTCAAACTGGCCGCCGGTGTGCCGGTCGCGGCGGCACTGGCCGCCTGCGGCTCAGCGGGTCCCGGCACCAGCGCCGGTGGCGGCACCAAGGCGACCTACTGGTACCTGAACGGACAGCCACAGGAGGGCGTCCGCACCGGCGCCGTGGACCGGTTCAACAAGGCGAACCCGAACGGGCAGATCGCCGGGACTACATTCCAGAACGACGCGTACAAGACCAAAATCAAGACCGCGATCGGCGCGGGGCAGGCACCCACCATCATCTGGGGCTGGGGCGGCGGGTCGCTGCGCAGCTACGTCACCGCCGGCCAGGTCGACGACCTCACCTCGTGGTTCGACCAGCACCCCGAGGTGAAGAGCCGGCTGTTCCCGACGTCGTTCGGCGCGGGCACCATCAACGGCAAGATCTACGCGATGCCGTGCGAGACCGTGCAGCCGATCGTGCTGTACTACAACAAGAAGGTCCTCGATCAGGTCGGCGCGCGGCCACCGCAGTCATGGGGCGATCTCATGGCGCTCGTGTCGACGCTGAACACCAAGGGCATCGCGCCGTTCTCCCTCGGTGGGCAGTCCCGCTGGACGAACATGATGTGGCTGGAGTTCCTGTTCGACCGCATCGGCGGTCCCGAGGTATTCCAGGCCATCTTCAACGGCGAGAAGAACTCCTGGTCCAACCCCGCCGCGATCGACGCGCTGACCAAGGTGCAGGACCTGGTCAAGGCCAACGGGTTCATCAAGGGGTTCGCCTCGATCACCGCGGACTCCAACGCCGACCAGGCGCTGCTGTACACCGGCAAGGCCGCGATGATGCTGCACGGCTCCTGGTCCTACGGCATCCAGCAAACCGACGGCGGTGACTTCGTCCCCGGTGGCGGGCTCGGCTATGTGAATTTCCCGCCGGTCGAGGGCGGCAAGGGCGACCCGAGCAACACCGTGGGCAACCCCGCGCAGTACCTGTCCATCTCGTCGAAGGCCAGCGCCGAGCAGAAGACGATCGCCAAACAGTTCTTCGCCACCGGCGTGCTCGACAGCACCGAGGTGACGCAGTGGATCGGCACGGGCGGAGTACCGATCGTGCAAGGTACGCAGAGCCAACTGGCCGGCTCCAAGGACGCGGCCTTCCTGCAGTTCGTCTACGACACGGCTACCAAGGCCAAGTCCTTCGGCCAGTCCTGGGACCAGGCGCTGAGCCCGACCGCGGCCGAGACGCTGCTGGACAACATCGCGAATCTGTTCCAGCTGTCGATCTCACCGCAGCAGTTCGCCACCAACATGAACGCGGTCATCGGCGCGTGAGCATGCGCGCCGGCCGCCGAGTGCGGCGCGGCCACGGCCGGATCCTGCCGTGGCTGGCCGTGCCGGCGCTGGTGTTCTTCGCGGGCTTCGCCGTCATCCCGCTCGTCGGCGTTCTCGCGCTGAGTTTCACGACGTGGGACGGGATCGGCGCCATCCGCCCGTCGGGTCTGACCAGTTGGCGTTCGGTGCTCACCGATCCCGAACTGGTGCACGCCCTGTGGGTGACGTTCCTGGTGATGGTCGTCTCGTGGGCGGTGCAGACCCCGTTGAGCGTGCTGCTCGGCACGTTCCTGGCCGGGCACCAGCGCTACCGGGCGGTGCTGGCGGTGGTCTACTTCGTCCCGCTGCTGCTGAGTTCCGCGGCCATCGCGATCGCGTACAAGGCGCTGCTCGACCCCAACTTCGGGCTCGGTGCCGGACTGAACATCGCGTGGCTGTCCCAGGACTGGCTGGGTCGCCCCGCGCTCGCCTTCGGCGTCGTCATCTTCATCGTCTCCTGGCAGTTCATCCCGTTCCACTCGCTGATCTACCAGGCTGGTGTCCGGCAGATCCCGCAGTCCATGTACGAGGCCGCGCAGCTGGACGGCGCGGGGCGGGTACGCCAGTTCTTCAGCATCACCCTGCCCCAGCTCAAACACACCATGATCACCTCGTCGACGCTCATGGTGGTCGGGTCGCTCACCTTCTTCGACCTCATCTTCGTGCTGACCGCGGGCGGCCCGGCCGATGCCACCCGGGTACTCGCGCTGGACATGTACAAGCGGGGCTTCCAGGCCAATCTGATGGGGCCGGCCAGCGCCATCGCGGTCATCCTCGTGCTGGTCGGCCTCGGCCTCGCCGTGCTCCTGCGCCGGCTCGGCGGCCGCGACGCCGCGGTGAGTCAACTGGAAGGCGCCTGACATGAGCGCCACCCTGACCAGGCCACCACGCGCGACGACCGCCGACCGCGGGCGCAGCGGCGGCCGGGTCGCCCGTCAACGCAACTGGCTCGGTGGCCTGGCCGGTTGGCTCTGGCTCGCCATCGTCGTCCTACCCCTGTACTGGATCCTCATCACCAGCCTCAAGGCACAGAGCAGCTACTACACGACCAACCCGCTCGCGCCGCCCAGCGCCCCGACGCTGGGCAACTACCGGATGGTCATCGACGCCGATTTCATCCGCTACTTCATCAACAGCGTCGTGGTCACCGCCGGCGCGGTGATACCCGCGGTCACCGTCTCGTTCATGGCCGCCTACGCCATCGTGCGCGGCTGGCCCGGCCGGTTCCTGCGGGCGGTGAACGGGCTGTTCCTGATGGGCCTGGCCATCCCGCTCCAGGCGACCATCATTCCGATCTACCTGATCATCATCCGCCTGCACCTCTACGACAGCCTCCTGGCGCTGATCCTCCCGTCGATCGCGTTCGCCATCCCGCTGACGGTACTGGTGCTGGCCAACTTCATCCGCGACGTCCCCAAGGAACTGTTCGAGTCGATGCGCATCGACGGTGCCACCGAGTGGGGAACTCTCTGGCGCCTGACGGCGCCGCTGACCCGGCCGGCCATTCTTACCGTGACCGTCTACAATGCACTGACCATCTGGAACGGGTTCCTGCTACCACTGGTCCTCACCCAAAGCCCCGACCGGCGAACCCTCCCGCTCGCACTGTGGACCTTCCAGGGCCAGTACAGCGTCAACGTGCCCGCGATCGTCGCCTCCGTCGTGCTGACCACACTGCCCATCCTGGTGATGTACGCCGTCGGCCGCCGCCAACTACTCAGCGGACTGACCGCCGGTTTCAGTCGATAGGGCCCCACCCTGCAATTTTCAGAACGGGTGCGCGGAAGTCGCGGTACCCATGCCGGTCGCTTGACGTGGCTGATGCCCGAAACCTAGACCGTCTCCAACCGAGGGAGAGACGATGCGCCGATTACTGGCCCTCCCCTTGACTGCCCTGCTGGTGTGCGCCACCGCGATGACCGCGACCGCGAGCCCAGCACGTCCGAGCGAGTCCCGCCTGTTCGTTCCCCCACCGACCCCGGCCGCGATCACCCAGATCGAACAGTTGGCGAAATCCGGTGATTGGCACGACGCCCGACTGCTCGCCCAGATGGTCACCACCCCGCAAGCGGTCTGGCTCACCGGCGGCACACCCACCCAGGTGCGCACCCAGGTCGGGACCACCCTGGCCGAGGCGGCCCGGCAGCATGCCGTGCCGACCCTGGTCGCCTACGACATCCCCGGCCGTGACTGCGCGCAGTTCTCCGCGGGCGGCGCCCTGGACGAAGCCTCCTACGACGCGTGGATCGACAGCGTCGCCGCCGGCCTGGGCCAGCGCCGGGCGATCGTGATCCTCGAACCCGACGCCCTCGGCCTGATCCCGTCCAGTTGCGGCCTGCCCAGCGCCACGTTCCCGTTCACCGACGCCCAGCGCTACGCCGAACTCAACCACGCCGTCGGCGCGCTGGAAACCGACCGGCACGTGCGCGTGTATCTGGATGGCACGCACAGCGCGTGGCAGTCGGTGGGCACGATCTCCCAACGCCTGCTCACCGCCGGCGTGCACCAGGCCCAGGGCGTGTTCGTGAACGTCTCCAACTATCAGCCGATCCCGGAACTGCTCGACTACAGCACTTGGATCTCCCAGTGCATCGCGATCGTGACCGACCCCGCGAACCCGTTGTTCAACAACCCGAGCGCGTGCGCCAGCCAATACTTCCCCGCCACCCAGAGCGACTTCAGCACCTGGGGCCTGACCACCCAGTGGTACGCCCAGCACCTGGGCACTTCGACGCCGACCACGCACTTCGTCATCGACACCAGCCGCAACGGCACCGGCCCCACCACCATGACCGGGTTCGCCGCGGCCCCGTTCCACCAGCCCGCCTCGGTGATCTCCACACTGGCCGGCGGCAGTTGGTGCAACCCGCCGGGCGCCGGCCTGGGCCCACGCCCGACCACGCGGACCGGTACGCCGCTGCTGGACGCCTACCTGTGGGTGAAGACACCCGGCCAGTCCGACGGCCAATGCGACGCCGCCGGCGGGGTCCGGGCGTGGGACTACAGCGCCTACACCCTGCCGAGCTGGCCCACCGACCCGGCCACGCAACGCCTGTTCGACCCGCTGTGGGGCACGACCGACCCGGCCGCGGGCGCGTGGTTCGGGCAACAGGCCCTACAACTCGCCCAGGACGCCCAACCGACACTGCACTGAGTCAGGTAGCCCGGTCCGCTGCCTGGAATACCTAGGCAACGGACCGGTCTCGCCACCGAAAGTCCACAGTGGTCTCGACGACTGAGGCCGTTGGTCATTTTCCGTATCTCGGATGCGACTCCCAGGAACACCCACGACCACAGCGTCGGTGCCAATAGTGCCCGGTCCAGATCTGTCAGGGGAGTGACGTCCGTGTAGCCGTCGATTGTTACGGCTGGGCGGCGCAGGTCCACGTCAGTTTGCCCGAGATGCTGTGATGACCGGCCGGGTCGCCGAGTGGGTCGGGTTGGTCCTCGAAGCCGGAGAACGTGAAGGTGCCGGTGTGGTCGGAGTTGACGTGCGCGCTCCACGTCGCGTTCGCAGTCGGCGTCAGTCCGATCGGACCGTAGTCGGTGTTCAGCGCCAGGGTGGGCGGCGTACCGGCCGACCGATCACCGCTCTGCGCCTCCTCCGTGACCTGTGTCTGGGCATAGTCGCCGGGACCGCGGTAGGGCTGCACCCATATTCCGTAGTAGATCGCGCCCTTGTCTTCCGAGTCGGCCGAGGGAACCTGCCACTGACTGTCGGCCGGCCCCGAGTCGCTGCACACCTGGTTGGGTTTCTGTCGGAGGTCGACGAAATCGCAGGTCTCGTGGAAGTAGCCGGTGACCTCGAGATGTGCCTTGGCCACCGGGCCGGATCCGGGTTGGGCGTGGTTGTCGATCGAGCAGGCGAAATCCTTGGTGTTGTGACCGTGGACGGTGTAGCCGGTGAACCCGGGGTCGCCGAAACCGGCTGCCTGGCCGCCTGACCGGGCCGGACCCACGGCGTTGGATGGCCCTGGCACCATGCTCGCTCCGCAACCGACCAGCGCACCGGTGAGCACGAGTCCGGCTGCCAGAGCACCAACCGCCATCTGACGTGTCATGGCCGGCACCATGCCTGCACGTCCTGCTGCCCGTCGCCGGTCCACGTGATCACCGCCCTGCCGGCGCGCGAACCCTGCCCGAAGGGGCAGTCCGAAACAGCCGGGCGTGGCCGGCGGACCAGCCGGATCTCAGTCGTTGTGCGCTGGTACCCAGTCGTTCGTTGACCTTGAGCATCGCCATTTCAGCCAATCGGGCGGACCACCGGGCATGTCCGACGGAAGGCTCCGAAGTGTCACTCGTCGAATACGTGGTCGGTGCGGGCGGCGACGGCGTGTACGACCGCTGCCATGTCGGACGAGCCGTGGCCCAGTGCGACGGTCTGGGCGAACAGGTCGTGGCAGACGTCCAGCAGGGGCGACGCCACGCCCGCGGCGCGGGCCGCTTGGGCGATCAACTGGTTGTTCATCAGCACATCCGCGGCTGCGGCCTGCACGGCGAAGTCGCCCTCGACCAGCTTGCGGGTCTTCAGGCGGGACACACTGCTGGACATCGGGCCCGCGTCGAGCACGCTGCGGAACAGGTCCATGTCCAGACCGTGCCGTTGCGCGAAGTGGGTGGCCTCGGCAAGGCCCGTGACCATCGTGATCAGGAACAGGTTGACCGCGAGTTTCGTGAGCAACGCGTTCGGTACCGGGCCACACAGGAACGTCTCGGCGCACATCGGCGCGAGGTAGGGCCGGACCGCGGCCACGGCCACGGGATCGCCGGACAGCAGGCCGACGAGCTGCCCGGCCTCGGCCGGCGTGCGCGAGCCGGACACCGGCGCCTCGACGTACTCGCCGCCGGCCGCGCGGATGTCCGCGTCGAGCCCGCGCGAGTACTCCGGCGATGTCGTTCCCATGTGGACGATGGTGTGACCGGCGACCCGTGCGGCGAAATCAGGTGTGCCACGGCCCAGTACGGCGTCGATCGCCGCACTGTTCGCGAGCATGAGGATGACCGTTTTGACATCTCGGAAGACCTCGTCCGGGTGGTCCGTCACGCGGGCGCCGGCTGCGCGTAATGCCGCGCTCCTGGCCGGCGTGCGGTTCCAGACGACGAGCGGAACGCCGCCGCGGGCCAGGTTGAGTGCCATCGGTTGCCCCATCACCCCGAGACCGATGAACCCGACGTCCATAAAGGACTTGGTCGTGGCCGGCCGGTGCACGCGCACCTCGAACACGTCGCCGTTGATCGACACCGTGGCGGTGCCGTAGCCGCGCAGCACGTCCAGGACCCACCGTTGTGCGATCTGCACCGTCGCGCTCAACACGCCGGCCTCGGCCCGGTCGACGAGCACGCGCAGCAGGCGCCCGCCGATGCCGCGGCGCTGATAGGCGTCCTCGACCAGCAGACCCAATTCCGCGGTGCCGTCGTCCACGACCGCACTCGCCAGCGCCACCACCGCACCGTCGACCTCGGCAACCAGCGCGATGTGGCCGGCGCGGCCGCTCAGGGCGTCGGTGAGGTAACGCCGTGGCCAGAACCGGCTGCCGGCCAAGAACCGCCGGTAGCGGCTGTGGTCCGAGCATCGGGCCAGCATCCGGACGAGGGCGGCGTGGTCGTCACGTACAGCCGGCCGGATGCGCATCGGTTCGGCGGACCCCGTCCCGGTGTCGGTCACGGCCGCGGCGCGCCGATCGGGTTCGGGACCGGGATGATGCCGCTGTCGACGAGATGCCGGCTGATCGGCGTCGCCAGGTTGATCGCCTCCTTGACGCCGGTCTCACCGAGCCGTTCCACAGGAGCGGCGGCGAGCCGGTCGGTCAGGTCCTCGACGTCCCGGCGCAGCGCGCCGCCGGTCTTGGTGAGCCGGCCGTCCCGGTCCAGCAACCCCCTGGCGCGCAGCCGGCCCGCCGACCGTTCCCAGTCCTCGTCCGTCCAGCCGCGGCTGCGCTGGATCAGGTCCCGGGTGATCGCGCCGGTGGCCGCGAAGCTCAGCGTGGCGTCGATGCCGCGCAGTCCGGCACCGACGCCGGCCAGCACGTGGCCGTCGCCGCGGTGTTCCCGCAGGACGGTCGCGGCCAGCCACGCCGATGCCACCGGATCGGTCGGGCGGGGCACCGCCGACCATGCCCCGGCCAGTGGCCGGCCATCGAACCGGCACGCCTCGGTCGCCGCCCACAGCAGATCGGCCAGGTCCGGCAGGGCGGCAAGCGCGGCTCTGTCGAGATGAGCGCGTAGGGCTTCGGCGGCGCCGGCGATCCGGGTCTGGAGCACCTGGGCCGGGTCGGCGAACGACCAGGCGTCCGGGATGGCCCGTGCGATCATCGCCGGTGCGAAGCCGTAGGTCACGGCCGCCACCGCCGCGGCCGGCACGGGGCCGAGCGGCGCCACCCGGTTGGCGAAATATCCCATCCAGAAGCCGCGCAGCCCGATCCGCCGTGCCGCCTCGAGCGGTTCGTCGGCGAAGTACACGACGGCGTGGATCGGTTCGATCGCGTGCCACAAGCAGCGGGCCAGGGTCGGCGTGGGTTCCACGGTTCCACCATGCCCCAGCCCGGCCGGCCGATGACAGTGCCAATATGGCGGAATGGACCAGGATCTGGCGTGGTGGGTGGAGGTGGTGTTCGGCGGCTGGCGGCACCGACGCGGCCCCCGCTACCAGCGACTGGCCGCGGCACTGCTGGACGCGGTCGATCACCGCGTGCTGCCCGAAGGCACCCGTGTCCCGGCCGAGCGGACGCTGGCCGCCGCGGTCGGTGCGTCCCGTGGCACGGTGGTGGCCTGCTTCGAACATCTCGTCGCCGCCGGTGTGTTGCGTCGCCGCCAAGGCGCGGGAACCTACGTGATGGGCCGTCCGTCGTGGGCGGCCGGGCCGGCCGGCAGCAGCGTCGCGGCCGGCCTGCTGCGCCGGGTCGCGGGCGACCGCGAGACCATCGACCTGTCGGTCTGCGCCCCCGGCGACCTTCGGCACGTGCCGCCCGTTGATCTGACCGGCGCCTGGACCGAATTGGACGGACACGGCCTGGACCCGACCGGCCTGCCGGCGCTGCGCGCCGAGATCGCCCGGCACCTCACCGAGCACCAGCTGTTGCCCACCACTCCAGACGAACTCGTGGTCACGGCGGGGGCGCACGAGGCGCTGTGGCTGCTCAGCCAGGCGCTGCTTCCGGCCGCCACCCCCGTGGTGACGAGTTGCCCGACCTACCCCGGACTGGCCGGCGCCATGGGACGACGCGAGATCGTCACCGTGCCGGCGGACGGCGCCGGTCCCGATCCGAACGCCGTCGAGCGCGCCGCCCGTGGCCCCGGCGCACTGGTCTACCTCATGCCGACCGGCCACAACCCGACCGGCACCGTGATGGCCACCGTGCGCCGCCAGGCCATCGCCGCCATCGCCGAGGCCGGTCGGGCCACCGTGATCGAGGACCTCACGTTGGCCGACCTCGTGCTCGACGGCCGGCCCGCACCACCACCGCTCGCCACCCTGTGCCCCCAGATCGTGGCGATCGGGTCGGTGTCGAAGCTGCTGTGGGGTGGTCTCCGGATCGGCTGGATCCGCGCGACCGAACCGCTGGCCGCCGCGATCCGGGCGCGTAAGGCCGAGCTGAACCTGGCCACCGGCGCGGTCGACCAGGTGGTGACCGCACACCTGCTCGCAGCCATCGGCCCGGAATGGCTGGCCGCCCACCGTGGGGCGCTCGCTCGACGGCGCGACCACCTGACCGCGCTGCTGGCCGCCCACCTACCTGCGTGGCGGACCGCCGCGCCGGCCGCCGGACTGTCGCTGTGGGTGGAACTGCCCCTGGACAACGCCGACACCTTCGTACACGTCGCCGCCCGGCACGGCATCGCGGTCGCGCCGGGCAGCACCGCCTGCCTGGACGGCCGGCATCACCGGCACATCCGGCTGAGCTTCGCCGAACAACTCGACACGCTCGACCTGGCCGTCGAACGCCTTGTCGCGGCGTGGCAGACCCACACCGAGAACCTGGCCGCCAGCCCGACCCGCACATGAGCACTACAACGAGCCGGAAGCCGAACGCCGAGTCCTGGGCGTGCGTTGAGCCGGTGTCATGGCCATGAGGTGGTCTGGTGGCCGGGCGTGGCGCAATTGGTAGACCACGCAGGTTTGGCGCGGCACGCCGCACTGGACGCGACCACATTCAAATCCGGGGAAGGCGGATTAATACCGCTCCGCGTACCAGGTCGGTGGCTCGCCGAACATGTTCTTGAAGTCGCGGATGAAGTGGCCCTGGTCGGCGTAGCCGAGGTCAGCCGCCAGCGCGGCCCAGTCGATCGCCCCGCCGGCGGCCATGCGTGCGGTCACCTCGTGCAGGCGGTAGCGGCGGATCACCCACTTGGGCCCGATGCCGACGTACTCCGCGAACAGCCGT